>Ga0116193_1000168_pt1 | contig 63566 bp, 42 predicted proteins | sample AD_UKC115_MetaG_FD_89892 | JGI IMG/M metagenome (GOLD analysis project Ga0116193, IMG submission 89892) | Active sludge microbial communities of municipal wastewater-treating anaerobic digesters from Hong Kong - AD_UKC115_MetaG | ecosystem: Engineered > Bioreactor > Anaerobic > Digestate...
AATAGTTGTTGGAAAAATTTTAACAAAAGAAAATATTCATTTTGCTGGACAGATCATTATCAGAAAGAATTGTAGAGTAACTGCAACATAAGCCAAAAGTTGGATGATTTTCATCATCCGGTAGAAGAAGGACTGGTATTTCGCGCCGAGCAATATGTTTACAGCAGTGCTGTTGATTATGCCGGAGGAAAAGGATTATTAGATATAATTCTGATATAATTGCTTTAGCAAGCAAACCACCGATTACAAATCAGCGGTAGCAAAGTGAATAAACCTGACAGCTAACTATGATTTGCTGACTCCCGGATTACTTTTTATGAAATAATAATGATTTTTTTAATTTGTTTTGGATAATTGAAATTATTGTATAAATTTGTCAAGATTATGGTAAAGTAAACCCAAAATTGATGGAAAGAGTCAAGGTAATGAAACAATGGACTTAAAAAAAGGGACCATAGTTTATTCTATTGATTTCATGTAATTTATCATTCGATATCAAGCATAAGCTCGAAAGGGATTTACGCAAGTTTTAAATTTTGTATTTACGAATGTTGTATATTTATTACGTAAATAAGACGTTAGAGGCAAGCCTAAAGACAATAGCAGTGAACAAATTAATGACACGACAAAGACAGAAAAATTTCCACCACACAAATGGCACATTTGGTTTTGCCCGACACACAAGCCAACTCTTCACACAACCAAAAGAGTCATTTTTTGCCAATGCACTGAAATGAATGAATAAATTTGACAACTAAGAAATTGACAATATGAGCATAGAACAAGGACTTAACTCAAGACGAGAAAACGATAAACAAGTTGAAAGCCAACAATGGTTTCAAAAACTAATTCAGGCAGACCAGTATGTTGGTGACATTTACTCAATCAACTATGAGACAGCAAGGGTAATCATTCACGACTTTTACAGAGAGAAAGTTGGTGGAATACCAAGTTTAAGTTTTTTAATTGCAACACGAGTTGACCCAAGTAAAACAGACATAGACTTTAAAAAGGAAGATGCTTCATTTGTTCTTTTACGAGTAATGGATGCAGCAGCTTTGCCACAAGACAAAGAAGCAGAAAGAATAAGAGTTGAAACGGCTCAAAGAATAAGCGGAGAAACTGAAAAACATTGGGATGATCCTGGTTCAATGGATTTGCGAACTAAAAATCTTCTTGGTTTTGCAGGTGTTCAATGTAGAATAATTGGAACATTTTATCTCGAAGAAAACGAGCAAAATCCAGAAGCTCAACTAAATCTTAAATTTGGTAGTGATATTTCTAACTATTACCCGAACAGAGGCTTGAAAGTTTATAAACCTAATGGCAAAGCACTTGAACAAATAGTTAATTACGCAGACCCTTCAAGCATTCAGGCACACATCGAGAAATATGGAAACACCGAAAGAGTAAAACTTGGGTTTGTTCGCTACGCTTCGACAAATCGAAAATATCAGCAAATCGATGATGTTCCTGTTTATATCTATCCTGCGGACTTACTTTCTCAAAAGTCTGCATTGTTCGGCATGACCAGAACAGGAAAATCAAACACAACTAAAATTATTGCCAAATCCGTGTTTGAATTAAGGACAACCGAAAAAGCAGAAGACAAACCGCTTAGAATAGGACAGATAATTTTTGACCCCAATGGCGAGTATGCAAATGAAAATGTTCAGGACAATAATTCTGCCCTAAAAAATGTTTGGCAACTTTTACCAAATGGGGTAAAAGCCAATGAAGTTGTTACATACGGAATAACGAGGCACCCGAATGATCCTGACCGAACTCTAATGCTTTTAAACTTCTTTGAAGATGAGAACTTACAAATCGGAAAAGAAATAATTAATAGCATACTTTCAGAAGACAGCACCACATACATAAAAAACTTTTGTCAAGTAAGTTTTGAAGACCCTGACGCAGGAGATAGAAGTGCATTAACGAGACACAGTCGTAGAGTTTTAGCATACAAATCAGTATTGGCAAGAGCAGGTTTTGCTATTCCACAAAACCAGCGACCAAATACAAGAAATTTGTTTAATAGAGATCTGTTAATCGCTATGCAAAACAGTGCAAGCGATAATGCCCCAGAATACCAATCAGCAGCACAGATTTTTGGAAATCAAAATCCAACTTGGGCTCAACTTGCTAATGCATTTGAAGCACTTGACAAATTTATAAGGGACAGAAATAGCGGTTATCAAGCATTTGAGACCAACTATGTTAATCGTCCTAATGGTTCAGGCGATAGATGGGCTGATGAAGATTTGAAAAAAATAATAGGCATTTTCCAATATCCAAACGGAACAAGAAAAATTGGCAAAGCTGCAGAACAACATAGTGCTGACACGACAAGTGATTATGCAGAAGATATTTACAACCACCTTGTGCAAGGTAAATTGGTAATAATTGACCAATCAAGTGGTGAACCTGAATTGAATAAATCTTCGGCAACACGAATTATGACTAAGATTTTCAAAGAAAATCAAAGACGTTTCATTCAGGGAGCCACTGATATTCCCGAGATTTTGGTTTATGTTGAAGAAGCACACAATATTTTGCCCGCAGGCAATGATTTAGATTTATCTGACATTTGGGTTCGGACTGCAAAAGAAGGTTCTAAGTATCGCATCGGAATGGTTTATGCCACGCAAGAAGTGAGCAGTATTCAAAAGAACATTCTTAAAAATACTGCCAATTGGTTTATTAGTCACTTGAACAATACAGATGAAACAAAAGAACTTAGCAAGTATTATGACTTTGCAGATTTTGAACCATCAATAAGACGAGCCCAAGACAAAGGCTTTTTAAGAATAAAAACATTAAGTAACCTATTTGTCATTCCTGTTCAAGTGGACAGATTTGAAGTTTAACGCACTATCAATATGAGTTTTGAAGGAGAATTTGCTAGTTACGAGCCTTTAAGACGGTTACTTGATAGTGAAAAAGTTAAAGCACTTCAAAACCGACTTAAAATAAAGCAACAAGAAGAAGAAACAGAAGACTTTGAAGGTTCAATAATCAATAAATCCGACCTGACTGAAAGCACCTTGCAACCTGATTTAGTTCTTGCAATAGATGGAAGCAATTTAGCTGCAAAAGTAGAAAACGGATTTCCCGGTGCTGAATTTGGTTACATTACCATCGCTTCTGTTTTAATTGACTTGAAGTTAATTGAAGAGCTAGAAAAAAAAGAATTTGTTGAACCAAAGAAATTTCGTGAAACCGAGAAAGCATCAACTATTGAAAGTGTTTTCCCCGGCTGTAATGTAATTCTTAATACAGAAAGAAATGCAAAAGCTTCTTTAAGGAGAGCTTTGTATGAAGAACTGCGGAGCAACACCATTTTTACGGATGGAGAAACTTTACTTGACACATACGAACATCTTTTCAGGATTAAACGAGAGCATTTTAAAGAAAAGAATTTACCAAGAAGCCCAATAGAAGGAGTTGAAGAAGAAATGACTTATGATTATGGTGAATATACTTGTCCTCATTCAAATGAGCCGCTTTTCTCAACAGATGCTTTGCGTTTGCACGAGCTAATGAACCCAGGCGGAAGCAACGGTGAAATGTTTGGGCAAATTATGGCTACTCTTGAAAAACTTTGGCTTGTTCACATTCTAAGAGCATTTGAACGCAAAGGTTGGTTAGCAACACTTCGGAGAGTAGCTTTTATAATGGACGGCCCTTTGGCTGTTTTTAGCACTTCATCTTGGTTGACAAAAGTTATCAGCCATGAATTAACTCGACTGAATGATCTTCAAAAAAAGATTAATGGTCAAGATCTTTTAATAATTGGAATTGAAAAATCAGGATTATTCTTCAATCATTTCATAGAGATAGACACTACCAAAGACGGGGTAACTGACAAATTTCCAAAACAATCTGCCCTACTATTAGATGATGGTTACATAAAACGGAACATCATATTCTCGGAAAGTCCTAAACCATACGGTCAAGATACATATTTTGGTAGAAAGTTTTTTTATAAAACTGCATCAGGGCAAAAGATTGTTCCAGTTGTAGCCTGCTTCAATGAGTATCAAAGAAACTTGGACACTGCAAATCCTGACCAATTTACAAGGTTAGCTGATGTAATGAATTTACTTGACCAACTTGTTTCAAGCAGGTACCCGAATTCTGTTTCACCTTTAGTTTCAGCACACGCAGAAGCAGCAATTCCATTGAACTTAGGCAAACGAATTTTTGAAGACATAGCAAGAGAAATAAGAGAGAAATCAAAAGAATGATAGCAAAGGAAAAAATATTAAATGGTTTTGAAACTGCAGAAGCACGTTGGGCAAGGTTTGGACCATACTATGCTATGTTCCCTTTGGAATTTGCATTTGATGTAGTTGAGAAATATTCAAAGAAGGGTGACTATATCATTGACCCTTTTGCTGGTAGATGTAGCAGTATTTATATAGGTGGCGTTTTAGGTAGAAATAGTTTGGGAATAGAAATTAATCCTGTAGGTTGGCTATATGGAATTGTAAAACTTCAACCAGCAGAGAAAGAAGAAGTTATTGACCGATTACTTGAAATTTATAGCAAGAGAAACTGTTACAATCGAGCCATGCAATTAATGCCAGAATTTTATCGCATTTGCTATTGCGATGAAGTTCTAAAATTTTTGTTGGCTGCCCGAACTCATTTAGATTGGAGAAACAATAATGTTGATGCGACTTTGATGTCAATACTTCTTGTTTACCTACACGCAAAACTTGGTGAAGGACTTTCCAATCAAATGAGAATGACTAAATCAATGGGAATGAATTATTCAGTTCAATGGTGGAAGAAAAACAAAATGACTACACCCCCAGAAATAAACCCTTGCGATTTCATACTCAAAAAAATAGAGTGGCGATATGAGAAAGGAAAACCAAAAGTTACAGAGAGTGCCGTTGTTTTTGGTGATAGCTCAAATGAATTGGTGAACATTGCTGACAGAGCAGTAAAAAACGATATTAAATTTTCATTATTGTTTACTTCACCACCATATTATTCAATAACAGACTATCACGCTGACCAATGGCTTAGACTTTGGCTATTGGGTGGTTCAGAAAATCCTCAATCACTTAAAGACAAACACAAAGGACGATTTGTAAATAAGCAAGAATATTATGATTTGCTTGACAATGTATTTGGACTTTGTGCCAAAATGATGAAAAGAAAAAGCACTGTTTATGTGCGGACAGACAAGAGAGAATTTACTTTCAATTCGACACTTGAAATTCTGAAGAAACATTTTCCAAATCATAAAGTCAAAATTGTAGAAAAGCCTTTGACAAAGGATACTAAAACACAAACAAAACTTTTTGGTGACAAGACAATGAAGCCAGGAGAAGTTGATATAATAATGACAAGAAAATGAGCCAACCCAACAGCCACACACATTGTCAAGTCACACCAGCCGACCCGCAAGCCAAAACTTGGCAAAGAGTGTGTCTTTTCCAACGCACATCTGACAGATTATCAATCCGAAAGATAAAAGGCCAGCACCCAACAAAGTGCATATGCCATAAGGGTTTCAGTGATATTGGAAGGTTTGTAGCCCGTAACAACGGCGGTGCGGCTCGACAGGAAAGCAACCCGCAGTCGGCAACGTTTCATACACGCAGCCGTTAGCAGTCAGGCTAAAAAAAACACGACACATACAACATTGATAATTTATGAAACGAATAATTGAGCTTAATCATTTAGAAGCAAGACAATATCTTTTGAAAGCAGAAAGCTATTTCAACTTTGACTTGCCTCAATATTTCGTTTTTCAAAATTTAATTACAGATGTTTCTAATACAATAACTGGTAAACCATTAGAGGATTTTTATCTAAAACCACCTGATTATACTAAAACAAAACCCGAAGCTAAACATCCTTTTCCAAGCGACTTTGACGATATAAACTATAAATTACTAAACAACAAGGATGGAAAATTTGCTTGGCGACCATTTCAGTTAATACATCCTGCGCTTTATGTTTCACTTGTTCACAACATAACAGAGGAAGCTAACTGGAATTTAATTGTCGCAAGGTTTGGGCAATTTGCTGTAAATCCGAAAATTAAATGTTGCAGTATTCCTCTGCAATCAGACGGAACACAATCAGATAAAGCAACAACTGTAAACCAATGGTGGCAGTTAGTAGAACAACAATCTATCGAACTTGCCCTTGACTACGAATTTGTTTTGCATACTGACATTTCAGACTGTTATGGTTCAATTTATACACATTCAATTCCTTGGGCTATTCATACAAAACCAGTAGCTAAGTCTAATAGAAACCCAGTTGGGAATATCGGCAATATTATCGACAAACATCTTCGTGATATGGCGCTTGGACAAACAAATGGCATTCCGCAGGGAAGTGTTTTAATGGATTTTATTGCAGAAATGGTTTTGGGTAATGCCGACATAGAATTGTCAAATAGAATTCAACAGGCGAATATTCAAGACTATCATATAATTCGTTACAGAGATGATTATCGCATTTTTTCCAATAATCCACAAGAAGCAGAATTAATTACCAAAATCTTGACAGAAATCTTAATCGAACTTGGTATGCGGCTCAATGCACAAAAGACATTGGTTTCTAATAACGTAATTCGTGACTCAATTAAGCCTGACAAAATCTATTGGATAGCAGAAAAAAATGGGAGTAAAAGTATTCAAGAACATTTGCTTTTAATTCATAGTCTTTCAGACAAATTCTCAAATTCCGGTAGTCTAAGTAAAGCTTTAGGGAAATTTTACAGCCGAATTAAAGACTTGACAGAACTTAATAATATCCAAGTTTTGATTAGCATTCTTGTGGATATAATGTATAAAAACCCAAGAACATATCCTATTGCTTCTGCAATTTTAAGTAAACTCTTATCACTCTTGAACGACCCTGCAAAAAGAGATAGCATTTTACATTCAACAATGTCCAAGTTTGAAAAAATCCCAAACACAGGGCATATAAAAATTTGGCTTCAACGTTTGACAATTAAAATTGATAGACCGAGAGTTTATGATGAAGGACTTTGCAAAAAAGTTAATGACCCAACAATAAAAATTTGGAATTCAAATTGGCTAAACAATTCTCTAAAAACCTTAATAGACTCAACACCAATAATTGACGAGCAAATAATTCAGGACATTGATGTTGTTATTAATCAAGCAGAAGTTCAACTATTTAAACCAGAGTATGACGATGAAATCGAAGAGTAATAAAAAGCCCGAACCTCTAACAAGCGGTATAATTAATTGCCGATGCAGTGCATATTCAAGCTTTTCAGCCCGTATTAAACATAGTTGTAACTTGATAGGTAAGTGCTTCGAAATCTCCAACGTTTCATACTGCCAACCGTTTGGATGTAAAATCCCTTTTTCAGGCTGTAGAAAAATGATTTATGAGGAAAAGGATGATTAGACATAATGCTGATATGATTGCTTGAACAAGCAAACTACTGATTACAAATCGGCGGGAGCAAAGGGCGGTTACGAAAATTCGGCTTTTCAAGTCGGAATATTACTAAAAAAATGTATTATGTTCAATAATAACAAAGCAGTTTTGCCTAAAAGGCAATAATCTCCATAACCATAGGTCAATGATCTGGAGACAAAGTGAATTTTTTTTGCTTCGTTGCACACCGTGGCTCTTTAAAAACAATTTTCCGTACTAAATTCTGCTCAAAAAATTTTTTCCTACCGATTTTGGTACTAAATTTGTCCTTCTATTCGCTTCACAAAAATAATTTCCGTTTAAAATTTCTTCTTCATGAAAAAGTTTTCTTTCATATTGCTTACAGTAGCTTTTGTTGTGGCTGCTTTTGCTGCCTTTCAGCAACCGACTGTTTCCTTTGACGAACGCTGGAAAAAAGTGGAAGAACTGGCTGAAAAACAGTTGCCCGAATCGGCGCTGAAAGAAGTAGATGCCATTCTGAAAGAAGCAAAAAAGCAAAACAATTCTATAGAAGTTATCAAAGCTAACCTTTACAAAATTCGTTTCACACTGGAAAAAGATCCTGATCGCGCTCCCCAACTGATCAAGGAATTTGAAAATTCGGCTGACAATGCTTCCGACATTGCAGAAAAATCGCTGCTTTATTCCATGACTGCCGAACTGTATGCTCAATATTATTTGAGTCAGTCTTTTCGTATCAACCAACGAACTGAAATTGTTGGCTACGTACCTGAAAATATGAATGAATGGTCAAAAAATATCTTTTTTGATAAAATTTGCAGTCTGCTGAATGCTTTGCTGCAAAATGAAGATATCCTGAAAAATACTTCTTCGTCCAAATTTGAACCTTTATTGCTAAAAGGTGAAGACAGTCAGCTCTTTGCTCCTACTTTGTTTGATTTGCTTTGTCACAGAAAAATCGATATTTTAAGTTCCATAAAAAAGGCAGCTGTCATAGAAAATCCTTTGAATGACGATCAGTATTTTTCTGATGCTGCAACTTTTGTCACGTTAAAACTTGATCCGGAATATGAAAAATCGGTTGAAAATCAAATCCTAAAAACGTATCAACGACTGATTCATTTTCATTTGACCCAAAAAAATACGGAAGCATTAATTTACAACGACTTGAATCGATTGCGTTATCTTTATCAGCAAACAAACAAGGAAGAAAAATATTTGCAGGCTCTTGAAAATCTTGAAAAAAATTATGCACAAAATCCGCTGGTAATTGAAGTGCTGGCAGAAAAAGCAACTTATTACCTGCAAAAAAGCACTGAAAGTGACGAAAATAAATTTTACCGTCGCTTGGCTTATCAGGTTTGTGAGAAAGGCATTTCATTTTTTCCTGATTATAAGCGAATTAATCTATTGAAGAATATTCAAAGGGAAATTACCCAAAAAACTTTAAGTATTGCTTATCCAGCTACCGTTAAGCCAAATGCCAATGTTGCTTTAAAAATTTCAAGCAGCAATATTTCTTCTTTGACTATTCACCTTTATCGAGTGAATGCTTCAGCACTGGAATATGTTACTTTTCAAAAAAATAAAAAGGATAGGGACGAAATGTATCCAGAGAAAGTTTTGCTCGAAAAATATGAATGTCATCTTAAACCTGATTCAAATTTTAGTACCGTAGATACTATTTTTACTTTTCAAACCAAAAACTATGGAATTTATGAAATAAAAGTTGCTGAAAATGAAAATCTTTCTGAAAGTGAAGCTGCTTTGGGAGCTTTTGTCGTTTCAGATTTTACTTGTCTTACAAGAAGTAATCGACCTGATAATCAGAGTATTTATGCTTTAGATAGATGTACAGGCAAACGAATTTCTGATGTTCAGGTAAAAACTTACGACTTTAAATGGAATGGCAAAGAATATCAATCGCAGTTATTGCACCAAACCGAAACAGACAAAAATGGTTTTTGCTTTATTCCAACAAAAAGTACATATTTTCAGACAAATTTATTTTTCGAAAAAGGCGAAGACTGCTATTTTTCGACGGTTTCTTTTGTGCAATTTTACGAACCTCAACGTACTGCAACAGAAAAAGTTCAGGTAAGTCTTTTTACCGATCGTTCCATTTATCGTCCTGGACAAACGGTTTACTTTAAAGGCATTGCTTATTTTTTAAATGCCAAGCGTCAAGAAATTGACAAATTTTCAAAATATGAAGTATCGCTTTTTGATGCCAATCATCAAAAAATTAATTCTAAAACATTTACTACCAACGAGTTTGGTTCTTTTACAGGAGCATTTATTTTACCAGAAAATGGATTAAACGGAACTTTCACGCTCGAGTGCAGTGGATTTTCTGCCTCTTTTCAAGTGGAAGAATACAAGCGTCCTACTTTTGAAATAAAGATAGAAAAACCTCTTTCGGAAATTTCTTTTGGAGAAAACGTTTTGCTGAAAGGGAATGCCGTTGCTTATGCAGGTTATCCTGTAGTTCAAGCCAACGTAACTTACCGAATTGTACGAAGAAATCACTATTTATGGTGGTATCCTGAAGTGAAGGAAGTAGCCAATGGAAAAACTACTACGGATGAAAATGGAAATTTTGAAATCAATTTTATTCCCTTAAAAGATCAGAAGAAAAAGGAGCAATATTATACATATACCATTTATGTTTCTATCACCGATACAAAAGGTGAAACGCAACAAGCTCAGCAAACCATTTCAGTGGGTGACAAATCACTTTTCATTTTAGCAGAAGTTCCCCCAAAATGGGATAAAGCAGAAAAATTGTGTATAAATGTTAGTCTGGAAACGCTCAATGGCAATAAAATCGATGGTAAATTGAATTATGCTATTTATCAATTGTCTGCTTCGGTAGATTTTGAAGAAGAAGATGCTGACATTAAAACAAATTCTGATCGGGTTTTAACTAAAATAGCTGACGGTATTTTTGAAACCAGTAACAAACAACTGGAATTTGATTTTCGTCATTATAAATCAGGTCGTTATCGGATTATTTTTACTGCTTTCGATACAAAAGGAAAAGAAGTAAAACTGGAAAAAGATTTTGTTCTTTACAGTTTAACGGATAAACGTCCTCCCGTAAAAACTTATACATGGCTTATATCACCCAAAACAGAAGTAGCACCTAATGAAAATGCAAAAATTTATTTTGGGACTTCTACTACCGATACAGAAATACTTTATGAGTTGATGCGTGGTAATAAAACGCTGGAAAGCGAATGGATAAAATTTAACAATGAAATTAAAACTTTTGAAATACCTTTTGCGACGATAAAAGAAGGTGGAGTAACAGTTATGTTTACTTTCGTGAAGAATGAGAAAATTTTCAGGAAACAAATTTCTCTTAAACAAAAAAAATCCGAAAATAAATTAACGCCTTTCTTTAGCGTTTTCAGGGATAAATTGTCACCAAACGAAACTGCAGAATGGACAGTAACAATACCAGAACTAAAAAACAGTGGAAAAACTGCTGAATTGCTTACAACCATGTATGATGCTTCGCTGGATGCTATTTATCCGCATAATTGGTATTTTTATCCCGTTTATCAAGAAACTTTTGTTCCTTCACCCATTTGGCAATGCAGGGTTGAAGAACAGGAGAGGGATTTTGTAAGTGTTAAAACTGATTTTTTGCCTGTAAAAAATTTTGAATTGGATCAAATCAATTGGTTTGGTTTGAGTTTATTGTCAAATGTTCCTTACCTAAGACCCATGAGGATGGGAAGTTTACCAGTTCAGAAACAAGAAGTATTGTTGAATCAAAGTGATCAAATTGCTGGTGCAAAACCATTTGGTATTATAAATGAAGAACTTGAAACAACTGATTTAGCCAAAGAACCTGTTCAAATTCGCAGTGAATTTAATGAAACAGCCTTTTTCTATCCCCAATTGCATACAGATTCGTTGGGAAATGTAAAATTTTCCTTTACGGTACCGGAAAGTTTAACCCGATGGGACATTAAAATGCTGGCTCATACGCCCGATTTATACTTCGGACAAGCTGATACGCAAGTTGTTGTTCAAAAGGAATTGATGGTTCAAATGAATTTGCCACGGTTTGTACATCGAGGTGATACGTTGATGTTGACTGCTAATGTGGTAAATTTGACCCATGAAAATCAAACGGTAAAAGTAACTTTTGAAATGTTGCAACCCGAAACAGAACAAAATATTTCTCTGCCTGATGTAGCATCAAAAACAATAGTGCTTACACCTCAACAAACCAGAGTGGTAGAATGGAAAGTATCACAATTTACAGGTTTCGATTTGGTAATTTGTAAAGTCGTGGCTCAAAGTGAAAATTTCAGTGACGGCGAACAAAAATATTTACCCATTTTGCCTGACAGAATCTTGATGACGGAAAGTTTGCCTGTTACCGTTCGCGGAGGACAAACACGTACTTTTACTTTTGATAATTTTATCCGAAATTATTCCAAAACAGAAACAAAAAGACTTTCATTTGAATTTTCAGACCAACCTATTTGGTATGCCGTTCAAGCTTTACCGGCATTGTCTTCACCAGAAAATGAAAATGCAATTGATTATCTTTCAGCTTATTATGTAAATTCATTGGCGGGATTTATTGTTTCAAGTTATCCAAAAATTGCTGCTATTTTTGATCAATGGAAAACTTCCCCTGCAAATAAAGAAGCTTTGCTGTCGAATTTGGAGAAGAATAAAGAGTTGAAAAATTTGCTGCTGGAAGAAACGCCGTGGGTGCTCGAAGCTAAAGATGAAACAGAACAAAAGAAAAGAATTGCCCTATTATTTGATGTAAATATGCAAAAAAATAATGTTCAACAATATTTGGATAAATTACTACAATTCCAGAATGCTGATGGTAGCTTTTCGTGGTTTAAAGGAATGCCAAAAAATAGATATATAACGCAGGAAATATTGCTACAACTGGGTAAATTAAGGCGATTGACCAATAGTAAGTTTGATGAAAAATTGCAATCTTCAGTCCATTCGGCTGTAAATTATTTAGATTTACAAATAACCCATGACTTTTTTGAATTGAAAAAGACAAACAAGAACTATCTAAATGAAAATTGTATTCAGCCCCTTCAATTGTTTTACCTGTATGTTCGCTCTGAATTTCCAGAAATTTCCCTGTCTGATACTATCACTGAAGCCATAAATTATTTTTCTTCTCAAGCAGAGAAATACTGGAAAAATCAAACATTGTTTGGGAAAGCTACAACAGCCATTGTTGCCCATAGAAACGGGAAAGATCAATTGGCAAACAACATTTTAAATTCGCTGGAAGAAAATGCACTGAAAAGCGAAACGGAAGGAATGTATTGGGCACAAAACAAAGCCGGTTATTTCTGGAACGAACGTCCAATTGCTGTTCAGACTGCTATTATAGAAGCTTTTTCTGAAATAAGGGCAAATGATCCAGCCATTGAAGAAATGAAAATCTGGTTGTTAAAACAAAAACAAACGCAGCGATGGGATTCACCCATTTCAACGATTAATGCCATTTATGCTTTGTTGTCGGGCAAAGAATTTGATGTGACAACTGATGCAAAAGTGAAAATTCAAATAGGAAACGAAACACTGCAGCCTGAGACTATTGAAGCAGGAACCCAATATTTTAAAATCACTTTCCCAGCAGAAAAAATAACTCCATCAATGGGTAATATTACCATTGAAAAAAGCAGCAAGGGAATTGGTTGGGGAGCCATGTATTGGCAGTATTATCAAGATTTTACTACCATTGAAAATCAAGGAAATTCATTAAAAGTGGAGAAAAAATTGTTTGTAGAAAAATTTACTCCGCAGGGAAAAACCATGATCCCTGTTGAACAAACAGAACTTAAAAAAGGTGACAAAATTATTACTCGTTTAGTAGTAATCGCCAATCGATATTTTGAATTTGTAGCCATAAAAGACATACGGGCTGCCTGTTTGGAACCGCTTCAACCCATTTCAGGCTGTCGCTGGAAAGAAGGAATTTGCTATTATCAAACCAATAAAGATGCCTCTACACAATTCTTTTTCAATTTTTTGCCAAGAGGAACGTATGTACTGGAATACGAAAGCTGGATAAACAATTCAGGAACGTTTTCCAATGGCATTGCTTCCATTCAATGTATGTACGCTCCTGAATTTGTCAGTTATACAGGTGGAGGAAAAATATATGTAATTCAATAATTTTTAATTATTTAATAAATAATCCGATAAAATGGCAACTCGGTAAACAAACAATTAGCGAATTATTCAAGAAATATAATAAAAGTTATACCATTAGTCAAAGATTAAATTAAGTAACTTTAAGGTGTATAATTTCATCAGATAAAAATGCGGTAGTATTAATGAATATAACCTATGGGAGATAGCATGTGGAGTAGTACACAAATCTGAATTCTAAAAAATCAATCATTCTGATTTTTTAGAATCGTTGTTTTCTTGATACCAACTGGCGTAAAAAGAATAATTGTGAGCAATTTTACGATTTATTTCATTGGTTTGGGAAGGATCAACTTTTTTCATAAACTTTGCAGGAACACCAGCCCACATCGTATAAGGAGGAACTTTAGTACCACTCAATATCAAGGCGCCTGCTGCAATAATAGCACCTTCACCAATTTCAGCATCATCCAGCACTACTGCTCCCATTCCAATCAGTGCATAATCATGAATTTTTGCACCATGAATAGTTACATTATGTCCTATAGAAACATAGTTCCCAATTTCAATGGTTGATTTCTGATATAATGTGTGAAGTACTGAACCGTCCTGCACATTGACATAATTTCCCATCCTTATGGAATTCACATCACCACGAAGCACTGCATTGAACCAGATACTGCAGCCTTCGCCCATAGTGACGTCACCAATAATTACCGACGTTGGTGCAAGAAAACAATTTTCTCCAATTTTTGGAGTAAAATCTCTTACGGATTGAATATATGCCATAGTTTATAGAATTTTTTAAAGGTACAGGATATTTTTTTTTAATAAACATTTGAAATCATATACACTGCTTTAATCTAAATTAAATTTTGAGAAATAATTATCTATTTCAGGTCTAAGTTCAATACCCGCACTTTCGAAACAAGTAAGTAACTCTTCATAGGTATTTTCACCTCCCAAAAAATCCCAAAATTCTTCTGCAACTTTTAATTCATAGGTGTCATCAAGCATTCCTTTAATTGTCCAGCGTTCATAAGGTTTGGGCTCATAAGGATTATATGGAATGGCAATGAGGGTATTTATTTTTACTTCAGGATTAAGAGTTAAAGCAATGCCTGCCCATTCTAAAAGTGTCCTTTTAAAATCTTTAAAATTGCTAATATTAGGTTTTGCAGTTTTTAAATCAAAAAGGAATTGTTCTCCATCTTTTGTCTCTACAAACAAGTCAACTTTAACTGTTCGCATTTGATTTACAGTTCCAATTGTTGCGGCTTTTCTGAGTAATTCTATTTCTCTTTTTTTATCAGGTTTATTACCTAATGTTAAATCATTCATGATTTGTTGAATGACTTGTTGACATCCGTTACTTATTTTATTACCCACTACATATTGAGATTGAGCTCTGGCAAAATTATTTTTTGCAATGGCTACAGCAACCGGTTCAAAAATAGAAGCTCCAAAAGTTGTATTTAAAGATTGAATAAAAGAGTAAAGAGCCATTTTATCTTTTCCTAAAAGTCGATAATGAAAAGGCATATTGTTGCTTTCGGGATGATAATGTTTAAATTTATTTCGAAGACAGTTTTTAATTACTTCTTCGACATATTGTTGTTGAATTTTTGTCAAAGCCATTATTGTTCTTTTAAATGGAATATTATTTCGGAATAAGCTCCCTTATCTTTTTCTGTGCGATTTAATACAGGTCTTTTGTATTGATTAACTATCTTCATTCCTGATTTTTCAGCGATAATTGGATATAAATTATATTTGTCATTTGCAACTAAAAAAACATTATAATCTTTGCACAAATATTTTTTACAATTATTCAAAACATCTATTATCCCTTCCATATATGAATCTTTGGCTTCTTTACCTTGTCCTTTGTATAAAGGTCCTATTTCCATGTCATCTCTTCTTTCAAAGCCAAACAAATCATAAGCATAAGCATGTTGTTCATGATAATCGATAAGCCCAACATAAGGAGGAGAAGAAAAAATGCCTTTAATTTTTTGTTCTTTTATAAGATGAGCAAAGGAAGGATTTATTTTTTCAATTCCAGATATTATATCTATTGTTCTGCTATCACCTGTTAAACAATATTGAAAGCTATTCGTTTTTAATTTATTGAATTGATCAATTCGTTTAATGGTATCTTTAGAATATTTCTCCCACCATTTCAGTATTGAAAAAAGTGGTTTACAAATTTTCCCGTGTTTTGAACAATAATAAGTTGAAATGACTGGTTCTTTTAACGTTGCAAGATCAGCATGTGTTGTAGCTCTGCAGCTTCGCATGGTCCTACTTAAAATAATTGTCAAAATTTTTTTAATGTTTATATTTTGAACTTTTTTTATTTCAGAAAAAACAAATTCAATTTCTTCTCTAATAGGTTGAATATACCATTTATCTAAAAATGTTTCACTTTTTTCTTGAAGAAGTTTTATATTGTATTCATTAATTAATTGATTATAGGTCAATAAAAATTCTTTCTCTTTTTCAGAACCGTATTTATCTTCCTCTATTTCACCTTTTCTTAATCTGAATTTATATTCTGGAACAGGGAAAAATTTATTATTAAATTCAGATAAAATCTGGCTTAATTTCTCATCAAATTCCAATGTTTTTGAATTTGATAAAAACCTTTTTAAATTAAGCGTTATTTTGTTAACTTCATTCTGCAAAACAAAAAGATCATATTTTGCAATTTTGCAGTCACTAATCAAAGCATTAAAGGAAGAAACATCAACTCCTATAGCATGCATTCCTAATTCGTTACATTGAACCAGAGTTGTGCCACTTCCACAAAATGGATCTAATATAATATCTCCTGGTTTAAAATATACTTCTTTTTTAAAATTATCAGTATGGCTATCAAGAAAATATTCAACCAATTGAGGAATAAATTTCCCTTTGTAAGGATGTAGTCTATGAACATGTTTTGTTGTTTCTGCTTCTTTATATTGCTCAAATGATAAAGCCCAATTCAAATCTTCACCAAGTTGATCTTTCCATGAAGTTTCTCGTTTACCATTAAAAGATTTATAATAATTCGCCAATTCTTCTTTTGAAACATAGATAGTTCCATTATTACCATATTTTTTTATACGTCCATATTGAATAAGATAAGATATATTTGAAATAGTAACATTTTTCCCTGTAAATTTTGAAGCCCATTCACTCGCTTCTTTTGTTGTAAATAATTGTTGATTTTCAAACATTTGATTTCTCTGTAAAATTTATAACTCCTTGATTTATTACCATTAAAAATAGATTGACCTTTCACACAAAGATAATGAATTGAATTTAATTTCAGTTCAACATTTCAGAGAAAAATATCAATTTAGTCCTGATAAAGTTGTTTCTCATCTCATTTAACAAGGACAAAAGAAATTTATAATCACTAATTTGATTAAGCTCAACTACTTTTTTCACACTTTTTTCGTAATTTTGCAAAAAATGAAAGAAAAGTAAAAATGAGTACTGAACTAAGTGATCAAGAACAATACAGACGTCAAAGTTTGATTGAGCTAAGAAAATTAGGTATTGAGCCCTATCCTGCAGCCTTATATCCAACGAATGCTTTTTCCGTTGATATAAAAAATTCATTCAAAGACAGCGAAGAAAAGAAACAGGTTTGTGTAGCAGGGCGGATCATGAGCCGTCGAATCATGGGGAAAGCTTCTTTTATCGAATTACAAGATGCGAAAGGAAGAATTCAAGTTTATATCACCCGTGATGATATCAACACAGAGGAACAACCCGAAATGTACAACACTGTTTTTAAAAAACTGCTTGACATTGGTGATTTTATTGGTATAAAAGGCTTTGTTTTTCGGACACAAATGGGCGAAATAACTATTCATGCTCAAGAATTGACTGTACTTGCAAAATCACTGCGACCACTGCCTATTGTGAAATACAAAGATGGTGTGGCGTATGATGCTTTCAATGACCCTGAACAACGTTATCGTCAGCGATATATAGATTTGGTTGTAAACGAAGGTGTAAAAGATATTTTTCTGAAACGCACGCAAATTTTTCAATCCATGCGGGATTATTTTAATGCACAAAGTTATGTTGAAGTAGAAACACCTATTTTACAACCTATTCCAGGTGGAGCTGCTGCTCGTCCATTTGTAACCTATCACAATGCACTCGATATGCAACTTTATCTCAGAATAGCTGATGAATTGTATCTCAAACGATTGATTGTTGGCGGATTTGAAGGTGTGTACGAATTTTCAAAAAATTTTAGAAACGAAGGAATGGATCGAACGCATAATCCGGAATTCACGGCAATGGAAATTTACGTAGCCTATAAAGATTATTTCTGGATGATGGAATTTACTGAACGATTACTTGAAAAAATTTGTTTAGATGTAAATGGCAGTACTAAAATTCACTTTGAAAATAAAGTTATTGATTTTAAAGCTCCTTATAAACGCATCAAAATGCTGGATGTGATTAAGGAAAATACAGGAATCGAGATTGATGGAATGGATGAAAATCAACTTCGGGAAATTTGCCGTCAGTTAGATATTGAAGTGGACGAAACAATGGGCAAAGGAAAATTAATTGATAAAATTTTTAGTGAAAAATGTGAAGCTAATCTGGTGCAACCCACTTTTGTAATAGATTATCCAATAGAAATGAGCCCATTATGTAAACGTCATCGCAATAATCCTGAATTGACTGAACGTTTTGAACTCATTGTCAATGGTCAAGAACTAGCCAACGCTTATTCTGAGTTGAATGACCCGATTGACCAATTGGAAAGATTCAAGGAACAACTCAGGTTGAGTGAAAAAGGCGACGAAGAAGCGATGTTTATTGACATGGATTTTGTGCGAGCCTTAGAATATGGGATGCCACCAACTTCGGGTTTGGGGATCGGAATGGACAGATTAGTAATGCTTTTGACTGGTCAACAAGCTATTCAGGAAGTTTTACTCTTCCCTCAAATGAAACCTGAAAAAGTGATAAAATCAGATGATAAAGAGAAATTCTTACATTTAGGAATCAAAGAACCGTGGCTGGATATCATGGAAAAAATGGGTATAAAAACGATAGAACAATTAAAAGTTTTTAATCCCAATAAATTACATCAGGATTTATGCAGTTGGAACAAGAAAAATAAACTTGAACTTGTTAATCCGACGATTGACGAAGTAAATAATTGGATATCAAAAGCAAAAGACAATTAAAAAATTAATTTCTCATTTTTAAAAAATTTCGCTAATAAAATATGTTTGAACTTATTTTCGAACTTTCTTCACATGTTGACACTACCATTTTTTATGGAATAAACAACGTTAATATTCAATTAATCAAGAATTTATATCCTAATTTAAAAATTGTAGCACGAGGACATATTATAAAGATCATGGGAAGTGAGGAAGAAGCAGATAAGTTGTTTTTAAACCTTCAAAAACTGGAACAATACAGTATTGAAAACAATAAATTAACAGAGAAAAATATTATTGACCTGATAAAAGACAATATTCCTACTGATATAGTAAAATATGAAAACCTTATTCTTCATGGTAGTGGTGGCAAATCTATTATAGCTCGAACTAAAAATCAGCAAAAATTGGTAAAGGAATTTGAAACCAATGACTTGCTTTTTGCAATAGGACCGGCAGGTTCAGGAAAAACTTACACGGCTATTGCATTAGCGGTTCGTTCCTTAAAAAATAAAGAAGTTAAGCGAATTATTTTAAGTCGTCCCGCTGTAGAAGCTGGTGAAAAATTAGGTTTTTTGCCGGGTGACATGAAAGAAAAAATTGATCCTTATCTGCAACCGCTTTATGATGCCCTGCAAGATATGATCACACCTCTTAAATTGAAGGAGTATCTGGAAGATGGCACTATTCAAATTGCACCGCTGGCATTTATGCGTGGTAGAACTTTAAATGATGCAGTAGTTATTCTGGATGAAGCCCAAAATTCTACCATTATGCAAATCAAGATGTTTCTTACCCGAATGGGTATTAATACCAAAATGATTGTTACAGGCGATATCACACAAATTGATTTGCCACGTGATCAAAAATCAGGTTTAATTGATGCTTTGCAATTATTAAAAGGTATTCCGGGAATTGCTCGCGTTGACTTTGATGTGCATGATATTGTAAGACATAAATTGGTTCAGGAGATTGTTCAGGCTTACGAAAAAAGAAACAATTTGATGCAAACGAAGTCGAAAAAAGAAGATAATGAAACAGAGAAATAAATTTAACATTATCATGTTTTGCAATTAAAAATTAAAAATATGAATACACTGATTCGTACCAATTTTCATTTTGAAGGACAGACAAATGTTTATTATGGCAAAGTAAGAGATGTTTACACCATAAAAAATGATTTGCTAATAATGGTTGCCACCGACCGAATTTCTGCCTTTGATGTTGTTCTTCCACGTGGAATTCCTTATAAAGGACAGATTTTAAATCAAATTGCTTCAAAATTTCTCGACGAAACGGCTGACATTGTTCCGAACTGGAAATTAGCTTGTCCTGATCCGATGGTTACGGTTGGACTTCGTTGTGAAGGTTTTCCAGTAGAAATGATTGTACGTGGCTATCTGTGTGGGAGCGCCTGGAGAGCCTATAAAAATGGAGCCCGTGAATTGTGTGGTATTAAAATTCCTGATGGTATGAAAGAAAATCAACGTTTTGAAACACCAATCATTACCCCAACGACCAAAGCAGAAAATGGTTTACATGATGAAGATATTTCAAAGGAAGAAATTTTACAAAAAAGATTGATGACACCTGATGAATATGAGATAGTTGAAAAATATGCACTGGCACTTTTTCAACGTGGCACGGAAATCGCTGCTCAACGTGGTTTGATACTTGTTGATACAAAATATGAATTTGGGAAACGAAACGGCAAAATTTATCTTATTGATGAAATCCATACGCCCGACTCTTCTAGATATTTTTATTTAGAAGGTTATCAAGAACGTTTTGAGAAAGGAGAACCACAAAAACAGCTCTCAAAAGAGTTTGTTCGGGAATGGTTAATGGAAAATGGTTTTCAAGGTAAAACTGGACAAACCATTCCTGAAATGACAGACGAAATTGTAAAAAGCATCAGCGACCGTTATATTGAACTGTATGAACAAATTACAGGTGAACCTTTTGTGAGAACAGACACTGAAAATTTGGAACAACGAATTGAAAAGAATATCCTTGATTATCTAAAAAATCATTAAGCTGCTAAAAATTAAAAGAGTTTAGGAGTTGCGAGGTTGCAGATTTCATGTCTATCAAGTTTGGGGGTTCGAGTTTTGAACGAATGAAGAAAAAAATTTCTGTATCCCATTGTCCGACGTACTCTCCAAACTATGTCGCATAAAAAATAAAATCTCCTGATTTTAACCACTGATAAAATCAAACGTTTTGCTAAACAAATTTTGTTTGGTTTTTAATAAGCTAATAAAGTTAACTTTTTGGAGGATTTGTTTTGTTACTAAGGTTGTCAGCAAAATAAGGTTTGAAAAATTTATCACGTTTTATACGAAAAATTGTCAACGCCCTTCAGAATTGTGGCCGGCAATCTATATCAAAAAAAGGTGCGTAGCACTAAGGTTTCTGTAGTCATTGAATATCATTGGTTATTCTTTCCAGCCATTTCAACATGGATATCATAATTAACATCGATATCAGACAAACTGCCACAAACACACACCATGTCAATGCAACAGGTAAATTTTTATACAAAACTGCTCCGATAAATAATAATTGATTGCCTATAGCGGTGGCTGCCAACCAACCTCCTTGCATAATTCCTTGATATTGAGGTGGAGCTACTTTGGAAACAAATGAAATGCCTAATGGACTGATAAATAGTTCAGCTACTGTTAGAATAAAATAAGTACCTAATAACAGAAAAGGTGTAACACGTTGTGAATCAGGCAATCCACCAAATTCAGCTAATTCATTTTTTGTGGGTAAACCTATCGAACCAATTGTCATAAGAATATAAGCAGTAGCAGCTATTCCCATTCCGATAGCAATTTTTCGAGGTGTGGAAGGTTCTTTTCCTTTATTTCGTAAAGCAGCGAAAATTGCCATAATCATCGGTGTCAAAACAACCACAAAAAAAGGATTGATGGATTGAAAAATTTCAGCACCTCGTAAAGTGGTAAATCCCAAAGGAATAGATATTTTGCTTAAATCGGTATAATCTTTTGCAAAAAATGTCAGCGTCAATCCATTTTGATGAAAAGAAAACCAGAAAAATATTACGACGGCAAAAACTGCAAACAAAGCATACAAACGTTGTTTAATTTCTTTACTGTCAAGTGGTTGAAAGTTTTTTTCTTCAGTAGAACTTTTAATAATTTTCTGTGGATCAGGGAAATATTTTTTATTTGCCACAAAAATCACCAGCGAAATCAACATAGCTGCAATGGCAATGGCAAAAGCATAATGAAAGCCTGTCGTGAAAAGGTTCAAATATTGATTGGCAAAAGCTGTTAAATCATTTCCTACATAGCCTACTTGAGCTGACAAATGCTGAAAACGAAGGGATGCCTCAGAAGATATAACTCCATTGAGTTGATCATGACAAAGGGCTGGTAAATCGGGATGATAATCAAAACCATGAGAAGTGAGCCACCAATTTCTCATTCCGATAGCTGCAAAAGGTGCAAAAATAGCTCCAACATTAATAAACATGTAAAACAAAGAAAATCCTTCGTCACGCATTTTAGAAAACTGCTCATTGTCATACATTTGCCCAACAAGAGCCTGCAAGTTTCCTTTAAAAAATCCGTTACCAAAAGCAATGGTAAGCAAGCCAAAACAGGTTAATCCAAGATATAATTTAAAAGAACCTGCTGGAACAGGAGTAGGCGTTGGAATAGCTAATAATAAATATCCAACTGACATGAGCACCAAACCTAATAAAATCGTTCCCTTGTAATTTTGACGCTTGTCAGCAATCAAACCACCAACAAATGCCAGAATATAAATAGAAAAATAAAATACAGAATAAATAATACCAGCCTTCGTTTCGTCGAGACCATATTTTGCCATTAAAAACAAGGATAAAATTGCCATCATGGTATAAAAGCCAAAACGTTCACCCATATTGGCTAACGAGGCTGCTAACAAACCTTTTGGCTGATTTTTAAACATAATTTTATATTTTATTAATATTTGTAAATATCAGGAAACTTGCTTGCAAAAAGGCTATATATATTCCATTTTCTTCTTGAACCTTTTGCGTGACTTCAAAAGTGTGTAAAGAATAATTTTATTAAATGCAAAATTAATCATTTTCTCGCTGAAATTTTATTTGTTCATAAATAAGATTTGAGACTTTTCTCAAATAACAATTTTTATCCATAACTCACACTTACACCATAAGTAATACAGTAGCATGTGATGAAGGGAGAGTTTTTCACATTTTTGTGGTATGTTTAAAATCACGATTAAAGCATGAAATCCAATTAGTAGTATAAATCAATCATAGGTTAAATTACAAGCCTTCTCTGATTGATCCTTCAGTAAAAACCAATATCACAGCATAAAAGCCTCCATGGGCGGGCACGAAATGCTCTCAATTTCAAAATCTTTTAATTTCCGTCTACTCTCCGAAATCGATAACCATTACTCTGATCCTCAAATATCTGGTTATGAAGTGTCTCTCGCTCTTCATTAATGTTCTAAATTTAGCTCTAATGTCAAACTTAAAACGTTTTTCTAATTTTTTTTCCTTGTTCATTTAAAATGCAAGCAAACTTACTATTTTTGTGAACGTCAAGGGAACATGCTTTTTCCATAAAATTACCCGATTAAATTGTTAAGCAATTAGTTTATTTCATTGGTCATTAAAAAACCAACTTACAAAGGTAACATTTGTACTCGGAAGCACGGTACGGTAAGCTTTTAAAGTTTTGTGACCTTGATTTTTATTTTCACGCATTTGGAAATACCTCGATTTTCATATATTTTTGTTGTATTTTTAAAAAGATAGTAGAAATATGCAAAAGTTTTGGTATCTCACGGTTTTTATGTTATGGATAATTTTTCAATTTACTTCTTGTATCACAGCAAGAAAGGTCAATTATTTACAGAAACCATCTCAAACCATTCCTGCCTATAAAGATAGTGTTACTTTTGAAGATTATCGTCTAAAAGGAGGAGACAGGCTTGCTATCAAAGTATATTCGATGGATGAAAAGACTAATACTTTATTCAATGGTGTTAATAATTTCGAATCAGGCTCTTATGGAGGTTCTCTCAATAGTGATTTATATACCTATTTGATTAAACCCGATGGCACTATTTCATTGCCAATGATAGGGAAAGTTTTTGTTGAGGGACAAACTCAGCGGGAGGCAAAAAAAACAATTGAAAATGCTATTCAATCTGTGATTAAAATAAATACGGTTGATGTAAAATTGGTTGAGAAATATTATAGTGTCATTAGTTCAAGTACTTCAGGAAGATTCCCTATTACCCGTGAAAAAATTAATATTTTTGAAGCATTGGCTATGGCGGGCGACATTGGAACTTATGGTGATCGAAGTAAAATAAGAATTATTAGAGAAACTGAAAATGGTTCGCAAATCAAAATGTTTGATGTAAGAAGTGCGGATATTATTCATTCGGAATTTTATTATGTGGAACCAAATGATGTTATTTACATTCAAGATGTGAACGAACAATTTTTTAGTGTTACTTCTTTCCCTTCTTTGTTGGCTACCTTCATATCAACTTTTTCCCTAGCAATCTTTATATATGATTTAGTAAAATGATTAATAAGATATTGCATTTTTTTTATAATATAAAATTTACGGAAAATTTCGTTCGTTTATTTTTAACCGTTTTGCCTTTTTTATGTTTGACTTCTTGTTATAATTATAAGAGTGTTGGCTTATTGCAAGAAAACAATCATTTATTACCTCAGTATGAAAAACAACTTTATGAAGATTATAAACTTTGTGTAAATGACGAGATCGTATTTCGTTTAATAACTACAGACGAAACAATCTCAAAACTAATTTCTTCTAATAGTTCCAGAGCAGGTCAACAAATTTCTTATCGAGTATATCCTGATGGGACAATAGATATTCCTTTTCTTAGTCAAATACCTGTAAAAGGATTAACTTTGAATGAAGCTACTGAGGTAATTCAAACTCGAATAAGGGAAATAATCCCAGATGCAGAAATAAAATTAAGTCTTGCTAACAAATCTTTTACAGTAATTGGAGATATTGGAAGTGGAACATTCCCTATTTATAAAGAAAAAATGACTATATTTCAAGCTTTAGCTTTATCAGGTGATTTACAGTTGTCAGGTGATAGAAAACATGTACGTATTTTACGTAATATTGAGGGAAAAACAAATATACTTGAATTTGATATTCGCCCGGCAAGTATTGTGGAATCAAAATACTATTATATTTATCCGAATGATATCATTTATGTTCAGCGTGCCCCTTCAAGTTTTTATAAAGTAAACAATTATAATTCCTTTTTAGGACTTATTACTACTTCTTTAACTTTTTTGATTAGTGTTATTTATTTATTAAAATTGTAATTGAATTAAATTTTTTATTTAGAAAATGGATTTAGAGCAAAAAAATCATACCCAAGCCTTTGTTGATGAAGAAAGCAGCTTTGATATAAGAGAGTGGCTTCATTATTTTCTACAACATTGGTATTTGTTCTTATGTTTTGTGGTACTTTTTATAATGTTGATTTATGCTAAAAACAGAAGGTGGATGCCATTATATGAGACAGCCGGAACCATTATTATGGCAGAAAATAAATATATCCCTCAAAACCAACTTTTTTTAGGAGGATTTAATGCGGGAGGTTATCAGAATGTAAATGACCAACTTGTTATGCTTAATTCTTATGATTTGATAGGGAAAGTAGTTGATAGCCTTGAATTTATGAAAGTTGATTATTTGACAATAGGGCGTTTTAAAACTCGTAACATATATCGTAATACTCCTATTTATATTCAAGCCGACTATATTTCACCTGATGCCTATCAAATGATTTTTAAAATTAAATTATTTTCAGACAATAGTTTTATTATAACTCCTTACAAGAATAAAAATTTTGGAAATTTTAATATTGAAGGCCGTTTTGGAGAACCTATTCATCACAACTTATTTTTTATTACTGTTAATAAATTAACTAATATCCCTTATTCAAAAGAAGTAGAAATATATTTTAGATTTAGATCACGTGAATCTTTGATCACTGAATTTAGTTCTCGCTTAAGTAGTAAATATGTAATGGATGAGTCATCAGTACTTCAAGTATCATTAGTAGGAGAAACCCCAGAAAGAGATATAGATTTTCTTAATAAATTATTTGAAACGTTTTTAAGTGATAATTTAGCGAAGAAAAATGATGTTGCTAATAAAACTATTCATTTTATTAATGAACAATTAGATATTTTATCTCAATCATTGGTTTTTTCCGAAAATAAACTTACCAGTTTTAAACAATCTAATCAAATAATTGATATTTCAAGCCATGCCTCTGAGATAATAAATAAATTAACTTCTTATGAAGAAAAAAATAGTCAAATTAAATTAAAAGAAACTTATTTGAATTATTTATCGGATTATTTAACAACTAATTTTGAAGAAGGCAAAGTAATAGCCCCATCAAACCTGGGCTTAAATGAACCCATATTAATGCAATTGGTACAACAAATCAATGATTTATATTTACAACGAAGTGAATTAAGCCCCAAAAATATTTATTACGAAAAATATACCAAAGAAATTGAAAATATAAAAACAGCTATTTTTGAATTAATAAAAAGCATGCGAATTTCTTTGAAAATTGAAAAAGATGAAAATAATCGTCAAATAGCTTTATTAAATAAGGAAATGGCAGAACTTCCTGAAAAGGAATTAGCAATGAATGCAATAGAACGTGATTATAAACTCAATAATAATTATTATACTTTTTTACTTCAAAAAAGAGCGGAAGCAGAAATTCAAAAAGCTTCCAATAGCCCTGATAATAGTGTTTTGGAAAGCGCTAGAATTATCAGCATAACTAATAACAAAGAAAAATCAAAAACTACAACAAGATATTTAATATTGGCTTTTTTGATCCCTTCCCTGATAATTGTTTTAAAGAAATCATTAAATAACACGATTACTTCTATTACAGATATCGAAAAAAGATCTTCTTTCCCAGTAATAGGAGTGGTTCTTCATACTAAGAATGATGATCCACTTTTGTGCGCTAAACATCCAAATTCATTATTCAGTGAAATGTTTAGAATTATTCGCACAAGAATTGAATTTATAGCCCAACGTAAAAAAAACATAGTCGTTTTAGTTACTTCTCTTACTTCAGAAGATGGGAAAACTTTTTTCAGTACCAATCTTGCTTCCATTTATGGAATGACTGGAGAGAAAACCTTATTAATTGATATGGATATCAGAAAACCAAGCGTAAATAAACGTCTAAATGTCTCTCATCCTAAAGGAGTTACAAATTATTTAATTGGAGAATGCACTTTGCCAGAAATAATTAATAAAATTGATAATGTAAATTTTGATGTAATTTTTGCTGGGACAGTTCCTCCTAATCCTGGTGAACTGATTCGTTCTGAAAAATTAATTAAAATGTTTGAAGAACTAAAAAAGCAATATGATTATATAATCATTGATGTAAGTCCAGTAGGATTGGTTTCAGATACTTATTCTTTGGTTTCTTTGTCAGATGTCAATTTATTGATTGTAAGAAATAAAAAGACAAATAAAACTTTCTTTAAAAGTATTGCAACACAACTTATGGAAGACCATATTCAAAATTTTTATGTTATTTTAAACGATGTGGATGCAAGTTACAGTGGGTATGAAAAATCTTATAAATACCATATGTACGACAAAAAAACCGATATCAAATATTACGATATGATGGATGAAATTTAGTAATAACCCAGCTAACCAAAATTTGAATTATGAATAAAAAAGTAGCTTTAATTACAGGCATAACCGGGCAAGATGGTGCATATTTGGCAGAATTATTATTAAGTAAAGGTTATATTGTTCATGGAATAAAACGTCGTTCTTCACTTTTTAATACTGAACGAATTGACCATTTGTATCAAGATCCTCACGAAAAAAATCGCAATTTTATTCTGCATTATGGAGATATGACTGACTCCTTAAATTTGACCCGTATTATTCAGGAAACCCAACCAGATGAAATATACAATTTAGGAGCTATGAGTCATGTAAAAGTAAGTTTTGATACCCCAGAATATACAGCTAATGCTGATGGAATAGGAACATTGCGAATGCTGGAAGCTATTCGTTTATTGAATTTAATTGACAAAACACGTTTTTATCAAGCTTCAACTTCTGAATTGTATGGTTTGGTGCAAGAAATTCCACAACGGGAAACGACTCCTTTTTATCCACGTTCTCCTTACGCTGTAGCAAAATTGTATGCTTACTGGATTACAGTCAATTATAGAGAAGCATACGGTTTACATGCCAGCAATGGAATATTATTTAACCATGAATCACCTTTGCGAGGTGAAACATTTGTAACCCGTAAAATTACTCGAGCAGCTGCTCGTATTGCTTTGGGACTACAGGACAAATTATTTTTGGGAAATTTATCTTCACGTCGTGACTGGGGACATGCAAAAGATTATGTTTATGCCATGTATTTGATTCTTCAGCAGGATCAACCTGATGATTATGTCATCGCCACTGGCAAATCAACCGAAGTACGTGAATTTGCTCGGTTGTCATTTGAACAGATTGGAATAAAAATCGTTTTTGTTGGTAACGGTGTTGAAGAAAAAGGATACATTGATAAAATTGATGAAGATATTTTTGTAGAACAAGTTGGAGAAAAATTTTTGACAAACGTAAAAAATATTAAAGAATCTGTGATTGAAGTAGATCCTCATTATTTTCGTCCCACTGAAGTAGATTATTTGATTGGCGATGCTACCAAAGCCAAAACAAAACTTAATTGGACTCCTCAATATGATCTACCAGCCTTGATTAGTGAAATGATGAAGTCTGATGTTCAATTGATGAAAAAAGAAATGCATTTAAAACAAGGAGGATTCAAAATTTTGAATCATTATGAATAACTTTGTGTTTTTTTGATAAAAACGCTTTTAAAAGCGACTGTCAATATAAAAACAGTTATTTTATTAAAAATTTTTTACTCTAATTTTAATGGAAAAAAATTCAAAAATATATGTAGCTGGTCATACTGGTTTGGTAGGTTCAGCCATTAAAAGAAATCTTGAAAAAAATGGGTTTACTAACATTGTAGGTCGTACTCAAGCAGAATTAAATTTATTGAAAGAAGCTCCTACTGAAGCTTTCTTTAAAGAAGAAAAACCAGAATATGTTTTTCTGGCAGCGGCAAAAGTAGGTGGCATTGTTGCTAATAATTTATTTAGAGCTCAATTCATTTACGAAAATTTAATGATACAGAATCATGTCATTCATCAAAGCTATTTATATGGAGTAAAAAAACTTTTATTCTTGGGCTCGTCTTGCATTTATCCACGTTTAGCACCTCAACCTATCAAAGAAGAATATTTATTAACTGGACCGCTTGAATACACCAACGAGCCTTATGCCATCGCAAAAATTGCAGGAATTAAAATGTGTGAAGCTTATCATGCACAGTATGGATGTAATTTTATTTCTATTATGCCAACCAATTTATACGGACCAAATGACAATTATGATCTGGAAAAATCACACGTTTTACCTGCTTTGATTCGAAAAATGGTGTTAGGAAAATATTTAATGGAAAATGACTGGGAAAATTTAAGAACTGATCTAACCAGACTTCCTATTGAAGGAGTGAATGGTTCTTATAGTAAGGAAGTAATATTAAAAGTATTAGAAAAATATGGGATTATTCATCAAAATGGGAAAGTAGTTATAACGCTTTGGGGAACAGGTTCTCCACTTCGGGAATTTCTTCATGTGGACGACATGGCTGATGCCACTGTTTTTCTTATGCAGCATTATGATGCTCCTGATAGTATTCCTTCTCACGTAAATGTTGGTTGCGGTGAAGACATTTCTATAAAAGAATTATCAGAAATAGTTAAAAAAATTGTTGGCTATGAAGGTGAAATTCAATGGGATACAACAAAACCCGATGGTACACCCAGAAAATTGCTGGATGTTACTCGATTGAATTCTCTTGGCTGGAAGCCAAAAATAAGTTTAGAAGAAGGAATCAAGCAGGTAGTTGCTAATTACACCAATTATACTCTCATTAGAAGTGATAAAAACAGTTTTTAATCAACTTAATAAATTTTTAAACTAAAATGAAAATTGCTATTGTAGGAACAGGATATGTTGGACTGGTCTCAGGAACTTGTTTTGCTGAAATGGGCGTAGATGTAACCTGTGTTGATATTAATCAAGAAAAAATTGCTCAGTTAAAAAAAGGTATTATTCCGATTTACGAACCTGGTCTGGACGATATGGTCTCACGTAATATACAGGCTGGAAGATTGCATTTCACTACTCAGCTTACTGACGTATTGAATGAAGTTGAAGCTGTTTTTATCGCTGTTGGGACACCGCCCAAAAAAGATGGAAGTGCAGATTTAAAATATGTTTTTGATGTGGCTCACACGATTGGACAAAACTTGCAGCAATATCTTTTGGTGGTTACAAAAAGTACTGTTCCAGTAGGAACAACCTTTAATGTAAAAAAAATTATTCAAGAAGAATTAAATAAACGTGGCGTTGACATTGATTTCGATGTGGCTTCAAATCCAGAATTTCTGAAAGAAGGTGATGCCATTAACGATTTTATGAGTCCTGACAGAGTAATAGTGGGTGTTGAAAATGAACGATCGAAAGATATTTTGACAAAATTGTATCGTCCATTTCTTTTAAACAATTTCAGAGTTATTTTTATGGATATACCTTCCTCAGAAATGACAAAATATGCAGCAAATGCTATGCTTGCAACCCGTATCAGTTTTATGAATGATGTGGCAAACTTATGTGAAAAAGTCGGAGCCGACATCAATATGATAAGAAAAGGAATAGGAACCGATCAACGAATTGGCAATAAATTTCTTTATGCAGGTTGCGGTTATGGAGGATCATGTTTCCCAAAAGATGTGAGAGCTTTGATTCGTACTGCTGAAGAGAATAACTATGAAATGCGTATTTTAAAGGCTGTAGATGAAGTAAATGAACGTCAAAAAGAAATTCTCTATTACAAATTATTAAAATATTTTGATGATTTGCAGGGAAAAACCATTGCTTTATGGGGGTTATCTTATAAACCTAATACTGACGACATCCGTGATGCAACGTCATTAGTTATAATAGAAAAACTTTTAAAAGCAGGCTGCAAAATTCGGGCTTATGATCCTGTAGCTATGATAGAAACCCAAAAATATATTTCTGAAAAAATGAAAGGTTTACTAACATCAGAGCATACAATTTATTTTGGAAAAGATATTTATGATACAGTGTTGGATGCTGATGCATTGTTATTAATCACCGAATGGAAAGAATTTCGAATGCCCAGCTGGAATGTAGTAAAAAGAGCAATGAAATTTCCATTGGTTATTGATGGACGAAATATTTATGTAAAAGAAGAATTGAAAGAGTTGGGCTTTGAATATGAAGGAATGGGAAATTGAGTTAAAGTTTTTATTGAAGGTAAAAGAGTTGTTTTTGAATGGAAACAGTAATTAAGCCCAAAAATAGTCTGTTAGAAATCAATCTGAATGAAATCTGGCAATACAGAGATTTGCTTTTCATGTTTGTAAAGCGGAATATTATCACGCAATACAAACAAACTATTCTTGGTCCTACATGGTTTTTTATTCAGCCAGCTCTAACCACCCTTATGTACATGATTGTTTTTGGTGGAATTGCTAAAATTCCAACTGATGGACTTCCTCAACCTATGTTTTATTTGGCTGGCATAGTTTGTTGGCAATATTTTGCAGATTGCTTGACCAAAACATCCAATACTTTTATTGATAATCAGGGAATTTTTGGGAAAGTATATTTTCCTCGACTGATTGTACCGTTGGCTACTGTTATTTCAAATCTGGTGAGAATGTTAATCCAGTTTTTGCTTTTTATTGCAGTTTATATTTATTATATTGTTGTTGGAGTAAAAGTAGCGCCCAATCTTTATATTTTATTGGTTCCCTTGTTAATTATTATGTTGGCTGGTCTTTCACTGGGTTTTGGAATTATTATTTCTTCGTTAACAACCAAGTATCGTGATTTGACTATTTTGTTCAATTTTATTGTTCAACTCTGGATGTATGCTACCCCAATTATTTATCCATTAAGTACTATGCCACCCAATCGACAATGGATTATGGCTTTAAATCCAGTTACATCTATTATTGAAACATTCAAGTACGGAACTATGGGAGTTGGAACTTTCAACTGGGCACATTTGAGTTATAGTTTCGTTTTTATGGCAGTATTGCTGTTTGTGGGTATAGTGGTGTTCAACAAAGTTCAACGAAGTTTTATGGATACCATATAAAAAACTTTTGCATCTATCCTATCCTATTAATTTTGTATAAAATTAAAAAACTATTTCCCTTCCTGGGATTGTTGTTTAAATCGGTGAATGATATTGTAACTTTTATAGATACCTAATTCACCAGCTTTGCTTAAATCATTCAGCCCTTTGTTATCTTCTCCTAAAAATAAATAGCTCAATCCTCGATTAAAATAAGCTTCTGCAAAATCGCGATCTAATTCAATGACTTTACTGTAATAAATAATTGCAGTAGAGAAATCTTTTTGATTACATAAAATATTAGCCTTATTAAAATAAGCGAAAGTAAAATCGGGTGTTAATTGAATTACTTTATCATAATCACGCAAAATAAGCTCAAAATCCAGTTTGTTCTGTTGTTCTTTTATTTTATTTGATGAAGTTTCTGAACCATCAGTCAAAGTATTTGCTGATTTATTTAATTGATTATCAGATTCTATTAATTTGTACCGAATATTGGCACGGGTAAAATAAGCAAGCATGAAATTGGGTCGTAACGAAATGGCTTTATTTAGATCTTCAATGGCGCTTGTGTAATCACGTATCAGCGAAAATTCAAGAGCTCGACTAAAATAAAGGTCAGCATCCTGGTCGTTTTTCCCCAGTTGAAAAGAAAGAGAATTAATCTTTTCAAAATGTTGATTGATTAATTCGGGTGTTAAAGGTATTTCGTGATTAGTAATTTTTAATGGTGAACTTAATTTCTTTTGTAGATTATATTCTTCAACTGCCAGATGAAAAAGATTAGTACGACGAATTTCTTCAGGTTTGCTATAATAAGTCAATATAAAATTTGGTTCATTTACAATATCCACAAATTTATCCTGTATAGTTCCACGAAGTGAATTGTTGTATTTTGAGTTTGTTTCATTTTCAGAAGCATTTTGGGTGATAAAGCGATTGAAGATTTCAATATTTCGTTGTTTCCCATTATTTTGAGTATTTTGTACTATTTTAGCGGAAGCTGTGATTTGTTCTTTTTTTATTTTGTCTTTATTGGTTTCAAGATTGTAAGCCAATTGTTTGTATCTAAAAGCATTTTTTTCATCTCCGAGTTTTTGATAAGCTTCAGCAATACCTAAAAAAGCAGGTAGAAAATAAGGATGGTTATTAATGAGTTGTTGATAATTTTTTATTGCTTCTTCATAATTGCCAAGTGTACTTTCAAGAATGGCTTTTTGCCATAAAACTTCAGAACTCGAAGGATTTAATGTCAAAACTCTTTCGAAATCATTTAAAGCATTATTGGTATCCCCTAATTTTGCCCGTAACAAACCACGATTGAAATAAGCTAATTCATTTTTACTGTCCAAAGCTATGGCTTTATTATAATCCTCCAAAGCTTGACGAAAATTATTCTTTTCAATATTTAAAAAAGCTCTATTGATATAATCTCCAGCAAAAGTTGAATTTCTTTTTATGGCTTCATTGTAATCTTTTAAAGCTCCTTCTTTGTCATTTCTTTGTAATTTGAGTAATGCTCTTGCACTCCATCCTAAGCTATTGGAAGGATTCATTTCAATATATTTATCAAAAGTTTTTTCTGCACCAATTGTATCTTTCAAAGCAAGTTGCAATCTCCCTTTTTCGTAATACATGTCGGTGTTATTAGGGCTGAGTTTAAGATATTCGTCTATATCTTTTAAGGCAGCTTCATAATTTCCAGCTTTTTCAAAGGCTAATATTCTATTTGCAATCAAATACAAATTGTCTGGGCTGAATTCAAGTGCTTTTGAAAAATCTTCAGCAGCTTCATTAAAACAATTTAACTTTAATCTGGCAAAACCACGAGTATAATAAGCTTGAGGTATGAACGGATTTCGTTCAATAGCTTCATTACAATCTTTTTCAGCACCTTCGTAATCACCAAGCTGAATTTTTGCCATAGCTCGATACATGTAAGGCTCTGCTAAATAAGGCTTGATTTTAATAACTTGATTAAAATATTGAATCGAAAGGACATAATCTTCAAAATAAAATGCACTTTTGCCAATGGTAAGAATACGATCGGTATTCAATTGTGCTGAAACAATTGAAGAAAAGAATATCAAGGACAAGAAAAGAAAATTTTTTATCTGTCTGTTGGATTGTTTATTCATTATCTTCGCATCCTGCATTGGGATTAAACCATTTTGGAATTTCAAATTGTTCGTTTGGAGAATATTTTAAATCAGGATCAGAGAGAACTTTTTTCATATATAAAGCCCAAATAGGTAAAGCCATAGTGGCACCTTGACCTTCCGACATCCTGTCAAAATGAATGGAGCGTTCTTCGCCGCCTACCCAAACTCCCGAAACTAATGAAGGTGTAAAACCCATGAACCAACCATCAGAATTATTTTGCGTTGTGCCAGTTTTACCACCCATCGGCATGGTAAGACCATAACGTGTTCGAACTCGTGATCCTGTACCTCCATTAACCACAGCTTGTAACATATCAATCATTTTATAAGCTGTCGTTTCTCCGAAAATTTCATGCATTTTAGGAGTAAAGGTAGCTATTATATTTCCATTATTATCTTCAATATGTGTGACATATAAGGGTTCAACACGAATACCTTTGTTGGTATAAGCTGTATAAGCATCAACCATTTCTTCTACTGAAACTTCACACGGACCTAAACACAAAGAAACAACAGGATCAATTTTTCCTCTAATACCAAATGAATGCATCAAATCTACGAGAGATTGTGGTGTAAATAAACTCATTAAATAAGCTGATATCCAGTTATTTGAATTAGCCAATCCCCAACGTAATGTTACTACTTCTCCTATTCTGGCTTTTGATGAGTTTCGAGGAGTCCAGGGTTGTCCTGTTTCGGTAATTAAAGTTATAGGCTGATTAATGGTTTTGTCGCATGGCCACATACCTTCTTCCATTGCCAGAGTATATAAGAAGGGTTTTATGGTAGAACCTATTTGTCTACGTCCTTTTTTTACCATATCATATTGAAAACGTCTAAAATTTGGTCCGCCTACATAAGCTTTTACATGGCCAGTACGAGCTTCCATAGACATAAATCCACATCTTAAAAAATGTTTATGATAACGAATAGAATCTAAAGGAGACATTATGGTGTCAATTTCGCCTTGATAAGAAAAAACTTTCATGTCTACTGGAGTACGAAATGATTTTTGAATTTCTGCTTCACTTTTCCCTTCTGCTTTCATTTTCCGATATCGTTCAGATTGTTTAATAGCTCGATTTAAGATATCTTCAATTTCTTGTTGAGAAAGTGAGCGGGAAAAAGGAGCATAACTCCTCCCCTTCTTTTCCTTGAAAAATAATTTTTGTAATTCCTGAATGTGTTCATTTACAGCTTCTTCCGCATAACGTTGCATACGTGAATCAATCGTTGTATAAATCTTTAACCCATCAGTATAAATATTATAAGGTGTACCGTCGGGTTTCAGGTTTTTATTGCAAAAGCCATACAACGGATCATTATCCCATGCCCATTTGTCATCCTCGTATTGCTGTTCTTGCCAGCTTGCATAGTTACTTCGTTGAGGTTCTTTAGCCATCAAAGTGATACGTAAATATTCTCTAAAATAAGGAGCCAATCCTTCTTTATGGTCAATACGCTGGAAATGCAACACCAACGGAAGCTGTTTTAGTGAATCGTATTGTTCTTCGCTCAGATAGTGGTTTTTGTACATTTGGTATAAAACCATATTGCGTCGTTCACGAGACCGTTCGTTGTAACGTACCGGATTATAATACGAAGGATTCTTACACATGCCTACTAAAGTAGCAGCTTCTTCTATATTAAGTTCTGCAGGAATTTTTCCAAAATAAGTTTGTGCGGCTGATTTTATTCCAACGGCATTGTTCAAAAAATCGAACTGATTAAGATACATGGTCAGAATTTCTTCTTTCGTATAAAGTCGTTCCAGCTTGACCGCTATTACCCATTCGATAGGTTTTTGTAAAGCTCTTTCTATAACGTTATTTGCTGGCGGAGAATAAAGTTGTTTTGCCAGTTGCTGAGTTAAAGTACTTCCACCACCTGCACTTTTTTGTCGGAAAATTCCATTCAAAATAATAACACGAACAATCGCTCTACCATCAATTCCTGAATGTTTATAAAATCTTTTGTCTTCTGTGGCTACAAGAGCGTTAATAACATTTTTGGAAATATCCTGATAATGAACCTCTACTCGATTTTCCTTGTTCTTAAAAAATTGTCCCAGCAATTGCAAATCTTCGGAGTAAATTTCGGAAGCAAATTTGTTTTGAGGATTTTGCAATTCTTCCAATGGAGGTAAATAACCAATCCATCCTAAACTAATACAAGTAAAAAGTAATACGATACACAGGATAAAAACTCCAAAAATTTTCCAAAATATTTTTTTAAATTTATCTCTTTTATTAATATTCTGATTTTCTGTCTCCATACTTTCATAAAATAAAATACAAAAATAATGTTTTTTTTCAAAAGGTTAAATTCTCATTAATTCACTTATGATCAGATTGGAAATTTGAATACCTTTTGTTGTTAAACAAAGTTTTTCGTTATCTTGAGTTACCATTTTATTATTCATAAATATTTTTAGACTTTTTAAACATTCATTTTTTAATTCAGTTCCAAATTTTTCTTCCAATTTATTCAAATCTAATCCTTCGGCAGTTCTTAATGAAACCATCAAATACTCATTATATTGTTGATTCAAAGTAAGTTTTTCTTTTTCAAAATATTTTTCCTGATGTTCAATAGCTTTTATATATTTTTCTACAGATGATACATTCCATTGCCGAGAAGTGCTATTATACGAATGAGCTGAAGGTCCGATGCCTATATAAATTTTTTGTTCCCAATAAGCTGAATTATGTCTGGAATAAAAACCAGGCAAAGCAAAATTGGAAATTTCGTAACGTTCAAAGCGATGTTTTTTTGCCTCTTCGAGCAATGTTTCATACATTTTTATTGAAATTTCTTCATCTACTGGAGTTATCAATCCTTTTTGCTTTTGTTTTCCAAGTAAAGTTTGCTTTTCGTAAGTCAATTCATAAGCAGAAAGATGCTGAATAGGCAATGAAAAAGCAATATTCAGTTCTTTTTCCCATTGTTGAAATGTTTGACCAGGTATAGCATATATCAAATCAATACTAATATTATTAAAACCAACCTCATGAGCACTCCTTACGGCTTGAATGGCTTGTCCAGCAGTATGTCTTCTGTTAAGGAATTTCAGTTTCTCGTCATCAAACGACTGAATTCCTATACTCAAACGATTAATTTTCAGCTTTCTTAGAGACGAAAGATATTCACCGCTTATTAAATCGTCAGGATTGGCTTCCAGGGTAATTTCGGCTGTTTCTTCAACAGGATAGTTTTCAAAAATAGCTGCAAGAATCTTGCCAAGTTCATTTTCAGTTAATAAACTGGGTGTACCCCCTCCAAAATAAATAGTTTCAACCGTTTCGTTTTGTAGATAATCTTTTCTCTCTTTTAATTCCTTTATTATGGCATCAATCAATGGAGGAATATATTCTTGATAAGTAGAAGAATAAAAATCACAATAAATACACCGTTTTTTACAAAATGGGATATGAATATAAATGCCAGCCATATAATTTTGTCAGGAAATTGAAAACTTCGATAAAATGCTTTCTTTGTAACACAAATTTACTGTAAATTGTTTGGATTTTCGATAAAAGCTGTTAACTTTGCAGTCGCTTTTAAGAATTTTGACGGGATGTAGCGCAGTCCGGTTAGCGCACCTGCTTTGGGAGCAGGGGGTCGTGGGTTCAAATCCCGCTATCCCGACTTGAATATCAGCCACTTACAATATTTATTGGAAGTGGCTTTTTGTTTTTTTATTCATCCGAATTCAATTTACAAATGCAACTGTTTAATTGAAAAAGATTTTTGTTTCTTAATAAGAAAAATAAAGTTTAGATTTTATTATTTGTTCACCATTATTAAAACCCTAGCAGAATAAGGTTGAAATATCTCAAGGATTGACCTCTTAAGTATCGTCAGGTACGAGAATAGGACTGTAAGACATTAATAATATAATGTAAGAATTAGTAATGCTTTTTGCTGAGCAGGTTTGTATCTGTTCCACTGTCGTCGAACAATTGCGTTGTAAATATCGAAATATTTTGTTTTCCCAAAGAAGAATACATAGAAAATGACTGATCGAGTGAAAACTAATTACAATTGATATCTAAATAAAAGTTTGCTAAAAATGAAAAATTTTAAAGAAATTAAAGAAATATTTCTTTAATTTCTTTGTCTATCCCAAAGAATATGGTGATATTTGTAATATAGTTTAACAACATTAAGGTTTTTGTTATTTTTAAGATAATTAAGTAGTTATAAAATTTTTCTTATTTTTTTAAACTATAAAAAGCATAAAATGAAAGAAATAAATTTTAGTTTGGTTTATCGTGACATGTGGCAATCTTCTGGAAAATATGTTCCTAAAAAAGACCAATTGGAAAAAGTAGCACCTGCTATTATTGATATGGGGTGTTTTGCAAGAATAGAAACCAACGGTGGAGCTTTTGAGCAAGTTTGTTTATTGTTTGGCGAAAACCCTAATGAGGCCGTTCGTACTTTTACAAAACCCTTCAATGAGGCTGGAATTCAGACCCACATGTTAGATAGAAGTCTGAATGGTTTGCGAATGAATCCCGTACCGGCCGATATTCGACAACTAATGTATCGAGTAAAAAAGGCTCAAGGAGTTGACATTACACGAATTTTTTGTGGATTAAATGATGTACGCAATATTATCCCCTCCATTGAATGGGCAAAAGCTGCTGGAATGATACCGCAAGCTACTTTATGTATTACTTTCTCAGAAATACACACTGCTAAATATTATATTAATATAGCCGAAGAACTAATTGCTGCCGGAGCCACTGAAATTTGTCTAAAGGATATGGCAGGCATTGGCAGACCGGTAATGATTGGCAAGATTGTCAAAGCTATTAAATCAGAACACCCTGAGATTATGATAGAATATCATGGTCATTCAGGTCCAGGATTTTCCGTTGCTTCCATGCTTGAGGCTGCTAAAGCCGGTGTTGATTATCTGGATGTTGCTATGGAACCGCTTTCGTGGGGAATGTCACATCCTGATGTTATTACCATACAAGCAATGCTGAAAGAGGCTGGTTTTAAAGTTCCTGAAATTAACATGAAAGCTTACATGGAAGTACGACGATTAACACAAAGTTTTATCGACGAATTTTTAGGGTATTTTATTGATGAACGTAATAGAAATATGACCTCTTTACTGGTCGACTGTGGTTTGCCGGGTGGGATGATGGGTTCATTGATGAGCGATTTAAAAGGTATTTATACTGGTATCAATTCTTATTTAAAAGAACACAATCAAAAGGAATTAACCCTTGATGAATTGTTAATCATGCTTTTTGATGAAGTGAAATATATTTGGCCCAAGCTGGGAAATCCGCCATTAGTAACTCCTTACAGTCAATATGTTAAAAATATTGCTTTAATGAATATTTTATCCCTCATCAAAGGACAACCGAGATGGAGTGTTATTGATAAAAATGCATGGGATATGATTTTAGGGAAAGCAGGAAAATTGCCTGGAAAATTGGATGATGAAATTATTGCATTAGCAAAGAAAAATAATTATAAATTTTATGAAGGAAATCCTCAGGATAATTATCCAGACGAATTGCCACGTTTCATAAAAGAAATGGAAGAAAAAGGTTGGGACAGAGGTAAAGATGATGAAGAATTATTTGAATTTGCTATGCATGAAAGACAATATCTTGATTACAAGTTTGGCGAGGCTAAAAAACGTTTTGAAAAAGAAATGGAAGCAGCCATTAAAGAAAAACTGGGGAAACAAAATGTTGCTATTCCTGATGTACGTGCTTTGTTACATCCTAATGCTAAACCAGTAGTTGCACCAATAAGTGGTCGTGTATTATGGGAACTTGATTTTATTGATCGTTCTATTGAACCAATTAACGAAAAAGTTGTTCGTGAAGGCAATGTAATTTGTACTATCGAAACCAATTACGGTTTGGAACCTATTATCAGCTTCGGTAATGGAAAAATTGTAAACATAGAAAAAAAGCAAGGTGAGATTGTTAGAAAAGGACAAATATTGGCTTACCTTGAAATAATGGAAAAAATAGATAAAAAGCAAAATATCTACAAAAAGTAAGGTCTAATACACATTTATCGCACTTACTAAAATTTCTTTCAGTCGACATAATCGTGCCTGAGTAAAAGGAAGCATTTTATCTCTCCACAATTTTTATATCTTCTTCTGTCAAATCATACAACAATACAATTATTAAAAAATTTCTTTTTTACGAAGTTTTGCTTGCCATTCTCTATTCATTGTTCTTTTCCATTTAAAGTAGCCGATTATAGCCATGATGGTGTAAACCGCAAATAATATCGCCGTTGGATATAATTCTCTGTAAAAATACAAACCTGTACAAACGCCATCAGCAACAATAAAGAGCAACCAATTCTCAATCATTTTGCGGGCAAGCATCCACGTAGCAATAATACTTAAAGCAGTAGTGAATGAATCAGCTCTGGGCACAGGCGAGTCGGTAAAATTGGACAATACAAAAAAATACAAAATAAAAATAACCAAAAAAACTGCCAATACATCCAATATCATTGACTTTGGAATATGGATAACCGGTAAATCATTGCCAGTAACTTGTTTTCCTCTTTTCCATGTAAGCCAGCCATAAATGCTTACTCCCAAATAATATAACTGTAAGGTCATTCCCGCATAAAATTTACTCTGAAAAAAGACCACTACATATAAAGCAGAACATAAAAAACCAAAAATCCATAAACCAATTTTTTGATTAATAGAAAGATAAAGATAAATAAAGCTTAAAATAGCCCCTGCTACTTCAACCCAATGTTCTGCCAAATAATTGATAACTAAATCCATAAAAAATTGTAGTTTAAAATTTTATTGCAGAATTTTTTCGTATGCTCCTGGAGTTTCAAGGATTTCAATGGCTTTTTGTAAAGATGAATTTTCCACATCCATAATTTGATAATAGGCATTCACGTCCCATAAATCGCGAGCAATTAAAGCTTTTAATTGTAATTTTATCAATTCTTTTGAAGTATTAAATTGTGCTTCATTGAAAGGAATTTGCTCTTTTTCTCCTTCATTTATCAGTTGTTGTAACAAAGCGTTATTAACTTCAAAATCATTTTTATATTTTTCAAAAGAGCTGTAATTTTTTGTCAGTTCATTTCTATGTTGATCAATGTACTGAACATATACTTTATTTAAAACACCGCGTGCTACTAATTTTTGATGATAATCTGTATAACGGGTAGTATCGAGAGGCACAAAAATATCGGGCATAATTCCTCCCCCACCATAAACTGTACGTCGAAAAACCAAAGTTTGATAACGCAATGAATCTGGAAAATGGACACTATCTGCATGCAATAGTTCTCCTTTTTTGTAACGGTTCAATAATTCCTGCTCATATTTATCAACTCCATCCTTGTAAGGCTTTTGGATACAACGTCCTGTTGGAGTATAATAACGAGCGGTAGTAAGACGTATCATTGAACCGTCGTTCAAGGGAATTTGTTGTTGAACCAGTCCTTTTCCAAAGGTTCGCCGTCCAATAATAATGGCTCTGTCCCAGTCCTGCAAAGCTCCCGATACAATTTCGCTGGCAGAAGCGGAATATTCATCTACCAGCACGATTAATTTGCCTTTTTCAAATTCACCGTGAGAAGTAGCAAACCATTCTTTTTTCGATTGTCGCAAACCTTGTGTATAGACAATTAATTTCCCTTGCTCTAAAAATTCATCAGCCAATTGGATGGCAGTTCCCAAATAACCGCCACCATTTCCCTGTAAACTCAAAATAAGATGCTTCATTCCTTTTTTCTGGAGTTCAGTTAAAGCTTTACGAAATTCAGCAGCAGTAGAACTTCCAAAATTATTGATTTTGATGTATCCAATATCTTTTTTAACGAGATAATTCGCATCCACACTATAAAGAGGAATTTTATCCCGAACAATTTTAAATATTAACAGTTCAGGTTCTCCTCTCCTTAAAACTTTTACTGTTACTTCAGTACCACGTGGTCCCCTCAAAAGTTTCATTATATCGGAATTTTGCATTTTCACTCCTGCAATCAATTTTTCATCCACATAAATAATACGATCACCTGCACGAATCCCAACTTTTTCAGCAGGACAACCGGCAATGGTTTGAACGACCAGCAGTGTATCTTGAAACATTTGAAATTGAATGCCAATTCCTTCAAAACTTCCTTCCAGTGGTTCATTGATGCGTTCCACTTCTTCTTTCGGAATATAAACAGAATGTGGATCCAGCTCTTTCAACATTGCCACAATAGCGGTTTCCACTAATTTTTTATCGTTCACACTGTCTACATACATATTGGAAATGATATTCAAGGCATTAATCAATTTACGTTGCTGAATCAATGAAATTCCTTGACTATTACTTTGAAAACTATTGAAAATAAATAGAATGCTTAAAATAAATATTGTCAAATAGTGTCTCTTCATAAAATTTTGTTATTGTAAAATTTGTTATATTTTTCTAAATCAATGAATTATTATTTTCTTTTAAAATAATTTTTTCCCTGCACTTAATTCAGCTATTGCACAATGTTTTACCAAGACTATTCGTTGATAAATTTCTGAAATGTGCAATTTGCTTTCATCTGTTTCTACATAAAGTTGCTCAAAAGGCGTTATTTCTACACTTTGGGGATTAAATTTTTCACCATAAGAAATACCTATATCATTGTTTAGTAGTTGAATTGCCAATTGAGGTTTTCCTCTGAATCCATGAATGATCCATTTTTGATTGGGTTTGAGATTTTTCTTTATTTCGATAATTTCATTAAAACATCTTACACAATGAATAATCAGTGGTTTTTTTAGCTTTTCTGATAAGGCGATTTGTTGTTCAAAAAAGGCTTCCTGCAAAGCAAGAGAAGCATTTGCATTTTTATCCAGCCCACATTCCCCAACAGCAATCCAGCGGGGATCATCTTTCCATTTTTCCAGTTGAGAAACTTTTTCTTTTGTAATAGAAGCAACCTCCCAGGGATGAACGCCAATTGAACAAAAAAAGGATGTATCTGTCGATAGAAATTTTTCTGCCTGTAGTAAATCAAAATTAATGATCGAATAATAATTCTGATTTTCTAACTGATGCGTATGAATATCAACAAAAACCTCCATTAAATCCGTCATTGTTTAAAAGGAAACATTTGACAAAAGTAGCTATTTTTGAATAAAAACATTAACTTTGCACGCAATTATTTAGTAATAAAGTTTTTCAGAAAGAATCAAACCATTCAAAAAATAACAAAATGAGTTTTTCACAATTATTTAGTTCATTACCTTATAAAGTAGCTGATATTACTTTAGCTGATTTTGGACGGAAAGAAATAGAATTGGCAGAAAAAGAAATGCCAGGGTTAATGGCGGTTCGACAAAAATATGCATCACAACAACCATTAAAAGGGGCTCGTATTACAGGTTCCTTGCACATGACCATCCAAACGGCTGTTTTAATTGAAACTTTAGCAAAATTAGGAGCCGAAGTTCGCTGGTGCAGTTGTAATATTTATTCTACACAGGATCACGCTGCGGCAGCCATTGCAGCAGGAGGAATACCTGTTTTTGCTTGGAAAGGCGAAACGCTGGAAGATTACTGGTGGTGTACCTTGCAAGCTTTAACTTTTGAAGGTGAAAAAGGACCAAATTTAATTGTTGATGATGGTGGTGATGCAACACTTATGATTCATACCGGTGTAGCTGCTGAAAAAGATGCCAATATACTCGAAAAATCTGCTGAAGGAGAAGATGAAAAAGAATTGTTGGCTATTTTGAAAAAAGTTTTGAAGAAAGATAAGAATTTTTGGTCAAAAATGATTACTGAAATTCATGGTGTTTCGGAAGAAACCACTACCGGCGTTCATCGTTTGTATCAAATGTTGGAGAAAGGTTCGTTACTTTTCCCTGCCTTCAATGTCAACGATTCGGTTACCAAATCGAAATTCGATAATTTGTATGGTTGTCGAGAATCATTGGCTGACGGGATAAAAAGAGCAACAGATATTATGTTGGCTGGTAAAGTAGTAGTAGTTTGTGGTTATGGCGATGTAGGAAAAGGTTGTGCCAAATCCATGCGGGCTTACGGAGCCAGAGTGCTGGTAACTGAAATTGATCCGATTTGTGCTTTACAGGCTGCTATGGAAGGATTTGAAGTTTGCACAGTGGAAGACGCTTTACCAGAAGGAAATATTTATGTTACTGCTACTGGCAATCGTGATGTAATTACTATTCAACATCTGGAAAAAATGAAAGATGGAGCCATTGTCTGCAATATCGGACATTTCGATAATGAAATTCAGGTAGATCAGCTGAAAAAATTTCCTGGTATACAAAAAGTCAATATCAAACCTCAGGTGGACAAGTATATTTTCCCTGATGGACACAGTATTTTGCTTCTTGCTGACGGACGGCTGGTAAATCTTGGCTGTGCAACAGGTCATCCTTCTTTTGTGATGAGCAATTCTTTTACCAACCAGACGCTGGCTCAAATTGAATTGTTTACAAAAAAATACGAAATAAATGTATATCGTCTGCCTAAACATCTGGACGAAGAAGTAGCCCGCTTGCATCTGGATCAACTGGGGGTAAAACTAACCCATCTTACCAAAGAACAGGCTGAATATATTGGAGTAAATCCAGAAGGACCTTTTAAACCGGAACATTATCGGTATTAAATTGTTATAATAATAAATTAAGGGTTCTTAGTGATAATATTTTTAGATTTTTATCTTATAAACTGAATAATTATTTCAATATAGATTTCATTAAATCAGTTGGTAATGTTGAAAAAAATTTTTATCTTTGCAACCTCATTTTAAAGTTGAACCAAAAAAATTTAACATCAAAAAATCAAGAAATAAAACATTATGATTATCATTCCTGTAAAAGAAGGTGAAAACATCGACAAAGCATTAAAAAAGTACAAACGCAAATTTGAAAAAACAGGTGTTGTCAGAGAACTTCGTCGTCGTCAATGCTTTGAAAAACCTTCTATAACAAAACGTAATCAAAAATTACATGCTGTTTACGTACAAAAATTGCAAAGTGAAAACCAATAAAACTACCTTAAAAAGTTGTTCGTTGGTTTTTTAATTTACAGTCGTTGCAAAATTGAACTTATAAGGTCATGATAAAAGATTTTTTAGACTATTTAAAGTATGAAAAAAATTATTCTTCTCATACCATTTTGTCATATAAGATCGATTTGTTACAATTTTGCAACTTTTTAAACACTAAACCTGAGGTATTTAATGTTTCTGAGGTAACTTCGATGCAAATTCAACAATGGATTGCCTCAATGATGTCAGAAAAAAAATCACCTCGCACTATTTCACGTAAAATTTCCACTTTAAAATCTTTTTGGCATTTTTTATTGGAAAGAAAAGTAGTCAATCAAAATCCAACGTTGAGAATTATTTTGCCCAAAATAAAAAAACCTTTGCCCTCTTTTTTTAAAAACGAAGAAATGGAAAAAGTTTTGGACGAAACATTTTTACTTGAAAATTTTGAAGCACAACGGGATCATTTAATCTTAGAAATTTTTTATTTAACAGGTATACGTTTATCAGAACTTATTTCTATTCAAGATACCGATATTGATTTGAAAGAAGGCATTTTGCGTGTGATTGGAAAACGCAACAAAGAACGAATGATTCCCCTTTCAAAAAAATTATGTGAAGATATTGAACATTATATTCAACTGCGTGACCAGCAAATAGAAATAAAAAACAATTGGCTTTTTGTGCGAAAAAATGGTGAAAAATTATATCCAAAATGGGTATATAATAAAATTCATCGAACGATGTCGGATGTCAGTACCTTAAATAAAAAAAGTCCACATGTATTGCGGCATAGTTTTGCCACCGCTTTACTCAATGAAGGTGCCGATATTAATGCTGTAAAAGAATTGTTAGGACACAGCAGTCTTGCAGCCACGCAAGTTTACACTCACACAAGTTTTAAAGAATTATATAACATATACAAACAAACCCATCCAAGAGCGAAATAAAAAGAAGTTAAATTATGAAATTAAGAATCCAAGCTATTAATTTTGAGGCAACCTCAGCATTAGAATCGTATGTAAATAAAAAATTAGCAAAGTTAGAAAAACTAACAGATGATATTTTCAATGTGGATGTATATTTAAAACTTTTAAAATCAAGTACAGGTGTCAACAAAGAAGTAGAAATAAAAGTTTCTATTCCAAATGTAGAGTTTTTTTCATCTAAAGTGTGTGAAACCTTTGAAGAAGCTACTGACTTGTGTATTGATGCTATCGAAAAACAAATTAAAAAGCACAAGGAAAAGTTCAATTACAAAAAATAATTGATTGTAGTTTTTGGAATTCAAAATTATTTATGTAAATTTGCAAGCCGTTTAAGTAGGTTTATTTAAACGGCTTTTTAAACAGTAAAAGAGGATATTATAAGTAATTCGCCTCTTTAGCTCAGTTGGCCAGAGCACGTGATTTGTAATCTCGGGGTCGTAGGTTCAAATCCTACAAGAGGCTCAAAGCTATTTATAGTGAGTTTATAATTTAAAAGTTCTTTATCGTTTTGGGCAGTTGCCAGAGTGGACAATTGGGGCTGACTGTAACTCAGCTGTCTGACGACTTCGGTGGTTCGAATCCATCACTGCCCACTGAGGAAAAATTTATTGAACTCATTTTGAGGGGAGTTCAATAAATCTTTTGCGGAAGTAGCTCAGTTGACAGAGCATTAGCCTTCCAAGCTGAGGGTCGCGGGTTTGAGTCCCGTCTTCCGCTCAAAAAATCAAAAACCGAGTATCTTAGAAAAGAGAAAAGATAATGATTTTTTGCTGTTGTAGCTCAGGGGTAGAGCACTTCCTTGGTAAGGAAGAGGTCGCGGGTTCAACTCCCATCAACAGCTCATAAAATAAAATTTTTTATAACTTATAAAATTACTTAATTTTTAAAACAAATTTAAACTATGGCAAAAGAAAAATTCGACAGGTCAAAGCCTCACGTAAACATAGGTACGATAGGACATGTTGACCATGGAAAAACCACTTTGACTGCTGCTATTACCAAAGTACTTGCTGAAAAAGGACTTTCTGAAGTTCGTACTTTCGATTCTATCGATAATGCACCTGAAGAAAAAGAACGTGGAATTACCATTAATACTTCTCACGTAGAATATCAAACAGAAAAAAGACATTATGCCCATGTGGATTGTCCAGGACATGCTGACTATGTAAAAAACATGGTAACAGGCGCTGCTCAAATGGACGGTGCTATTGTGGTAGTTGCTGCTACTGATGGACCAATGCCTCAAACACGTGAACATATCCTATTAGCTCGTCAGGTAAATGTTCCTCGTTTAGTTGTTTTTATTAACAAATGTGACCTTGTAGATGATGAGGAAATGATAGATTTGGTTGAAATGGAAATGCGTGAATTACTCAACTTCTACGATTTTGATGGCGATAATACTCCTGTCATTCGTGGTTCTGCATTAGGAGCACTCAATGGAGACCCAAAATGGGAAGCCAAAATTGAAGAGTTAATGGATGCCGTTGATACTTGGATTCAATTACCAACAAGGGATATTGATAAGCCTTTCTTAATGCCAGTAGAAGATGTCTTTTCAATTACAGGTCGAGGAACGGTAGCAACAGGACGTATCGAAACAGGAATAGTAAAAGTGGGTGATGAAGTACAAATTATCGGTTTAGGGCAGGAAGGTAAAAAAACAGTAGTAACCGGTGTGGAAATGTTCCGTAAAATCTTAGATCAAGGACAAGCAGGCGATAATGTAGGATTATTGCTTCGTGGCATTGAAAAAGATGAAGTAAAACGTGGTATGGTAATCACTCATCCGGGTGCAATTACACCTCATAAAAAATTCAAAGCTGCTGTTTATATTTTGAAAAAAGAAGAAGGTGGACGTCATACTCCATTCCACAATCACTATCGTCCTCAATTCTATATTCGTACTATGGATGTTACGGGCGAAATTACCCTTCCTGAAGGAGTTGAAATGGTAATGCCTGGAGATAATGTTGAGATCACTGTCGAATTAATATATCCAGTTGCTATTAATGTGGGATTACGTTTTGCTATTCGTGAAGGTGGTCGTACAGTGGGCTCTGGACAAATTACTGAAATTCTTGATGAATAAAATAAATTGGTATTTTATCAATTCCCACCCTATAAATGGAATTTCAAAAAATGAAATTATTAGAACCTCTTTTTCAAGCTTTAAAGCTTGAAAGGAGGATTTTAATGTTGTAGACGGGCGTAGCTCAGTTTGGTAGAGCACTGGTCTCCAAAACCAGGTGTCGGGAGTTCGAGTCTCTCTGCCCGTGCAAATCTATGATAGAATGAAAAAAATAATTAATTATATCAAAGAGTCTTATTCAGAACTGGTTCATAAAGTATCGTGGCCAACTTTATCAGAAGTTACTAACACTGCAGTTGTAGTATTGATTGCTTCCATCATACTTGCACTGATCGTATGGATTATGGACGTTAGTTTTGAAAATATCATGACATTCATTTATGAAAAATTGTTATAATTTAATTAGCGGGAGGTCAATACTGTGACTGATTCAGCAAATTTAAAGTGGTATGTTTTACGTGCCATTAGTGGGAAAGAAAATAAGGTAAAGGAATATCTTGAATCAGAGATGAAAAATTCTGATTTAGGTCAGTATGTTCATCAAGTATTGATTCCAACTGAAAAAGTTTATCAAATTCGTAACGGTAAAAAAATTGCTAAAGAACGCAATTATATGCCAGGATATGTTTTGATAGAAGCTAATCTTTTTGGTGAGGTAATTCATCGTGTCAGAAATATACCCAACGTGTTGGGATTTCTTGGTGAAAAAAATAAAATACCCACCCCTATTCGTCCTTCAGAAGTAAATAGAATTTTAGGTACGATGGATGAACTTCAAGAAAGTGAAGAAGAAATCCTTACACCTTTTTATAAAGGAGACAATGTAAAAGTAACATATGGACCTTTTTCTGGATTTACAGGGACAATTGATGAGGTAAACACTGAAAAGAAAAAGCTTAAAGTTATGGTTACTATATTCGGTCGGAAAACACCGCTCGAATTAAGTTTTACTCAAGTTGAAAAGGAATAGGAGTTTTTTTATTACTATTCCATTAAAAAATCAAAATTTAAACAATTATGGCAAAAGAAATTGCTGGAATTATTAAATTACAAATCAAAGGAGGTGCAGCAAACCCCTCCCCGCCTGTTGGTCCTGCTTTAGGCTCAAAAGGTATCAATATCATGGAGTTTTGCAAACAGTTTAATGCACGAACTCAGGACAAGGCAGGTAAAATCTTACCCGTTATTATTACGTATTATACCGATAAATCATTTGAGTTTGTAGTAAAAACACCTCCAGTTGCAATACAATTACTTGAAATTACCAAACTTAAAAGTGGTTCAGCAGAGCCCAATCGTAAGAAAGTTGCTGAAATCACATGGGATCAAGTGAGAAACATTGCAAAAGATAAGATGGTGGACATGAATTGTTTTGAGGAAGAAGCTGCAATGAAAATGGTTGCTGGTACAGCGAGAAGTATGGGGATTGTTGTAAAAGGTGATTTTCCGGGTAATAATTAATTAACACTTTAATTACAATGACGACTTTAACAAAAAATAGAAAAATTGCTTTAGAAAAGATTGAACCAGGGAAAGCTTATCCTCTGAAAGAAGCAGCTAAATTAGTGAAAGAAATTACTACCACTAAATTTGATGCTTCGGTTGACATTGATGTTCGTTTAGGGGTAGACCCTCGTAAATCCAATCAGATGGTTCGTGGTGTAGTTACTTTGCCTCATGGAACGGGGAAAAAAGTTACTGTACTTGCTTTGTGTCCTCCTGATATGGAAGCTGCTGCAAAAGAAGCAGGAGCTGATTATGTAGGATTAGATGAATATATTGAGAAAATTAAAAATGGATGGACAGATGTAGATGTAATTATCACAACGCCTTCTGTGATGGGTAAATTAGGAGCTTTGGGACGTATTTTAGGTCCTCGTGGTTTAATGCCAAATCCTAAAAGTGGAACAGTGACAAATGATATTGCAAAGGCAATAAAAGAAGTAAAACAGGGTAAAATTGATTTCAAGGTGGATAAATATGGCATTGTTCATGCTTCGATCGGTAAAGTTTCTTTTACGCCCGAACAGATTGCTGAAAATGCCAGAGAGTTTGTCACAACTTTAATCAAATTAAAACCTGCTACTGCTAAAGGTACTTACATAAAAAGTATTTATCTTTCCAGTACTATGAGCCCGGGCATCAAAGTAGATCCAAAATCTATAGAAGATTAAAAAAACATTCATTTATGAAAAAAGAAGAGAAAGGAAAAATAATTCAAGAAATTGAGTCAATTTTAAGCAAGTATCCTCATTTTTACCTAACAGATATTGGGGGCTTGAATGGGGCACAAACCAGTGAATTAAGGAGAATATGCTATAAAGAAAAAATTAAGCTGATGGTTGTAAAAAACACATTGCTTAAAAAAGCTCTCGATAATTCTTCAACTAATTTTAGTGACCTTTATCCCATTCTGAAAGGAGAAACGGCTTTGATGCTTTCAGATGTGGCAAATTTGCCTGCTAAAGTTATTAAAGATTTTAGCACCAAAAATAAAAAGCCGGTACTTAAAGCTGCTTATGTTGAAGAAAGTTTTTATATTGGTGAAAATCAGTTGGAAACATTGATTCATATTAAGAGCAAGAATGAGCTCATTGGCGAAATAATTACTTTGTTACAGTCACCATTAAGCAATGTATTGTCCGCACTCCAATCAGGAGGTACCACTATTCATGGCTTGTTAAAAACATTGTCAGAAAAATAATTTAGTAAAATCAAAAATAAAAATTAAAAATCATAGTAAAATGACAGATTTGAAAGCTTTTGCAGAACAATTAGTTAACTTAACAGTTAAAGAAGTAAACGAGTTAGCTCAAATTTTAAAAGAAGAATACGGAATCGAACCAGCAGCAGCAACAGTGGCTGTAAGCAATGCTCCTGCTGCAGCAGCCGCTGAAGAAAAACCCGAAAAAACATCTTTTGATGTAGTATTAAAATCTCCTGGTCCCAATAAACTTGCAGTAGTTAAATTAGTAAAAGATCTTACGGGACTTGGATTGAAAGATGCTAAAGACTTGGTTGATTCAGCTCCTTCAGTAATTAAAGAAGGTCTTTCAAAAGAAGAAGCTGAAACCTTACAAAAACAACTTAGTGACGGCGGAGCTGAAGTTGAACTTAAATAATATTAACTGCTGATTATTAGCTTATTAGTTTAGACTCCCTGTAAAAAGGGAGTTCTAAACTTTTTCCTATCTAACATGATAAAAGATCTTTGGAACAAAAATAACCTTTTTGAAAAATGTCTTCATTAACTAACACTGAAAGAATTAATTTTTCCACAATAAAAAATCAGCTTGAGTATCCTGATTTCTTAGACATACAATTAAAATCTTTCCAGGATTTCTTCCAGATGGATACTCCTCCTGAAAAAAGAAAACTAGAAGGGTTATATAAAGTATTTACTGAAAACTTTCCTGTTTCTGATACACGTAATAATTTTGTTCTTGAATTTTTAGATTATTTTATAGATCCACCGCGTTATTCCATAGAAGAATGTATTGAACGAGGTTTAACTTATAATGTCAATTTAAAAGCAAAATTAAAACTTTATTGTACGGATCCGGAACATGAAGATTTTGATACTGTTATTCAAGATGTATTTTTAGGCCCTATTCCCTACATGACTCCAAGAGGCACTTTCGTAATTAATGGTGCTGAAAGAGTAATAGTTTCTCAACTCCATCGGTCACCCGGTGTATTTTTTGGAGAAAGTCTCCATGCTAATGGAAGTAAATTATTTTCAGCACGTATTATTCCTTTCCGTGGCTCATGGATAGAATTTGCAACTGATATTAATAATATCATGTATGCTTATATTGACAGAAAGAAAAAACTTCCTGTCACCACTTTGCTTCGTGCTATTGGTTTCGAAAGCGATAAAGACATTCTGGAAATTTTTGATCTTGCTGAAGAAGTAAAAGTATCCAAATCGAATCTAAAAAAATATATAGGACGTAAATTAGCTGCCCGTGTTTTAAAAAGCTGGCTAGAGGATTTTGTAGATGAAGATACGGGTGAAGTTGTTACCATTGAGCGAAACGAAATTATCATTGATCGTGAAACAGTCTTGGAGAATGAGCACATCGATTTAATACTTGAAGCGGGTGCTCAAACGATTCTTTTGCATAAAGAAGAAGCAGAACAGATTGATTATAGTATCATTTATAATACCTTGCAAAAAGATCCGACCAATTCGGAAAAGGAAGCTGTACTCTATATTTACAGACAATTACGAAATGCAGAACCACCTGATGATGCTACAGCTCGAGAAGTGATCAATAATTTATTCTTTTCTGAAAAAAGATATGATTTGGGAGATGTAGGACGATTTAGAATCAACCAAAAATTAAACTTGAATATTAGTAATGAAACAAAGGTTCTGACCAAAGAAGATATTATTGAAATTATCAAGTATCTCGTTTTACTGATTAATTCAAAATCTACGGTTGATGATATTGACCATTTGAGTAATCGAAGAGTTCGTACTATTGGAGAGCAGTTATATAATCAATTTAACGTAGCCTTAGCCCGTATGGTACGTACCATACGTGAGCGAATGAATGTACGCGACAACGAAGTGTTTACACCAGTAGATTTGATTAATGTTAAAACTATTTCTTCGGTTATCAACTCCTTTTTTGGTACCAATGCATTGTCACAATTTATGGATCAACAAAATCCATTAGCAGAAATTACCCATAAACGTAGGATGTCGGCTTTGGGTCCCGGAGGATTATCTCGTGAACGTGCCGGCTTTGAAGTTCGAGATGTACATTATACTCATTACGGACGTTTATGTCCTATTGAAACACCCGAAGGACCTAATATTGGATTGATTTCTTCTTTGTGTGTTTATGCAAAAATCAATGAATTAGGTTTTATTGAAACGCCCTATAGAAAAGTTAATAGTGGCATAGTTGATTTATCAGAAAATGGAGTTTCTTATTATACTGCTGAAGAAGAAGAAGATTTGGTAGTTGCCCAGGGAAATGCACCGTTGAATGAAAACGGAAAATTTATTCGCAATAAAGTAAAAGCCCGTTTAGGAGCCGATTTCCCCATAGTTGATCCTTCTGATGTAGATTTAATGGATGTGTCTCCTTCGCAAATTGCTTCTATTGCAGCAGCCTTGATTCCATTTCTGGAGCATGATGATGCCAATCGAGCTTTGATGGGTTCTAATATGATGCGTCAGGCTGTCCCCTTGTTACGATGCGAAGCTCCTATTGTAGCAACAGGCATCGAAGGACGTGTCATACGAGATTCAAGAACTCAAATACTGGCTGAAGGAGAAGGCGTGGTAGAATATGTTGATGCTACTTCTATCAAAATTCGTTATGATCGAACCGATGAAGAAGAGCTGGTAAGTTTTGATTCAAACATAAAAGAATACAAATTATCTAAATTTTTAAAAACGAATCAAAATACTACCATTGATTTACGACCATTGGTTCGGAAAGGTGATAAAGTTCATGCAGGTCAAATCATTACGGAAGGATATTGTAGTGAAAAAGGAGAATTAGCATTAGGCAGAAATTTGAAAGTGGCATTTATGCCCTGGAAAGGATATAATTTTGAAGATGCTATTGTGATTAGCGAAAGAGTAGTGCGTGAAGATATTTTTACTTCGGTACATGTAGTAGAACAGTTATTAGAGGTAAGAGAAACAAAACGAGGACCCGAAGAATTTACAGCAGATATTCCAAATGTTAGTGAAGAAGCAACAAAAAATTTAGATGAAAATGGAATTATCCGTATTGGTGCATGGGTAGAGCCAGGCGATATTATTATTGGAAAAATTACTCCAAAAGGAGAATCAGATCCATCACCAGAAGAAAAATTACTTCGTGCTATTTTTGGTGATAAAGCTGGCGATGTAAAAGATGCTTCATTAAAAGCAACTCCTTCCCTATCTGGTGTCGTAATAGAAAAACGTTTATTTTCAAAAGCTTTAAAAAATAAGAAATCAAAACTTACTGAAAAAGCTATTCTGCCCAAATTAGAAGAAGAATTTGAAGCTCAAACAAAAGCATTAAAAGAGGCTTTAATCAAAAAGTTGATGATTATTCTAAACAATAAAAATTCAGCTGGTGTTAAAGATTTTTTAGGTGCTGATATTATCTCCAGAAATAGTAAATTTACACCTGAGCGTTTACAAGAAATAGATTATTCTACTGTTCAATTGACAAAATGGACAAACGATGCCCATACCAATGAACTAGTTTCACAGGTTATTCTTAATTATTTAAAAAAATATAAGGAATTAGATGCCCAGTTAAAGCGTCAGAAATTTAATATTGCAATAGGTGATGAACTCCCAAGTGGAATTATGCAAATGGCGAAAGTATATATTGCCAAAAAACGTAAAATACAAGTGGGAGATAAACTAGCCGGACGACACGGAAACAAAGGAATTATCTCTCGTATAGTACGAGAAGAAGATATGCCTTTCTTAGAAGATGGTACTCCTGTAGATATAGTTTTAAATCCATTAGGGGTACCTTCACGGATGAACTTGGGACAAATTTTTGAAACTATTTTAGGTTGGGCTGGAAAAGAATTAGGAGTAAAATTTGCAACACCAATTTTTGATGGAGCAACAATGGATGATTTGAATAAGTGGACTAATAAAGCTGGATTACCACGAGGCGGAAAAACTTATCTTTACGATGGTGGAACAGGTGAGTGTTTTGACCAGCCAGCCACAGTAGGCGTTATTTATATGATGAAATTAGGTCACATGGTAGAAGATAAAATGCATGCACGTTCTATTGGACCTTATTCACTCATAACTCAACAACCGTTAGGCGGGAAAGCACAATTTGGTGGCCAACGATTTGGAGAAATGGAAGTTTGGGCATTAGAAGCATTTGGTGCAGCTCATACGCTTCGAGAAATTTTAACAGTGAAATCGGATGATGTAAATGGGAGAGCACGTACCTATGAAGCAATCGTAAAAGGAGATCCGATGCCTACCCCTGGCATTCCAGAATCTTTGAATGTATTGTTGCATGAACTACGTGGTCTATGCTTAAGTATAAACTTGGAATAAATTCTCAGTAACAAAAAGCTGAGGAATAATTAGTTTCAACAATTATAAATTGTAATTTTTTAAAAATATGGCTTTTAAAACCGACAATAAAATAAAAAATAATTTTACTAAAATTTCTATTGGATTAGCTTCACCTGAAGAAATTTTAAAATTATCTCATGGCGAGGTATTAAAACCCGAGACTATAAATTATCGTACTTACAAGCCTGAACGCGATGGCTTATTTTGCGAACGCATTTTTGGTCCTGTAAAGGATTACGAATGCCATTGTGGTAAATATAAGCGTATCCGTTATAAAGGCATTGTGTGTGATCGTTGTGGAGTAGAAGTTACTGAAAAGAAAGTTCGCCGTGAAAGAATGGGACACATTCAGTTAGTGGTTCCCGTTGTACATATCTGGTATTTTCGTTCAATACCAAATAAAATTGGTTATTTGTTAGGAATGCCTACTAAAAAATTGGATGCCATCATTTATTATGAAAAATATGTCATTATTCAGGGAGGAATTCTTGAAAATGGGGAAAATATTACACAAGGAGAACTGCTATCAGAAGAAGAATATTTGGATATTTTAGATACTCTTCCCCGTGATAATCAACTCTTAGATGATAGCGATCCCAACAAGTTTATTGCTAAAATGGGTGCTGAAGCCCTTTATGACTTGTTATCGCGATTAGATTTAGACGCTTTGTCCTATGAGTTAAGGAATAAAGCAAATACAGATACATCTCAACAACGTAAAACAGAAGCTTTAAAACGGTTACAAGTAGTAGAAGCCTTCAGAGCTTCACGAAACAGGAATAAACCAGAATGGATGATATTGAAAGTGATACCAGTCATTCCTCCCGAACTGCGTCCTTTAGTTCCTCTTGATGGCGGACGATTTGCTACTTCAGATTTGAATGACTTATATCGACGTGTCATTATTCGGAATAATCGTTTGAAAAGACTAATCGAAATTAAAGCTCCTGAAGTAATTTTACGTAATGAAAAACGTATGTTACAGGAAGCAGTTGATTCATTGCTCGATAATTCTCGTAAAGTCAGTGCAGTTAAAACAGAATCGAACAGACCTTTAAAGTCTCTTTCTGATTCATTAAAAGGAAAACAAGGACGATTCCGTCAAAATCTGTTAGGTAAACGTGTAGATTATTCGGCTCGTTCGGTGATTGTAGTGGGCCCAGAATTGAAAATGCACGAGTGCGGTTTGCCTAAAGATATGGCTGCTGAACTTTATAAGCCTTTTATCATTCGTAAATTGATTGAAAGAGGAATTGTAAAAACAGTAAAATCAGCTAAAAAAATTATTGATAGAAAAGATCCTGTGATTTGGGATATTTTGGAATATGTTATGAAAGGTCATCCTGTACTTTTAAACCGTGCTCCAACCTTGCACCGCTTAGGTATTCAGGCTTTTCAACCAAAATTAATCGAAGGCTTAGCTATTCAACTTCACCCTTTATCATGTACAGCTTTCAATGCTGACTTTGATGGTGACCAAATGGCAGTTCATTTGCCTTTAAGCAACGAAGCCGTACTTGAAGCTCAATTGCTGATGTTATCTTCTCATAATATTTTAAATCCAGCTAATGGAGCCCCTATTACTGTCCCATCACAAGATATGGTATTAGGACTTTATTATATTACTAAACCTCGCAAAGGTGTTAAGGGAGAAGGATTGATTTTTTATTCGCCAGAAGAAGCTGAAATTGCTTACAATGAAGGGAAAGTTGACTTACATGCGTGGATCAAGGTAAGAATATCGGAGACTAGCCAAGAAGGTAAAAATGTTAAAAAAATTATAGAAACCACAGTTGGAAGAATTTTATTTAACAAATGTGTACCGGTGGAAGTAGGTTACATCAACGAACTTCTTTCAAAAAAATCTCTTCGAGACATTATTACAAAAGTAATTGAAACATGTGGTTTTGCTCGCACTTCTCAATTTCTGGATGATATTAAAGATTTAGGATATTACATGGCATTTAAAGGAGGTCTTTCATTTAATATGGATGACGTGATTATCCCAAAAGAAAAAGAGCAACTTATTCAGGAAGGTAATGCAGAAATTGAGGAGATCATGAATAATTACAACATGGGATTCATTACCTATAATGAACGATACAATCAGATTATTGATACCTGGACCCATGTAAATTCAAAATTATCGGATGTTTTAATAAAAAAACTTTCCAGTGATCAAGACGGATTTAATTCTGTATTTATGATGCTTGATTCTGGCGCTCGCGGCTCTAAAGAACAAATCCGGCAGTTATCGGGAATGCGAGGTTTGATGGCAAAACCTCAAAAATCTGGCGCCGAAGGTGGACAAATCATTGAAAATCCTATTCTGTCAAATTTCAAAGAAGGTCTTTCTGTACTTGAATACTTTATTTCTACTCATGGTGCACGGAAAGGTTTAGCAGATACAGCTTTAAAAACGGCTGATGCAGGATATTTAACTCGACGCTTAGTGGATGTGGCTCATGATGTTACTATAACGCAAGAAGATTGCGGAACTTTACGTGGCTTGATAGCTACTGAACTCAAAAATAATGAAGAAGTCATTACTTCTCTTTATGAACGTATTTTGGGACGTGTTTCTGTCCATGATATTTATCATCCTCAAACAGGTGAACTAATTGTTGCTGCTGGTCAAGAAATTACTGAAAAAGAAGCACAGATTATTCAGAATTCTCCGATTGAGCATGTTGAAGTTCGTTCCGTGTTAACTTGCGAAGCTAAAAAAGGTGTTTGTGCAAAATGTTATGGCCGAAATCTTGCAACAGGCAAAATGATTCAAATTGGAGAAGCCGTTGGAGTAATTGCTGCACAATCTATTGGTGAACCAGGAACGCAATTAACACTTCGTACTTTCCATGTAGGTGGTATCGCAGGAAACATTGCAGCCGAATCAAAATTAATATTAAGATATGATGGACGTTTAGAATTCGATGAACTTCGTACCGTACAACCTACTGATAATATTAATTATCAAGTAGTTGTAAGTCGTCTGGCTGAAATGAGAATAATTGATCCTAAAACTGGTATTGTTCTTTCTACTCATAATATTCCTTATGGCTCAAAATTATATGTAAAGAATGGAGATTTAGGAACAAAAGGACAATTGATTTGCGAATGGGATCCGTTTAATGCTGTCATTATTTCTGAAAATGAAGGAATCATCAAATTCGAAGATTTAATTGAGAATGTTACCTTCAAAATGGAAACTGATGAAGCAACAGGATTACGTGAAAAAATTATCATAGAGTCAAAAGACAAGAACAAAATACCTACTGCTTATATTGTTGACGAAAATGGGAATATTTTACGTACTTATAATTTACCTGTTGGTGCGCACATTGTATTTGAAAATGGAGATAAAATAAAAGCAGGACAGATTTTAGTAAAAATTCCACGTGCTATCGGAAAAACAGGCGATATTACTGGCGGTTTGCCTCGAGTAACAGAATTATTTGAAGCTCGGAATCCATCCAATCCTGCTGTGGTTGCTGAAATTGATGGCGAAGTATCGTTGGGTAAAATTAAGCGTGGTAATCGTGAAATAATTATTACTTCAAAATCGGGCGAAGTAAAGAAGTATTTGATTCCTTTGTCCAAGCAAATTCTTATCCAGGAAAATGATTTTGTACGAGCAGGCACACCTTTGTCTGATGGAGCAATTACTCCTACAGATATTCTGCAAATTAAAGGTCCTACTGCTGTTCAAGAATACATTGTGAATGAAATTCAAGATGTATATCGTCTTCAAGGTGTAAAAATTAATGACAAGCACTTTGAAATTATTGTTCGTCAGATGATGCGTAAAGTGGAAATTATCGAACCGGGCGATACTCGTTTCCTTGAAAAACAAGTGGTTGATAAGAATGAATTTATGGAAGAAAATGATCGTATCTGGGGCAAAAAAGTAGTGGTAGATGCTGGCGATTCGCCCAATCTGAAACCGGGACAAATTATAACCCCTCGAAAATTACGTGACGAAAACAGTATATTAAAACGTAAAGATTTACGGCTGGTTCAAGCACGCGATGCCATCCCTGCTACTTCAAATCAGATTTTACAAGGAATTACGCGTGCAGCTCTTCAAACAACTAGCTTTATGTCGGCTGCTTCTTTCCAAGAAACAACAAAAGTTTTGACAGAAGCTGCAATCAATGGAAAAGTAGATAAGCTCGAAGGACTAAAAGAAAATGTAATCTGTGGACATTTAATACCTGCAGGTACTGGACAACGCGATTTCGAGAAAATTATAGTTTATTCTCGCGAAGAATATGAAAAAAAAACATTTGCCCGTAAAAATGTGCTGGATATGGAAAATGAAGAATTGGTATTCGAAGAAGAATAAGTTTATTTTTCAAGTATAAATGTAAACAACGAGGTGGTTCTCTTGATAAAGCCACCTCGTTTGTTGTCTTTTTGATTGGGATTTTTCAGTTAAAAATAAGTTTACTCAGAAAAATCAAATTTGATAGTTTCTCGCTTGTAAAGCATTAAATATCAGCTTTAAATTTTAAAAAAATCAGCAAAACAGACTTTTAAAAAATAGACCCTTAAACTAAAATTAACTTTGGCAATGAAAATCAAAGAAAATAATTGGTTGCTTGCTGCTATTGTAATAGGTTCTTTTTTTAATAGTTTTATGTCTTCTTCTTTAAATATTGCCATGCCAGTTATCGATGCAGAATATCATGTTGGCTTAGCGGAAGTGGCATGGATTTCAAAATCGTTTCTTTTAGCTTCAGCAGTAGGATTACTTTTGGCAGGTTGGTTAGCTGATCAGTTTGGACGACGAAAAATATTTCTCATTGGGAACATCATTTTTGGAGTTGTTTCACTTGCAATTATTTTAGCTGAAAATTTTTATATCGAAGTCGCCTTGCGATTTATTCAAGGTTTGGGCAGTTCTATGATTATGGCTTCTTCGCCTGCTCTTATTGCTTCAGCATTTCCTTCTTCCCGAAGAGGATTCACATTGGGTATTCAAACTACTTTTACTTATATGGGGCTTTCACTTGCTCCATTGCTGGGTGGATTAATGACGCAGACATTAGGCTGGAAAAGCCTTTTTATGTTGAATTTCATTTTCACTCTATTGGTTATCATTATAATGCTTTTTAATATTCATCATGAATGGAAAAATGAAAAAATTTCTTCCTTCGATCTGAAAGGATATTTGCTATTCGTTGTATCGATGATAAGTATAGTTTTTGCATTAGAATGGATAAATTGGAAATCGATAGTTGCTTTATGTATTGCTGGAATAGTCGGTTATTTTTTTGTTTCTTACGAACTTCGAATAGAGCAACCTTTTATTTCTATTCCTTTACTTAAAAACAACAAGTATTTTACTCATTCTGTTTTGGCTGCCTTAATAAATTATGCAACGACTTTTGCTATCAGTTATGTTTTAAGTTTATATTTACAAAGAATTCGAGGCATTTCTCCATTTAAATCAGGTTTGATTTTATGTTTCCAGCCTTTGATGATGGCTTTATTTTCTGCTTATTCAGGACATTTATCCGATCGGCATAATCCAGGCAAAATAGCCTCATATGGTATGATGATTATTGCAGTTTCACTGTTTTTCATAGGCCTCCTTCTTAGCAAGACATTGCCATTATATGTGTTGGCAATTGTGTTAGCTGTGCTGGGCTTTGGATTTGCCTTGTTCAGTTCGCCCAATACCAATGCCGTAATGAGTTCTGTCGAAGCAAATTCTTACGGTTTTGCTTCTGCTTTTCTTGCTTTTAATCGATTGTTTGGACAATTTATATCGATGGCTCTTTCAGCAGCTTTGATATCATTATTTAACAGGCAAAACGTTTCCCCTGTTCCTCAACATTCATTACTAACAGCTTGCAAAATTATTTTTATTATTTTTGCTATTTTGAGCTGTTATGGTGTTTACCTGTCATCTCAACGAATTCATTCAAAGGTGAATTCGAAATAGCTTTTTGTGATCATTTGTTTTTAAAAACTTATTTTTAGATTCTAAGTTTTGGCAAGAAAAGAAAAACACTGTATCTTAGTAGTGCTATTTGAATGGCATTAATAATTAACGGCTTTATTCAAAAATATTATGGAAAAAAATTTTTGTATTATCATGGCTGGCGGTATTGGAAGCCGTTTCTGGCCTTTTAGCAGAAATAACAAACCCAAGCAATTTTTAGATTTTTTTGGAACCGGACGATCTTTATTACAACTAACTTTTGATAGATTTAAAAAAGTGGTGCCAATTGAAAACATACTGATTGTTTCTAATGTTATTTATAAAGATTTAATTTTAGAACAGCTTCCTGAATTACAAGAAAATCAATTGTTGTTAGAACCAGTAAGGAGAAATACAGCACCGTGTATTGCTTATGCTGTAAACCGTATAAAAACAATAACTGACGAAGCCAATATTATTGTAACTCCTTCAGACCATTTAATTTTAAAAGAAGAAGAATTTTTAGCAACTATTCAGGAAGGACTTCGGTTTATTGAAAGAAATGATTGTTTACTAACTTTGGGAATTAAGCCCAGTCGTCCTGAAACAGGTTATGGCTATATTCAAATAGAACCAGGTGATGGTAAATTAAGAAAAGTGAAAACATTCACTGAAAAACCGAATGCTGAATTAGCAAAGATTTTTTTTGAATCAGGAGAATTTTTTTGGAATGCGGGTATTTTTATGTGGAATTTGAGAACTATCTTAGCAGCCTTAGATTTTCATATCCCCGATCTGGCAATTAAATTTAAAACGATAAGAAAATATCTCAATACTCCTGAAGAACAAAAGTATATTGAAGAAATATATCCAACGTGTCCTAATATTTCTATTGATTATGGCATAATGGAAAAGGCTTTAAATGTTTATGTATTATGTTCAGATTTTGGATGGAGTGATCTGGGAACATGGGGTTCACTTTATGAAATGTCACCCAAAGATAAAGATGGTAATGTGAGCTTAAAAGGTAAAACTATCTTTTATGAAAGTAATGATAACATTGTAGCTCTTACTCCCGATAAATTAGCAGTCATTCAAGATTTACATGGGTATATTGTTGCTGATTCAGATAATGTGTTACTGATTTGCAAACGTGAAAACGAAGAACAAATTCGTCAATTTGTAAAAGATGCACAAATTTTATTTGATGGCAAATACAATTAATTGATTCGTTTAACAACTGATTTTTCTAACTATGATTACAAGTTTTTTTAATATTTACAAACCACGTAAATACGATTATCACTATATCTATTACGATCCTCTAAAAGAAGCCCGTAAAGAAAGAGAACGAAGAATGGGTGTAAATAATGAGGATGCCGATAAAGAATACCGACCTACTCTGCATCGTGGTTCGTTTCGTGAAGAAGCTGACAAATTAAAAAGAACACGTACAAAAGAAGTTCGTAAGACCAATCGAAATGTGTTAATCATTTTTATTATTTTATTAATTCTTGCTTACTTCTTGTTGAGGTAATTTTATTTTCTGCATGAGTGACATTATTCATTTACTACCTGATTCAGTTGCCAATCAGATTGCTGCAGGTGAGGTTATTCAACGTCCATCGTCGGCATTGAAGGAGTTGATAGAAAATTCTATTGATGCGGGGGCTGATACGATTAGTATTCAAATCAAACATGCTGGACGTACTTTGATCCAGGTGGTTGATAATGGAAAAGGAATGAGTGAAACCGATGCTCGAATGGCTTTTGAACGGCATGCTACTTCCAAAATTTCAGAGATAAACGATTTATATTCTTTACATTCGTTAGGTTTTCGTGGAGAAGCTTTAGCTTCCATTGCAGCAGTAGCACAAGTAGAACTGAAAACACGTCGTACCGAAGATGAATTAGGAACGCTAATCAGAATCGCAGGTTCAAGAGTTTTAGAACAAGAACCTGTACAATGTGATGTTGGTACAACGGTGACAGTAAAAAATCTTTTTTTTAATGTTCCTGCGCGCCGACGTTTCTTAAAAAGCGATAATGTAGAAAAAAATCATTTGCTTTATGAATTTTATAATATTGCACTGGTTCATCCTCAAGTTTCATTTTTGTTTTATGATGAAGAGGAATTAATTTATAATCTTTCTCCTTCGAATATAAAATTAAGAATCGAAAATATTTTTGGAAAAAACTTAAGGAAACGC
>Ga0116193_1000171_pt1 | contig 62759 bp, 54 predicted proteins | sample AD_UKC115_MetaG_FD_89892 | JGI IMG/M metagenome (GOLD analysis project Ga0116193, IMG submission 89892) | Active sludge microbial communities of municipal wastewater-treating anaerobic digesters from Hong Kong - AD_UKC115_MetaG | ecosystem: Engineered > Bioreactor > Anaerobic > Digestate...
AAAGTGATATTTTCAATATAAAATTATGGTTAGCTTTGCACCAGTAACAATAAGGCTATCCCTTGGGGCACCCCTCAACCCCTTACCGATTCTTTCAATAAATCTTAAAAATAAAACATGAATCGGAAACCTTGCTAAAATACATTTAGTTTTAGCAAATCAAAAATCTTTAAAATAAAAGATTTGTATATCTGTAAATAGCTTTAACAATCTGTTTCACAATATTTTTCATTATTCTCAATTTGGATGGTACTATGCTTAATTCCAAATTCATGGTCAAGATCCTTTTGCAGTTCAGCAAGAAAATTGTTGTCTGTTTCATGGGGCATATAAAGGTGCACGGACAAAGCAACTTGTGAAGTACTTAAAGCCCAAATATGTAAATCGTGAATACTTTTGACTCCTTTTTTATTTTGCAAAAACTCTTTTACTTTTTCGTAATTAATGTGTTTTGGAACAGCGTCAAGTGCAAGGTCAATCGAAGCGGTAAACAATTTCCAGGTTCCCCAAAAAATAACGAATATAATTACAAAACTGGTGACAGGATCAATCCAAAGTTTTCCGGTTATATTTATTAGCAATCCCGTAACCACAACTCCAAGAGAAACTACAGCATCGGCAGCCATGTGGAGAAATGCACCTTTGATATTAAGGTCATTTTTATGTCCTTTCAGAAATAATAAAGCGGTAAAAGTATTGATAATTGTTCCTATTGCGGCAACAATTATAATTTGAGTTCCCAAAACAGGTTCCGGATTTTTTAATTTTTCTATTGCATTCCACGCAATGATTCCAACTGCTACAAAAAGCAGCAAGGCATTAAGAATAGATGCAAGAATCGTTGTTTTCCTAAGACCGTAAGTGTATTTCCCTTTTGGTTTTATGGTAGCCATCCAAGCTGCAGCCCATGCAAAAACAAGACCTAATACGTCACCGGCATTGTGTCCGGCATCCGCAAGCAATGCAGATGAATTTGCTATTAAACCGTAAACAATTTCAACGATTACAAAGGCAATATTAAGGCCGATAGCTAAAGCAAAACTTTTCCCGTGAGTGGTTTGAGTATCGTGATTGTGAATATGATTGAGAGAATTATCCATTTTAAATATTTTATCAAATCCTTTATAAAAAAGGACTACAAAAATAGCGTTTATTTTAGAGAATAGAAAGCATTTTCTATTTTTTAATTGTTTTTATGGAGATGTTATAAATGGTTGTTTACTATCTTCCGCTTTTTTAACTTTTTAGAAAAACAAGATCTTTAAAATTATGCTCCCCACGAGGTTGTAGGTGGAAGCCGGAGACCGGCGGCGAAGCAGATACGCCCCAAAAATAAATATATATAGAAAAGAAAAACAAATTAAACTCCGTCTAAAAGGTGAAAATATTCATCGCTTTTACGAAAATGTGCATTGTTGCGTAAATTGGACAGAAAGATGATGTAACAATGGTCGGATGGCCGGTAGATGTAAAGATTTTGAAATCCTCGCCATAATCCTCCATGAAATATCAATTTTCCGTAGTTTTTATTTTCTTCTATTCTTAATCCGTATCCGTAAATTTCTGTGGCTTTTTTATTTCCGGACAGATAATTTTGTTCTGAAGCGGCCATATTGATAGAATTTTCGGAAATGATCTTGCCTTTAAAGAGTTGTTGTCCCCACAGATACAAATCGGTGACGGTGGTATAAATGCCTTTGTCGCCAAGGGTTCCGTCGAGATAGATGGGTTTGACTTCTTCTTTGTTTCGCAAATGTCCTTTGGCAATAACGGAGGAATCTTTAGCGGAGAGTTCTGTCCGAAAAAAGGTGTTTTGCAGATTGGCAGGAACCAATATTTGCTCTGTAACAAATTGTTCGAATGATTTTCCCGAAATCAGGGCTACAATGGAGGCCAACAAGACATAGTTGGTATTGCAATAGTAGAATTTTTCGCCGGGTTTAAAATCGGCGGGGGGCATCTTTTGAGCCAATAACTCAATAAATGCTTGATTGGTCAATAACACGGAGGTGTCGGGAAAAAAAGTGACCTCAAAATCAAAATACTCCGGGATTCCGGAGGTATGGGTAAGCAGATGGTGGATAGTAACTTTTTCGTAGGGCAATTCAGGGAAAAATGACCTTAAAGTGTCGGTCAGCGCCAAATATTCTTGTTCTACTAGTTTTAAAATGGCTGCGGCGGTAAATTGTTTTGAAATAGAGGCGGATTCAAACAGCGTGTAGTCGGAGATTTGGTTTTTGTTTTTAGCTCTTGCCGTTTGCATCTCCTCCGGAGAAAGCGCGGGATAGCTGTTCGGGTTTTCATACAGACGAAGATAGCCGACATGACGATGCACTATTATTTGGTTGTTCAAAGAGATGAGGACGGAGCCGTTTAATTCTTTGCAAATTTCATCGGTATATTTTTCAATAGCTGTGAATTTGAAATGTTGGTTGGCTTCGTCAAAAAGGTCATTCAGTTCTTCTGCCGATATATTTTTTAGTGGAGCTGTGGGTATTTGCGAAGGTGTGATTTGGGCAAAAGATAAACATGGAACAAACATGCCGATTAGGAATAGACATATGATAATCAGCATGTTTATTGTTCGCATTGTCAGATGTATCGTTAAAGAGGTTAATTATCGAATTTGCTCCATGGCATAAGTTCTGCCGGCATTAAGACAGGCTAAGTTCAGAGCCACTACATCATCGCCTTTTTTGGCAAATACTTCGGATACGGCATTTTCGAGTGCTTCAAAATCCATTTGCAGGTAGGGGGAAGCTGCTCCGAGGATGACCATATTGGCAGAACGTTCCGAACCCAAATCCTTTGCAATCTGGTCTGCATTAATCATCAAGCTATGGGGTAAGTTATCAATCTCTTTTTTAATGAGTTCTTCGTCGGGATAATTAGGAATATTTACGAAAGGTTGGCTGTTGGTAATTAACCACCCGTCAGCGGAAAGCCAGGGTAGATAGCGTAAAGCTTCCATGGGTTCTACCGAAATGATCAGATCCGCTTTTCCCAGCGGAATCAGGTCAGAGGAAATTTCATAGTCAGCGAGGCGAAAATGAGATTGGACATCTCCACCGCGCTGGCTCATACCGTGCACTTCTGCTTGTTTCATGTACAATCCTTTTTTCACAGCTGCATAACCAATAATTGAAGCAATGGACAAAATCCCTTGTCCACCCACTCCGGCCAAAATAATGTCTATTTTCATATTTTTATTTTTTAAATTTCAAATGAATCGGTAAATTAAAGCATGTGTTGTTTTTTTGCTTTCATTCTTCTGCTTAAAGTTTGGACACATTCGCGTGTTGGAATGATGACAGAAACACCTTGATATGCAATTTCTTCGCTTATGATTTGCACATTTTGTTCATGTTGATTTTTCAAAGGTTTAATAATTCTGATATGTTCTTCTTCGACGCCGAGGCCTTTGCAGATATTTCCGATACGGCCGAGTGCATGAGAATCTTGTCCTCCGGTCATTCCGGTTGTATTGTTATCGAGAATAAGGACGGTAATGGGAGTATTTTCGTAAACAGCATCTAGGAGGGAAGTCATTCCGCTGTGGGTGAATGTTGAATCTCCAATAACGGCAACTGCGGGGAGTAGTCCCGAGTCGGCGGCCCCTTTAGCCATGGTGATTGAAGCGCCCATATCCACGGTAGAATAGATAGCGTTGTAGGGTGGGAGTGCGCCGAGGGTGTAACAGCCGATATCTGAAAATACTTTTCCTTTTCCGTAGGGTGCCATAGCTTCATTGAGGGCATTATAGGAGTCGATGTGTGGGCAGGCGAAGCAGAGTGCGGGTGGGCGACCAACAACGATTTCGGGGATGGCCGGTCCGTGCACCTCTTTAATGCCGAGCGCTTTTGCTAAATGGTTCGGATTTAATTCGCCTGTTCTGGGCAATGTGCCGTCCATTCGACCTTTGATATTGCCGGTTCGGTTGAGTAAACCGCGCAATTGTTCTTCAATAATCGGGTATCCTTCTTCGGCTACCAACACAGCATCACATTCATCCAATAATTGGGCGATTTTTTCCGTAGGCAGCGGATATTGGGTAATTTTGAGAATAGGATAGGGACAGGGTGTGCCGATAAAATTTTCTTTAACGTAATTATAGCCAATTCCTGATGCAATGATTCCCAAAGATTTATTCGGACCATCAATAAGCTTGTTATAGGTTGAGGTTTCGGATTCGGCAACAAAATGGGTTTGTTTGTCAAGCAGTTCTTTGTAGTAAACTCTTGCATTTCCGGGCAGCAGGATAAATTGTTTGGGATTGGGATGCAGACGAATTTCGTTTTGGGGGCGAATAGTTTTTCGTTCAACGCCGGCGCGGGAATGGGCTAACCGGGTTGTAACGCGCAGCATCACCGGAATTTTGTATTTTTCCGAAAAATCAAATGCGTCATAAGTCATGTCGTAAGCTTCTTGTTGATTTGAAGGTTCGAAGCAAGGGATCATGGCGAATTTGGCATAAAAACGTGAATCTTGTTCATCTTGGGAAGAGTGCATGGAGGGGTCGTCGGCGACAAGTACTACCAAGCCTCCGTTTGCTCCGGTAATTGCTGAATTCATGAAGGGGTCTGCGGCTACGTTCAGGCCTACGTGTTTCATACACACCAACGCCCGTTTTCCCGCGTAAGACATTCCGATTGCCGATTCCATGGCGGTTTTTTCATTTGTTGCCCAGATATGGTGGACATTTCCTTCTGCAGCTTGTTTGGAATGTTGAATAAATTCCGTAATCTCTGTGGAGGGAGTTCCGGGGTAGGCATATACGCCCGATAAGCCTGCATCTAATGCTGCTTGCGCAATGGCTTCATCTCCTAATAAAAGCAATTTTGACATGTTATTCTATTTTTGATGATTAATATTCCATGAATTCAGATATACACAAAGAACTATTCATCTTTCGCTTCTTCCGCTCCGGCAGTGTCGGTTTTTTCTTCGTCAGGTTGAATCAAATTGTGTTCAATCAACAGATTATACCATGCCAACACCTTCTTAATGTTCGATACATATACTCTTTCGCGATCGTAATTGGGGAGGATCTCTTCGAAGTAGGATTTTAATTGGGTATTGTTATTTAAAATATCCGGAGTTTTCCGACCGCTCTCTTTTTTGTAAATTGCTTGAAAAACATCTCCTAACGGTTTGTCATCTTCATCGGTAAAGATAGCAATATTATCCAAAATAGCAACACCATCATGCGAAAATGCAGGAAAACGCTTGCCGTCCGTTAAAGATTCTACAATGAAGTTTGATTTGGTCTGAGATACTAATTTAAACAATCCGCTCTTTCCGGTGATTGATAAAACTTTACTTAAATCCATTTTTTTCTGTTTAGGTTAATAATAGAGAATCGTTCTTTTTTGTTTGTAAATTATTTGATTTTGTTTTTTATATGTTCCTATTGTCCAATTTCCCTTTGAATCATGTCCGCTGTATTCGGTCAGGGTTTTAATTCCGTGAATTAAGTCTTCGTAAAGAACCTTTTGTAAATGCCCCTTTTGATTATATACTGTATACGTAAATTCAATCTGCTTATTGTTTTGATTGAACACTCTGCGATTGACTTCATCCCCGTAATTATCGTATTCGTAAGTAATGTATTTAAATAATTTTCCAAAAGGATCATATTGTTCAATTTGTGAAATTAATCCGTTGGAGTCGTATCGTAATTTATTGGTAAGGGTTATAGAGTCACGTTTTTGCGTCATCTCAACCGCATTGCCTTTGTCGTCATTTTTATAGAGGATGGTCATGTAAACCTGATCATTTTCTATATATTTTTCTTCTGTTTTAAATCCGTTTCGGTCGTATTGGTAGGTAGTTTCAGCAATTACCTTATTCGATTGATCTGTTTTTTGAGAAGAGACTACTTTTGCATCTTTCGAGTAGAATATCTTTTCGATGAAAAGAGTGTCTTTATCTTGATTTAGGGTAATGATGCCGGTTAGAAGTCCATCGGTACTATATTTTTGAATAGTGGTAGAGAGGTGTTTTTCTTCAGCGATTGAATCTGAATTATTGACCATTATGTATTTTTCTGTGGTTATCTCTTTAACATCTCCAAAGAGGTGATTTCGTTGAAGATGATTTTTTTGAATATCCGGAATGATTTCAATGGGTGTCTCTTTCGGTTTGCAGGAGACCCCAATAATGCTTATTAACAGGAAAAATCCGAATATTTTTTTCATATACATTAAATAAAGAATAAAGCAACACGATAAAAGAGAAAAGCCGTAATCCATGCAATAGAGATGGAATAAACCACGGAAAAAACAGCCCATTTCATTCCGGCTTCTTTTTTAATGGAGAAAAAGGTGGCAATACAAGGAATATAAAGAAGGGCAAATATGAGGAAAGACAGCGCTACTGCGGGATTAAAAACAGGTTCTCCTTTTTTCTCCCCCGACAAATAAGTTTCATTTTTCAATCGGGCAGGCAGATGGGTGTTGACCTCCTCTCCATCGGTCTCTGTTTTGTATAAAACCCCTAATGTCCCCACAATAAATTCTTTAGCGGGGAGTCCGGCTACCAGACAGATACTCATTTTCCAATCAAAACCCAAAGGTTCTAATGCAGGTGCAATAAAGGTTCCGATTTGCCCGAGGTAGGAATGCTCTTGTTGATACACCATTTTTTCCATCGCTAAATCTTTCAGGAAACTGTTTTTGAGCGTATCCGACAAATTGTCGTTTTGCTCAATTGCTGCCACACTTGAGGCATAATGTTGGGGTTCTCTTTCCGGAAAATGATCCAGAAACCAAATAACCATCACCGCAAGTAAAACTACGGTTCCAATCTTTTTAAGATATTCATAGGAAGCTTCCCACATTAATTTCAAGACGAACTTTGGGGTAGGTTTTTTATAGGGTTGCAACACTACCGGAGAGTTATCTACGGTTGGATGAAAGACCAGTTTATTGAGAATCAATGCGGTAATAATGGCGATGAGAATCCCTGTTCCGTAAATGAGAAAGATCATTGAAATGGGATGATTGGGAAAGAAAGTTCCGATCAATAATAAATCAATTGGGACTTTTGCGCTGCAAGACATAAACGGGACCATGAGAACTGTCAAAATCTTACCATTTTTTTCGGATATATTTTTGGTTGCTAAAATAGCCGGAACATTACAGCCAAAACCCATAAGGAGTGGAATGAAAGAATTTCCGTGCAATCCGATTTTATGCATTAATCCGTCTAAGAGATAAGCGGTGCGCTGCACATAGCCGGTGCTTTCAAAGAGAGAAGTAAAGAAAAAGAGAATTAAAATATTGGGCATAAAGGCCAGCACACTGCCTACGCCCCCAATTACTCCATTATTGACAAAATCAGAGATGTAGCCTTCCCCGATTCTTGATTCGAGAAAGTTCCCGAGTTGTGCCATGCACCATTCAATGCCCTGTTGCGGATATGCTCCCAATGTAAATGTACAGAAGAACATGAACCACATGAGGAATAGAAAAATGAGTGTTCCCCAGAGTTTATGTGTGAGAATGGCATCTAATTTTTGCGTTTTTGTTTTCATCCGTGACGATTAGAAGCCTTAGTATTTGATTATTGCCATATATTAAGAGGGCGATTTGTCATAAATTCATTAACTTTTTTCGCTGTTTTTTCAATAAAGAGATTATCTTCAATATTTGAAATAACATCGTCTATCAGTTCCACAATAAAGGGCATATCGTTTTCCTTTAGTCCGCGAGAAGTAATGGCGGGAGTTCCGACACGGATTCCGGAAGTGCTGAATGGAGTTCGGCTATCGAAAGGAACCATATTTTTATTGAGGGTAATGTCTGCACGCACCAGGGTGTTTTCCACCAATTTTCCGGTAATTTCCGGAAATTTAGTGCGTAAATCGATAAGCATCAAATGGTTATCGGTTCCACCACTGATCACTTTGTATCCTTTATCGGTAAATGCTTTCGACATAGCGGCTGCATTGGCTTTTACTTGTTTAATATAGGTAAAGTAATCGTCACTCAACGCTTCTCCAAAAGCCACGGCTTTGGCTGCAATAACGTGTTCCAGCGGTCCGCCTTGTGTGCCCGGGAATACCGCGCTGTCAAGCATTTGCGACATCATCTTGATTTCGCCTTTCGGGGTGGTAATGCCCCATGGATTCGGGAAATCTTTTCCGATGAGCATCAAACCGCCACGAGGTCCACGTAACGTTTTGTGAGTCGTGGTAGTGATGATGTGACAGTATTGAATTGGATTATTGAGTAAACCGCGTGCAATGAGGCCGGCGGGATGGGAAATGTCTCCCATCAGGATGGCTCCGATTTTATCGGCGATTTCTCTCATTCGTTTCCAATCCCAATCACGGGAGTATGCAGAAGCTCCTCCGATAATCAATTTAGGTCTTTCTCTCAGGGCCACCTCTTCCATCTTATCGTAATTGATGACTCCGGTTTCTTCTTCCACTTCATAAGCGACTGCTTTATATAAAATTCCCGATGAGTTTACGGGAGAACCGTGAGACAAGTGTCCTCCGTGAGATAAATCCAATCCCATAAAAGTATCTCCGGGTTTAAGACAGGTAAGTAAGACAGCCATATTGGCTTGTGCTCCGGAGTGCGGTTGAACGTTAGCCCATTCGGCACCAAAAAGTTGTTTTGCACGGTCAATAGCGATTTGTTCGGTTTGATCTACGATTTGACAGCCGCCATAGTATCTTTTTCCGGGATAACCTTCCGCATACTTGTTGGTTAATACGGAGCCCATTGCGGCCATTACTTGATCACTGACAAAGTTTTCCGATGCAATTAATTCCAAACCGGAGGTCTGACGTTTACGTTCCTGCTCAATTAAATCAAAAATAAGATGATCTTTTTTCATGATATATGTTTCTATAATTAAATGATAATAAAATAATTCTTATTTAATAAAATGCTTTTACTTTAACGAGGTTGCAAATTTACATAAAAATCCTAAATATAAGTAGTATCATTAAAAAGAAAATTATAGATTGTATTCTCCATCACGTGCAGAATTATTTGTTCTTTATGAATTTGTCCCCTCATCATAAAACACCACAATATATAATTGGTGATTTTGCGTCTTTGCAGTAATTTTTCTCATACGAAATCAAGTGCGGTTTTAATGATCCTGATTTTCATAATAAAAGCCCTTAGTGCGCTAAAAATACTACTTTTTTGAAATAAGTCTTGATTATGAAATAATTAGAACCATACTAAATTTAAAGGGGACAAGACAGGACGTTATTTTTGTGAAAAATGAAAAAAAAATGAAAAAAATGAAAAAAAATATTGCGGATAAAAGAAAAAGATGTATTTTTGCACCCTCAAACGAAAGGATGAATGACCAATGGTGTAACGGTAGCACTACAGTTTTTGGTACTGTCTGTCTAGGTTCGAATCCTGGTTGGTCAACGCTCGAAACTCTCACTCTCAAGGTGGGAGTTTTCTTTAGGATAACGATGATGATGATGATAGGGGCGTGTAGCCCTTATTTTATTTCTTTGATATAGTGTTAAATTAGAAAAAAAAAGTCAGATAATTTAAAGTTAAATTATTAATAATCAATAAAAATGGAAGAGAGCCAAAATTTAATTGAAACCTTTGCGGAATTCAAAGAATTAAAAAATGTTGAAAGAGAAACCCTTATGCGTATTCTGGAAGATGTTTTTCGTTCTGCATTAACCAAAAAATTAGGTCCGGATGCAAATTTTGATATTATTGTCAATGTGGATCGTGGAGACCTTGAGATTCAGAAATATCGTGAGGTTGTAGAAGATGGACAAGTAGAAAATGAGTTCACTCAAATTTCATATTCCGATGCTATTAAAATTGAACCTGATTTTGAAATCGGCGATGAAGTAATTGATAAAGTGCGAATGTCTGATTTTGCCCGAAGAGAGATCTTGGCCCTCCGACAGAATTTGATAGCTAAAATTCTCGACTACGAAAAAGATATAATTTTCAAGAAATATGAAAATAGAATAGGCGATTTAATTACAGGAGAGGTAAGTCAAGTGTGGAGAAAAGAAATTTTGGTACTTGATGAAGAGGGAGTAGAGTTAGTATTACCCAAATCAGAACAGATTCCTGCTGATAAATATAAAAAAGGAGATTCCCTGACTGCTGTTGTGCAAAGAGTCGAAATGAGGGCTTCAACACCATTGATTATAATTTCGAGAACATCACCTACACTTTTAGAAAGATTGATGGAAGTTGAAATTCCGGAAGTGTATGACGGATTGATTACTATTAAAAATATTGTTCGTTCTCCGGGAGAAAGAGCAAAAGTATTGGTAGAATCCTACGACGATAGAATTGACCCTGTGGGCGCTTGCGTGGGAATGAAGGGAAGCCGTATTCACAGTATTGTTCGCGAATTACGGAATGAAAATATCGATGTAATCAATTATACTTCTAACATAAGTCTTCTTATCTCGAGAGCATTAAGTCCTGCTAAAATTACATCTATTGATATAGACGAAGAACATAAAACAGCCAATGTGTTTATGAAAGCAGATCAGGTTTCTCTTGCCATTGGTAAAGGAGGTTACAATATTAAATTGGCCAGTAAATTATCCGGCTATGAAATTGATGTATTCAGAGATGATGAAGTGGATGATGATGATGTAGATTTGAACGAATTCAATGATGAATTTGATCAATGGATCATTGATGCGTTTAAAAATATTGGATGTGATACCGCTAAAAGTGTTCTTAAATTGACTCGCGAGGAGCTAATACAACGTACCGATCTTGAAGAAGAAACTGTTGATGAGATGATTGCTTCAATTAAAAAAGAATTTGAATTGGATTAATAAATACGGAGCATTGTTGAAATTTGGCTCAATCTATCCCAATTCGAAACTTTATCAAAAAAACAGTAACAATTAAAAAAGGAAATATTTGAATATGGCAGAAGAGAAAAAAACACCAAGATTAGGAAAAGCTGCAAGGGAATTTAACGTTGCATCTAAAACTATTGTTGATAAGCTCAAGAATAAAGGTTTTGAAATTGAAGATAGTCCGAACTCTAAATTGACTCCGGAGATGTATGAAATTCTGGTTAAAGAATTTCAAGGGGATAAATTGGATAAACAAAATGTAGAAAAACTATATGGGGATTTGAAAAGCGTTAAGCAGGATGAGGAAGTGAAGAATGATGTTCCAAAAGAAGTTAAAAAGGAAGAACTAAAAGAAGTTAAAAAGGAAGAGGTCGCAAAATCAGAACCTGTGAAAGTCGTTTCAGAGAATGTAGAACAAATACCCGAAAAGGTTCTTAAAATGCCCAAAGTAAGCGTTAAAGTGGTTGGGACAATCAATCTGGATGACTCTAAAGATAAAAAAGAAAAACCTGCCGAAAATCCATCAGGAGAAGTGATTGTTCAGGCTCCCCAAGAGTTAGTAAATCAATTTGCGAATGTTGATAACGTTCAAGATGGGTCTAAAAAAGAAGTCTCTGAATCTGAACCTAAAGCTCCGGAGATATCCAATCCTATTGCAGATAAGGAAAACGAACCTCTTCAGGAGAAAAAAACAAAACCGAATGAACTGAAAATTATCGGTACAATTGACCTTACTCCCAAGATAAAAAAGCCCAAATCTCTAAAAAAAGATGAAAAAGCAATTGCGGACTTACCAATAAACGAAGAGGGAGAAAAACAAGCTCCATCCAAATTGGAGCCGATTGTTTCACCAAAACAAGAAATACAACCTACAGATAATTCTTCAAATACAACTCCATCGGCCGCTCCACCAAAAGAACATTATGCAACTCATGTTCCTCAATTAGCCGGGCCTAAAGTGCTTGGGACTATGGTTATAAAAGAAGAACAAAAGAAATCGCCGGCGGATAGTACAAATACCCGTCATATTGCGACTAAAAAGGATGATCAATCAGAAAAAAAACTGGATAATAAGCGGAAAAGAAAGAGAATACCGGGTACTAAAAGACCGGGGGTTCCTTCCCAAGGGGACTCCAGAAGTGATAAAATAAAACCGATCCCTCCGAAAACAGAATTATCAAAAGAAGAAATTGATAAGCAAATTAAAGAGACGATAAGCAAGATGAGCCCGGTGGGGAAATCTAAAACTTCAAAACACAGAAAAGAAAAGCGTAAACATATTCAAGCTGAAATTTTTGAGCATGAACAACAAGAAGTGGCCGATCAAAAGATACTCAAAGTAGCCGAATTTATTACGGCGAATGAGTTGGCCACCCTGATGAATGTTTCAGTTAATCAAATTATTTCTACTTGTATGTCAATTGGTCTTTTTGTGGCTATCAATCAGAGATTGGATGCAGAAACAATCTCTCTGCTTGCGGATGAATTTGGGTTCCAGGTTTCATTTGTAGGGGTAGATGTTGAAGATGAAGATAGTCTTAACAATCATGATAATCCGGAAGATTTGCTGCCACGACATCCGATTATTGCTGTTATGGGACATGTGGATCACGGGAAAACTTCATTATTGGATTACATAAGGAAAACCAATGTGATTGCCGGAGAAGCCGGTGGAATTACCCAACATATCGGGGCTTATGAGGTTCAGTTGCCGGATGGCAGAAAAATTACATTTTTGGATACTCCCGGCCACGAAGCTTTTACAGCCATGCGTGCCCGCGGAGCTAAAGTAACAGACCTTTGTATTATTGTTATTGCTGCTGATGACTCCATTATGCCGCAAACAGTTGAGGCAATCAATCATGCCCAAGCAGCAGGAGTTCCCATGGTATTCGCAATTACTAAAATTGATAAACCAACTGCAAATCCCGAGAAAATTCGTGAAGGACTTGCCAATATGAATATTTTGGTGGAAGAATGGGGCGGAACGTATCAATGCCAAGAAATTGATGCCAAGCATGGAACGAATATTAATGATCTTTTGGAAAAGGTGCTTTTGGAAGCTGAATTGTTAGAACTAAAAGCTAATCCGAATCGTAGTGGGGTAGGAACTGTGATAGAATCTTCTTTGGATAAAGGAAAAGGATATGTGTCCAAAATTTTGGTGCAAAATGGAACTTTGAAACTCGGAGATCCCATTTTGGCAGGTTCTTGCTATGGGAAAGTAAAAGCTCTTTATAATGAAAGAAATCAACTTGTTAAATCTGCAATACCTTCTACCCCTGTCCTGATGCTCGGACTAAACGGCGCTCCTCAGGCAGGTGATATTTTTAAAGTATGTGCTTCTGAACATGATGCCCGTATTGCAGCCAATAAAAGAATGCAGCTTATTCGTGAAATGGGCTTGCGTACTCAAAAACATATTACGCTCGATGAAATTGGTCGTCGATTGGCCATTGGAGACTTTAAAGAACTTAATATTATCGTCAAAGGAGATGCCGATGGATCTGTTGAAGCGCTTACAGATGAACTATTGAAGTTATCTACCGAACAGGTTCAGGTAAATGTAATTCATAAGTCGGTAGGACAAGTTACCGATACTGACGTAATGTTGGCTTCTGCTTCCAATGCCATCATTGTGGCCTTCCAGGTGCGACCTTCTCCCGGCTCTCGTAAATTGGCCGAACAAGAACAAATAGATATAAGAATCTATTCGATTATCTATAACGCAATTAACGAAATTAAAGATGCTATTGCAGGGATGCATTCTCCGGAAATTCAAGAGAAAATATTATCAAATCTTGAAGTTCGTGAAGTCTATAAAATTACCAAAGTCGGTAATATTGCGGGATGTATGGTTTTAGACGGGAAATTACAAAGAAATACCAAAATTCGCCTTATTCGGGACGGAATTGTAATTTATTCAGGAAAACTCGGCTCCCTCAAACGATTTAAGGATGATGTGAAAGAAGTTGTGGTCGGACAAGAATGCGGTCTTAATATCGAGAATTTTAACGATATTAAAGTAGGCGATATTATTGAAGGTTATGAAGAGTTCGAAGTAAAAGTTACTTTGTAGCTTTCTTTTGAACAGAAAAACCAAACTTTCCAAGTATTTTTCCCAATCCAAAATATTGTCCGTGGGAATAGGTAACTAAGTTGGCTTGAAATAGTCGGATTTCATTTGTTTTTTTGTCGATTAAAGAGCTGTCCACATTGACGGCAACAATTTCGGCAATAAACATATCATGAGAACCTAATGGAATAATATCTTTGACAACACATTCGATATTGACCGGAGATTCCGCAATCAATGGGGCTTTTACTTTTTGTGCTTTAATGGGTGTAAGATTACTCTCATAAAATTTATGATACTTCTTTCCGGATTTTACGCCGCACCAATCAGTGACAGCTGCCAATGGTTCATTCACCAAATTGATAACAAATTCTTTGTTTTTCTTTAGAATATTGTAAGAATGTCTTTCCGGACGAACGGAAATATAGCACATGGGCGGATCGGAACAGATAGTCCCTGTCCAGGCAATCGTGATAATGTTATATTCTTCAATATCACTGCCGCAACTTACCATCACGACCGGGGACGGATTAAGCATATTCCCCGGTTTGATGGCTTTTTTTTCTGTTTTTTTCATTATTTTTTGATATAATCGGCCAATAAGAATTTTGCTTCGTCAAGTTTCTTTTGTAGCAATTCTTTTGTCTTAGCTTCCATTAGCAAACGTAAATAGGGCTCGGTATTGGAAGGGCGAACATTGAACCACCAATCCGGAAATTCAATCCTATAACCGTCAAAATCCATGAATTCAGTTGCATTTTCCTGTTCCATGAAATAATCTTTCATGGCATCCATCGCTTCTTGTTTTTGCTCTATTTTAAAATTAATTTCTCCGGAATTGGCATATACTGCTATCTTGGAAATAAGTTTAGAAACGGAAATTCCGTCTCGTTTCATCTCACTTAAAACTTTTAAGATAACTAAAGCAGCTACAAAAGCACTATCGGAGTAATAAAAATCTCGGAAATAATAATGACCTGCAAATTCTCCTCCGAAGGCACCCTCAATTTCTCGCAATTTCAAAGCAGCGTAAGCACGTCCTACACGCCAGATATACACCTCACGTCCCAATTTCTTAATGTATTCTGATACCGATTTTGAAGTTCTGATGTCTTGAATTACCATTCCCTTCATGTTTTTTTCTTTAATGAAGTAATGCGCTAACACCGCAATCATTAAATCCGGTGGTATGAATTCGCCCTTTTCATCTACAAACATTACACGGTCAGCATCTCCATCAAAAATAACTCCGATATCGGCCTTTTCGGTTAATACAAGTTTCTTTAAATCTTCAACATTTTCTTCTTCTAAAGGATTCGCCTCGTGATGCGGAAATGTTCCGTCTAATTCATCATACATATAGGTCGGTTGATTTCCGAAAATATCTTTTACTAAAATAGAAGCCATCCCATTGGAGCAATCCATGGCAATCTTTAAATTAGAAATATCAGATTGATAATTCTTTAAAAATACCAAATATTCCTCTTTTACATCATAAGGAATAATTTTTCCTTTTTCTGTAACCGGTACCACTTTTTCTGTTTGAATCATCTGTTGAAGTTCGCCCAATCCGGTGTCAAAACCTACAGGTAACGCATCCGTTCTCGATACTTTCAGACCGTTATACTCTTTAGGATTGTGTGAAGCCGTAATCATTACAGAACCATCAAAGTGATGTTTGGCGGTAAAGTAGTAAACCATTGGCGTGGTCGTCAATCCCATATCGTAAACATTTGCACCGGCATCCGTAATCCCTTTGGAGAGTGCAGCAAACATCTCCGGCGTAGAAATACGCATGTCGCGTCCTACTAATATTTTATTAGTATTTAATAATTTAGGAAGAAAAAATCCTATTTTATAAATTTCTTCCAGATTGAAGTCTTTATTAAAAACTCCTCTAAAGTCGTAAGCTTTGAAAGCACCCATATCTTTTTGTTTTAATGATTTATATTTAGCAATTCATGATTATATCGATTTAACGGAATTTTCCCATCGGGAAAAAGCATTTTTTTGAATATCGAAAAATAGATTATAAAAAACGCGTGCCCAATAATTTTTAGTGCCCAATCCCGCCGGTTTTTTTAAAAATTTTTCACACAAAATAACTTCATGCGAGTTTGTATTTAGAATGATGACCCATACAGAGCCGGTTTTGGTCATATCATCAAAAGATTCTACCAAAAACATCAGGGCATAAGTGGAATTTTGTGGAGTATCTATGTTTTTTATATATTCGATAATATCTTTTTCGGAATATATATTGGCTAAATTGATAAAATCGCTAAGAAGAGTATTTAATCGAACCGATTTGTTCTTTTTGGTTACCATTGAGAGGTTATATTCCATAATTGGTTTCCGAAAACTAAGCCGAATATCATACTTCTTTTGGTCCGAAATAATAAGCATATTCCATGCATTCATAAAATACTGTAAAATATCTTGACTGTAATTAAAGCCTTTTTTAGTGAATTTAGCCATAGAAAAGTCAATCCCAATCCATGTAATTTCTTTCTCCTTTAGAAAATCAAGAAAAGCATTTTCGTTTAAATACACAGCAATAAAATAGTTTTATGCAAAAATACTAGAAAAAATGATAGGAATGAAAAAAAATAAAAAAAATGTTGCAGTTATTAAAAAAAGATGTATTTTTGCAACCTCAAACAAAGAGAGTTCTTTGAAGTTGCCTTGGTGGTGGAATTGGTAGACACGCGGGACTTAAAATCCCGTGAACATTGCGTTCGTGCGGGTTCAAGTCCCGCCCGAGGTACAAGGCAGATATAAGCGGAAGTAGCTCAGTTGGTAGAGCATAACCTTGCCAAGGTTAGGGTCGCGAGTTCGAGTCTCGTTTTCCGCTCAAATGACTCTTTCTAAAAACGGCAGCTTACAAACTGCCGTTTTTTTTGATCTTTTTCAACGTTTTCTATCAGAGCACTAGTTTTTATTGTATGTTTGCACCATGGAATTTTTAATCAACTGGGGCTATTTTGGCGTATTCATAGGTTCTTTCCTGAGCGCCACACTCGTGCCGTTCAGTTCGGATGTATTGTTGATTGGTTTGCTCGCACTCGGAAGTAACATTTGGTTGACGGTGCTGATTGCAACTTCCGGAAATTGGCTCGGAAGTCTGACTACCTATTATATCGGGCACCTTGGAAAATGGGAGTGGATTGAACGATGGTTTAAAATTACTCCCGAAAAATTGCATCAACAACAAGTGAAAATTGAAAAATACGGAGCATGGCTTGCCTTTTTTGTCTGGCTCCCCTTTGTGGGGGATGTTTTTGCTGTAGCGTTAGGTTTCTATAGGATTAATTTTACTAAATGTGCTACCCTGATGCTGCTTGGCAAATTTGCCCGATTTTCGGTTTGGGGATTGTTGTTCTATTTCGGATGGCTGAAGCCCTTTGCGTTCTGATTCGTAAGGAATTAGTTTTTACTATTTTTTTCTTGAAACTTATATAAAATAAAAGAATTTTAAATTCATAAGTTTTTGTATTTTTGTAAAGCTCTTTTTGAAATCTTTTTTACTGATTTTATGGATCTCATTAACCAAATAGATACTTCATTTTTTTTATTTCTAAATCAATTCCATTCCGGTGGGGCGGATGTTTTTTTCTATTATGTTTCTCATCGTTTTTTTTGGATTCCCCTCTATTTGGCGGTTTTGGGCGGAATAATTTATAAGTACAAGAAAAAAGCCGTTCCAATATTATTCTTTTTAGTTCTTGCAATATTTGTAACAGATCAATCTTGTAATTTGCTGAAAAATACAGTTCAGAGGCTGCGCCCGAGCCATAATACTGAGTTGGTCGATCAAATCCATTTAATAGATTATCCTGATGGTAAATTGTATCGGGGTGGAAAATTTGGATTTCCTTCTTCACATGCTGCAAATAGTATTGTATTTGGATTTTTTGTCATTTTTTTTCTTTCTGCAAAAAGAAAATGGATTATTATTGCTGCAATATGTTGGGCAGGCTTGATAGGTTATAGTCGTATCTACCTAGGTGTTCATTATCCCGGAGATTTGCTCGGGGGGTATATAATCGGCACTTTGTTCGCTTTTCTTTTCGGAAAACTTTTACCGGAATGGATAAACAGATACAAAGTGCGAATGAAAAAAAGTTAATCTTTTTTCTCAATGTTGTTAAAGGATATGAAAAATGCACTATTTTTGCAATCAATCAAAATGAGGATGAAAAGATTTTTACTGCCCCTGTTGTTTTTATTGCCGGTCGCTTGTGCTAAAATTGTGGCTCCAGTAGGAGGCCCTAAGGATGTTACGCCACCGCAAATAGTGAAAGCAACTCCTCCCAATCAGTCACCCTATTTTAATTCCAAAATTATTAAAATTACATTTGATGAATTTGTAGTTTTGAATAATCCTGCCGATAGAGTTATCTTTTCTCCTCCTATATCTCAAATACCCGATTTTTCTCTTTCACGCAAATCGTTAATCATCAAATTTAGCGATACATTACAATCTAATACTACCTACAATATCGCTTTCCCCGATTGTGTGAAGGATTTTACCGAAGGAAATTCCATTCCTTTTTTTCAATACACATTTTCTACCGGGGCCTATATTGACTCGTTTTATGTAAGTGGTGAAATAACGGAAACGCTCTCTTTACAACCGGCTTCGGATTGTTTTGTCTTTTTATATAAAAAGAATATAGATTCGCTTCCTAAAACAGTGCGTCCCGATTATGTAACGCGCACCGACCCGCAAGGACATTTCAATTTTACAAACATCGCTGAAGGAATTTATAAAATATTTGCTTTGAAAGATATTAACCAAAATTATATCTACGATCTCCCCAACGAATCTATTGCTTTTCAGGAAAATCTGGTTACGGCATTACCGATTGCATGGGTAGATTCTGCTTCAAAGGATTCTCTTTCTGACCTCTTTGTGCAAATAGAATCACAATATGTACATTTAACTCTTTTCACCGAAAAAGATACCGTTCATCGCGAACCCAAATGGACTACGCCCAGAAAAGGAGTTTACGAATTCGTTTTTAATAAACCGATTAATGAGTATTCAATAAATCATCTTGATACGAGCCAAAAAGTAGAGTGGTTTGAAAAACTAAGCAGCCAGCGAGATACATTGACGTTATTTCTGAAACAGCCTATATCGGATTCATTACACATAGAAATATGGACAGATGGTTTGTATCGAGATACGTGTCATTTGTTGCCTTTTCGTGAAACTCGGCAAAGAGGCAGAGAAAGTAGTAAAAAACAATCGGATGATAAATTGCAGGTTACAAGTGTGAATGCCGATCATCTCTATTTACCCATGATGTTGAATTTCTCTGGCCCCATTCGCCCTGTGGATTCTGTACCAGTTATGTTAATCAAAAGAAAAAATAGCGGTAATGATACGTTGGTTGATTATATCTCTATTCCTGATGGCTTAGTTACTGCTTATCCACTGCTGTTTAAGAAAGAAGAAAAGGTCCCCTATACCATGATTTTTCAGGATTCTTTATTCTGGAGTTATCAAGGTGCAACGCATGATAGTCTGTTTTTCAATTTTACCATTAAATCGGATAAAGATTACGGAGATTTGATGATGCGCTATCAAATTGAAGAAGAGGGCATAGGATACATAATCTCTCTTATTTCTTCTAAAGATAAAATTATCCAAACAGATACAATTTTATCTTCCAGGAAAATTTATTATACTCATTTAATCCCGGATCACTATAAAATTAAAGTTATTGAAGACGTGAATCTTAACGGAAAATGGGATACCGGTAATTACGAGAAAAAGATTCAACCAGAAAAAATATTCTATTTTGACAAACCCATTATTATTAGAGGCTATTGGGAGGTCGAAGAAGTTTTTAAAATTTCAAAAAAATAAGAAATTTTTTAAATCGGTTTAGAATTTTTGTTAAATTTGCATTCTTGATTTTTAGAGAATGAAATTTGCATATTAAGTTAAGTTATTATTATATTTAAGTAAATTAATTAGTTATGAAGAAAAAATTATTTCTGTGTGTATTGGTCTCTTTAATGTTTACTAGCTTAATGGGGCAAAGTCAAACTTTTCCCATCGACTTACAGGTGGAGAGTGAAAGGTATGCTTACGCGTACAGATTCATACCCATGGAGCAGGATGAGGACAACTATTATTTGTATAGAGCTTCATATTTAAGAGGTTATAATTTTTTTTATGCTCCGTTTCTTAAACCTCTTACCTATGATTACATTTATTCTATTGATAAAATGAATAACAAAACTACTAAAGTTCAAGTGATGAATCCGGATAATTATTATTTTCATGGCTGCTTTGAAAATGAAAATGAAATTATTGGGATTTATGCCGTTTCTGATGACAAAACAAAGGAATATACCATTGAAATGAACTCTTATGAAAAGGGGAGCCGTACTTATGAATGGAACCCCAGAGAAATAGCGTCTTATAATTATGAACGCAAAGATGATTCCTATCTGACTACCGCTATTTCGCCCGATAAATCAAAAATTGTTATTGTGTACATGCAAGTAAATAAGAAAAATCTTTTTAAAGGAGCAGCGGTGATGACGTTTAATAATAGGGGAGAACTCTTGTGGGAAAATCATCTCGATTTGGAATTCCAAAATAAAACTTTTGCCATAGAGGATTGTGCTATCGATAATGAAGGAAGTGTCTATTTGCCTATAGTCTCTTACGTGGAAGCAAAAAAATCGCGTACAGACGAACAACTTCATCTCTATCGAATATCTGAAAATAATTCTGTCGAAGCGGTGGAGGATATTTCTTTCGGATTTATTGATGAACTTAAATTAAAAATTCTTAAAAACGGAAATATTTTTATTGGAGGATATTATAAAACGGAATTGGGAATGAATGATAATGAGGTCGGCTATTTCGGAGCCTTCTTTGATGTGCAGGCCGATAATTTTTCTAATCTTGTCAGTACTAAATTCCCTTCTTCCTATCAAGAAAAAAGAGTTATTTATGGCGGGAACCTCACTCCAAAATTGGATAACCAACAACACCAGGTTCAGTGTGAAGATATTTTTGAACTGGATAACGGAAAAATCGTTTTAATCGGCGAACAACGCAAAATGTATATTTCTAGAGGATACAATAATAATGCTCAAAATATATACTATTATTATGCCAAGAATATTCTTTACAATCTCTTTTCTGCTGACGGAAACGCGGAAGAGTTTAAAATGATTAAAAAAGCGCAATATTATAGTAGTACGACTATTTATGATGATTACAATAAAGCATTTATTTCTTTTAATGCTTTTCAAAAAGGAAATGATATTTATTTTGTTTTTAATGATAATTTGGAAAATTATACCGGAAAGCAAGATAAAGTATATAAAATGAATTGGAAAAAAACGTGTACTGTGTTGGTTAAAATGAATGAAAACGGAGAGGAAGAACGCAATATCTTGCTCAATTCCAAAACGCAAAAGAAAATTTTTCAAACACTCCTTTTTGTCAATGGAAATGACTTAATTATTCATGGTATCAATAAAAAATATTCGGAATTAAGCCGGGTATTGTTCGAGGATTAATTTATTAATGTTTAAAAGGAATATTTAATGAAAAAAATTTTGTTAACTTTTGTTGTTAGTATATTGCTTTTTTCTGCTTTTGCACAATCTTCGATAGATGAATTTACGAATCTGAAATCCGAAGGTGAAATGCCGGAAAGTGTTCTTAGGTTTTTAAACCAGGATTTAACTTCTGACGAGCAAAATTATTTTATTAAAGAGATGATCAAAGACGGCAAAATTCTTTATGGAACTAAGTTGAACCGTTATATTGAGCAAATTGCGGATCATCTATTGGTTTCTTATCCGGAATTGCGTCAACAACTTCATTTCCTCATCTTAAAATCTCCGGTGGTTAATGCCTCTGCTACTGAGCAGGGTTTTGTTTTGGTCAATCTGGGTTTGATCGCCCAAGTGTCCAACGAAAGTGAACTTGCTTTTGTGCTTGCCCACGAAATATCGCACTTTGTGGAACACCATATTACCGAATTGGAAAAGTATCGGGAGAAAATAAGTCCCCAAGATTATAAAGACTATTTTTTACGCTACCACAATCGTTCACGCGAAACAGAAATGGCTGCCGATAAATGGGCAATTGAACGTTACTACAAGGACTCTCCTTACAGCTATGAGGTTTTGGACGGAGTTTTCGATGTACTGCAATATTCTTATTTGCCTTTCGAGGAAATGCCCTTTCCCCGCTCTTTCGTGGAAACCGATTTCTATCAATTTCCCGAAAACTATTTTTTGAATTCTGTTGCGCCAATAAGCAATAGAGAAGATTATGTAGATACGCTGAGTACCCATCCCAATATCCAAAAAAGAAGAGCAAATGCTCAACTGTTGCTGCCCGACAATCCACAACCCGAGCGCAAAGTTTTTGTCCAGTCTGAAACCCTGTTCAATGAGATCCGAGCCCTCGCAAGATTCGAATGTATCAATATTTTTCTGACCAATCACGACTACGGAGATGCACTTTATAATACATACGTACTACAACAGCTGTATCCTAATAATCAATTCCTTCAAGTAGCCATGAGTGCTGCGCTATATGGTTTTTCCAAACACAAAAATTATGGAGGAATTAGATCTGTGCTTGATAATTATAAACATATTGAAGGCGAAAAACAACAAGTTCATTACTTCTTTTCTAAAGTCAACAGAGACGAAATGCTTCTTTTAGCCCTTAGAAATGCATGGATCACTTCCCGCCGTTACCCGAATAACGATTATTTGTCTTTGATCCTTCGAGACTTAATGAGGGATTTGGTTATGAAAAATAAAATGACCTATACTGATTTTTCAGATTATCCTCAAGGAATGGAAGTGGGTGAAATTCCCCCGGAAACACCCGCCGAAATTACGTCTGATTCTACTGCCGTAAGAAACAAATACCAACAAATCAAACAGACCGCTAAGAATAGAAAAGTAATTCCTAACAAGAAGTTTAAAACTGCAAATTTTATGCTTGTTGATCTTCGTCAGGATGAAGATTTTATGAAACTTTTGGAAACCGTTACCCATGAATGTGAAGATGAAAAAATTCATGAAATAATTGCGGATGAAAAAACTTTTGCTGTCCCTGAAAAAATTATTGTGGTCAATCCCTATTATTACTATTCCGGAAAAAAGAAAGATGTTAAGACGATCAAAAAGAATTACGAAAAATCAGAAAAAGATTCGGAAACATTGATGACTCTTGCAGAAAAAACCACTCAAAAATTGGATTTGAATTCAGAAATCTATACTATTGAAAAAGTGCGTCGGATGAATACAGAACAATACAATCACTACGCTAAAATAAGGCATTGGATTGCCGATTTTATTGAAGCAGATGATGTGAATATGGTCTATTATCAATCCATTGGAATCGATTCCGTTATCGCGGAATTAGGCACCAATTCAATCTCTCTTTTTCTGGTACATCAGAAAAATTCCCGATTTTTCAACGGCAGAAAAGTACAACCGATTATCTACACTGCTTTGATGCCGTTTTTATTACCTGTTTCGGCTTTACAGGTTGCGTTTCTCAATAAGAGTACCACTATAGAAAGTTATTTGGTCAATTTGGAAACAGGAAAGGTCATCCGGAGTTGGCGACAAACAACGGAATCATCTATCGAACAAGCCTATACACACGCTTTTGTGTATGATGTTTTTTATCAAATTAAAAAAGGAAAATAAGATGAGAAAAATATTATCTGTTTTAGTAGTAATGCTCAGCGTGTTGTTTTCTCAAGGACAAAATACAGGATTTATGGGGAAAAGATTTTTTCTGAATGCGGAGGCATCCGTTTCTCCGGCTTGGAGAAATCCTACCTCTCCGGCAATGGATGTTTTACCGAAATATTTCCATTTTAACTATTTCATTTCCCCGAATATTGAAGCCATAGTTTGGAAAAAGGGCAGTGTCGGAGTGGGTTACAATTTCATTAATACTGATTTTGATTCCGAATATTATTATGACCCGATTTCGTTTGAGGACGGAAATTCTATTGGATATTTAAAGGGACATGGGTTTAATATTTTTTATAAACAATATGTAGGCGAAACCAAAGCCCCTCTTGGGCACTACTTTAAATTGGAATTGGATGCCTTCTATTTCAACTTTGAACCTCGTTTGGAAACCATTCTTGACCCCAATGCTGATATTGCTAAACTCTCCGGAAAGAGCAGTTTATACGGATTAAAAATCGAATATGGGTATGACTATCTTTTCTTCGACAGATTGCGAGTTTCTGCCGGTATGTCATTGGGAACAACATTGGGCGGGTATAAGGCACATTCGTTTGATGCTGTCTTTTTCGGTAATAAAATTAATCAAAATCATCTTGTAGAAGAGTATGCCAAAACGAGAATAATGACCGCATACTTTTTTCAATTGAAAGTAGGAGTGGGGATTTTACTTTTCTGATTGTAAAAATTATGAAGGCGTGTCGGTTTATTGACACACCTTCATAATTTTTATTAATTTCAGTTTTTTTGTTTCCTTCTTTTTTATTAAAAAAGTTTTCCGGTCAACAATGAAATTTTAGTCATGTAAATACATCAATCCATATCTTGCTGCATCATAACCTTCATAAAACGAATAGACAATTATTTCAACTTTGTACAATGCCGTTACAGGAGGTCTGTAACTTATAATCGCATATGATTCTGTCGACTTATCCTCGGCAACGACTTTCCATTGTTCAAGGAGTTCGTCATATTCATATAATTTGACATCTAAATCCTTGACTCCATTATCTGCAAATCCGACTATTACATATTCCCAATCTGAAGATAGATTTCTGAATGATTCTTTGGACGAAAAGATCAGGTCATATTCAATTCTGACTATTTCAGCCCCATCATTGTCAAAACTTTCTACCAATGTAGCTCCCAGCTTGTAGATTGGTAAACTCTTTGTTCCATTGATACATTGCGCATTTATATTGGTCATAAATAGCAATGATAAAATTCCAAACAATAAAATTTTCTGTTTCATGATTTTGTAAATTTTAATGAATTAATAAATGAATGGATTGAATGATTGATATGTTATTGAAATTACGATGCATCAGGCAATAAATTTATTATTATTTAAAACTATCCCAAGAGGTAGTTAATGTGAGAAATCCGTTACTGTCATAACCTGTTGATTTAACAATTCCTAATCCGGGAACAAACCATTCGGTCATATAGGTAACCATATATCCTTGTTCATTTAGTATACCCATTGCGGCTATTTCTTTGTTAGCTTTTTTAGCAATTTTAGCACTAATTTTATCATAAGTTTTTTGCCATGATTCAATATTTGATTTTATGGATATATTCGGACCGGCTTTCACCCATTTTTGACTTTCAATTACATAAGCATTATATGGTTGACCATCAATGGTTATGACCTCTTCTCTCACAACGCGTGCATTTACATAATTTCTGGTTTCCATTGAAAAGGATGATTTCTGTTTGAAATCGCCCATAACATTAACATAAACAGCTTCAGAATAAGTTCTTTCATAAGTGCCACTTTTCCATTTACTATCATAATCGTCTAAAAAGAGACCATTCCCTGTTTCTGTTTTTTCTTCATAGCCGGCAAAAACATTTACTATCTCTTGCCATTCTTTGGTTTCGGGAAATGTCTCTCCAAAATCTGTATATGGTGTTAATATGTCCCCAACTTTTAATTTATTAGGAATTATCTGGACCCCGATAATTTTATATCCGGTCGGTTTTCCATCTTTGTATTCAATGGCAAAGCGAGGGCCTCTGACAAAATACATAGTATCATTAAGGCATGCGGTATAAGTTTTATATTCAACGCCGTTGAAAACCGATGTAAATGTAATCAAATCTCCATTAGGTTCAGAAATAATATCATCAATCGGCTGCTCAAAACTACCTTCATAAGAGGGCTTTTCAGTTCCTGATTCTGCATTTTTATTGAATTCATCTACCGTTTTATTTTTTTCAGTTTGTTTCATTTTTGCCCATTCAGGCATCATAGGTTTCATGGGAAACCATGTTTTCATGGATGATTTTATCACCTTGCCTTGTTCATAGAATGAACATTTTTGCGCATTTGATGGTGATGCTGCCAGGAATAACAACAATACAATAATAATAAACTTTTTCATGTTAATTTTATTTTAAGGTTCATAAATAGAATTATAAATAATAGAGCTCTTATATGTTATTCTTTTTTTGACTTTAAAAAGTAAATTCTATGTAAAAGAGTACAATTCATCATCTTTTCAATTCCTAAACGTCGAAAATGGTTTTATAAAGGCTATAAATATAAATAACGGCAAATTTGTTTATCAATAAAATTTAATTAAATTACAAATTCACTTAACGATTTACTTTGGTATGTATTAGCTTCGGAATTAGCTTAATTGCAGTTTTTGACTATTATTATTTTGTTTTACAATTTGCAAATATAGTTTTTATTTAATATCCATCAAAGGATTTAATATTTTTTTTTAAAATTTGGAATTATAAATTTATTTGACACCGATAGCTAAGCTGGAACGCCCCAATAAATAACAAAATTTTTTATCTTTATTATTTATTTAAATACTCTTCTGTTGTTTGCACGGTTGCATAAAAATAATTTAATGCGGCAAAAAAACCGGTTTGAACTTCATTATGAATTTTTGCGCCTTCTGTATTTGGTAAAAAGAATGTCGCATCAGGTCGCGTTGCTATATGTTGTATGTAAATTACGGGTAATTTCTCCGCCCTAAATCTGTCTAAGAGAAGTTTTGCATTTTCACAGGCTTCGTTTGAACCGACAAGAGTCATGGCTCCATTTTCAAAATAGTCATTCTGAATATCAATTATAATTAGTGCTTTTTTCATTATAATAATAATTTTGAATATTCTTCATAAAAAAATATATTTATCATCAAATTGATTCATCAACGCAATGAATTCGTCCGGTAGTTTCTTCGTCGCAAAATCAAGAATTTCGATGGGAATATGCTTATAGAAAGCCGAAGCAATTCCTCCGGTGATGCAGGCAATAGTGTCGCTGTCACCACCAATGGAAATGGCAAGTCGCAGCGCGTTTTCAAAGTCCGAGCTTTCCAGAAAGGCGACAATTGCCTGTGGAACGGCGCCTTGACAAGTTACGTCAAACTGATAAACCGGTCGAATCTCGTCCAGTGTAAAGTTGAGGTTATATTTGAATGTTGCAGAGATATAGTCCTTAATTTCTTGTTTCGATGTGTTTTGTCGTGCGAGAAATATTGCGGCTGCCGTGGCTTGTGCCCCTTTTATTCCTTCGGGGTGGTTATGAGTAACTTCAGCGGACTGTTTGGCAATTTTCAAGACGGTCTCTAGGTCATTATAGAAAAAACCAACCGGACTAACCCGCATTGCAGAACCATTTCCGAAACTTCCGTATGGTTTGCGGTCGTTTGACCGAAGCCACTTTTGGAAACTTCCACCGTAACCCCGTCCATGATATTTCCTGCCGTATTCCCAAATTGTTTCGGAAAAATCTTTATTGTGTAACAGACAATCAGCTACGGCCATCGTTAAAACGGTATCGTCCGTAAAATCGCATGTCGGATTGAAAAGGTCGAATTCTGTCGTCTTAATGTTATTCCACTCAAATACAGAACCGATAATATCTCCGATTACTGCTCCGATAATGGTGTTTGAATTTGAATTCATCGGTTTAAAAATCAGTTGTTTCAAAAAAAAATCTGTAGTTTAACTAATCAAAAGATTCAATTAATCCACTATAAATTTACCTTTTACGGTTTTTCCGTCTTTTAGATGAATGACATAAAAATAGAATCCTTTTTTATAATTGCTTACATTAACAATCAATTCGGACGAATAACTTTGATAGAAGCCTGTTTTTTGCCCCGAAGAATTATAAACGGTCATTTGAAAGCTGTTGCAATCAGGTATTTTTACATGTAGCAAATCGTTTGTAGGGTTGGGATAAAGGTAATATTCTGCGTTTTTGCTTGTGAAATTTATATCGGCAGAAGTCGGATTGATGTAATTGTTTAAATAATTCGATAAATCGAAACGATGTATTTTTGCTTCAGAGGTGAACTCGGATTGTGTAAATCGCTCATTAGAAATAAAATAGGTTATACCGTCATCGCTTGCAATTCCTTCCGTTTGGTGCAACGGAATATTCAATGAGATTTTTCTCTTATTTCCGCCAAAAAAATTATGATTTTGAAAATCATAAAGGATCCATATAAAAGGTTGCAGTAATTGGGAATAGCCCGACAACGCCACCAATCTTTTGTCTTCCAGATAAGTTGCGCCGGTTATTAGGCCCTGAACATTATATTGTCTCACGAAATTCGCGATATAATTACCCGGAATTTTCGGTAAGGAGTAAATTGTGCTTTTTTTGCTTACCCATTCTTTGGTGAAAAGATAGATGCTATCGGTTGATACAACAAATGCTTCACAATCAAAATCACTATTATTGCTGCCTGTTGGCGAAAAATCGCTTTGTAAGGAGTATGAAAAATTTATTGTGTCAATGAGCGGATTATTCTGCAATAAGGAGATTTTATCAACTCGGAGTATTTTCAAATCGGTTCTGTTTCCGTTTACATTATTTCCGAAATCTCCGATGTACAAATAAATCTCATCTTGTGAAATTTCTTCCCAATCGTTATTTTCACACAATTCCAGCGGATAAGTCGTATAATTGTCCATGTTGAGTGTATCAAAGACATAAAGCTGATTATCGGTATCATCATTGTGTGTCCAGAATTTCTGATTCCAGATGAGCAGGCCGGAAGTTTCATTTATGGTTTGCGGTAAAGCCCATGAGTTAGTGTAATTTATTGTAACAGAATTGTATAAACAACTGCCGTCATTGATGGTGGCATTCGGATTATAATTGGTGGCGAGTATATCGGTACATCCGCATATTTGTGCCTGAATATTTAGGGTAAAACTTATTAAGTAACAAGAGAATATGATTTTTTTCATAACGAAGATTCCAAATGCTTTACTTTTAAAAAATAGTTATAATATGTTTTTATATACATTGTCATTTTAGACAGGTAGTCCTTGCAAATTCATCTGTTTGTTCTAATTTGGTATGCATTAAAAGCTTCTTTAAGTAAGGTTGTCAAGGGCATTATTTGAATATCTTCTTTTGATTTAATTTCGACATAACGCGAAATTTTCCCGTTGCCTTTGAGCAAGTTATGTGGGTCAGGCAAGTCTATTCCTTTGTTGAAGCCGAGTTTTAGTCCTTTTTTGGAGGGAATGAGCACGCAAACCAATTCGGTATATTTTTGACCATAGCAATATGCAATCATTTTCGCGTTGATGTCTATCTGTTCATCCACACTGGGTAAGTTTTTCAAAATGAGTTCACGAATTTGCAGTGCGCTGCAGAAAACATCTTCACTGTATTCGGCTAAAAAGTTATTTATTGCTTGGATTTCCGGCATTTTGTTGTGCATTATATCTTTTGATTGTTTGTTGTCCCAATTGAATTTATTCTTTCAATAATCTTAAGTTAGGGGAGGAGTGTGGGCAATAATTTTGCGCTCGGAAAAATTTGCCGAATATACTGAATCATTCTTCGTTCCCTAGATTAATCAATTTTTGTTTTGGTTTCTTGATACTGGTCAACAATTATTTTAGCTTGGGGATAATCTAAACTTGAAATAACAACTTTTACGGAGCCCGCTCCCCCCGGTGCTGCATACCAAGGGGCTAATGTTCCCATATATTCATCTTTCAGAAAAGCTTCAATTTCATTATCGTTTAAAATACTTTTAACTATTTCAGCTTGGATGGCAGATCCTGAAAATATTTCTATCAACTCAATCTGATTTTCTTCTTTCATGATTATTTTGGTTAAGTGTATACCTATTTTAGGCTGGGACAAATTTTATAGGACAAAGATAAATAAAAATCCTAAAACTATAAAAATAAAAACATTTTAGGAATTATATAATTTGCTTTTTGTAAAGTTAGAGTTTTTAGGTTGAACTAAAGTTGATAATATTATTCTTTTCTGAATAAAAAGAGAATTTGTTTCCCGGTGTTGTGTGAATATATTTTCGTAAATTTGCATTTTATTAGAGTACATATCGGCATTTTTTTATGATTGTCTTGGCTAAATATAGAGCGGTTCTTGTCTTTTTGGGGTTGTTCTTCATTTGTATGATGAGCATGGGCCAAAATACGCAACTTCCGATTCAGATTGATGTCGAAAAACAGCGAGAATTTATTTCTCAAGATACGTTATCGGTAAAAATAGAACGACTTTCTTCGATAATAAATACGCCCTATTCTGAATATAATCCAATGCTTTTTCAAGATTCGCTGTTCTTTTTCGCCACTTTTCGACCGGAAAGCGAAGGAGATTATCAAAATTTGTTTGAAGAATTTTGGTCTGCGGGCATCTTTTCTTCGTTGCTTGCCATCAGCGGCTTTTCAACTCCGAGGCCTTTGCCACTTGTTATCAATAGTCCGCGTTACTACAATTGCAATTATACATTTAATAATGACAGGACGCTGCTCTATTTCTCACGTTGTATAAGAGCCGCAACTCCCGATTTGCAATGCGAGCTTTGGGAGAGTAAATTTACCAACGGAAAGTGGGAAAAAGCAAGCAAATTGAATCGTCGCATCAATTTGCCGGGAACTACCACGACACAGCCCTATTTGGTGGAATATGACGATTGTAATTTGCTTTTCTTCGTGTCGGATAGACCTAATGGAGTCGGGAAACTCGATATTTGGTACACAATTTACAAAAATGGAAGATTTGAAGACCCCATCAATGCCGGAGTAATCATCAATACTCCGGGAAATGAGGTAACACCGTTTTATGATATAGACCATTCTATGCTCTATTTTAGCTCCGATCAACATTTGACGATTGGAGGTTATGATATTTTTAGCAGTTCCGGTTCGTTCAGTGCGTGGAAATCACCTCACAATATGGGAGTTCCGTTCAATTCCCCGTTCAATGATTTCTATTTTACTGTCAACACCTTCCGAAACGGTTCCGGATTTTTTGCTTCCAATCGCCCTATAGGCAAGATGAAGTCCGATACTTGCTGTCATGATATATATCAATATGAATGGATTCCGAAACAAGTTGATACGACCGAGATGCTACCTCCTTCTCCAGCAGATACCATTCCTATAACAGCCAAAATTCAAGATATTTTGCCGCTTACCCTCTATTTTCATAACGATGAACCGGACCCACGGTCCTTAGATACGATAACGAAGAAAAATTACAAGACCACCCTTTCGGATTATATTGTACTGAAGGAACTCTACAAAGAACAATATTCCAAAGGCCTTAAATACGAAGCCAAAGAAGAAGCCGAAGAGATTATTGAGCGATTTTTTATCGATTCTGTTCAACTCGGATTTAAAAAGTTGGAGTTATTTACTCAATATTTGCTTCAAGAGTTAGAAGCAGGCAAAAAAGTGGAGATTAAAATCAGCGGCTTTGCAAGTCCACTTCATAAAGAAGAGTACAATCGTCGGTTGTCCTCCCGAAGAATTGAGAGTTTGATCAATTTTATCCGAGAATACGAAGATGGAATTTTTGTTCCTTACATTCAAAACCGGCAGTTGGTGCTCATTTCGGATCCTAAAGGGAAAAGCACTGCAGACAAACACATCAGCGACAACGTTCAAGACCAAAGAAATTCTATATACAGCATTGCGGCTTCTTTGGAGAGACGCATTCAGATTACCGAATATAAATCAAAGTAAATGAAAACCATCATTACCCAACTAAAAAAAGAGAAAAACGCCGTTATTCTAGCGCATTATTATACAGTACCCGAAGTTCAGGATATAGCTGATTTTGTGGGAGACAGTTTGGCATTGGCTCAAAAGGCAGCTACAACCAATGCGGACATTATTGTTTTCGCCGGAGTTCATTTTATGGCAGAAACTGCTAAAATATTAAATCCTCATAAAAAAGTGCTTATTCCCGACATGCAGGCCGGTTGTTCCCTCGCAGATAGTTGTCCGCATGAAGATTTTAAACAATTTATAGAACAATATCCGGACCATATTGTACTGAGTTATATCAATTGTTCTGCAGAAGTGAAAGCACTTTCCGATATTATTGTCACTTCGGGAAACGCACTTAAGATTGTGAACAGTTTACCGGTAGATGCAAAAATTATTTTTGCTCCCGATAGGAACCTTGGTGCATATATCAATAAAACGCTTCGGAGAGAGATGATTTTGTGGGATGGGGCGTGCCATGTGCATGACCAATTGACCACTGAACAACTCTTCAAGTTGAAAGAACAGCATCCTGAGGCAAAAGTTATTGCCCATCCTGAGTGTCAGGGACAGGTTCTGGCGTTGGCTGATTTCGTCGGTTCGACTGCTGCCATGTTGCAATTTGTTACTCAAGATGCACATCCGGCTTACATCGTAGCTACCGAAACAGGTATTCTATATGAGATGGAAAAACGCAATCCGAGTAAGCAGTTTTATGTGGTCAATGCTTTGGATTCCTGTGCTTGCAATGATTGTATGTATATGAAAATGAATTCTTTGGAAAAGATTAAAGATGCTTTGATTCACGAAGCTCCGGAGTTGATATTGCCCCAAGAATTGATGGATAGAGCAAGGAAATCCATTCAAAAGATGTTGGATTTCTCTTTCGTATAATATTATTTTTTATAATCCGACTTAGTTACATTCTGTATTTTTAATCAATGTAAGTAATTTAAATTGATTATTTATGTCTATTGTATGTTACTTTTTCTTATTTTTGCACCCTGATTTATTAAAATATATAACAGTAAATGAGAACAAAGTACATTGATCTGATTACACAGACGTATGAATTTCCTCAAGAAGAGTTTCAAGTAGAGGATAATGAATTGATTTATAACGGTGTTCCAATAATGGATATCATTAAACAATACGGAACTCCTTTAAAAATTACCTATTTGCCGAAGATTTCTCAAAACATTCAACGGGCACGAAGATGGTTCAATGTGGCCATTGCAAAAGCCGATTACCAAGGGGATTATCATTATTGTTACTGTACAAAAAGTTCTCATTTTGAGTTTGTGCTTTCGGAAGTTCTTAAAAATGAAGTGCATATTGAAACATCATCCGCATTTGATTTGAACCTTATTGAAGTGTTAAACGAGTCAGGCCAATTCGATAAAGAGAATTATATTATCTGCAACGGATTCAAAAAACAGCAGTATATTGACAATATTTCTACGTTACTTCATGATGGGTTTATCAATATCATTCCGGTACTTGACAGTAAAGGTGAGTTGGATATGTTGAATAAAAATATCAACACCAAGTGTAAAATTGGGATAAGAATTGCCTCCGAAGAAGAGCCCCGATTTGAGTTTTATACATCCAGACTTGGTATCCGCTATAATGATATTATATCTTTTTATGAAGACAAGATTAAGCAAAATCCTAAGTTTGAATTGAAGATGTTGCATTTCTTTATCAATACGGGGATTAAAGATACTGCTTATTATTGGAACGAACTATCCAAGTGTGTTACCTTGTATTGCGACTTAAAAAAGAGATGCCCCGAGTTGGATTCGTTGAATATAGGAGGTGGATTTCCCATCAAAAACTCCCTTTCATTTGAGTACGATTACGAGTACATGGCGGAAGAGATTATTTCCCAAATCAAACAAATTTGCGATAGAGAAGGAGTGCAGGAACCGGACATCTTCACGGAATTCGGTTCTTATACGGTGGGAGAGGCGAGTGCAGTTCTTTACTCCATTGTCCAACAAAAACGTCAAAACGACCGAGAACTTTGGGATATGATTGACAGCTCTTTTATGACTACCTTACCTGATACTTGGGCGATTAATCAGCAATTCATTATTTTGGCAGTAAATAATTGGGATAAAGAGTACGAGCGTGTTTTCCTCGGAGGGTTGACTTGTGATAGTAATGACTATTATAACTCAGAAGCGCACTTGAATGCCGTATTTTTACCCAAAATAAGTACGAAGGAAGGCACTTCTTGTCAGAATCCGGAAGAGTCGGATGAATCTGTTTTAGATACAAAAGAGGATGAGGTTCAATATATCGGGTTATTCAATACGGGAGCTTATCAAGAATCTGTCGGTGGATACGGAGGAATCCAACATTGTCTCACGCCGGCTCCCAAACATATTATCATCTATCGGGACGAGGATGGAGAACTTAGTACAAAGTTGTTTGCCAAAGAACAAAGTTATAAATCAATGCTTAAGATTCTCGGTTATTAATTGAAATTCGATTTTTATACTAAAAAAAGAGGGGAGATTATCCTCTCTTTTTTGTTGGGGTAAAGATATATTGAATGCTTAATATCACAAAGGTTGTAAAGATCGTATTGAGTAAAGTAGTTCCGATGGTAATCCAAAACCTTCTGAATGTGAATAGTTCCATCATGGTAATGAGAAAATGATGCGTGAAAACCAAAATTAGTGTGTAAATAAGCAGCCATTTAAAATCTTTTTGTCCGGGAACGGGAACAGTTGTTTGAGTTTCCTTGTTCTTTCCGACAGTCAAAGCAGAAATTACGTAAGGTCTGATGAAGATTACTACAAGTGATGCCGAAGCATGAATTCCATAAGTCATGGCGAAAATATCCACAATAAATCCGGTTGCAAAAGCGATAAGATATTGAGCCGATTTAGGAATGGTCAAGGGCAGCAGAAGTAGTGCAAAGATGTATATATATGGATTTATGAATCCCAAAAGGTGCACATAATTACAAATAAAGATTTGTATGAAGAGTAAAAGGAGAAATCTTGAAATATTTCGCAGAACTATATTATTCATTTTTAAAATTTGATTGTAAAGAGTCTAATTCTGTTTTGTACAAGTTTTTAACCAAATAAACGGTATTTAACTGGCTGAAATTGACGGATAACTTAATTTTAATTTTTAAAAAGCTACTTTTAGAATTTGTCTTTTTTTCCTGGACAGTTCCGATTAAGATATCTTTCGGAAAAACGTAAGAATATCCGCTGGTAAATACGGAATCTCCTTTATTTATATTTATATGTTGCGGAATATCCAATAAATAGGCGGTTTCAGGATTTCCCTCTTCCCAGATAATGTTCCCCAATTGGTTGGCAGGATACACTTTAGCGCTAATTCGCGAGTCGGAATGGAGCAGCGATATAATGGAAGCAAAATGGGTTGATACATCATTTACAACGCCTACAACTCCTTCGGGGCAAAGGACAGCCATATCTTCTTCAATGCCATGAATAGAACCTTTGTCAATGATGAGGTAGTTGTTTTTTTTGTGAATGGTATTGTGAATAACATGGGCATATAGATAGTCATAAACTCTGGTCTTTTTTTCGTTCGAAAGAGCCGAATTTACCGAAATTAGTGTATCTTTAGTCGTAATGAAGTTTTGTTCATATTCCCGAAGTAATTTGATATTTTGCTCGACCAGATTTTGATTTTCAATTTCAAAATTGAAGTGTTTGGTAAAATTATAACGAGCCTGATAAAAGGGACCGGTAATTACTTTTCCGGCAGTGGAAAGTTGAAATCGCGGATAATTCAGTGAATTATAGATAAAAATAATGCAGATTATCTGCAAAATAATAAAAAGCAAATAATGGAAGTTTTTTTGTAGAAATTGTATTAAGTTGTTCATTTTTCAGCGATTGAATGCAATTGATGACAATTTTTAATGAATAAACAAATGGTTATAAACGCAATTTCAGTCCGGCGGTCAAGGTATCAATTTTAAAATCATAAACACTACGCATTTCTCCGGCCATACAAAAACCGCAACGGGCACACACTCCGGCCGTTTTTCCCGGACATTCGGTTAATCGCGTTCCATCAGGCATAATAAAATTACAAATCCAACAACATTTGTCAAAGTTATTATCCTTCATTAATCTTAAGCCCGAAACCGAATTCATAATCGGATATCCCTTTTTTTTCAAACGAATAATGGTATCAATAATTTGAGATCTTGTTTCCCAATCAAGAAAAAGATTTTCTGTTCCCTCATAAGGAGTATGGAAATTGAGAGAAATAGATTTTATGGCCGGATTATTTTTAACATAATCAATGGTTTCCTCAACATTGGTATAGTTTTTGGAATTAATGGTCATATTGACGCTCAACTTTTTATGCTTGCTTTCGGCAATATTTTTTTCGAGAAGTGCGAAAGCTCCGGTTCCTCTGATTTCATCGTGAAATTTACCGATCCCGTCTAAACTGACCCAAATGGAATCAGCTAAAGAGTTGGCAAAGGACAGTTGGGCATTGGTGGTAATGGTGGTTGAGAAAAAACCGATTTTTTTGGCCAATAGAATCAAATCATTGACAGTCGCATCCCCGTCACGCCAAAGCATGGGCTCACCACCTTCAAAATCAATAAACCGAGATCCTAAGCGGTAAGAATATTCCATTTCCTCTTGGATTTGTGCCATCGATTTGATGATCGGATTGGAATTGTTATATACATGACAATGAAGGCAATTTAAGTTACATTGTTCGGTAATAAACAAAACGGTTTGTAACGGCTTCTTTTGGTTCAGAAATCGGCTATTCATATACCATTTTGCTGTGTAAAAAAAATCTTTAATCATTGTTTAATGGGGCGTTTTGTGGAAGGGGTTGTATTTCAATTAATTCATAATTTCGAAATGAAATTAAGCGAGATTTTGTATTCTCATAGCCATTACCATTAACGCGTACAAAATCAAAATCAAATGACAACGGTTCAAATTTGACCTTTGAGGAGTCAAAATTCTGAACCATTAATTCTATAAAATAGCGAGTAATGTCATATCCTTGATATGAAAACCGCTCTAACGTTGGTGGAGATTGATATTGTTCTATATAATCCATCTTAAACAATTCTGTCTTTTCATCCTGTCTATTGATATAGAAATTGGAAAAGAAATGAAGATGTAAGGATTCAAAAAAGAGAAAATCAATATTTTGATATTGGAGCCAACTTTCGGGGGCAATAATCGTGATGTTGGTATCTGATTTTAAGGACAATGTTTGCAAATTGCTAATAATCCGTGCATTATTTTCGTAAAAAGCAAGGATAATATTATTTGCATTTTTATTTAACTTTGTGTTTAATCCGGGAATTCCTTGGGAAAGTTTAACCGTATGAAAAGGTCTTTTAATTTTTGAAAAATAATTTTTGTAATAATTTACGGTGATGCTATCATCAGAACCATTAGTCCATAATATGATATTGGCATTTTTATCGTATTGAATAAGTAAATTATAAAGTATTTCCGGTTGTTTTTGCGGGGCAGGAATCAATTTATAGACGTAGGCATTGGAATCTAAAAAGTCACTTCGTGTGGAAAAAGGATTGACGATGGGAATTTTTCTTTGTCGTGCATATTCTGCGGCAATCGTAAATAATTTAGCGTATAGCGGGCCAATGATTAAATCAATTTTTGTATTCGATAACCGAGTAAGTGTTTCTTTTAATTTTTCTTCGTCATAGCTGATGTCACGTACGATAATATTGAGTTTTACATTGGGGTTATCGTAGCGATCAATGGCCATTTTAGCTCCTTCCCAGAATCCCATCATCTTGAATGAGGGGTACATGTTAATGTCATTTTCATTCTCAAAGGGGGTGTTGCTGGCTTGTTTCATCTCATCCAATTCAAAAGGGAGGAGAAACAAAATTGTTTTCTCTGTTTGCTGAGAAAAGAGATGATAGATTGAAAAACAGAGGAATAAAACGATTAATTTTTTTTTCATTATGTGAGAATACGATTTGTCAGTTGCAAAGTTACGGAAAAAAATTATAGGTTGAAATACAAAGCTTTCACAAAGCAGCTTTATTTTCAAGATCCTATTTATGAACTTTTTTCAAAAACTCCTCTACTTCCGGAACCCCGCCCTGGTAAACCAAGTAGCCGTTGTAGGGTTCCCGTTCGGTAATTTCGTCATTGACGGGCGTTAACATGAGACGTTTTACCTCTTCCGGATCGTGTGTTTGCCCCAAAGCCCATCCTAATTTAATGAAAGCGACTTCTGGCAACATATTACCTGCGGGTATAATTCCTTTGGCCATCATGTCTCGGCCGGTGTCATAAACAAACATGTGCACATAGCCCCAAATCGTTTGTAAAGTCATGTATTGATGAACTCCTTCCGCCTTGGCACGTTCAACAGCGGGATACATTTCTTTGTTGATATGTCCGAGGCCGGTTCCGACCCAAACAACTCCCTTATATCCGTTATCAATGATGGAGTGGAGCATATCCGGTTTCATTCCGGGATAATAGTACAACATGGCAACACGGTCATCAAAGGTTGGAATAATAGTTACATTGCGGTCTTTCCGTCTTGGATGAAATTCGGGTTTAATAGGTTCTACTCCTTGTCGTGTCACTTTCGCAACCGGAGTATCGCCAATAGTTCTGAACGTTGACCGATAAGAGGAGTGCATCTTTCGTACGCGGGTTCCTTTATGTAAAAAACCATATTCGTCTGAAGTGGGGCCAAACATACAGACCATAACTTCTGCAATATTGCCGTGTCCGGCGGCTGTCATGGCATGCATCAGGTTGAGTGCCGCATCCGAACTGGGACGGTCGGAGGAGCGTTGTGAGCCTACCAATACCACTGGTACTGGTAGATTCTGACACATAAAAGTCAGTGCAGCTCCGGTATGATGTAGTGTGTCAGTGCCATGTCCAATAACAATCCCGTCAACTCCTTTTTCAATCTCTTCCCCGATCTTTTTGGCAAGAGCAACGTATTGTTTTGGACCCATGTTTTCAGAGAAAACGGCAAAAATCTTTTCGGTATCCAGATTGCAAATATCTGCCAATTCCGGAACTGCACCATACAATTCTCCCGGTGAAAAGGCCGGAATTACGGCTCCTGTTCTGTAATCCAAACGTGATGCGATAGTTCCTCCGGTGCCCAATAATTTCACATGTGGTAATCCCTGGGTATACGGAAATTCCTTTTCCGGAATTTTGTAGTTGGCTTTTTTGTATCCCGTCTCCTTCATGCTGAGCACGGTGTCGGTATCAATACCAATATTGTATCCGGTTACGATTTTCATGACAATATGCCGATCATCATCGTTTTCGGAGCGGGGTAGGATGGTGCCGGAAAAATGCCCCCGACTGGTTTCTACTTCTGCGGTTCCCCATACGCGTACACTATATTTTTTCAAAAGTGCTAAAGCTTCTCCCTTGTATCCTTGAAATATATCTTCGTTCATTGTTTCTTTTTTGTTAATGGGCCAATGGAAAGTCTCATCAACCCTCATTTTTCAATTCTTCTTTATTCTTTAGTAATATTTTTGGCAAGTTCTTCCAAACAAATGTTACCTTCACTGATGGTTCTAAGTTGTCCCATGATGCTGTTTACTTTGTCCGGCTTGATACTATTTTTTCTGATAGGGAAGAATTTATCTTCTAAGAAATCTACTCTACCAAGTATCTCCTCTTTACTGACTCTTTTGAACTTGAGCACAGTCAATATGGATTCAAAATCCATATTCGGATGCAGAAATAGTTCATTGAGCATTTTTGGGGCAATCGCAACATCAATTTTTTCTTTGAGAAGAAATGCAAAAAGATCATAGATTCTTTGAAGATCAAAATTAATTGCTTTGTATTGTCCGTGAAGATGTTTCAACTTTTGTCCGAAAAATACGCCTACCCATTTGGGAGATATGGAGAGTTCTGTTACTATTTTCGAGATGAGCGGATAGTAGTTGTGGGTAAACAAATAAGAATAACAATCTTCGGGAACTTGCCACTCTTTCAGTTGTAAATAACGGGTATGAACCTCTTCGGGCACATGTTGTCTTATTTCATCAATCCATGAAGTGGTAATGGGAATAGGAGCGGAGTCGGTGTCGTGATACATTCGGTCGGCGCCGGGAAGTACCCGTTCAAAAATGGTTGTGCCATCCACAAATGATTTGCGAGTTTCCTGTGGCACACCGTCAAAGGTCATCAATGCACGTTCTTCAATAACATCCAATGCTGTATGTACATCGGCTTCCGGTGCCCAGAATATGATTTGTGCATCATCTTCCCCGGTATGAAGCAACTGCTGAACCGACTCGAATACGTGGTGACTGATAACATCATCCAAATCTTCGCTGGTAACCATGTTTGGTCGTTCAATACATGCAATTACCTTTAAACGATGGGTGAATTCATCATAAAACGGTCTTTCCGGTTGTGTGAAATGTGAGAGCAATCCCCCAAATTTTGGCAAATTTACGGCATAAAGTTTTTCTTTTCTCTCCATAGCCTGAAGAAGCGGTGGATAATAAAAGTTGAAATCTTTCGGATTGAGTTCAACATAACTGCATTTCCAATTGGCTTTGGCAATTTGTGCTGTCAATTTGTCCCGAATGGCCAACAATGCCCATTGACGAAAACTTTCGACGTGACACAATTCAGGAATCCATTTGGTGTGGGCAACCCCTTTAATCTCTACACGTGTGCCGCCGCTGCAACTCACATTCACATCTTCTCGTCCCGCACCGATGCCCTTCCGCACGTTGTTAGTGCTACGGTTCAGGAAGCGGATGTAATCACACGCCTCTTTCACTTCGTCAGGATTTTTCATGTCAGGATAGGTAACCGTTTCAATGAGCGGCATTCCCAAACGATCAGTGCGGTATATTCTGCGATGCCCGATATCGGATACTTCACGACACGAATCTTCTTCAAGACTTAATTGAATGAGGCGGACTTTTTTATTTTTTAATGGAATTTCTCCCTCAACGCCAATGATGGCGGTTCTTTGAAATCCGGTGGGGATGGAACCATCTAAGTATTGTTTACGCGTGATATGGACTTCCCCCACAATATTCATTTTAGAAGCCAATGCAATCTGTATGGCTATTTGAAGTGCTTCACGATCTACATGAAATGGCGGTGTATCATCAATTTCATAAGTGCAGGCCGTCCGATGTGCAATTCGATACACAATCTCTTTCTTGGTTTTAAATTCCATCAATGCCGTACCGTCGTATTCTCCAAGTTCTGAGAGGGTAGGGCGCATGTGACGAATAATTTCTGCATTGTACTCATTCGGTTTTTGAAAATTTCCTGCGGGACAACGACAAAACAACTTGCTCTCTGTCTGTAACTGCTGGTGTACTTCCAATCCCGACATGAAGCCGATGCGATCATAATCTGCTTGGCAGGCATCTGATCGGTCTATATATCCTATCTGTTTGCGGGTGAGCTCAAAATTTTTTCTTGGATGTAAATTTTTCACGGTCTTTATATTAAGTTTTAGCTTTTTTTTAAGCCGCAAAGGTACATGATTTTTTGATTAATATAAAATTTTTATTTTCCTTTTTTGTTTTTATTTTGAAGTTTATTTATTAGGATGTGCCGGCTTCATCGTCGATCTGCGGCTACAAGTCCGCGGCCGGAAGCCGTGTGACCGCAAAGTTGCAAAAGGAGTTTCCTTCGGTTACTCTTTTGCAGCAGCGGCACATCAGCTTCCTGACATAGAATTCATAATAATATTCTATAGTTTCTATTCTTTTATACTTTAAAGATACTTGTAAATATTGTAATAAAAAAAGAGGACATTCCTAAGAATATCCTCTTTTTTATGCTCTTGCCAATTAAGCAATACTGAATCAAGTATTAGTTAGCAGGAACTTCAGCTACAGTTGAGTCAACGATTGTAGTATCAACATCAGCAACAGGAGCAACTTCTTCAACAACAACTGCAGTTGAATCAGTAGTTTCAGTTTCAGCTTTTTGTCCACAAGCTGCAAAAACAAAAGCAGCAACAGCAAGAATAGCAAATAATTTTTTCATTTTTTTTCTGTTTTAAAATTAAATTTGTTTAATAAATTTGTGCGGCAAAATTACGGATAAAAAGAATAGTGTGAAAGTTTCTCTTCCTCTGAATAGTTAAATAATGTTAACAAGGAACTATAGTGCACCATTTAAATTTATCTTCAATTTCTCCAAATTGTACTCCCGTAAGGAAATCGTAAAGTTTTTTGGACCATTTGCCGGGTTCTCCGTCTTTAGAAATTTGGTAAACAATTCCTGTTTCGCGGTCATGTATTAATGAAATAGGTGATATTACGGCAGCAGTTCCGCATGCGCCGGCTTCTTCAAAGGTTCCTAATTCGGAAATTTCCACGTGTCTTTGTTCAATAATCAACCCCATATCTTTAGCAATTTCCCGAAGGCTCATATTGGTAATTGAGGGAAGGATAGATCCGGAATCAGGTGTAATGTATTTTCCGTCGCGGATACCGAAAAAGTTAGCAGGGCCGGCTTCATCGATATATTGTTTGGTTTTGGCATCGGCAAAAATGGTGGCTGCATAGCCTTCTTTGTGTGCTCTTTCTCCGGCACGTAAGCTTGCGGCATAGTTTCCGCCCACTTTAACATGCCCTGTGCCAAGAGGTGCTGCACGGTCATAATCACGTGCAAGTTGCATTTTAACCGGCTTGAATCCTTCTTTAAAGTAAGGACCTACCGGAGTAACAAAGATAAGAAACAGATATTCATCTGCCGGACTAACCCCAACTTTTGCACCTGAACCGACCAACATTGGACGAATATACAAGGATCCACCGGTGCCGTATGGCGGAATGTATTCAGCATTCAATTGAATGGCTTTTATACATGCTTCCCTGAATATATCTTCCGGAACTTGTTGCATCATAATGGCTTCGGCTGAACGTTGGAGGCGTTTGAAATTTTCTTCCCAACGAAACAGACGAACTTTTCCATCTTTTCCTCGATAGGCTTTTAATCCCTCAAAAGCTTCTTGTCCATAGTGCAGACAAGTGGCCGCCATATGCATGTTCACAAATTCGGAAGAACTCACTTCCAATTCACCCCACTTTCCGTTTCTGTAATAACAACGAACATTATAATCCGTTTTTACATAACCGAAAGTTAGATTTTTCCAATCAATGTTTTTCATGATAATGTTTATTTATTAATATTAAGTTGATCTTCAGAAGGAGTTTTTTAAACAATGGCAAGACTTTGAATCTCTTCTGCATTGTGTATATGTGCTCTGCCGTTAAGTGCTGCCAGTTCCAAAAAGAAAAGCACTGAAATGGCTTGGGGGTTAAATTTTTGAATTAGGTTAATGGCTGCGGTGGCGGTTCCTCCGGTTGCTAAAATATCATCGAACAATAACACTCTTTGTCCGGGTTTAATGGCATCCACATGGATTTCAATGGTTGCCATGCCATATTCTAACTGATAGCTCTCTTGATAAGTTTTATAGGGGAGCTTTCCTTTTTTACGAATAGGAGCAAACGGAATATTCAGTGCCAATGCTAAAGCAGGACCGAATAGATATCCTCTTGCCTCTAAAGCAATAATAACATCGGGACGCATCTTTTTGGCCGCTTCGACCAATTCTTTAAAAATGCGTTGAAATTCATCAGCATCGTTTAATACGGTTGTGATGTCATAAAACTTAATTCCTGGAACCGGAAAATCTTCCACAATTCTTACCTTATTAATGTCCATTTATTATTTATATTAAGTTTATTAAAGTGCAAAAATAAGAGATTTTTTGATATAAAAAAGCTTTAATCGGAAAAAGCCCCAGTTTTTTTTAAACGATAATAAAAAGGAAAATAGAAATAATCGGGGCATGTTATTAAACCCCGAAAATGGCTTAATTAATGCCTGAATATTTATAAAAATGAATTATTTATGAATTCAAAAAAGAAAAGATAGAACTCTCAAACTGAGTTTGGGCATATTTTAAATCGATGGAGAAATTTTTCTTTTTTGAGGCAGGAGCTTCATACATTAAGTCGGTCATTATTTTTTCGATAATAGAGCGTAATCCACGAGCACCAAGCTTAAGTTCAATGGCTTTATCTACAATATAATCAAGTGCATCTTGGGTGAAATCTAATTTTATTCCATCCAATTCAAGTAAATAGATATATTGTTTGATAAGCGCATTCTTTGGCTCAAGTAATATTTTTTGCAAAGCATCTCGATCAAGTGCATTCAGATAGGTAATTACGGGAAATCTCCCGCAAAGTTCAGGAATAAGTCCGAAAGACTTAAGATCTTGAGCAGAAATATATTTCATAATATTTTTCTTGTCAAGCTGACGGTTTTTCTTATTATAACCGATCACATTGGTATTCATTCTTTCGGCAATAATTTTATCCATGTTGTTAAAAGCTCCACTTGCAATAAAAAGAATATTTTGGGTATTGACAACCGTAAATTTTTGTTCCGGGTGTTTCCTTCCCCCTTGAGGAGGAACATTCACAGCTGCTCCTTCAAGTAATTTAAGTAAAGATTGTTGAACGCCTTCTCCGGATACATCTCGGGTTATAGAGGGATTATCTGCCCCTTTTCTCGCTATTTTGTCAATTTCATCAATAAATACAATGCCCATTTCTGCCTTATGAACGTCATAATCTGCAGCTTGGAGTAGTCTGGTTAATATGCTTTCCACATCTTCGCCCACGTAGCCGGCTTCGGTAAATACGGTAGCATCGGCAATGCAAAACGGGATGTCCAGCAATTTGGCAATAGTTCGGGCAATTAAAGTTTTTCCGGTACCTGTTTCCCCTACCAAAATAATATTGGATTTCTCAATTTCCACTCCTTTATCATCTGCTTTCCCTGAAAGAATTCGTTTATAGTGATTGTAAACGGCAACGGAGATAACTTTTTTGGCTTCTTCTTGTCCGATTACATATTCGTCTAATTTTGCTTTAAGTTCTTTAGGCTTAATTAATTTGAGTTCTTGGAGATAATTTTGGTTCTTACTTGGGCGATTTTTGTGAAATTCGGAAACAATTTCATTCACTCTGTTGGCACAATTTTCACAAATTGCTGCGCTTTCCCCATGAATCAGTAAAGTGTCGGGAGTAATGGGTTCGCCGCAAAAGTTACAGAAGTCGGTCTCTTTTTTTTTTGCCATTTTATTTTTTATCGGTTTTCAGTACCTCGTCAATCATCCCGTATTCTTTAGCTTCAGCGGCAATCATCCAATAATTTCGGTCGCTGTCTTTCCATACTTGTTCATAAGATTGACCGGAGTGATTTGCAATAATCTCGTACAATTCTTTTTTTAATTTTTGAATTTCACGGGCTTCAATTTCTATATCCGAAGCTTGTCCTTGAGTTCCTCCCATTGGTTGGTGAATCATCACTCTGGCGTGGGGTAACGCAAAACGTTTGCCTTTGCTTCCCGCACACAATAATACGGCACCCATTGAGGCAGCTATGCCGGTACAAATGGTTGATATTTCAGGTTTTACGTATTGCATGGTATCATAAATGCCCAATCCGGCATAAACACTTCCACCCGGAGTATTCATATATATTTGGATGTCTCGTTCTGAATCCTGTGATTCCAAAAACAATAATTGTGCTTGTATGATATTTGCGACATCGTCATAAATGGGAACACCTAAGAAAATAATCCGATCCTTCATTAATCTTGAAAAAACATCCAATTGCGTGATATTCATTGGTCGCTCTTCAATAATATATGGAGTGATATAATCATTGGAAATGCCGGCAAATCGGTCTAATTTGGAACTGCTGATTCCTAAATGCTTGTTTGCGTATTTTCTGAATTCATTAGAATACATGGCCATTTATTTGATGGTTATTGCTTTATTTTATGCTTTTTTTGTGGTTTTTTTTGCAGCTTTTGTTTCTTCTTTTGGTTGCTCAGTAGCTTTGTCCGCTGATTTCTTTCCCTTTTTAGCAGATGAGGTTTTTTGAGCTTCGGTTCCCGGGTTGTTTATTTCTGCAAGATAATCGGTAAAAGAGCCACTCTTATACTCAATATTCATTTTAGAACGTAAGGTCTCTTCAATTTTTTGATCGTAAAGTTGGTCATAGATATTTTTTATATCTTCCTTATTCTTTAACGCATCTGCAACCAAAGTGTTCAATTTATCTTCAATTTCTTTTGGATCGAAATTTGAAAAATAATTTTTCACAAAGAAATTACGGATATACTCTTCAACGTCGGATGAGCTAACTTGAATATTATTTTCCGTTACAATTTTATTTTCGATTAATTGCCATTTGAATGACCGTTTGTAATCTTCATATTTTTCGTCAAGATTTTCGGGAGTCATCTCTTTTTGGCTTGCCAAAATAAAACGTTTTAAGAAATCATCAGGAAATTCGATTTGAATATGTTCCAACAATATTCCGATGCTGTCATTCATAAATTGCTTTTTAGAATGATTTTCCCATTCACTTTCAATTGTTTTCGCAGCTATTGCGCGGAGTTCTTTTTCGTTGGTTACGGAACCGTCCGGAAAAGCTTTTTTGAAAAATTCATCATTCAATTCGGCTTCTGTGATTCGTCCGATGTGTTTTATTGAAATGGTTGTTTCGATGGGCGTATCGTTAATTTCTTCTTCTTTGACTTTTAAAAATTGAGCCAATTTTTCTTTTTCTGAGAAAATATCAGCTAAATTACAAGAAATCTGATCATCTGTTTTTTTGCCTACAAAAAGATTTTTTCCTGTCTCATTAAAATCGGAAACAAAACAAAAACCATCTGTTTCGTTATATGTAACTGTTACATAATCTTCTTCTGAAATGGTTTCCGGTGTAATGTATTCCCCGTGTCTTTTTCTGATTTGTTGGATATAATTATCAATTTCATTTTCTTGGGCAACAAATTGATAATATTGAACTTTAGGAAGTGCATCATATTGAATGTCAAATTCCGGTTCAAGCGCAAATTCAAATGTAAATACAAAAGGAGTATCGGGTTGATCTATGTTTACAATGGTCTTTTCATCAATAGGCAATGGTTCACCTAATATTTTATGATTATTTTCTTTTATATGTCCGTATAATGCTTCTCCGATGATGTGATTTAATTCATCTGAAATAAGTGATTTTTCATACATTTTTCTAATCATACCCATGGGGGCGTTTCCCGGACGAAAACCCGGTATTTGAGCAGTTCTGCGTTGTTTTTTTAATGCAGTTTCTACTTTTTCAACATAATCTTCTTTGCTGATCTCAATTCTTAATTCCTGAACCTGAGGATTCGTTTTTTCTACTTGAATGTTCATCTATACAATATTTTTATATTTTACGAAATAAGGGTGCAAAAATACAAAAATTATCTCAGATATATAGGGATTACTTTTATTGAGGCGATTTTTATTATTTTTGCAATTTATTTCTGCAACAACTCATTATGAAAGCTTATCAAATATTAATTTTTATAGTATCGGTAATCCTCTGTTTAACTTTGTTGGCATTTTTTTTCCCTGCGAAAGGAATTTATCTTGGAAATTTGTCGCTAAGATTTCCTTCTGTGGAGAAAATACTTACGCGTTCTTCGTCAGTTGCTGATTTGACGGAAGAAGTTCAAATGCCTGAAATTGCTGCTAAAGACAGTGTTTTACAAACGTTGCAAGATAGTGTTGCTTTTTATCGTTCATTGGTCGAAAATGAGTCGGGTAAATTCTATTTTCCCAATGATGATATTCATTATTTCGATGCCCTTTTTCAAAAAATGGAACGAGCTAAAGATAACAAAAAAGTAATTCGCGTTTTGCATTATGGAGATTCCCAAATTGAATTAGACCGGATTTCTCTGAATTTGCGAGCTTGGTTTCAAACCAAATTCGGTGGCGGTGGTCCCGGATTATTGCCCGCAGTTCAAACAATTCCAACAGGAACTGTTAGCCAAAGTTCTTCAGGAAATTATACCATTTATTCGATATACGGTGATGGCTTGCGTCGCGCCAACGGTCATTATGGTTTAATGTGTAAGTGCTTTTCCATGAATGGTCATAATACTTTTTATGCCCGCTCTTCAGGAAACAAACATGTTGCATCTTCAATGAAACGTTTTTCAATAGTGAAGTTGCTTTTTGATGACCATCACGGAGATTTCTCAGCTACCCTAAACGATAAATCCGGGAATTCTCCAATTCCTCGGGTTAGCAATACCAAAGGGTTTCAAAGTTTTATTTGGAAATTAGATACTCCTACAGTTTCTATTAGTTTGTCATTAGATGGAAGTGCAGATATTTTCGGTGTTTTTATAGATGGTGATTATGGCGTAAATGTGGATAATATTCCGCTTCGTGGAAGTGCGGGTACCATTTTTACTATGATTGACGACTCTTTACTCCAACGCTCATATAAAGAATCGAATGTGGGTTTAATCATTTTACAATTCGGAGGGAATGCCATTGCCGGTATTTCTTCAGTTAAAGGTGCAGAAGCGTATGCAAAAAAAATGGAACGACAAATTCGATATCTCCGCAAAATTTATCCCGAAGCAAAAATTTTATTTATCGGACCTTCAGATATGACGAGACGGGTTGAGGGAGATATGAGAACCTATCCGTTTTTGCCTGAAACCGTAGCTGCTTTAAAACAAATTGCCGTTTCTAACGAAGCCGCATTTTGGGATATGTTTGAAGTTATGGGAGGTGAAAATTCGATGATGGCATGGTATAACCACGGATTGGCCGGACCCGATTTTATTCATTTTACAGCCGCCGGAGCTAACAAAATAGGCACTCTGTTGACAAACTCTTTTGAATATGTGTACCAATTTTATGCTTCAGAAAGATCTTTTTCGACAGTAAAAAAAGAAACTTCAAATATTCAATGATGAACAAGTTCTCAATTTCTTCATTCTCAGTAGCAATGCTCTATAATAGCAGACGATTTATATTTTTATTTTTTTTCTTTATTTTATTGATAAATAATAAATTCTCATTCGCTCAAGAACAATTTGTGAAGATTGATACGCTTGATTTTGCTCGATTTGATACCAATACCTTTTATTTTAGTCAGGATACTTCTCTGTTGGTAAACTTTTATCGTAAGTTGGATTCGGTGATCCAATTCAAACAGGGAAACGTAAATATTATCCATATTGGAGGATCGCATGTTCAGGCAGGGGTAATGTCTCACCGCATCCGGCAACATCTTCTTACGACATATCCCGAATCGGTTGCTTCTCGGGGATTTATTTTTCCTTATTCCGTTGCCCCAAAATCAAACAACCCGATTGACTATAGAGTGATTCATCAAGGTTCGTTTGGGTTGGTACGAAATGTATACAAAGAACTTGAAAAACCACTTGGAGTTGCCGGAATTGGAGCCTATTCGCGAGATACATTCGCCGAAATTAAAATTGAAATTAAAAATAGTTATCCTCTTTTTGTAACAGACAGTATTGTTTTGTTTGGATTTGCAGATAGCGGCTTGGTGATTCCGGAAATTGTTTTGGATACGGTTTCCTATATGCCGATGTTTATTGATACGATTCTTCAACGATATATTTATAAAGTGCCTTCTTTTTCTGATTCGTTTACGATACGTTGGAGTGTCGATTCAGGCAATTGTTTTACTTTATCCGGGATATGGCTCGGTAATAATGATCCGGGAATAATATTTCATTCAATCGGGGTGAATGGCGCCAGCGTTTCCTCTTTTTTGAGTTGTGTTAATTTTGAAAGAGATCTAATGCTTCTGAAGCCGGATATGGTGATTTTTGGGATAGGAATTAATGATGCTGCTTCGGATAAATTTGATACACTCGAATTTGAAAAAAATTATCTTTTGTTGATAGACAAAATAAAGAGTGTTAATTCTGCTTGTGCTTTTGTTTTTATTACGAATAATGATAGTTACAAGCGTATTGCTCGGGGAAAATATACCGTTAATACCAACGGAATTGCGGCACGAAATGTGTTTTATCGTTTGGCAGCACAAACTTCCGGAGCCGTTTGGGATCAGTTTGAAATCATGGGTGGATTAAAATCTATGTATAAGTGGATGCAGGCAGGATTGGCCAAAAAAGACAGAGTCCATTTTACCAATGCCGGCTACAATTTAATGGGAGATCTCTTTTTTAATGCATGGTTGGATGCAAAAAGAAAAGTAAATCTTGAAAATAAGGATGTTTTATTAATAAATGAATAGTATGAATTATACCGAAGCTTTTGAAGAATTACAACAAATTGTAAAACAAATGGAACATGCCGATATTTCAGTCGATGATTTGGCTGAAAAAATTGAACGTGCAGGTGTGTTAATCAAAATTTGTAAGGAAAAGTTGACCAAAACAGAAGAAGAGATTAATAAGATTACAGAAAAGTTTGAATAACTAAGTTCTTTCGGAAAATGCCGGATAGAAATCACGTGTTGCTCTTTGATACTCTTCCGTATATTGTTGTGCTCCATCCCGAATACATAGGATTTGACGGTCAATTGATGAAGAGGACTGTTTGGTAAAGGTCATGATGTTTCGGTTCGCAGTTTTGTAAATAGTTGGCTTTATTTCAATTACCTGTTTTAAGTATAATTTATTTTCTGCCGATTTTTTGAAACAGATGCTTTCTGCCATAGGTAATATAAGTGAAAGAGACCCTGTCGGATGAAGAAGTTTTAAGGAACAATCGATGAGTTCGTCATATCTTAAATTTTGATCCCCGTGTTTGCTCATTGTTTTTTGGGGATTGTCCGGTTTCAGACTATTGTGAAAATAGGGCGGATTGCTGACGATAAGGTCGAATCTGTCAGCAGTATGCATTGCATAATTCTGAATTTTTTCACAGTAAAATTCGAACTGCTGATTCTTCCCTATAGGAAATTGTTCCAAGTTGAGTTGTGATTCTTTAATGGATTCCTCATCGGGATCAATACCTATTATTTTTTGACGATGTGCTGTTGATTGAACCGCAAGTCGATAACCAATACAGAAAGCAATGATTCCACATCCGCATCCGATATCCAATACGGACTTCACATTTTCCAGTGGGGCTAACGCCCCCAACAAAACACTGTCGGTGCCAATTTTGAGTGTGCTTCGCTCATGATGAAGAGAAAAATGGCTGAAAGTAAACAAGTTTTTGATTTTAAAATTAGAATTTGAGTTGCAAACCAAGATCTCCGTTTTGTGAAGGTCCAAGATGAAGAGAAGCGTTACCTTTTAAGTCATAAATCTTTCCGGCTTTGTATATTTGGTTCCATCCGCGAATGATAAAAAAGAGGGATGCTCCTGTTAATATGCCACCTCCGATAATCCATGCTGGTTTAGAATTTTTTTCGTTAAAAATGGTAAAGCCTAAAGTTAAGGAAGCCCCTCCCGCAAAGGCCAACCCCGTTGCCAAGTAAGCATTAAAGGCTGCTTTTCGAAGGTAAGTTCCGGCCGTATTCCATTGTGTAAAGTCATCAAAAGTAACTTCATCCAACCCTTTGTATTTGTATATTTCAAATGCAGTCATATCCCTGAGACAAAGTTTCACATCTATAACCATATTTTTGGATATAGTGGAGATGGCATATCCATTATCAATGGTATAGTAAGTTGCATCTTCGTTGAGAACTTTACAAAAGATTGTATCTGAGGTATTCCCGTTTTGATTGTTGATTCGGATAATTACCGCATCAATACAATTCTGACCGAATAAGGAGGTGAAGCACCAAAGAAATCCAAAAATGAGTGATAACTTTTTCATGGCAATGTATTTTTTTTACAAAAGTAGTAAAAAGAATTATTCTGTCCGGTAAATTTGTAATAAATATTATTGTTGTCCGGTAAAAAATAAAAGCAGAGAAAAACCAAACAAAAGTTCAGGATAATTACCATACCATCCACCACGAAGCACGCGCGCAGGCCCGGCAAAAAGCAGAGGCGGCGGTGCTGTGAATGCCAAACAGCTTAGCGGTTCTTGCAAAACCGCTTGTCGTTTCCTTGTTTTGTTAGAACCGCTTAACTGATTGGCAGAGCGGGCGGAATTCTTTTTGCCTTGATTTTTTGGTACTTTTGTATCAAGACAAAAGTACGAAAGAAAAAAAGTAAATTACGATATTATTATTTTCTCGGTACTCGTTTTCCCGGACAACAATAAAAAAATATCATAAGTTCATTTGACACATTATAAAAAAAATTATATTTGCAGTAATTAAAAAAATGTAACTCTGCAATAAGAAACATACGGTTATCCACCTAAAATTGGAAGCTAACCGTAATAAATGGGGGAAAGAGTTACGGTTATAAACGAGTTGGCAACAAGTGTAAAAAGACAGACAACAGACAGATACGATAGTGATAAATTAAAATAAGAAAGGATTTAGCTTTTTGACAGGACAGTGCAAATTTGATGGAAATTTATTTTGTTTTTTCTTCCCCCCGCAAAAAAAGAAGAAAGAAACCCCACCCACATTGCAGCACATTTGCAAGCCCCACGAGCCGACGCTCAAAACCAAAGCTTGCAAAAGAGCTGCAATTTTGCTTACGCACCCGTGCTAAATTGTTACTTTTGAAAATAAAAAATTGATTTATATATATGGCAAATAAAATTTCACTTTCCCGATTAGAAACTTTCCTTTTTGATGCGTGTGACATTCTGAGAGGTAATATGGACGCTTCAGAATACAAGGAGTACATCATTTCTATGTTGTTTCTTAAACGGGTAAACGACCAGTTTGAAGTGCACCGTGACAGAAGAAAGAAAACATTGACGGATGTTCGTGGTGTGAGTGAACCAGAAATTCTTTACGGAGAACTGGAAAGACAAAATGCACCGGAATATGATTTCTTTGTGCCACTCGCTGCACGCTGGAAAAGACTTGAGGGCGATCCTGAAACCTATATTGACAGTGAGGGCAACGAACAGCGTTACAATTACATCAAAGATTTGACAGAAGAAATTGGCGACCATCTCAACAAGGCTTTAGCTGCCTTGCAGGAAGCCAACCTTGACAAATTGGACGGAGTATTCAATCAGGACAACATCAACTTCAACAAAACATTTGGTAAAAACAACAAGCAAATCAGTGATGAAGATTTGCGAAAACTCATTCAGCATTTTAACCGAATGAATTTGAGGGATGACAATTTGGAGTTCCCCGACCTGATGGGTGCTGCCTATGAATATCTCATTAAACATTTTGCCGACAGTGCCGGAAAGAAAGCCGGAGAATTCTACACGCCCAACGAAATAGTAAAGCTATTGGTAAATATCCTGGAGCCTGGAGAAAATGCCGAAATCTACGACCCTACCGTGGGTAGTGGCGGTATGTTGATTGAATGCAAAAATTATGTGGAAAGCCGATACGGCTCAGCACGTAACGTCACCCTATACGGACAAGAGAAGAGCGGAACGGTTTGGGGCTTGTGTAAAATGAACATGCTGTTCCACAACATTTACGACAGCAAAATCTTGAATGGCGATACTTTGCTTAATCCTTTGCATCAAGAGCATGGCGAACTGAAAACCTTTGACATTGTGATAGCCAATCCGCCTTTTTCGCAGGATTATAGCACCACCAACATGAAATTCAAAGAGCGCTTTAGTTTTTGGATGCCTAACAAAGACAAAGCCGATTTCATGTTTGTGCAACACATGGTGGCTTCGTTGAACAATGCCGGACGCATGGCCGTGGTCATGCCGCACGGAGTGTTGTACCGCGGTGGTGAGGAAAAAAAATTCCGTGAGTGGCTTGTTGGCCGTGGCTATCTGGAAGCGGTGATTGGATTGCCTTCTGCCCTGTTTTATGGAACCGGCATTGGTGCTTGTGTTTTGGTGATTAACAAAGCCGGAGCACACGAAAGAGACCATGTGCTTTTTATCAATGCCGACCGTGAATACAAAGAAGGTAAAAATCAAAACAAACTTCGCCCGGAAGATTTGGAAAAAATTGCCTACACCTACCGTCACAAAAAGGAAACATCCAAATACAGCAAGTTGTTGGCAAAGAGCAAAGTCATTGACGAAAACAACAATTTGGAAAATGAAGATTTCAATTTCAACATACGCAGGTTTGTGGACAATGCACCACCGCCTGAACCACAGGATGTGCATGCCCATTTACAGGGTGGAATTCCCGAAAGTGAAGTAAAAGCATTGAACGATTATTTCAACTGCTATGCAGGTTTGGAAGCCAAACTTTTTGAGCCTTTAAAGCCCCATTACCTGAAATTTACGGAAACCCTTGCTCACAAAGAGGACGTTAAAAGACTGTTTGATGAAAGTCCTGAAATAAAAACTGCTTTTGCCCAATACACCCAAGCCATTGCCGAGTGGTGGCAACAGCAAATTCCGGCTATTGAGCAATTACCCCAAGGACAAGCCAATGTGTTTGACCTTTACCATGATTTTTCCCGAACGCTGACCGAGAAGCTAAACGCACTCCCCATTTTAGACGACTTTAAAAGCCGTGGCTCATTTGCGGCATACTGGAGCAGCATTACCAACGATATTAAAAGTGTAATTGCCAGCGGCTGGAATGCAGAACTGATACCGGATGATGAAATTTTGCAAAGCCAGTTTCCTGAGGTATTGAAAGAATTGAAGGACAATGAAGCAAGGCGTGATGAACTGCAAGCCAAATTTGACGAAGTAAACGAACTAGAAGATGATGTTTGGAACGAAGAAGACTACGAAGTATGGCGAAGCAAGGAACTGAAAGAACACAAAGACAGCATTAAAGAGCTGAAAGGTGAACGTAAAGAAGCTGACAAGGAATATAAGTTGCTGCTCAAACGATTAAAAGCCAATGAAAAAGCATTGAAAAAACAGCCCGAACTGGCAGAAGAAGTTGCCACTTTGACCAAGGAAGCAGAAAAACTGCTTGCAGAAGTGCAACGATTGGATGCACGGCTTGAAACGGAAGAAAGCCGCATAGCCAAACACAGCGAATTGGAAGAAGAACTAAAAGTGTGCAAACGAAAAATTAAGGAAATAAAAGACCGAAAACAGGCATTGGTGGACCAGGCACGCTTGCTCATTACGCCCGATGAAGCCAAAGAACTCATCATGCAACGCTGGCTGCGAACCTTACAACAAACCGTGAACGACTATTTGCAAGCCCACCAACGCCAATTGTTGCAGGCTGTGGAAAAGGTTTGGGAGAAATACACTACTACTCTTCATGGAATATTGGATGCAAGAGATTTGGAAACAGTAACTCTTACAAACTATTTAATGGAATTAGGATATGAGTAAGTGGAATGAAAAAGTATTCGGTGAAGTAGCTACGACTTCAAAAGGCAGATTGACTTTGCAGTCTGAATCAAAGGAACAAGATTTCCTGCCATTGATAAATACCGATGCTGTAAACGGTAAACCTACTTTATTCGGAAACTCAAAAGGAGCTATTCTTTGTGAAGAAGATGATGTTTTAATGCTTTGGGACGGTGAAAGAAGTGGATTGGTAGCAATAGGATATTCAGGTGTTGTTGGTTCAACATTCGCTAAGCTTACTCCATACGACTTTATTGATTCAAAATATCTTTTCTACTTTTTAGATTCAAAGTTTTATTGGATTCAAGGACAAAGAACAGGAACAGGTGTTCCGCATGTTCCAAAAAATCTTGACAAAATTCTTTGGGTTAAGTATCCTGAAAACAAAACCGAACAACAACAAATCGCCAAAATCCTATCCACAGCGGATGCGGTGATAGAAAAAACCCAGGCCGCCATTGCCAAATACAAAGCCATAAAGCAAGGCATGTTGCAGGATTTGTTTACCCGAGGCATAGACCTAAACACCAACAAACTCCGCCCACGATACGAAGATGCACCGGAATTGTATAAGGAAAGTAAGCTGGGGATGATACCGAGGGAGTGGGATGATAAAATTATAGATGATATTGCAAAAGTCAATGGAAGGGTTGGCTGGAAAGGATATACTGTAGCTGATTTGAGAGATTTTGGACCATTAGCTCTTGGAGCAACACATATTGACAAGGAAAACAAGTTGGATTTGACGAATCCAATACACTTATCAATGGAAAAATATATTGAGTCGCCAGAGATAATGGTTCAATTTGGCGACTTACTAATTGTTCAAAGAGGGACAATTGGGAAAATTGTTGTGATTGATAAGCAAATCGGAGAAGCGACAATTAATCCCAGTATGGTTCTATTGAATAGCATCAGAATAAATAATTTCTTTCTGTATTACCAACTATGCAGTTTCATTGGGCAACTGCAAATTGAACTTTTGACAACACAAACTGGTGTCCCAATGATTAGTCAAGAACAAATCAAGAACATCAATTTAATAGTTCCAAAGAATCCGAAAGAAACAGATGCTATTGCTGAAAGGCTTAAGAATATTGACGCAATCTTAGACAATGAGAAGTCCTACTTACAGAAAATGCAAAGTATCAAAAAAGGTTTGATGGAGGATTTGTTGAGTGGGAGGAGGCAGGTGAAAGTGTCTGAACCTTTGATTGTAACTGATTAAATGATGAACTATGATTGTTAAGGAACAATACAAGTATTCTGAGCTAACTGGTAAAATCATTGGTTGTGCTATGGAAGTGCATAAGCGACTGGGTAATGGTTTTCAGGAAGTGATTTATCAAAGGGCTTTGGAAATAGAGATGAAGCTCACTGGTATTGAATTCAGCCGGGAGCATGAAATGCCTATATTCTACAGAGATGAGCAAATTGGCACACGAAGGGTTGATTTTCTTGTAGGTGGTTTAGTTTCTGTTGAACTCAAAGCATTAACCAAACTGGAAGATGTTCACCTGGCACAGGCAATTAATTATTTAGAAGCATACAATCTTGAAATTGGATTGCTCATAAATTTTGGGGCAAAGAGTTTGGAATACCGGAGATTAATTAATCCAAAGTTCAATTTGCAATCAGTTAAATCTAATCAATCAACTTAATCAAAGGTTCAGACAATGGATTATACCGCAGAAGAATTATTTGAAATTCTGAATGATACTGATGAATGTCCGTGGATAGAAGCCAAGGGAATTGGAGATACTACCACTTCCATTATGGAAACAGTTTGTTCTTATGCAAACGAGCCCGGTTTGGGTGGCGGCTATATTCTAATGAGCATTAGTACTGATGATTCGGCCACTGCTACAACTCATTATAAAGTTGACACCATGCCTGACCCGGACAAACTTCAAAGCGACATAGCAACGCAATGTGCCAGCATGTTTAATATGCCCGTGCGACCTGCTATGACCATTGAGAAAATTGACGGACAACCTGTTTTGAAAATTTGGATAGATGAATTACCTGCCAAACAAAAGCCACTTTATTTTAAAAGCAAAGGACTTCCCTCAGGTGCATTACGCAGAATTGGCAGCACCGACCAGCACTGCACCGATGACGATATGCATGTGTTCTATCAGGACACCGGAAGCTATGACCAAACACCCGTAAAAGGAACAACCCTAACCGATGTAGATGAAAATGCTTTAAAGCGATATCGGTTACTCCGTGAAAAAGTAAATCCTGCTGCCGAAGAGCTTACTTATGATGACAGTGAATTGTTGGCGGCATTAGGTTGTGTGAATAAAGAGAATCCAAACGAATTAAATGTTGCCGGGCTTTTGCTTTTTGGTAGCTCAAAAACACAACGCAGCACTCTCCCCATGCTGCGTGCCGATTACATACGTGTGCCGGGCAATGTTTGGGTTGAAAACCCTGATGAACGCTTTACAACCATTGATATGAGAGGTCCACTCATTTTAGTGTTGTATCGTTTGATAGATGCCATTAATGCCGATTTACCTAAAGGGTTTTTGTTGCCCGAAGATGATGTGCAAGCCACTTCAACCGGCCTGCCCATGAAAGCCCTTCGGGAAGCCATAGTGAACGCTTTGATGCACCGATCGTATCGTGAGCACCGCCCAACTCAAATCATTCGTTATGATAATCGCATTGAAATAATCAATCCCGGGTTTTCATTAAAATCAGAAGAAAAGTTAGGACTCCCCGGTAGCGAAACCCGTAATCCTTTTATTGCTGCTGTTTTTCACGATACCAATTTGGCAGAGACAAAAGGTTCAGGGATTAGAGCAATGCGTAGATTGATGCAAGCTGCTCACCTGGCACCACCAACTTTTGAGTCGAGCCGTCAAAATAATGAATTTGTTTCTCGTTTGCTTTTACACCATTTTCTGGATGCTAATGACCTGGAATGGCTGAAACAGTTTGAAAGATATGACCTTTCAGATAGCCAAAAACAGGCATTGATTTTTATAAGAGAGGTGGGAGCTATAGACAATACCACCTACCGACAAATGGCTGATTGCGATACCCTTAAGGCTAGCAATGACCTAAGGCTGCTTAAAACATATAAACTACTGAAATCCAAAGGAAAAGGGAAGGCGACATATTATGTAGCAGGCGATGGATTAAGTGCACCACCTCAGGATTTAAGTGCACCACCTCAGGATTTAAGTGCACCAGTTACCGAAATAAGTGCACCACCCCAAGATTTAAGTGCACCAGCTAATGAGATAAGTGCATTACCTGAGGAAATTCTTGAGAAAATTAGGCAACTCAATCAAAGGGAACACGATAGCGAAAAGATAAAAAATATCATTCTTGATTTGTGTGCTATCCGAGCAATGAAAGCCATAGAAATTGCAGGATACCTGAATAAGGGCGAAGGTTATGTGAAAAGGAAATTTTTGAGTGACATGATTGCAGAAAAAAAATTGAAATACCTGCATCCTGAAATGGTTAATCATCCGGAACAGGCATACCTAACTAATAATCAGAATTAATCATGGCTGAATATATCAATGTAGAAAAACCGTTTTTAGATAAACTACGCCAATTAGGTTGGCAAGTGATAGACCAGGGCATTGGCGTTCCGCAAGATCCTGCAAAAAGTTTGAGAGAACACTTTAAACAGGTGTTGCTACCCCAAATATTTAAAGACACCATAAAATCCATCAACAAAACCGCAGACGGCAGAGAATGGCTTACCGATAGACAGCTGGATGAATTGCTTTCAGAGATTCAAAGCTTTTCGGGTAAAACCTTGCATGAAGCCAACAAAGAAATTCACCGCTTATTGATTAAAGGCACAACGGTAAATAAAAACGAATTGACGGGTGAAGTGAACCCAACGGTTCGTTTGGTGGATTTCAGAAATTACGAAAAGAACAGTTTTATTGCCATCAACCAGTTTCGTTTGCTCACTCCCGGTGCCAGCCGCCAGGGCATTATTCCTGACATTGTTTTGTTTCTGAATGGTTTGCCTTTGGTAGTGGTAGAAGCAAAAGATTTTGATGTGGCTGAACCATTAAGCGAAGCTTTTTTGCAGGTTACCCGCTATGCCAATACCCGAGAAGATGATTATGGAGTAAAAGAGGGCGAAGAGCGGCTTTTTCACTACAATTTGTTTAGCATCATCACCCACGGAAATGAAGCCCGTGTGGGAACCATTAGTGCCGATTTTGATTTTTACAACAATTGGGTGGACATATTTCCCGAAGAATACAAAACGGTTGCCTTCCCACCTGAGGAAGAAAGGCAGGAAGTAATGATTTGCGGAATGCTCAACAAAGAAATCTTGGTGGACATTCTGAAACACTACACACTATTTATGGAAATCAAGAAAGGCGTGGAAGTAAAAATTGTAGCTCGTTACAATCAATACAGAGCGGTTGGAAAAATCATTCGCAATTTACGGGAAGGAACAAACCCGAAAGAGAAAGGTGGTGTGGTTTGGCATACACAAGGGAGCGGAAAAAGTTTGACTATGGTGTTTCTTATCCGAAAACTCCGCAGCAGTGATGATTTAAAAGACCTGAAAATTATTTCCATTGTTGACCGTGTAGATTTGGAAGAGCAGTTGGCAGACACCTTGAAATATGCCAATGAATCATTGTCCATCATTGACAGTAAAACAGATTTGAACCTTTTGGATGACGATACCGGAAACTTAAATCTGGTGATGATTCACAAGTTTTTGGCAGACAACAATGTTTCGGCACAATCGCTGATTGATGCGGGTGTAGTTCCCAAGTTTGAAAAATTTGAAACCATCAACAACAGCGACCGCATCTTGCTGATGGTAGATGAAGCCCACCGAACACAAGGCGGAGACATGGGCGATAATCTATTCAATGCTTTTCCGCAAGCCGTTCGAATTGGATTTACAGGAACTCCTTTACTAACCGAACGACACGAAATCAAAACACATGAACGCTTTGGGGGCAAACTCGATGAGAACGGAGAGCCGTGGATTGACAGCTACAAGTTTGATAAAGCAGTAGCCGACAGAGCCACCGTTGAAATAAAGTATATCGGAAAAGTTTCTAACGATAAAATAGACGATAAAGAACTATTTGATGCCGAATTTGAAGACCTATTTCAGAAAAGAACTCAGGAAGAAAGAGAAGAAATTCAAAGGCGTTACGGTTCGTTCATTGCCTATCTCGAAAGTAAAGACCGTATTGCCGAAATAGCCAAAGACATAGTAGAACATTATTACACCGATATTTTGGTGAATGGCTTTAAAGCACAAGTAGTGGCTTCAAGCATTGTAGCAGCAGTTCGCTACAAGTATGAACTGGAAACTGCAATCAAAGAGAAAATTGCTCAATTGAAAGCATTGCCTGATGGTGAAAGAGATGATGAGCGAATTAAGCAACTGGAATTTTTAAAAGTTGCTGCCGTAGTTTCGGGTATGGGTAACAATGAACCCGGTTACATCAGCAAGGCAAGAAGTGAAGCAAAAGATTGGGATGCTGTAAACAGCTTCAAAAAAGACTTTGATTATTCACAAGAAGAAGGTGGTCAATATAAAAAGCCCGAATCAGGCATAGGAATTTTGTGTGTTTGCGACCGTTTGTTGACTGGTTTTGATGCACCGATTGAGCAAGTAATGTATCTGGACAAAATCATGAAAGAGCATGATTTGTTCCAAGCCATCACAAGAGTAAACAGAACCAAAAAGGGAAAAACCTTTGGACTTATTGTTGATTATATCGGCATCACCAAACATTTACAACAAGCATTGGGTATTTACACAGACAAGGACAAAGAAAAAGCACAGCATTTCCTGAATGTATTCCGTGACATCAACAAAGAAATTCCTGTTTTGGAAGCCCGCTATAAAAGGGTTTTGAATCTTTTTACAGAAAACAACCTAAACGAAATTGAAAACTTTCTGAATCAGAAATTTGCAGACCCAACAGCCGAATTTGAGTTTGCCGAAAGTTGCATTGAGCAAGCCAAGAATATAAAGTTCAGAGCCGAATTACTTACCTATTCCAAAAGCTTCTTTGACAGTCTGGATTTGCTTTTCAATACACAAGCAGGTGGCGAATATTGGGTAATTGCGAAACGATTGGGTTACTTGCTATGGAGAATCAAAGACCGATATAAAGACGAAACCATGGACTTGAAGTGGGCTTCGCAGAAAGTCCGCCAGCTAATTGACAAGCATTTATATTCTTTAGGCATAGATACCAAAGTGCAGCAGGTTTCTATTCTTTCAGATGAGTTTAAATCAAAAGTTGATTATCTGAACAAAACACCAAAATCCAAAGCATCTGAAATGGAACATGCCATTCGTTGGCACATCAAAGTGAATCTTGAAAAAGACCCGACATTATACAGTCGTTTCAAAGACCGCCTTGAAACAATTTTGAATTCATACAAAGAGAATTGGGAAGAAATAGTAAAGCAGCTTGAAGGTTTGAGAGAAGAAATGGCTGAAGGAAGAAAAGTTGAAACCGAAGGCGTTTCAGTTGTTGAAGCACCATTTTATGAAATTCTGAAATCTGCTTTGCCTATCGAAGATGAAAAAGAGATTGAGAAAACAAAGGAATTGTCACATACTTTGATACTCATTCTGAAAGAAACCGCACAGATAAATAACTTCTGGAATAAACCGGCAGAACAGCGTTTAATTTCGGGTCGAATAGAAGACGAAATTTATTATTCACGAATTAACGGATTGACTGGAAAAGCAGCAGAATTGACAACAGAACTTTTAAAGTTGGCTAAAAACCGTGAAGCAGAATTAAGATGAAGTTAGACAGTATCCATATTGACATTCAAAAAACCGAAAGAAGAAAAACGGTGAGTATTTTCATTGAACGAAATGGTTCAATAAAAGTGCTTGCCCCCATTACAGCGAGTGACGACAAAATTGAAGCGGCTGTAAAAGCAAAAGAGTATCAAATATTTCAGAAACTGGCTAAATGGAAAGAACTTAATCAGGGAAAAGTAAAACGAGAATATGTCAATGGACAATCCTTTCTTTATTTAGGCAGAAATTACCGTTTGCAAATAACCGAAAATCAAGATGTGCCATTGAAAATTTCTGGTGGTTTCTTTCATCTTGACAAAAAGTATTTACCAAAAGCGGAAAAGGTTTTTAAGGATTTTTATCGTGCAAAGGGTCTTCAAAAAATTGAAGAACGACTTAAATTGATAGAAGAAAAGTTTCAAACAAAACCAAAAACTATAAAGGTTTTGGAACTTCAAAACCGCTGGGCATCATGGACACCCAAAAACGGGCTGAATTTTCACTGGAAATGTATCATGGCTCCTGTTTCGGTGCTTGACTATATCATTACCCATGAAATGGTTCATTTAAAATATCCTAATCATTCACCTGAATTTTGGAATGAACTCGACAAGAAAATGCCCAATTACCGTGAACATGAAGATTGGTTAAAAAGGAACGGAGTAAAAATGTCATTATGAGAACAATCCAACGCACAGGTGTAACCACATTTGCAAGCCGCACAAGCCCAAGCACAGACCAAAGCTTGCAAAAGAGCTTCCGCCTTTCCTGCCCACGTAACCGCCTTTCAGGGCGGTTTTAGGATTGCCCACGCTCAAAAAAACAAAATAAATTTGTGCTTCGTGGATAGGTTAGTGCAGGTTGAGAATGACAAGAAAATAAAGCTAAATAAATGATAAACAGACGAATATGAATGAACACCTGTTGCCAACATCATAGGAATTAAACGAAACACGCCCCCCCAAAAAAAAACACTTTGAGGGATAACTTTCAAAGTGTTTCGATTTAATTCATTGTTGAACGGAACTTTCGGGAGTGAGTATTTTTCAAATTAGCCATCTCTATTATG
>Ga0116193_1000177_pt1 | contig 62335 bp, 61 predicted proteins | sample AD_UKC115_MetaG_FD_89892 | JGI IMG/M metagenome (GOLD analysis project Ga0116193, IMG submission 89892) | Active sludge microbial communities of municipal wastewater-treating anaerobic digesters from Hong Kong - AD_UKC115_MetaG | ecosystem: Engineered > Bioreactor > Anaerobic > Digestate...
ATAACCTGCCCGAAGAGGTAAAACACATGTAACCCTTACCGTTATGAATGCACATCTTGATTACGTTCTCCATCTGGCCGACACTACCCTGGTACTCGCCCAACGAAACAGCGAATGGTGCGGACACGGGCCCATCCTGGAGCAGGATATTGCCATTACCAATATTTCTCTCGACCTGCTGGGGCAGGCCCGGAATTATTACCAGCATGCGGCCAGCCTGATTAACACAGCAAATCCAAATGCACAGGCTGATGAAGACAGCCTCGCCTACCTTCGGGATGAACGGGAATTCAAAAACCCCTTGTTGGTAGAGCTGGAAAAAGGAGATTGGGCGAAAACCACCCTCCGTCAATTTTTATTCAGTGTTTTTCAGGACCTGCAACTGAAGCGCTTATTACATTCTACGGATACACAAATTGCAGCCATTGCCGAAAAATCCCTGAAAGAAACAGCCTATCACATTGCCTGGAGCAGCGAATGGGTTATCAGGCTTGGAGATGGTACCCCCGAAAGCCATTCCAGGATGGTTACGGCACTAAATGAAGTTTGGGAATTTACAGGCGGCCTTTTTGTTCCGGCACCTTACGAACTGCAACTGGCAGGCACTATAGCAGCAGATGTTTCCCAACTTGAAAAACCCTGGACGGAAACGGTTTCCAATGTGCTGGAAGAAGCTACCTTATCCCTTCCCGGAAAGACCTTTATGCAACAGTCCGGAAAAACCGGAATCCATACCGAAGCCATGGGCTATATACTTGCCGAAATGCAATCCTTAAAAAGAAGTTTACCAACTGCCACCTGGTAATAACATGAAATCATTTACTGCAGATGAAATTTTCCGGATATTAGAAACCGTTGCCGATCCCGAAATCCCGGTTCTCAGTATCCTCGACCTGGGAATCGTGCGAGCCGTAAATTTGAATGGAGAAATTCCGGAAATTGTAGTTACCCCTACTTATTCCGGATGCCCGGCCACAGATGCTATTAATACCGACATCCGGCTTAAAATGATGGAATACGGGTTACCTAAAATTAAAATTACTACCCGGCTCTCTCCTGCATGGACTACCGATTGGATGAGCCAGGCGGGAAAGAAAAAACTGGAAGACTATGGTATTGCCCCACCTAAACCGGCAAACCGGGAAATAACCTGTCCACGCTGTAAAAGCCCCCACGTTACCTGCATCAGCCACTTTGGCTCTACTGCCTGTAAATCACTCTACCAATGCCTCGACTGTAAAGAGCCATTCGATTATTTTAAATGCCATTAGTCCTACCTTTATCCGCGTTGCTCTGGCAGGAAGATTTTTGGTATGCTCCAATTTAATTTTCCATAGGCGTGGATGTTAATTCAGAAAATATAATTTTACCCAATACGCAATTTTTACCTTGCCATAATTGAAAAATAATGAGCAGTATTATTACTGAAATAAAAGGCCATATAGCCATTCTTCGCCTGAACCGGCCCGAAAAATTCAATTCCTTTAACCGGGAAATGGCGCTGGCATTACAAAAAGCGCTGGATGAAACGGGTGCGGATAAAAATATCAGGGCCGTTTTAATAACGGGAACGGGTAAAGCCTTCTGTGCCGGGCAGGATATTTCGGAGCTGACAAGCGATAATCCGGTAGGCATTAACAAAATCCTAAGCGAACATTATAACCCCATCGTAAGAAGAATACGCCAACTGGAAAAACCGGTTATTGCCGCGGTAAATGGCGTGGCAGCGGGTGCCGGAGCCAACATGGCCCTTTGTTGTGATGTAGTGTTGGCGGCATCGAACGCATCCTTCATCCAGGCATTCAGTAAAATCGGGTTGATTCCCGACAGTGGCGGCACCTTCTTTCTTCCGCGGCTGGTTGGCTGGCAAAAAGCCAGCGCGATTATGATGCTGGGAGATAAAATATCCGCTGAGCAAGCAGAAAGAATGGGTATGATATATAAAGTCCTACCCGCTGAAACATTTTTGGAAGATTCAATAAACCTAGCCCATGAACTGGCCGGCCTCCCTACACGGGGGCTTGCCTTTACCAAAATGGCCCTGAATCAATCGATGCAACAATCCTGGGAACAGCAACTCGCTACAGAAGATGAATTGCAACAGAAAGCTGCAAACACACACGACTACCGGGAAGGAATAACTGCATTTTTGGAAAAACGCCCTCCCCAATTTAAAGGTGAATAATATGTCGCAAAAACCAACCCCACGCGAAGTGGTGGATCACATGATGAACCACGATGGATTTAGTAAATGGCTGGGCATTTCGATACTTACCATTTCGGAGGGAAGTAGTAAAATTAAAATGACCGTACGTCCTGAAATGATAAATGGTTTTGGTATTGTGCATGGCGGGATCGCCTTCTCCCTGGCAGACAGTGCATTTGCCTTTGCCTGTAACAACCGAAATGTACTTTCCGTTGCACTCGATACCTCCATCAACTTCACCAAACCCGTGCATGTGGGCGATGAACTTATTGCCGAAGCGGCAGAGATTCATAATGGCCGGTCAACGGGTCTGTACCATATAACCATTACCAACCAGCATGGCCATACCGTGGCCCTTTTTAAAGGTACTTGTTTCCGCACCAATAAATCCCTGATTAGCACATCATGATTTACGAATACAATGGATACCGGCCGGTAATTCACGAGTCTGCATTCATTCACCCGCAGGCTGCAGTTACCGGTAATGTTGTAATTGGAAGGAATGTGTACGTTGGGCCGGGTGCTGCCCTTCGGGGCGATTGGGGTGAAATAATCATAGAAGACGGATGCAATATCCAGGAGAACTGCACTATTCATATGTTTCCGGGAACTACTGTTTTTTTAAGGCGATCCGCTCATATCGGGCATGGAGCCATTATACATGGGTCGGAGATTGGCGAAAATTGCCTCGTGGGAATGAATGCGGTGATCATGGATAAGGTGAAACTTGGCAAAGAATCAATCGTTGGAGCCCTCTGCTTTATTCAAGCGGATATAATTATTCCTCCACGCAGTCTGGTGGTGGGCAATCCACACAAAATCATCAAAGAAGTATCGGATGAAATGATTAACTGGAAAACCGCAGGAACAAACTTGTATCAACAACTTCCATCCGAAATGCACAAACACTGGAAGCCCTGTGAACCGCTTCGGGAAATTCCTTCAAACCGCAGGGAGCAATCTTCCCATTACAAAACCTGGGATGAAACTAAATAGCCACATTATTTAACCCAAGCGCCTCTTCCACTTTTTGGCAAACAACGGAATGGCTATATTTTCCGGCTTCTTCTTTCAATATTTCCGGTGCCACAAAATGGCTTCCCGCTATGGCTTGTTTTAACTTTTGCGCCAGGTCGTCGCTATCCGATGCTTTAAACAAAAGCCCCAATTTACCCTGCTGTAAAATTTCGGGGGTCCCGCCCGAACTACTTCCCAAAATCTGGGTGCCACAAGCCATCGCCTCAATGGTAACCATCCCAAAAGTTTCTGATTTGGAAGCCATCACAAAACAATTAATCGCTTTATAAAAATCAACTATTTCCTTTCTGAAAGGGAGAATAAATACGCGGTGAGATAATTGATGGTTATTTATTCGCTGCTGCATTTGAGCAAAATACGTTTCCCCTTCATTTCGGGTTGGTTCGCCCAAAAAAACTACTGAAAAATTGGTCTGGTTGCATTTTTGCATCGCATCCAAAAGCAACAGTTGCCCTTTATGAACATCAAACCTTCCTATTAATCCAAACAAAAACCCATCCAAGGGTAACCCAAGAACCTGCCGCGCATCCTGCATCTTTTTTTCTGAACTAAACTGATGAAGGTCCAGCCCCGAAGGTATTACCCTGATCCGCTCTTTTGGAAAGCGGGTCAAAATTTTCACCTGTTGTGCCAGCCAATGAAGTGGGCATGCCCATAAATCAAACTTTCGAAAACGAAGACTGTGAAAAATATTTCGCTTCGAAATCCCCAACTGCATTTCCATAAAATAAGACAGATGCAGGTTGTTTCTCAGTTTCCATTTGGCAAAAGCCGCAATGCTCATATCGTAGGTTGCCCTTACAATCAGGTGGGTAATTTGTTCCCGTTTAATAATTTGAACCAGGGCTAATCCTTTTCCGATATCATAATACTTCCGGTGCCGGTCAATTTGAATTACTTTCACATTTTCTTTCCGGGCATTTTCTTCAATGGGAGAATTACCGCAACAAAGAATTACCACAGCATGTCCCCTTTGTTGCATCCAAATAGCATTCCGCAATTGGTTCATTTCTAACCCGCCCCAGCTCGAGGTTCCACAGAGGTATGCCAATTTGTATTTCACTTAATCCACAAAATTATTTCCAATTGTAAACTAAAAATTGAACTTATTTACGGATGTCTTTCCAAATGAGGTATGGATCCGTTCGCTTATCAAAAAAATCCGGAACCTTTCCATCCCCCTTTCCCATAATACCACCATCCGGATGCCCCAATAAATTACAATGATCATCAAATAAATCACTGTAAAAGTCGCAACAGATTGCCGGCACAAAATACACCGTATTTCCTTTATAACTGTACCTGTACACAGCCCGGGGCGGATTAGTCATCTCTTCCTGAGAGAACTTCTTAATAAGGCTTTTTACACAGGCTGGGACGTCTAAAGTGGGGCGCTGCATTTTTTTGGATTTCGAGCACCCACAAATTACAAACACAAGGAAAAATAGAAATATTTTCTTCATAAACACCCGGTTCAAAAAATGATGCCGGAAAACCTGCACCTTTGCAAAGATGGAGAAAACAAATTTTGTAGATCAGATTAAAGTGTTTTGCCGCAGTGGCCATGGCGGAGCAGGAAGCAGGCATTTTCTTCGAAACAAGCTTACTGCAAAGGGAGGGCCGGATGGAGGGGATGGCGGCCGCGGGGCACATATTATCCTGAGGGGAAACAAACAACTTTGGACCCTTCTCCATTTACGATATTTTAAAAACATCCTTGCCGAAGATGGCGGCAACGGAAGTGCCAATAATTCAACGGGCAAAACAGGGAAAGATATTATTATTGAAGTTCCGCTTGGTACGGTGGCGAAGGATGAAGTAACCGGGAAAGTAGAAGCTGAAATTTTAGAAGACGGCCAGGAAGTTATTTTGCTTCGCGGCGGGCGCGGCGGATTGGGTAATAGTAATTTTAAAACAGCTACCAACCAGGCGCCCGAATATGCCCAGCCTGGCGAACCCAGTGAAGAAGGAATTAAAGTACTCGAATTAAAAGTACTTGCGGATGTGGGCCTGGTCGGATTTCCTAATGCCGGTAAATCCACGCTGCTTTCCAGCATAACCGCGGCTAAACCGAAAATTGCTGATTACGCCTTTACTACCATTACTCCTCAATTGGGCATGGTAGAATACCGCGATGGAAAAAGTTTTTGTATGGCCGATCTGCCTGGTATCATCGAAGGAGCCGCCGAAGGCAAGGGTCTGGGCCACCGGTTCCTGCGGCATATTGAACGGAATTCCATATTGCTCTTCGTTATTCCCGCAGATAGTAAAAATCATTTGGAAGAATTTAATATCCTTAAAAAGGAATTGGAAGAATACAATCCCGATATGCTCCAAAAAGATTTTGTAATTGCCATCAGCAAATCGGATATGTTGGATGAAGAACTGATGAAAGCCATCGATAATGAGCTTCCCAAAAACATACCACACATTTTTATTTCTTCCGTTACAGGGCAACATCTCCAACAATTAAAAGACCTGCTTTGGGCTACCCTTAACCGGCAGGAACAGGCGTAATCCACACCTGTGGACTAACAATCCTTCGGGGGGTGATTCGTTGTTTCTATATTCGTAACGAACCCCAGTTCGCGCTTATGAGGAAAGGAGCCCTTTGTTTGATATTTATTGCAGGATTATGTGGAATCTTGTTAACAGGTTGCCCCTATAGTTCGGTATATACACTCGATCCGGAACCCGCACTCCCCATAAACGAAGACTATCTGGGAAAGTGGGCTGTATTGGTGAATACAAACTCCAATTTTGGCGAACCCGTGAAATTAATACTTTCAAAAAAATCGGACACAGAGTATGCCGTGGCTTTTACCGGTGATGTAAAAGAATTACTCCGATACCGGATTTCACTTAGCGATACCTTAAAAGGAACGGGATATTTAAGTACCGTAGATCATTGGGAGTTTTTGAATTTCGTGATCCGGGGAGAAGTATTCATCATCCAAATCCTTTATGATAAAAACAAGCTTACCCTCCTTCCCATGGCAGAATCCTTTACCAATAAACATATCGGATCCGACCAGCAACTACGGGAGGCATTGCGCTTCCACATGAAAACGCGGTTAAGACCCCGATACGATGATGACTTTTGCCTACGCAACATGGTTCGTGTAAATTAACGGAAGGCTTTTATTAAAAAACGTAATTTGCCATGCTTGCTAAATTGTTAAGAACATGCCCAGATCCAAAATTGCCGGAATTGGCTTTTATGTCCCGGAAAATATAGTTACCAATAACGATCTTACCCGATTCATGGATACTTCCGACGCTTGGATTCAGGAAAGATCCGGAATTAAGGAACGGCGTTTTGCCCATCGCACCAAAGAAACCACCACTACCATGGGGGTGGAAGCTGCCAGGATTGCCATTGAAAGAGCGGGAATAACCCCAAATGATATCGACTTCATTATTTTTGCCACCCTTTCCCCCGATTATTATTTCCCCGGTTGTGGCGTATTGCTTCAACGCGCCATGAAGATGAATCACATTGGTGCGCTGGATGTAAGAAACCAGTGCAGTGGTTTTATTTATGCCTTATCCGTCGCCGATCAATATATTAAAACAGGCATGTATAAAAACATCCTGATCGTGGGCAGTGAAAAACATTCTTTTGGTTTAGATTTCTCTACCAGGGGCCGCAATATTTCCGTGATATTTGGGGATGGGGCAGGTGCAGCCGTAATTCAGCCTACTGAAAAAGAAAACCAGGGAATTTTAAGTACGCATCTGCATAGCGATGGGGAATTTGCGGAAGTACTCGCCATGTACAACCCCGGTACACATGCCAACCATTGGTCGGATAAACCGCATGCTGATTTTGAGGATAAAGAAATGGGCGAAATGTTTATGAGCCATGCCATGATTGAGAAGGGGCAGAACTACCCTTTTATGGATGGCCCGGCGGTATTTAAAAAAGCGGTGGAAAAATTTCCCGAAGTGATTCATGAAGCGTTGGATGATAATGGACTAAAAACATCCGACCTAACCCTTTTAGTGCCTCACCAGGCAAATCTCCGAATCGCACAGTTTGTTCAAAAGCAATTAAAGCTCAGCAACGACCAGGTATTTAACAACATTGAACATTACGGTAATACAACGGCCGCTTCCATTCCCATTGCGCTCTGCGAAGCATGGGAAAAAGGAAAAATAAAGGAAGGCGACCTGATATGCCTGGCAGCTTTTGGCAGTGGCTACACCTGGGGATCGGTATTAATGAGATGGTAAATTATGCTAAAAAGGAATCTGCTTTTTTTTGTCAACCCGATTTCCGGTACCGGTAACTATAAAGCCCTGGTCGGGTATATTAACCAGGCTTTGAAAATGCACCCGCATATCTATTCCATTGAGCATACCCAGGCATCCGGAAATTATAATTTCCTGCCCGAAAAAATAAAAAAGGAACAAATTACCGATGTGGTGATTTGTGGTGGTGATGGAAGTATTAACCAAATTGCCACATACCTGATTGGAAACCCGGTACGCATTGGCATTATTCCACGGGGTTCCGGAAACGGGCTTGCATTTAGCGCAGGCATCCCAAAAAATATTAAGAGAGCCATGGCTATTATCCTGGATGGCCAGGCTTCTTTTATTGATGCTTTTCAAGTTAACAACCGGTACAGTTTTATGCTTTGTGGTTTGGGATTTGATGCCAAAATTGCACACGAATTTGCAAACGTATCTTCCAGGGGTTTAAAAACGTATACCCGTTTAACCGTTAAGCATTGGATACTCGCAAAATCATACCCATTCTCCCTCTTTACCGAAGGCGAGGCGCTTGCTTTTAATGCTTATTTTATCAGTATTGCCAATGCAAATCAATTTGGAAATAATATGCGTATTGCACCCAAAGCAAGTTTAAGTGACGGATTACTCGATATTGTGGTGGTTAACAAAACAAACCGAATTTTATTATTAGGAAAAGTGCTGCTTCAAATAACCAGGGGAAAACCAATACCCGTGGCAGATATCAGAAAAAAAAACAGAACAATCCACTATTTCAGGGCGGCTACCCTAACGCTTAAAAATAATTCTCTGGCGCCACTGCATATTGACGGAGAGCCGGCTGAAACAGAAAGAGAATTTAATATCCGAATCATTCCCCACGCAATAAATCTTATTCAGCCTATGGGCTGAGAAGCTGCTTTACCGTAGCAATCGCTTTCTGATTGATCTCTCCGTAAAATGCATTCTTTACATCGCGTTTCTCCCTTGCCGTTAGGTGAAAATTCAGAACGGCCCCCTTGTCCGGCTTTTGAGGAAGGTACATGATGGAAAGCCGCTGAATCTTCAGGTCGTCATTATTCTGTGTGATATAATTATATTCATCAGATTGAGCATAGTCTTGCAAGCGGAACCAATTCTGTTGCAGCATAGTGGCAGGCGTAACGATCATATTGGTAACAGATCCCTTATCAAAATGCAGGGGAACATTTTCAAGCACCCGGTCTTTTAATTGAAGGATCACTACACCCGACGTATTCTCCTTCAGCCAGTTGCGGAACACATCAATAAACCGTAGCGTAGTTTCCATGCCATAATTATCCCGCAATCCGGCATCCATCACATCCACAACAGGGTTAGTAGGAAGCCATACATTAGGCAAAACATAGGGGAACGTAGCACTCATTCGCAAAGCGGTTAGAATGCGCAGGTTTTGAGGTTGCAGGTTCTTAAACAGGGCATTAAAATCCACCGCATCCGGATTGGCCAGGCTATCTTCCATCATATTGGGTGGTTTCATCATAAAGCTCATGGGTTGGGTACCCATAACCATTTTTCTTCCATCCACTGTTACTACCGAATTAAAAATAATAAGCGGGATTTTAGCGGCATGCTCATCCGCGGAAAGGTCCTTCATCTGTTTGTCTAATAACCCGTTGGTATTGTCGGACAATTTTTTTTCGAAAGCATACCCCCGGTCTTTCACATACGAAAATCCGTCAACCGAGAAACGCTGTGCCGGAGAAAACAAGTCCCTGGCAATCATGGAGGTGAAGACCGGGTTAAGCAAATCCTTGGCAATATTGTCGGTATAGGTTTCCTTTGAAATATCAAACTTTGGATTTTGCAATTTCAGCCGGTACAATTCGCGGTAATAGCTGGCGGCCAGCATACCTCCACTGGCACCGCTGAAAAGGAAACTGTGCTCCATCAGTTTTCCCTGGGTAATACTGTCCATTTTTTGAAGGGCGTTCATTACAAAAGCCGCGCTTCGCAATCCGCCTCCGCTTACATTAATAAAAACCATAAGCGGCTTCTCTTCCTTTTGCCTGGCTTTCCATCGGTTCAAAATGCCCAGCATGTTTTGTTCGTCCGCTTTCATTCTTGTGTTAGTACACAGGTTTTGAAGGGATTGCTTATCATAATCGGGGCGAAGATCTCTTTTCGTATAATCGATACCGTACGCTTTATTCCGGGGGTCAATTATCTCGTGCTCATACAGTACATTCACAACCACCAGCAGTAAAATAGCGGCTGGCAGGCTCCAGCTTTCCAGGAAATAGGTTAAGGATCCGATTACCGCTATCAGAATGGCAAAAAATACCAGGATGCTGGCGGCGGCCGGGAGTTCAAAATAAGAGTTATCCAGTAAAAACCCAACCAGAATCAAAAACAGGAAGGCCAATACAATACTGGCAATGGCTGCCAGATGGTGGCGTTTAAAAATGGTATCCAGGAAATCCTGCCGGTAGTGACTAACATTACGCGCTTTCTTCCAACGCAGGTGTCCGCTTAAATAAACGCCTACTTTTAATCCAAAACCTTCATCTACATACCGTTTGTTGGAAAACCGTTTATTAAATAGTTCGGGGCTGTTTATTATGGGCGCCATGGTGCGTACAATGGTTTTATCGGCGCCAAAAAAATAGGCCAGTGAAATTCCCATTAATAATGCCAGGCCCAAAAGGATGCCCAAAAGGATAACCATGATTTCTGAGAATGTCATCAATTCCCGGTATTCTGAGAACCAATACAATCTGCCGAAATAATAAAGCACAAATAAAATGGGAAACAGGGCATTGTTAATACAATATTTCAGGAAGGGGTTTCGGGTAGTAGCCAGGAATTTAAAACGCTTGCTGTGAAGAATGAACGTGGTAACATTCCAACTCATGATATAGACCCCAAGGGCAACACCCACTATGGCAGCCCCCACAAAATTTACAGACCCCAGGTATTCGGGAACAAAAAACAAGGCATCGGCGCCATAATGCTTCAAAAAATCGCTGCTAATGGTGCTGATAAGGATAAACCAGAATAGTAAGAGAATCTGGTATTTCCTGAAGTGTAGGATAAAGAGCTGTACGGGAAAAGAATAGTAAAAATCCGTTACATATCTCTTCATAATAGCAAGTTGTTAATTGGTAAGTTACTACAAAATCGTTGCTCAATAAACGATCAGGATATTTGTTGCATTGTGCCGGCCATTTTATATTTCCATTCTGAAGATTAGCCGTAACCTTATATTATAAATTACTGCCTAATATGACCTCAATATCGGAGCTGATGAATTTAGACGGATCCTCTATTAAAATTTGCAGGAGGCTTTGGAATAAGGAATACCAGGAACCCGGCAAAACAAAACCGGTTGCAGGTTGAAGTGGGAAATTCCCCGATTCAATCTCTAATAAATATTCTATTCTAAATAGTGGTTTGTATTTACCCGGATATATTCTGGGGAGCAATCGAACAGGTAATTTAAAATATTCATATGGCCCGCACCAAAAATCACTAAAATTCTGTCGGATGGGGCGGCAGGTATTCTTTGGATATTTCTAAAAATTTTTAAATTTCTGCTAAACCAGCGTCCTGTTTCAAAATCAACTCCCAAAAAGTCATTTGGTTTGGACTCATATTTAAATAATCCGATTAAATAATTTCCCAGGTCTTTCTTAATGTTTGTTTCGTCATTTACTTGTCTTAATGTAGCAAGGATGCCCGCTTTTTTAAAAACAATAGGCATCAATACCCGCTTCGAAGAATCGGGATTCTTTTCAAAATAGGATTCAAATTTTTTCGCTTCTACACTGTCTTTCCCATACACGATACGCGCAATGCGGTCATTGAAATTCCCCCATGCATTTACGCAATAAAGCCTTGTTAATCCCATCTGTTTGGCTATTCGAAATCCAATCTGTTCTTCTTCACAACGGGCAAGGGAGTACTTGTTTTGCACATATTGCAGATAAGCTGAATCAGTAACTCCTTGTTCATTGGGATTCCTCTCAATTGCAATTATAGTGGGTTTGAATTTCATGATCTTTTTTACGATTTCTTCAATTTCATTTTGGTATTTTGGATCCAGCACGTCTATCTGGTCATTTTTTGAAATTTGGACCACATCAAGGTTGGGAAAGTCAAAATGAAAAGTTGCCAGGGTCAATACGGCTGGTTTGGAGGGTTGTGCCCTGGTAACCAGGAAAGCCAATGAAAATAACAGGATAAAAGTTGCTTTCATTTTTTTCTGTCATACGTTTGTAAACAATATTTGTTACTCTCCGGATAAAAACATTTTCTATCCAGATTCCTTTCCCGGGCATTTTATGAATTATGAGAGATAATGGATATTTCCCCGTACCTGCCAATCGAAAAAATATCCTACAAAAAACTAATCCTGAATAATAGGAAAAGATTAATGGCGTAATATAAATTTAAACGTGTTAGAATCCGGGTATTATAAATCAAAAATAGAAGCCGGTGTTGATGAGGCGGGAAGGGGATGCTATGCCGGGCCGGTTTTTGCTGCTGCCGTAATCCTTCCCGGCGATTTTTTTCATCCTTTATTAAACGACAGCAAGCAGGTTAGTGTAAAAAACAGGGAATTACTGCGGCAGGTGATAGAAAGAGAAAGCCTGGCTTTTGCAGTGGCAAGAGTAGATAATCAGGAAATAGACCGAATCAATATCCTCCAGGCATCTTTTAAGGCCATGCACCTTTCGCTGGATCAGCTTTCCATAAAACCGGAGCATTTATTGGTGGATGGTAACCGGTTTAAGACATATCGGAATATTTCTCACCATTGTATCGTGAAGGGAGATGGGATTTATGCATCGATTGCGGCAGCCAGCATCCTGGCGAAAACACACCGGGATGAGTTTATGCTGAAACTTCACAAAGAATTTGATTACTATGGATGGGATACAAACAAAGGCTATGGTACCGCAACGCATAGAAAAGCCATTGCATTGCGGGGTTTATCAAAATACCACCGGAAAAGTTTTCACATCCTACCCGCCGGGGCACCTCTTTTTAATGACTGAAAAATCATTCATTCCATTCACCCAACCCCTGCCTTATTACTTCATACTCATCCTTCGTACAATCGATAACGGTAGATGGATGAATACCCCCGGGCCCACCATCAATAACAATATCCACCTGAGCGTTGAACTTTTCATAAATGACCTCCGGGTCGGTATATTCTTCCACTGTTTCCCCCGGTAAGGTAGTGCTCAAAATGGGATGATCGAGGGCTTGAATAATATCCAGGCAAATTTTATTGTTCGGTATCCTTAACCCAATCGTTGATTTTTTACTTTGAAGGATTTTGGGCACCTGCCTGCTTGCCGGAAGGATAAAAGTAAATGGTCCCGGAAGGTATTGTTTTAAAATGCGGTAAAGAGGTGTATTCACGGGTTTGGTATAATCGCTGAGATGGCTCAAATCCCGGCAGATAAATGAAAATTGCGCTTTTGCGGGGTTGATATTTTTTATCCGGGCAATACGTTCTACCGCCTTGTGCTGAAATATATCGCACCCCAGGCCATAAATGGTATCGGTGGGGTATATGATAATACCGCCATCCTGCAGGCATTCAGCTACCTGCTTTACCAACCTGGGCTGGGGATCAATGGGGTGAATTTGGATAAGCACTTCCCCAAATTAGTATAAAAAAATCCTTCTTTCGTAATCCTCTTTGAAACAACTATTTTTGCAACGTTTTTTAAAGAAATAACCTAATTCCTAAAACATGTCTCTGATTAACGTTGGTACGATGGCTTTCGATGCAATTGAAACCCCCTTTGATAAAGTGGATCGCATTGTGGGCGGCTCGGGCACCTACCTGGCTTATGCCGCATCAAAATTCATTAAACCGGTTCAACAGATATCTATTATAGGGAATGATTTCCCGGAAGAAGAGTTGAAAGAATTAAAAGCACGCGGGGTTGAATTAGATGGCGTGGAAATGGTAAAGGATAAAAAATCCTTTTTCTGGAGTGGCAGGTATCACATTGATATGAACTCCCGCGATACGCTTATTACCGATTTGAATGTATTGGCCGATTTTAATCCCATTGTTCCGGATAGTTACCAGAATGCAGAATTTTTAATGTTGGGTAACCTGATGCCGAAACTGCAGCTCAGCGTAATTAACCAGCTTAAAACCCGCCCCCGGCTTATCGTACTGGACACCATGAATTTTTGGATGGATACCGCTATGGACGACCTTAAAACCGTATTAACCCGGGTAGATGTATTGTTGGTTAATGACGGGGAGGCAAGACAACTAAGCGGCGAAATCTCCCTGGTACGGGCAGCCAATAAGATCCTGGGTATGGGGCCTCAATACCTGATCATTAAAAAAGGAGAACACGGAGCCCTCCTGTTTCATAAAAACCATGTCTTCTTTGCACCCGCCTTGCCATTGGAGGAAGTATTTGACCCAACCGGGGCTGGCGATACATTTGCCGGAGGATTTATGGGATACCTCGCAAAAACCAGGGATACCGGGTTTGAAAACATGAAAACTGCGATTATTGTGGGAAGCGCTATGGCCAGTTTCTGCGTGGAAAAATTCGGACCCCAACGGTTAAAGGAAATTTCAAACGACGATATCCATGGCCGAATCGAAGAATTTGTACAGTTAGTAAACTTTGATATTGACCTGGTTTAATTCCAATTAATCCAATGCTCGAAATCATCATTTTAATATTTCTTACCCGGCATATTGGAGAGTTGGCCGTAAGAAAGGGACTCCCCCCCACCCGTTGGAAATGGATTACCGTGGGATACTGGTTCCTGTTCGAATTCATGGGTGCAATCATCGGCATTCTTGCTTTTGGAAATGAGAATCTTTTAGGCCTCATGTTATTCAGCGTGGCCTGCGCTTTTGGCGGTTACCTCCTGGTTAAATACAGGTTGGAGAAACTCCCGGATAATAATATGGACGATGATATCAACCGCATCGGCTCCGATCAGTTAAGGCCCTAATTTTTTATTTTTAAAACTAATATTGTTTACCCAGGCAAAAAATGGGTTGCCTCGCATTTGAAGCAACCCGGTCCATGAATAGGAAAAATAAATTTTGAACTACCCATTCCTCCGGGCAAGCACAATTACATTTTTGAATTTTTTAGTTTTTCCCGAAAGGTTAAACACTTCTGTATAAATAATATACATACCCACAGGCAGTTTTTGGTTTTTCTCACTCAATCCATCCCAGCGGAAATATCCCTTCAACCCGCAAAGGGCATTGCGTTGTAAATACCTGACCGGCCTCCCGGCCGCATCAAAAATGGTGATGTTCGCCACAAACCCCGGTTGTGGAAATTGATAATTAATAGTGGCATAATCATCTAAGCCATCATTATCCGGACTCACGATATCCGGGGTTACCGTTATCTCTCCAAAGCTGGCGGCATCGGCCATGTATTGGGAGTTTTTATAGGTGGGAGTACCATACCCCACATTCGTAGCTGCGCTATGCCAGTTTTTTTCATCCTGTGTTATGGCATCATAATTGGTACGTTCAAGAGCCACTCCTTCTCTATTGCTAATCAGTTTAAAGTGCCAGCGCTGATCGTATTTTAATTCATCGATAATAGTACCCTGCTCATTTAAAAAGATGACATCTCCCGCATCATCATTATAAGAAGGCATCGACAGCTCAATAAACTGTTGCGGGTTAAGGGCTACATAATCGTGCAATACCAGCGCTTTGCTTTGTGTAAATACCATAAAATCGCCGGGGAATAATAAATAGTCTTCACTGCTTGCCTGGGTAATACTGCTGATATCTCCCGTTGTGTTCCGGTTGGCAATATACAGATTGCGCAGGTTTAGGATTTTTCCGGAACGGTTATAAATTTCCACATAATCGGTACTGGAAGGCTTGGGGTTAAACAACACTTCATTTATCACCACCCCCAGGCTATCGGTATGCTCGTAAAGGCCCACCCTTGCCGTAGCCGGTTGTTGTACAGCATTCCCACTGCAATCGGTAACGGCATTTACGGTTACGGTGTACACGTGGTTTCTGTTAAGTGCTTGTGCAGGGGCAAGGGTAAGTTGAACCCTGTCGAAACCATAAGGCAATGCGTTTGCTGAAACAGGCTCTCCAATTCCATCACTTATAGAATATTGGGTAACAAAGGAGGCGTTGGTACTGTCTACCTGCTCATCAAAAACCAAAACAATATGTAAACTATCGGGAGCGTATGCACGAAGAAGATGCGGCGAAGCAATATCGGGGTTAACGGCATCAATGGAATTTTTTCTGCTCGGGGTGCCTCCCGAAGGGTCATTACTTGCACGCCAGTTATCCATGCCCACACAGGGGTTGTGCGTATCGATCATCTCCAGGGTCCATCCGCCCTGCTTTTTTAAATCATTCTGGTACCAGGTATCGGAATATTTAACAGCGTGGATTACCATCCCCGAAGCATTTTGAAGAAAAATCTGGTCGCCGCTATTGCTCAAAGAAGGAAAGCTGGTAACAGATATGGCGTTGCCATATGCCCCCATGGCGGAAAGGGAGCCTGAGGAACAAACAATAAGAAAACTATCTTTCTTTAAATTATATACCGGCATAGGCCCGCTCAAACTTCCGGGTTTTCCCAGTCGCCAGCCCTGGAGGTTAATATCAAAGCCCGCTGTATTTTTAAGCTCAACCCACTCCACCTCCGGCAGGCTTACCGGCGGCGAGGGATCGGCCATAATCTCATCTATCACTACCCCAAATGGAGCCACTGTAGTGTACATAAACTGAATATTACCACTACTCATTACATTACCCGAAAGGTCAGAAATACTTGTAGCCGTTAGGGTAACCGAAACATTATTCGGAAAGTTATTCAGAAAGGTAAGGTGGACCATTGAAAAATTAGAAACCTCTCTCACCGCTGAAACCGCAAAGCCCACCCCGTTACTTACGGAATAACTCAACTGGTTTTCTGCAGAAGCCTGGGTAACTGCTTCCGAAAAAAGTATATCCACGGTATTGGAGCCGGTAACGGTTGCGCTTACCAGAGAAGGGGGAGTAACATCAGGAGAATAGGCAGTAGCTAAGATATCATCAAAATAATGTTTCGAGAAAAAAGTAGGGGTACTCTGTTTTACCAAAAAACCAAGATAGCCGGATGTAGTATAGGTATCGTCAAAAGCTGTGCCTTCGCTGGTGAACGAAGATCCTGTTCCGGAGAGGTCTCTGAATAACTCCCATTGGTTAGCCGCATTACGGGTAACCTTGAGCCTGATGGTATTACTGCTGTTATTAAGGATCCCGTTTAATCCATCAATAATTACCGTTTCAATATTTCCATTTTTCCGGTATAGCGAAATCTCATCATTTGTATTTCCGATTCGGACAAAATAACCTTGTATACCGGATGATAAAGTCAGGTTTTGCTGATTTGAAGTCAGAAAAAAATCAACAAAATTTGCGCCGGAAGGGTTAAAATCCAGGCGGATGTATGCTTCCCATTGGGCCACCGTGGCAAGGCTGTTTTCTGTGCTGATATAAAAACTGCTGTTGGTAACGGTATTCGCGCTTTGCAATTGGAAGTTGCTGTTAACCTGCCAGCTGGCGTCTGTACCGGTCCAGGTTGGATTATTAGTAAAATCACCATCCGAGAAATTATCATCTACCTGTGCTTTTACTGAAAACATGCAGAAAAGACACAGCCATAAAAAATACCATTTTTTCATACGCTTAAAGATACAGTATTAGATTTGCGAAGTAAAAAGCAATTATCCTAAAACTTCTTTAGAGAGGGGCGGGATGGATTAATTTTGAATAAAATACAATTATGAAGGTTGCGGTAGTGGGGGCAACAGGCCTCGTAGGCAGTAAAATGATGCAGGTTTTGGCAGAAAGAAAATTTCCGGTTACCGGGCTTTTGGCGGTTGCCTCTCCCAAATCGGTGGGAAAAGAAGTGCTTTTTAAAGGAACGCCGTTAAAAGTGATCGGGATGGAGGATGCCCTTAACGCCAAACCCGCCATAGCACTTTTTTCAGCCGGTGGTGCCACTTCGCTGGAATGGGCGCCCCGATTTGCCGCTGCGGGGATTACGGTTATTGACAATTCCAGCGCCTGGAGAATGGACCCCAAAATTCCCCTTGTTGTTCCGGAGGTTAATGCAGGCATAATAAAAGAGGCTGATAAAATTATTGCCAACCCCAATTGCTCCACTATCCAAATGGTAATGGTATTAAAACCGCTTCACGATAAATACCGGATCAGGCGGGTAGTGGTAAGCACTTATCAAAGTGTAACCGGCACGGGGGTAAAAGCGGTAACCCAAATGGAAAATGAAAGAAAAGGAATAGTTGGAGAAATGGCATATAAATATCCCATCGATCAAAATGCGCTGCCGCATATCGATGTTTTTCTTGAAAACGGGTATACCAGGGAAGAAATGAAGATGACGCACGAAACAAAGAAAATATTAGCCGATAATACCATTGCCGTCACCGCTACCTGTGTACGCATCCCCACCATGGGTGGCCATAGTGAGAGCGTTAATATTGAGTTTGAACAGGATTTTTCAATCGAAGAGGTGCGCCGCCTTCTTTCGAACACCCCGGGTGTGATATTGCAGGACGATGTAGATAACTTCGTGTATCCGATGCCGTTAACTGCTCATGAAAGAGATGAAACTTTTGTAGGGCGGATCCGCAGAGATGAAACCCAACCCAATACGATGAATTGCTGGATCGTGAGCGATAACCTCCGGAAGGGGGCTGCTACCAATGCCATCCAGATTGCGGAATACCTGCTAAAGACCGGGCTGGTTAATTAATTTCCCAGGTTTCATTGCCCTTCAGTAGAGCATCGAGGTTGCCTTTTCCCTTACGGGAAATCACATCTTCCAATTGAAGTTTCATTCCCTCTTCGTAGCAGGGCCTGTTTACCTCATAAAACACCCCAAACGGCCTTGGCATGTGGCCTTCCATTGTGGGGTCATCAAATAACCGAACCAGCATCTGGGCCTTATACAGATCTTTTTCATCATGTATCCATAAATCGTCGGCACTGAAACCTTCTTCCAGGTTTACCAGTGCCGGTTTAAGCCCATCAATTTTAATTCCCTTTTGTTTATTTGCACCAAAAATGAGGGGTTGGCCCTGCTCCAGGAACAATACTTCATCTGCTTTTGACCCTTTCTCTGTAAAAATTTCAAATGCGCCATCATTAAAGATGTTGCAGTTTTGATATATTTCGAGAAAAGAGGCACCGTGGTGCTGATGGCTTCGAGAAAGCATGGCCTGCAGGTGTTTCGGGTCACGATCCATTGTTCGGGCAACAAAACTGGCATCGGCTCCCATGGCTAAAGCGGCCGGATTAAACGGATGATCGATGCTTCCAAACGGTGTACTCTTCGTTACTTTATGTTCCTCCGAAGTAGGAGAGTATTGCCCCTTGGTTAAACCATAAATCTGATTATTAAACAACAGGATGTTTACGTCAAAATTCCTCCGCAACAAATGAATGAGGTGGTTCCCCCCAATGCTAAGGCTGTCGCCATCGCCGGTAACAATCCAGACACTTAACTCGGGCCGCGCCGCTTTTAACCCACTGGCAATGGCGGTGGCTCTGCCATGAATGCTATGCATGCCATAGGTATTCATATAATAAGGAAACCGGCTGCTGCAGCCAATTCCGGATATGATTACAAAATTTTCGCGGGGGATACCCAGGGTGGGCATTACTTTTTGTACCTGCGCAAGTATTGAATAATCGCCGCAGCCGGGGCACCAGCGTACTTCCTGGTCGGTAGCAAAATCTTTTGAGGTAAGGGCCGCTGCCGGCGAAGCTATTTGTTCGCTCATACAATTCTTATTTACAATTACAAAATTATGGCTTTCAAATACCATCCCTGTAAAAAAAATATGAAAAGAGACGATATTCTGGTTGATTTTACGCAATTCGCTATTTTATTTCCACCTCATTAACCCCGTTTCAGTTAAGGGTATCCTGATCATAATTTACTTTAAAAAAAAGACTTACATTTCATGTACAACAAAACCTCAAATCATGACCATCAAACAAAACGACCAAAACCCCCATTTCGAATTGGCCGCCAGTACCGGTGGAAAGATGAAAAGGGTAGGGTTAACAACTACTCCCGGTGTCAACAAAGGCGCTGGTGAAGATGCTGATGACTGGGTTCACCAGCAGGAGGAAAGCAGGAGCAGTCAACAAATAATGCACGAGGACCCCGACGAGCTGGTTCACCGAATGAATACATTTAAACCTGGCCCCAGTTTAACTACTGATATGGATGATGAGATCCATCAGAAATACCAGGAAGAGGATATGGATGACCGTTAGTTATAAGATATAAACGGAGTGGAAGATGTATTCACCTGTAAATAAAGTATTCGTGCATTCGTTGCTTTATTATATTGATCGCACATCATAAAGCGAGGGTGCATGCCTTTAAAAATGTTCATTCGTACATTCGTGACTAAAATATATTATTCCATTGCTAAATTTTCTTCAGTAAAAATTCTTTGTATAAATTTTTAACGAGCATATTTTTACCCCCGGGGAGGGGGCAGTAAAATGCTAAAGAATTTCAACATAATCCTGAGTTTGAAAATCAAAGACCATCCCCTTTTTTGTTGCACGCCGGCCTCCACAAGTTTTTAAACAGCCTATAATTTTTAGGAAGAAACAGCCATTCTGTTAAAAATAATCAGAAGGAAGATCCTTTGCACCTTATTTTAAACAAGAATAAATTAACTGCCGAGGGAATATCTGCAAAGTGGTAAAGCGTCTTGAGTCTCCTATTCATTTAATTTTTGTCGCAATCTGCAATCACTTTGTCGCTTTCTGATACCATTTTCCCAGGAGCTGTAAAATATTTTTGCCGTATGAAAAAGAATTTTACCTATACGCGAATTTTGGGAATAGTTACTATTATGGCGGGCCTGTTTGCCGCTGGATGCCTGCTGACAGGGGCAATGGCCGTGGAGTATAACTTCGACGCTTTTAGCAACCCTTCTCTTCTTTTGCAATATGATCATAATTCTCAACTGGTTTATTGGTTCCTGATTTTTGATATGGCAGGATATTACCTGCTCTTGTTACCAGCGGTACTATATCTGCATCAACAATTTAAATATCATTCTCCCTGGACATCCCTATTCACTTTTTGTGGTATTGGATACGTATTGACCGGGGCAATTGGCGCGGCTATGTTGGCAGCAACATGGCCATATTTAATGCAACTGCATAGTGTATCACCAGCAGCAAATCAGCAAAATATAGCGTTGGTTTTTAACAGCATCAATTTGCTGGTTACTAAGGGCCTTTGGAATATGCTCGAAGTGCTGTTTGCAGCTTTATGGTGGATCGGTTTTGGAAAATTGCTTCTGCGAGATTATAAAATAATCGGGACTTTATCCCTTGTAGCAGGATTTGCCTGTTTATTAGACGCAGTAGCAACAATCGCAAATTGGAATATGCCGGCTGAATTAGGAGTTAATATTTACTTGCTGATGGGAATAGTCTGGCCCGTTGCACTGGGGGTAAATATCCTCCACATCTCTAATGCCAGGCCGGTGTTAAATAAAATTGACAGTGATTTACCCAATAATGGAAAATAGAAGAATGCAAGTGATTAAGACCATTTTTAAATGGATTGGGAGAACAATACTTCTCGTGATTTCAGTAATTGTTTTGGGTTACACCTATATATATATTAGTACAGAGAAGCGATTAAACAAGAAATATCGTTTTTCAGAAACAAGGTTAGCCATCCCTTCGGATTCCCAATCGATCGAAAAAGGAAAGCATCTTTATCAAATAAGGAGTTGTGGCGACTGCCATGGCACATCATTACAAGGGGGTATATTTATGAATGATCCTTTGTTACTTCAAATTTCAGCGCCAAATTTAACTAAGGGTAAAGGAGGGCTTTCGCCTGAATATTCTTCCAGGGATTGGATACGTGTACTTAGGCATGGAGTGGATAAGAATGGAAAATCACTTTGGATGATGCCGGCACACGAAAGCAACACACTAAATAAAGATGACCTTGCCAACCTTATTGCTTATTGCCAAAGTGTTCCACCCAGGAATAATCAACTGAGAAAATTAAAATCAATTGGTCCAATAGGGCGGGTGTTGATGAAAATTGATCGGGTGGCAGTTTTACCAGCCGAACATATTAATCATGCTTTGCCTATTTCTGCCAATCCTCCGGCAACAGTATATGAAACAGGAAAATACCTTGCTTCCACATGTCAGAGTTGCCACATGCACGATATGAAAGGAGGTTCAGCTTTAGCACCGGAATTTCCCCCGGTTCCAGATATTAGCGCAAAAGGTGCAGCGGGAAGATGGACTGAAGCAGAATTTATAAAAACAATCCGTAGCGGAAAAACACCGGAAGGAAAAATTCTGCGAAAAGAATATATGCCCTGGCAGAACATGCAGAGTTTCACCAATGAAGAGCTGGCTGCCATTTATACATTTTCGAAAAGCATTCATTAACTATTCTTTGTTCCCTTCCTGGAAACGATAAGAACTCGGCGTAATTCCAGTCCATTGTTTAAAAGATCTCTGGAAAGCTGCTTTATCAGCATATCCAAGACGTTCTGCAATTTGAGAAATAGTAAAGCCTTTTGCCAAAAGCAGATTACAGGCCAGTTCCTTTTTTATTAATTCTGTTTCTGTACGAAAGCTAATATTTTCATCCTTAAGTTTACGCTGAAGGGTACGGGTAGTAAGGTGCAATCGGGCAGCTACTTCATCTATCGCAGGAAAGGATTCCCTACTTAATTCTAAAATAATTGTTCTTACCTGTTGAATAAAGGATAGATTTTCTTCCCGTACCTTTTTCTGAAGCATTTTAAGAAAAATCTCGTTTAATTCCCGGTTATACCCGATTATGCTGCGTTGAAGATCGTTTAATGAGAAGATGAGGGCGTTGGAAGTCTGGTTGAATTGAGGTTTGCAATTTAAAATTCGTTCATGTTCAGCTGTGTCAAATATTCGCTGATACCGGTACCAGACCTGTAAAGGTTGCACCTTAGTTCCCGTTAACAGCCTAAGGATATGAAGGGTCCCTGAAAATGCGATATCAACACTTTGGCGTGCAGTTTCGGGTGAAATATCATTCCAGAGTTCAATTGGTTCACACAAGTAAATCGCTTCTTCTTTATTAAGTTCTATATTAAAAAGATACAAGCCAGTGAATGATGAAGTATATTCCTGCAGGTATTGTAAGGCGGTTAGAAGATCTTTGCTGCTTTCCATCAAATGACCGGCAATCCCTAATACATTTACTGTTGTACGTTCTCCTGTATGTAGCCCCAGGTAAGGATCCCCCGAAATTTGAAGAGATGCGTCCATAAGCGCACAGTTCTGCTCCAAAGACAATTTCAAACTGGATTCTTCCAGGTCGGAAATAGAAATATTCCCCTGAGCGCAAATTCTTTTTAAATCATCAGTTGTACGCGCAGCAGTTAAAATAATATTGCGTAAAATGGGCATACTTACCCAAAATGATGGCATATTCGTCTGATATAAATCATAAAAATAGTAAACTATATCAAAGGGATAATATTATATCCCCTTTCTCCCTAATGTTTGCATATTCCGGATTGGTTGTTTACGGCAGTAACGTTTTTCCTTATTAAAAAAACCAAGGGGAGATTGATGGATCCTGATATTCATGTTCCGGATGGTTATGGGGTATTGACAAGAGAAGAGGAGGAATTCATTCGTGCATTCATGGCTAAAAAATATACTGTTTCCTCAATCTTTCCCTAATAAAAAATGCCACATTACTGCAGCATTTTTATTACCCAATAAAAACAAAACAAAATCTTAGTAGTTATATTTTCCAGAACCAATCAACGCATCGGCAATTTTTCTTCTGGCCTGTTTTAAATTAAATGGTTGCATTTTAGTGAACCGCTTTAAACCCAGCAGCATCATGCGCTGTTCATCCCCCGTTGCAAAAGAATTAATCGCGTCCTTCCCCGCTTTATTTACGGCATCCACGGCATCTGTCAGGTAAACACGCATCATGTTAGCCTGGATACTGTCGTCGCCATTATTCATTTTAATAACCCGCAGCAGGGCACTTTCTGCGTGGAAAGTAAGTATAGCCATATCCGCGATATGCATCAGAATTTCCTGCTCGTCGGATAATTTCATCATAAACTTCTGTACAGCAGCTCCCGCTACCATCAGGATGGCTTTTTTAAGATTTTGCACTGCCTTTTTCTCCGTTGCAAAAGCAGAATCATCATCGCTACCAAACTCGGGTATGCTGGTAAGTTCTTTGGCAACAGCCATGGCCGGGCCCATCAGGTCGAGCTGGCCTTTCATCGCTCTTTTTAATACCATATCAACGGTAAGCAGCCTGTTAATTTCATTGGTTCCTTCATAAATGCGGTTGATACGGCTGTCGCGATAAGCACGACTGATGGGGTACTCATCACTAAATCCGTTGCCGCCGTGTATTTGTACCCCTTCATCTACCACAAAATCCAGCACTTCACTTCCTTCCACTTTCAGCATGGCACATTCAATGGCATACTCTTCGGCAGCGCCTAATAAAGATTCATTAAAGGGCTTTCCTTTTGCGAGTAATTCTGCCTCCTTGTCTTCAATCCACTTTGCAGTTCGATACAGTCCCGATTCGGCCACCCAGGTGCGGATGGCCATATCGGCCAGTTTGTGTTTGATGGCCCCAAAGTTGGAAATCGAAGTTTTGAATTGTTCCCTGGTGATGGCGTAATTAATAGATATATCCATCGCATATTTTGCAGCCCCTAATGCGGCAGCACAAAGTTTCAACCTGCCAATGTTGAGAATATTAAATGCAATAACGTGGCCGCGGCCGATTTCGCCCAATACATTCTCCACCGGCACCTTGCAATCCTGGAAATACAATTGAACGGTTGAGGAACCCTTGATCCCCATTTTATGTTCTTCCGGCCCCTGGGTAAATCCTTCCATACCACGTTCAATAATAAACGCAGTAAATTTATCGCCATCCACTTTGGCAAAAACCGTATATACATCGGCAAAGCCGCCGTTAGTGATCCAGCACTTTTGTCCGTTGAGTTGGTAATATTTCCCATCAGGAGATAGAATAGCAGACGTCTTTGCGCCCAATGCATCACTGCCACTATTCGGCTCCGTTAGTCCATAAGCACCTTTCCATTCGCCGGTGGCAAGTTTGGGTATATATTTCTTTTTCTGTTCTTCGGTACCAAAATAAAGTATGGGGAGGGTGCCAATGCCGGTATGAGCCGCAATGGCTACGCTAAAAGAAAATCCGCCGCCTAATCCTTCATTCACCAGGGTGGAAGTGATAAAATCTTTTCCCAGTCCGCCAAAGGCTTCGGGTATAGAGGCGCCTAACAAGCCTTGTTCTCCGGCCTTTACCATCAGGGATGGCATCAGCCCCGGTTCGGCTTTGTCAATCCGTTCAATGATGGGAATTACATCGGCTGCCAGGAACTGCAGGCACATATCCCTCACCATTACCTGCTCTTCATTGAAATCTTCGGGAATAAAAATCTGATCCGACTCCTTTATCAGCCATTCGCCACCTGCAAGAGGCTTCTCTGTGGTTGTGTTCGTATTGCTCATTATTAATGTATTGAATGGTAAAATGTATTATTTAAGATTTTCGTAAACAATTTGCAATACTTCCTTTGCAATTTCCACCTGGCCATTTGTTACCCCTTCCAGGGCTTCCACCAGGGTTTGATTGGCAATACCCATGGTTGTTTCCTGCAGTTGCAGCGCTTCGGGTGTAAGGCAAATCAGGTTGATGCGGCGGTCGTCTTTTGACGGCACCCGCTTTACCAGTTTCAATTTTTCCAAATTATCTACCAGCCGGGTAATACTGGGCTTGTCTCTGAACGTCGCATCGCAAAGTGCCTGCTGGCTTAACCCGTCTTCTTTCCACAAATGGTACAACACGCTCCATTGCTCGATCGTAATTTCCACTCCTTGCTGCTTAAAATTCTTTTGCAGCCTGCGGGCAATGGCGGTAGTAGCCTTCCCGGTGATGAAACTATATAATTCGCTTTTCTTAAATTGGTTGTTTTGCATACAGTTGTTTAAACAACTATATAAAGGTAGAGATTCTTTTGAGTAAACAAAATTATTTTGAAAGAATATTTGCTGGTAGGCGCTTTCACAATCGGTACTTATCTTACAGCTATATCCATGCATTTCATTTTTATTTCCGGATGGGTTCTGTTAGTTAGCTACCTCCTGTTACTGGGGTTGTACCGGTATGGCTGGAAAAAATTACCAAAAGATGAGTTTGGGCCGCCGAAATCCTTTCCAAAAATCTCCATTATCATTCCGGCAAGAAATGAAGAATTATCCCTTCCAGGCTGTTTGCAAAGTATTGTTAACCAGGAATACCCCCCGGACTGTTTTGAAATATTGGTTATCGACGATCATTCGGAAGACAGAACGGTCGAAATTGCAGGGAGTTTTGATAAAACATTAGTGTTATCCCTGTCAAATTACACAGATAATACCACAATTTCCTTTAAGAAAAAGGCAATCAATATTGGGATCGGAAAAGCAAAAGGAGATATTATATTTAGCACGGATGCCGACTGTTTGATGGAGAAAAACTGGCTCAAATCCATTGCGACGGCGTTTACTAATAACCCGGATACTAAAATAATTGCCGGGCCGGTTTGTTTAAATCCGGTAAAAGGAAATGGAATTTTTACACGGATGTTTTCAGCATTTCAGCAAATTGATTTTTTGATGTACCAGGGTATTACAGGAGGAGGAATAGCCAATGGAATGCATCACCTATGTAATGGCGCCAACCTGGCGTATAAAAAAGAAGCATTCAAAGCCATTAATGGCTTTTCGGGCAACGAAGACCGGCCCTCAGGTGATGATATCTTTCTGATGCAAAAGATGGTAACCCGGTATCCTGGTTCTGCTCTCTACCTGATGAACCAGGCTGCTATAGTACACACCGAACCGGCGCAAAATATTGGCAGCTTTTTTCAGCAAAGAATCAGATGGGCAGGTAAATCGGCCGGGTACTCAGAAAAATCGATCCTACCTATAATGTTTTTTGTGTTGCTGGTTAACCTGGAAATTATTCTTACGGTGGTTGTGTGGATTTTTAATCCGAAGGCAAACTTTTCCGGGTTTCTGGTAATTTATCAACTGCTGGCACTTCTCCTGATAAAAATCCTGGCAGAATCCTTACTTTTTCTACCGGTTTCCCGCTTTTTTAAACAGCCCAAATTTTGGTACTGGCTTCCATTTCTACAACCATTTCATATAGCCTATACCGTTAGTACGGCATTTCTTTCATTGTGGGGCAGTTATAACTGGAAAGGAAGAAGATTTAAAAAATGAAAACGAATAGTACAAGAGCAACCACATGGCAACGCTTTAGGCGTAACCCCTCCGCTATGTTTGGCGCCATTATACTGTTTTTGTTTATTCTGATAGCTATTTTAGGATATTCCATCACCCCGGATAAAACCCGGAATGCCGATCAGCAATCGGTAGAAATCCAGGCCATGCCCCCCGGTTATTCCCAAATGTTCTTAGCCATTCAAAACAACAACCGGCCACAGCCATGGTACTGGCCGGTTACCGGCAAGCTCCTTAGTAAAAGACTAATCCCAATCAATAGCTACTCGGTTCGAAACGACAGTCTGTATTTTCAACAATATGTAGATGCAGATACCTCTTTTGCTGCCTCTATTCCATACAAGGCGAATGGAAATATTACCATCCTTCAAAAGAAATACCTTTTAGGGACGGATGGTTTTGGAAGGGATATGCTCAGCCGGCTGATGATTGGCGCCAGGGTAAGCCTCTCCGTAGGGCTTATTGCCGTATTTATTTCCTTATTCATTGGTGTGTTTTTGGGAGCAATTTCCGGATACTACCGGGGAAGGATAGATGCAGTAGTGATGTGGCTTATCAATGTAACCTGGAGTATCCCCACCCTATTGCTGGTATTTGCGCTAACCCTTGCTTTGGGAAAAGGGTTTTGGCAAATTTTTATTGCCGTGGGGCTTACCATGTGGGTGAATGTGGCACGTCTGGTGCGGGGTCAGGTTTTAGCTATGTCTGAACTTGAATTTATTCAGGCTTCCAAAGTGCTTGGAGTTAGTAATATGCGAATCATATTCCGCCACATCCTTCCCAATATCCTGGGCCCCATATTAGTTATTGCAACAGCAAATTTTGCAGCCGCTATTATTATAGAAGCGGGGCTGAGTTTTTTGGGCATTGGGGTACAACCGCCGGTTCCCAGTTGGGGATTGATGATTAAGGAGAATTATAATTTTATTATTACCCAACATCCTATGCTGGCATTATTACCTGGCATCGCAATAATGTTACTGGTTTTATCGGTTAACCTGGTGGGCAATGGGTTAAGAGATGCAATGGATGTGAGGTCGGGAAAATAACCTACAGAAATTTTTCCGTTAGCGGTCATTGCGGAGCGAATCTAAAAAATCAAACATTTAAAATATGAACATACACTTTCTATTGGGAGTACCTGTAATGGGAGAAATGAGCCCTGAAACTGTAAAAACAAAAATCACAACCTGCGAAGTTTGTGAACGATGGGATATTCAATATTCCGACATTACCTTTATTTTCGACAGATGGAATGGTGAAGATTTTATAAGCGGTGGTGGTGAACAATTTATTTCCCAACGTCTAAAAGACAAACTGGAAGAAAAAAAAATTAAAGGTTTTAAAACCACACCTGTAAATGTAAAATTTTCCAAGCAAAGAGGTGGTGTAATAAGAATCGGTAAAGGTGCTTATCAAGACGAACTTCCAGCATTTTATCATTTTCAAGTAATAGGGAAAGCTGAGGCTGCTTTGGATGATTGGTACATGATTCTTGACCCCACAGAATGTGAAGGTTGTAAAGCCAATAATAAAATGATGACTATAGAAGCTTCAAAATCCAGAGCAAACCCTGAACTAACAGGTAAGGATATTGACAATCCGTTGCCCATCAATGTATACCATGCTACTTGGAAAAACAATGATATTTTTCTAGTAAGTCCAACATTCAAAATTTTGACAGAAAATTTCGTTGATACTTTGCAGGAATTAGAAATAAAAATCAACCAAAAAGGTGGTGTTTGGTTAAGGCAAACAAATTGGATAGAATGAATAGAAATAAAGCAACGAACCGCTAACACGGGTTTTGCGTCAGGCGGGCTGACGTGCAAACTTGGAGCTTTGTGCTTCTAATGAACTTTAGTAATAAATTGAAACTTTGTGCTCTGAAATCCGCCCGAACTCAAAGCCCGAACCCGTTCTTAAATGAGCGTGGTTTTGAATTACCCCACCGGCGCTACCGGCACATTCCGGCTAAAACCTTCTTCCAGGGATATAAAAGTTTCGGTACGATCGATCCCTTTTATCTTTTGCAACTCATCATGCAACACATATCGCAGTTGGGCAATATCTTTGCATACCACCTCAATAAACATGCTGTAATTCCCGGTGATGTAATTTAACCTTACAATCTGTGGAATTTCCATCAGTTCTTTGGCAACAGAATCGTATAGTGAGCTTTTCTCGAGATAGATCCCAACAAAAGCCGTAATATCATATCCTAACATTTTAAGATCCACGCTTAGCCGCGTCCCTTTCACTATATTAAACTCCTGCAATTTTTTTATCCGAACATGGATAGTGCCCCCACTCACAAATAATTTCTTTCCCAATTCGGCATAAGAAATTTCGGCATCGGCCATCATTGCCTCAATAATTTGCAGGTCTAGTTTGTCGAGATTTAATTTGGCACTCATTTCAAAGCTTGTTTTTAAATCAGTTTAAATAATTTTAGCAAATATTTGAATATTTTCTATATTTTCAAAATTTTTGTTGAATTATTTTTAAATATAGTGCGTATTCTTTAGGTTTGTATTCACAAAGAAATTTAGTTCTTTATACTGTGGGGTGATGAAATTTTTGGCAGACATGCCCCCTTGTCTCGGGGGTGGGGAATTCAGGATAAACGTAGCATAGAGCCGTTGGGTAGCAATACCCGGCGACCAGGGTCGACCACTGAACTTTGTGCTATAGCTAACTGCCCCGTGAAGGTTCGAACCCTTCCCCTACAGCATCAACCTTCCGGAAATCCGGAAGGTTTTTTTATTCCTTTTATCTTCCTTCTTGCTGCGGATATAGCAACAGGATATTTCAGCATCTTTGCATCCCATGGGGCAAAAAAAATTATTGCGATTTAGCCAGATTAAGTCTTTTGAAAATGTACTCGAATACCCGGAAAATATGCCCGGGAATTGGAATGCCTTTTTTAAAAATCAGGGGCCTATTATTTTAGAATTAGCTTGTGGCCGGGGCGAATACACTACCGGATTAGCGGCTATGTACCCCCAAAACAATTACCTCGGTGTAGATGTTAAAGGAAACAGGATTTATTTAGGGGCTAAAAAAGCGCTTGATGAGGGGCTCGGTAATGCAGCATTTCTGCGCACCCAGATTGAAATGATTTCAAAATATTTTTTGCCCGGCGAGGTTGATGAAATTTGGATAACTTTTCCCGATCCGCAGTTGCGCTGGTCGAAGGCCAAACACAGGCTAACGCATCCCCGGTTTCTTCGGGCATACCGTCAATTTTTAAAACCTGGGGGTGTTGTTCATTTGAAAACGGATTCGCCTCAATTATATCAGTTTACAAAAACCGTAATTGATTTATACCGGTTGCCTCTTCTTACCCAGGCAGAAGATATTTATGCTATGGATAACCTCGTACCGGAACTAAATATCAAAACGCACTACGAAAAATTGGATATTGCGAAAAGCAGCCGCATTCACTACCTGAAATTTAAAATTGAAGGGGAGCTTCCTGTAGAACTGGATGAAACCCTGCGCACCATTACAAAAAATGAGGATACGGCCACCATTGGATGACGATGAATACTACCTGAATCCGGAAGGGTTCCAGGTATTTACCGAAAAGTACCTGCTGGATCGTGGCTACTGTTGCGGCAACGGCTGCAGGCATTGCCCCTACAATTACAAAGCAGTTCCGGAACCCAAAAGAACCCAGTTGCTGGAAAAAAGAAAAGCACAACAAAATGAAAAAGGCGAAAAATAAGAGTGCAGAAAAGCTCCCGGAGATCCATAGGGGAGATTTTAATTTCTACAATGACGTGTATGATGTGGTGCGGCAAATTCCCAAAGGCAGAGTTACTTCCTATGGTGCCATAGCGGCCTATCTCGGAACTAAAATGAGTGCCCGAATGGTTGGGTGGGCCCTTAACTCCTCCCGATTCGCACACCCCGCTGTACCGGCACAACGGGTGGTAAACCGCAATGGAATGCTAACCGGTAAACATCATTTTTCTTCCCCAACCGAAATGGAAGAGTTGCTGAAAAAAGAAAAAGTGTTGGTAAAAAATGAAACCGTGGTTGATTTTGAAAAGAAATTCTGGGACCCCGTGGTGGAATTATCTTTCAAATAATCTTAATGATAATAGGGTGATATCATCCGGTAAATAACAACCCCCGAAACGGCTACAAAAAACCATACCGGCCATACAAATCGCACCAGTTTTTTATGCTTTTCATAATCTCCTGATAAGGCCCGGTAGGCCGCAAATAAAATAAAGGGCAGTACCAGTCCGGCCAGCGGGATGTGCAGGATTAACAGGATAAGATATACAGCTCGCATACCTCCAACGGTGCTCCTTTCCATATCACTTAACACCCTGTTCCCATCCACATCGCCATATATAGCTTCTCCTGCAAAAAGATGGTGGCATACATAGCTCACCAAAAAAACTACCGACAAGGCCAATGCAGTAAGCATAATGGTTTTATGAACCGGATAGTACTTTCGTTTTGCTGTAATTAATCCGGCTATCAGCAACCCGCTCACCACGGTATTTATTATGGCATTAAGGGTGGCAAAAATGTGTTTATCGAAAGGAAGGTTTACTTTACCTGCGAGGTTGTATTTACCCAAAATGGTCATCAGAATAAATACAATTACAGTGGCCGTACCAATTATCCATTTGGCCTTCTTGTCGTTTCTTTTCAATACAGGATGAAGCATCATATCAGGGCTTATCGTATTTGTCTTTCCGGGTAGAAAGGTAAACTGAAATAAAAATAATCAACCCAATCCCAATAAAAATAACAGGAAGGTATGGGATGTAATTTCTGAAAAAGGAAGGGCTGGTTTTACTTTTTTCGAGTAGGAGGATGGGGATATCGCGGGCAAGTTGTGAAAGTCGGTTTGTATCGAGGCCATTATACCAGCCACGCACCACCCGGTTGCTGTCCAGCAAAAAGAAGTTTTCGGTATGTATAAACGCCGTATCAATGCGCGTATCGGCAATGCTTGCTTTTATTTCTGAGAATGCAAAGTCGTACAACGTCTTCCGGTCGGCCTGCGCAAACCACCAGTTATCATGATCCACCTTAAACCGGTCGGCAAATTTTCGTAACTGAGGCACACTGTCCCTCTCAGGGTCAACACTAAATGAGATGAATTGTACAATGCTGTCGTTCTTTTGAAACGAGTCCTGCAATTTCTTCATGTTTCGGGTGAGGCTTGGGCAAATGGAAGGGCAATGGGTAAAGAAGAAGTCCAAAACAATAATTTTCCCCTTTAGGTCATCGAGTGAAACTTTTTGGCCAAGCTGGTTGGTAAATGAGATGTTCTTTACATGGTGCCAAACCGTATCGGTACTAATTTTTCCATTTCCTTCAACCGTGCGGACGCTATCATAAAAATACCGGGGAGGGATATGAACCGCCTCTTTGCTGTAATATTTCAATATCCAATATCCGGTTAGCGGAAGGAGGATGGCAATAAGTAAGGCGGAAAACGCTTTTGTATTCAAGGTAAGTTCGATTGTGCCGCAAAGGTCGAACAAAACAACCGAACTGCACAAAGGATTGTAAAAAAACACCCTCCATTGGGAGGGCATTTTAACGTATTAAGGTTTTAGCAGGGCTATTGTGGAGCGCCGGGTTGAACGGCAGCCGGTTTCACCATTTCCGTTTTAGCGGGCCGAGAACCGGCATCGGTATTTTTGAGGTTCCTCCAACTGTCTCCTTCCCAAATCATGGAAATAATAAACCACACGAACAAGGACATGGGTACGGCAATAGACAAAATAAAATTTCTGATTTCATCGCCCAGGTGCATGAACACAGAAATAATATAATACGCTTTTGCCAAAGTGAGGATGGTTACCATTCCTTTAAAGAAATGGACCAATGCCTGATTGGGCTGGGCTTCTTTATGAATATTATAAATAGCCAATCCAATCCCTAATTCCACCAGGGTAATCACAGAAAGGATCCAAAATGTTTTCCAAATGCGTTTGGTATTCTCCGATGGGGCAGAATGATAGGTAATTTCCGGCGATATGGTATGCTGACTCATAAAATTATTTAGAAATAAAGATTAAACAAGGTAGAAGAAAAGGAATACAAATACCCAAACAAGATCTACGAAGTGCCAGTACAGCCCTGCTTTTTCGATCATTTCGTAATGGCCTCTTTCATCGAAGTGGCCAAGCCTTGTTTTAATATACATAACCAGGTTGATTACAACCCCGCTAAACACATGGAAGCCATGGAACCCGGTAATTCCAAAAAAGAAGCCTCCAAACGAAACAACCCCGGGTTGATTGGCATGAATCCCTGCACTTGAAATTTGATTTATTAAATCCTGATCGGAAAGTTTGGCCAAATCCGCTGCTACTCCTCCGGTATGCTCCAGCGTTCCGGCAATGGTTACCAGTTGATCGTGAGGGGTAACCTGAAGGGCATTAACTATTTCTTCATGCGAAAGGGCGGGGCCAAATGGATTTTGCATAATGCTGGTGTGCATGGTACCCAGGGTGCCATCCTTAAGCAGGGCAATATGGTGTCCGGTTAATAAGTGCGTCCACTCCCAGGCCTGGCAGCTTAAAAATGCGAGCCCGCCGAGGATGGTTAACAGCATATATTTTTCAACCCCTTTCCGGTTCATTTTATGGCCTTCATGAACTGCCAGCACCATCGTAACGGAACTGAAAATGAGGATGAAGGTCATTAAGCTCACAAACGCAAGCGGCAGATTTGCTTCGCCCGCAAAAGGAAAGGTGTTGAATACATGGTTTGGATCGGGCCAAAAATTTTCGCTGAAGCGAGTGGCCCCATAGGCAATCAGCAGAGAGCCAAAGGTAAAAGAGTCACTCATCAGGAAATACCACATCATAACCTTGCCATAACTAACATTGAAGGGGCTTTTTCCGCCACTCCACCACTTAGTTCCTGCAGGTATCGTTGTTGTTGCCATAATTAATAATAAATATTCTTTATTCTTTACTATCTAATAAAAATCAAAAATGCAAGCAGATATATCCATAATATATCAACAAAATGCCAGTAGGTATTTATCAATTCCACCGGAACCACACTGTAGTTCCGCACTTTTGCACTATAGGCTTTGAACAGCATTACAATCAATGCAATAATTCCTCCCAAAACGTGCAATGCGTGTAAGCCAACAATGGTATAGAGAAAAGAATACGACACACTACCCGTAAACGTTATTCCCTGCGCCCAGATATTGGCAAACCCCACAATTTGCAGAACAATAAATAACAAACCCAATACAAGGGTCGAAATCAATAGCATTCTGTATCGGTGAACCTGCCTTTCTTTAAAAGATCTTAATGCCAGGAACAACGTAATGCTGCTTGCCAATATGGCCCCTGTGCTCCACCAAAAGGCAACGGGAAGCTCAAATGTTTCCCAATTAACCTGGTTTCTTTTTATGATGTAGGCGCTGGTTAAACCGGCAAACATCATCAATATGCTCCCAATACCAACCCAAAGAGTAAACTTATGGGGGTGTATTTTATTTTTTTGTTCCATTGCTCCTGCAAGCATATCAATTATTCTTTTGCTCTTCTTTTTTAAATTTTTACTTTATCGGCATATAACGAAAGCAGTACAATCATCAGATAGAAATAGGCGCTGAACATCACCATTCTTGCACTCTTTGGCGTCATTTTCCGGTACAACATAACACTTACATATACCATCCACAGGTTGCAAACCAGCAAAATAAAAAGGCTCGCCAGTCCGCTGATCCCAAAAATATAGGGGAGGAACCCAATTGGCACCATCATCACACTATAAATGATGGATTGCACCGCGGTAAATTTGGTTGGCCCCTTTTCGGATGGAAGCAATTTAAATCCTGCTTTGGTATAATCTCCATGCGCCAGCCATGCGATCGCCCAAAAATGCGGAAACTGCCACAGAAACTGGATAGCGAATAACACCCATCCTCCCATGCTAAAACTGTTTGTGGCTGCTACCCAGCCAATCAGACAGGGAAGTGCCCCTGGAACAGCGCCCACCAACACTGAAATAGAATTAATTTTTTTCAGCGGGGTGTAAATGAAGGCATAAAGGAAAAAGCTAAATGCACTGATGGCAGCACTTTGAAGATTAAAAAAGTACCACATCATGGCTAATCCCAATGAAACGCAAATGGCCGAGAAAATATAGGCCTCAAGAGGTTTCATTTTTCCACTGGCAACCGGCCGTTTGGCAGTTCGCCGCATTAATGCGTCGGTGTCCTTTTCTGCAGCCTGGTTAATTCCGTTGGCAGCACCTGTAATAAGCATGCCTGCGATAAAAAGTAAAAGAACTAAGGATAGCGTTGACCGGGTATAAACCTGTTGGTAAGGTGCTATCAAAAAACTTACCACCGCACTAAACGAAACCAAAAAACTTAACGTGAATTTGATTAAAACAAAATAATCCTTCACTTTTCCTGCCAATGCAAACGACGTTGAATTGGATATGTTTGGTTTCTGCTCCATTGTTGACACCCGGTTGCCTGGGCAACAGAGCCTAAAAGTTCATTTTCAATTCCGCTTAATGGCTTGATTCGTCTTTCCCTATCGGGGTTGTTTGCGGAATAAAATCATGCCCGTCTTTACTATAATCATAAGGCCAACGATGAACTTCCGGAATTTCTCCAACCCAGTTCCCGTGCCCCGGTTTTATAGGGGTTGTCCACTCCAGGGTATTAGCCTTCCATGGGTTGGTATCTTTTACTCTGCGTCCTTTCCAAATGCTATAGAAAAAGTTAATAACAAAAAGTAATTGTGCCGCATAGGTGATGATAGCCACAATGCTGATAAATTCATTCAGGCCGCCAAACATTTTAAAAGATTCCCAGTTCTGGTAATCATAATAACGGCGAGGCATACCTGCAAAACCTTCGTAGTGCATAGGCCAGAAAATGCAATAGGCCCCCACCAGGGTAAACCAGAAATGGATATAGCCCAGGGTATTATTCATATACCGGCCATACATCTTAGGGAACCAGTGGTAAACACCGGCAAACATGCCAAAGAAAGCGGCCACACCCATTACCAGGTGGAAGTGGGCAATACCAAAATAGGTATCATGAAGATGGATATCAATAGCGGAGTTCCCCAGGAAGATTCCGGTTAGCCCGCCACTAATGAACATACTTACAAAGCCAATGGCAAACAAACTGGCCGGCGTAAACCGGATATTTCCCCGCCAAATGGTCGTAAGCCAGTTAAACGTCTTAATGGCAGACGGAACTGCAATTAAAAGTGTCAGCAGAACAAAGATGGATCCTACAAAAGGGTTAAGTCCGGTTACAAACATATGGTGCGCCCATACCAGGCAGGCCAGGATACAAATGGCAAAAAGAGAGCCCACCATCGCCAGGTAACCAAAAATGGGTTTACGCGAATAAATAGAAAGGATTTCGGATACCACGCCCATTACGGGAAGGATAATAATATACACTTCGGGGTGACCCAGGAACCAGAACAGGTGCTGGAACAAAATGGCGCTTCCCCCTTCGTTGGGAAGTATCTTGCCCGCAATTACAATATCGCTCAGATAAAAACTGGTACCCAGGTTACGATCAAAAAGTAAAAGCAGTACCCCGGAAAATAATACCGGGAAGGTTAATACCCCCAGAACAGCGGTAAACAGCATGGCCCAAACGGTAAGCGGGAGCCGGGTCATACTCATCCCTTTGGTACGCATATTCAAAATGGTGGTGATATAGTTAAGCCCACCAAGCAGAGAAGACACAATAAATAAGGCCATCCCTCCCAGCCACAGGTCCATACCCATTCGGCTTCCGGGAGATGCGTCGCCCAGGGCGCTCAGCGGAGGATATACCGTCCAGCCACCTGCAGCAGGGCCTGTTTGCAGGAAGAGGGAAGAAATCATTACCACCGAAGCAGCAAAGAAAAACCAATAGCTCAGCATATTCAACATAGGAGATGCCATATCGCGGGCACCCACCTGCAGCGGAATAAGGAAATTGGAAAAAGTTCCACTAAGCCCGGCCGTTAGTACAAAGAAAACCAGGATAGTACCATGCATGGTTACCAGGGCATAGTAAAATTCGGGAGAGATTTTTCCTCCCTTTGCCCAATGCCCGAGAATATCTTCCAGGAACGGGAACGTTTCGTTTGGAAATCCCAGTTGAATTCTAAAAAGCACCGAAAACAATCCGCCAATCATGGCCCAGATAATCCCTGTTATCAGGAATTGTTTGGAAATCATTTTATGATCCTGGCTGAAAATATATTTGGTGATAAAGCTTTCCTGATGTGCGTGGTCATGATGCGCATCATGCACATGGCCAGTAGTATCGGGGGCTGTAACAACACTGCTCATATCGGTAATATTAAATTATAGGTTGTTTAACTTATGGTTTTGCGGGTAATACGGCTGCAATTGGAGTCGAGGTCTTCGAGCTATCCGTTGCAGGAGCTACTACGGCGGGTTTATTATTGGGGTTCTTATCGGGGAAGAGAGAATAATATTCCGGAGTTTGCTTAGCAAGCCACGCATTATAATCCGCTTCCGATTCTACAACAATGATTCCGCGCATCGAAAAGTGTCCGTTTCCACACATCTGGTCGCAACTGATTTCATACAGATAGTTGGGGTTTCCGGTCATTTTCCTCATTTCTTCTGTGGTATGAATGGGAGTAAACCACATGGTGGTTGGGATACCCGGAACGGCATCCATCTTCATACGAAATGCTGCCAGGCCCACATCATGTACCACATCCATCGAATTAATAACCAACTTTACAGGGCGGCCAACGGGCAGGTGCATTTCCGCCACATGGATGTCGTCCCAACTTTCAGGGTCTTCAAAATCAACACCGAGGTTATTGCCTGCAGGCTGATTAAATAATTTAAAATTTTTCTTTCCCAAAACGCCGTCCTTTCCCGGATAGCGAACTTCCCAGGCAAACTGTTTGCCGGTTATTTCTACAACCAGGGCATTCTTCGGCGGATCACCGGTAATTTTAAACCAGAATTTTAACCCAAATACAATCAATACGGTTAGTACCACCGCAGGAACGGTTGTCCACAATAATTCCAGGCGGCTATCGTGGGGGAAGTAATACGCTTTCTTATTGTCCTGCTCCCGGTATTTATAAGCAAACCAAAACAGCAGGATATGAGTAATGATAAATACGATTCCGGTAAGAATGATGTTGATCCAGAGCAGAAGATCGATATGTTTCCCTTCTTCTGATGCCGACTCGATATGGAGCAGGGTCTTGGGATAAAGTATTTTATTGCAATACCAGGCTGCCACAAGCCCGAGAATCATAAAAGCCAGCAACAGGTACGCATTAATCTTATTACTTTGCTTGCGGGTCTTCTCCTCCCCTCTGAGCGTACTTATAAATTCGCTGGTTCTTGCAATCTGAAAGATCACAATGAAAATCAAAATAATAATCGCGATTACAAAAATTGCCTTCATTTGTTGTTTTTTTTAGGCCAGCTGTGGCCTTTCCCTTATTTTTTCTTTTCCTGTTTTATCCTAAAGGTACCAACTATATGTTAGGATTGATGGATTACACTCTCCTTCAGGAATGGATGGTTTTTAGGTGTTAACGGATGTTTAGTAAGGAATCTTCCCACGCTCCACATTATGATTCCAATAAACAAGGCCGCAATCCCAAATTCAAATGGCATTAGTTCGGCATGTTTACCCACAGTGCCCGGCATTACCATCAGGTAATAATCGATCCAGTGACCAAAAAGAAGCAACACCGACATAAACACCATCAGCGACCAATTTCTTTTGGTTGATTTTTTCATCAGAATAAGAATGGGTGCCACAAAGTTTATGATCAGGTTGAGGAAGAATAATCCTTTGTATGGGCCTGCATGGGTTGCAGTTCCTATCCTTTCAATAAAATATTTGGTTTCTTCGGGTTGGTTACTATACCAGATAAGTAAGTATTGAGAAAACCAGATATAAGTCCAGAAAATGGAAAATGCAAAGATGAATTTTCCCAGGTCCTGAAGGTGTTCTTCCGTTACATATTCCAATTGTCCCCTGTTTTTCAGGAAGATTACATAAATCGTAATAAGGCATAGCCCCGAAACAAAGGTGCTGGCGAAATTATACCAACTGTACATGGTACTGTACCAATGCGGATCAATACTCATTAGCCAAAGCCAGGGAGTGGAAGAAGCAACGGTAAGCGTAAAAAATACCATAAATAGGGATGCCCAAACCGTGTTGTTCCAAATCCAGCGTTTCCCCTGTTCGTAGGTTAACGGGCCATTTTCATCAATCTTCAAACTCATCGCCCGCATTTTTCTTCCCAGCAAGGCCCATCCACCGATCGTAATCACTGCCATAACGGTAAAGAAAACAGGATTAAGAAATCCGCTTTTCCCTTTAATAACCGGGTCCGATTCGGCAACGGTTTTATCAACCCAATGATAAATATCGGAATGCCCGCCCCAAACCAAAATCATTAAGATAATAAAGGTGATGGACCCCAGTACCGGAAGCACACTGGAGATGGCTTCGGGTACACGGCGAAGTGCCACCTGCCAGCCGCCCATGGCCATAGTGGTAGCACAAATCAGGAACATGGCCGCATTTACTGTTAAAAGCCAGTACACACTATTTTGCAAAAGCACAGCCCAGAAACGGGTGCTTCCAATATGTTCTTCCCCATGGCCATGCTCAAAAGGGTGAAGCATAATAAGCCCGTACAGCAATGCCACGAGACCAACAATAATCAGCCCCCATGTCCATTTTTTATAACTGCCCGGTAATTCGAAAGTAGTGTTCATCTAAAACTTTTTTTGTGTTTGCTTTTTTATTTTCCTGCTTTTGCGGTGGTATCTTTTGCAGCAGTAGCAGGTTTTGGCTGAAGGGTTCTGATGTATTTAATAATCTTCCAGCGCTGTTCGCGGGAGAGTTGGGATGCATAGCTTCCCATATTATTTTTCCCGTAGGTAATGGAATGATACATGGTGCCATCCGCCATTTCCACATAAGCAGGCAACGTAAGGTTGGCTACCCCTCCAATATGTCCGGAGGCCGCAATAGGACCATCCGCTGTTCCTTTTACCCCGTGGCAAATACCACAATTGATATCAAAAAGCCGTTTGGTTTCTGTCATATCATCGGCCGACATGGAATCAATTGGATTTTTAATGGTTGCACTCAGTTTATATCCGTTACTGTCGTTGGGTAATTCATAAATCAATGCGGCTTCACTCCGGGCCATGGTGCCCACTACCGGTTTTGCATCATAATAAATCTGGCTCCCCCCGCGATGGGCAGGATCGGTAGTAAACTTATTTGGATCCAGTTTGGCATAGGCTTCAAATGCCCTGCTGTATGCCATATCGGGCATATACACATAACCGGGTTTACGCTTATCGTGTTTGCAGCCACTTGCAATCAGGATAAGGGCAGAAATAGTAGCCGTGATATAGGTAATTCGTTTCATGAAAATTTTTCGTTGTATTAATTTTCGTTTTCGTCTCTGTACAATTTTTCCTGGCGGTTATAAAATCCAAACCACCATCCGGATTCAGCGTGTTGAACATTTATTTCAATAGCGCCTTCACTTTTCAAAAACCGTTGTACTTCTGCATCGTCAGTTTTATCGGTACATTCAATGGCCATTACAAACAGATCATCGGTAGCGCGTGGATGGAAATGATGTTTCTTTACAAAGGGCATCATCTGGCATAACCAGCAAAATGTAATTACCATCCCAACGGCCGAGAACAATACAGTTAACTCAAATGTAATGGGAATCCATGCCGGTAGGGCAAAGTGGGGTTTACCGCCAATATTCAGGGGCCAGTCTTTGGTAAAGATCCAACTCATAAAACCCAGGGCAACGGAAGTTCCTGTGATTCCGTAAATAAATCCTGCGGTGTGGATACTTGTTTCCCGAAGACCCATGGCATGATCGAGCCCGTGTACCGGGAATGGGGTGTAAACATCGTGGATTTTATACCCCGATTTCCTTACATTTTTTACCGCAGGAAACAACACTTTCTCATCATCGAAAGCGCCTACAACAAATTTTTTAATTCCTCCAGCCATTATTTTCAGCTTTATTTATTTTATGTTACGCTTAGTGGGCGTGCACAACTTCTTCGTGATAAAATTTCTCCGTATCTGCCTTTTCAATATCCGTCATCTTCACTTTATAATTTTCTCCACTGGTTTTCAGGATGGCTTTAATTTCTGCAACCGCAATCACCGGGAAATATTTGGCAAACAAGAAGAAGCAGGTAAAGAACAACCCGAAAGTTCCGAGATAAAAACCAAGTTCATATATCGACGGGCTGTAATAAGTACTCCAGCTCGAGGGGAGAAAATCGCGATAAATAGAGGTAACTATAATTACAAAACGTTCGTACCACATACCGATATTAACGATAATACTCATAAACATGGTAACGGTAACGTTACGGCGCATTTTACGAATCCAGAATACCTGGGGTGCAGCCACATTACAGAACATCATCAATGCATAACTCCATCCGTAAGGGCTGAAAATATTTACCCGGTTTTCCCTGAACGCCCACCATTCGTAGGGGTTCTGGCTATACCAGGCAACAAACAACTCGGTAAGGTAAGCGCAACCTACAATGCTACCTGTAAGTACAATTACCTTATTCATGGCATCTATATGCCCGATGGTAATATATTCCTGAAGGTTCATCACCTTCCGAATAATAAGCAATAGCGTTTGCACCATGGCAAACCCGGAAAAGATCGCACCGGCCACAAAGTAAGGGGGGAAGATGGTGGTATGCCAACCGGGGATAACCGAAGTGGCAAAGTCGAAGGATACAATGGTATGTACCGAAAGTACCAGTGGGGTACTTAACCCGGCCAATACCAGAGAGAGGCTTTCGTGCCGCTGCCAGTGCTTGGTACTTCCCGTCCATCCAAAGGATGCAACGCCATACATGAATTTGCGGAGTTTGGTTTTAGCTCTGTCGCGCACCGTGGCAAGATCCGGTAAAAGCCCTGCATACCAGAACAATAAGGATACGGTGAAATAAGTTGAAATCGCGAACACGTCCCAAAGGAGTGGAGAGTTAAAGTTAACCCAGAGTGGTCCGCGGGTATTGGGATATGGAAGTACGAAAAAGCCCATCCAAACCCGGCCCATGTGCCAGATAGGAAACTGCCCGGCGCAAATCACGGCAAAAATGGTCATGGCTTCCGCTGCCCGGTTTACGCCGGTGCGCCAGCCCTGCCTGAAAAGCAGGAGGATCGCAGAGATCAGGGTTCCGGCGTGCCCAATACCGATCCACCATACAAAGTTGGTGATATCCCAACCCCATCCGATGGTCTTATTCAGGTTCCACTGCCCAATACCATAATCAACCACGCGATACACAGAGTAAACCCCGATAAGCAACAGCACCACACTAAGCCAAAAACCAATGTACCAAAGCCGGGTGGGCTTTGCTTCAATGGTGCCGATAATGTCCACGGTAACCTGGTGGTAATTCTTATCACCATCAACCAATGGTTCCCTTTGTTGTGACTCGTATTTCAGTAATGACATATCAGTTTTTCTTTTCGCCTACCGGTTACCGTAAGGCATTTTGATTTTTCAAAATTAATTATCAGTGGTGCAGTTTTTGAGGGCCTGTTTCGGGGGCGCCTTCTTCTGCACCTATATTCCTGTCTGTATTTCTAATTTTTGCCAGGTAACTAATATTCGGTAACACGTGAAGTGATTCCAGCACATAAAAATTCCTGTTTTTATCTTCACGCGATACATATACGTCGCTCAGTTTATCATTTACATTGCCAAAAGTGATGGCCTTGGTAGGGCATGCCTGGGAGCAGGCGGTCTGTAAGTTCCGGATAACGGAAGGATCCTGTTTCTTTTTCGCTTCCAGTTTGCCATCCTGCAAACGTTGAACGCAGAAGGAACATTTCTCCATTACCCCGCGGGAACGAACCGTAACATCCGGGTTCAATACCATGCGGGTCAGGTCGTCGTTCATTTGAAGGATTACCGGGTCGGTATCCACTCCAATAAGTTGAACCTGATTATTCGGGAAACTATCCGATCCGTTATAATCGAGCCAGTTGAAGCGACGCACTTTATAAGGGCAGTTATTGGCGCAATACCGGGTACCGATACACCTGTTATATGCCATTTGGTTTAATCCTTCGGAGCTGTGGTTAGTTGCTGCAACCGGGCAAACGTTTTCGCAAGGGGCATTATCGCATTGCTGGCATAGCATGGGTTGGAATACCACATCCGGATTTTCGAGGTCTCCTACAAAATACCGGTCGATGCGCATCCAGTGCATTTCGTGGGCCCGTTGAACTTGTGTTTTACCTACAACGGAAATATTATTTTCGGCATTGCAAGCAACAACACAAGCACCACATCCAATACAGGTATTCATATCGATGCTCATACCCCATTTAATACCCGGCTTCGCATAATCGGGATAAATCGTTCCATCCTTTACAAAATCTTCATACCCATCTGCGAGCAACACTTCCCTTTCCTCTCTGGGTTCGGCAAGTATCGCTTCCGGGTTTTTTATAAAACTCGACAGGTTGGTTTCAAAAAAGATATGGCGACCTTCCGATAAACTGTGGGTTTGGGTTTGCGCCAAGGGGTAGGTGGCCGGTGTTTTTTCGATAGTTGCTACTCCGTTATAAATACGGGTGGCTCCATCCCATCCGCAAAGCGGAAATGCATTTTGACCTGCATTGGTAGCCGAGCGGCCTATTCTTTCAACTGAATAATCTTTATTCATACTGGCGCGGCCATACCCAAGGGCAATGCCAATGGTGGCCGGCTGCATACCGGGAATAATTAATACCGGCAGGGAAAGGGCTTTCCCATTTACCGTAACCTTTATTACGGGTTTTTCGGGATGTACCTCATATTTATCTGAATCGCGCTGGTGGCGCATATCGATACCTAAAATTTGCTTTGCAATAGCCGGGCCTATCAATGCATAGTTATCCCAGGTTACTTTCGAAATGGGATCGGGAAGTTCCTGAAGCCAGGGGTTGTTCGCCTGGGATCCATCTCCCATGGCAACATTCTGGTAAAATACGACTTCGTAAGCACCGCTTTTTACAGTACCCGCTTTGGCGGCTGCAGCAGCCACAGCCCCTCCGTTATAGGTTGCAGAAGCAGCAACCGGAGCGGTAGCGGGTTCAACCACTCCGTCGCGCAGGGCTTTTTCAAAGTTGGCTTCGCCACCCAGCTTTCCTATCCAGTAATTACGGAAATATTTTTCATACACATCCACCACTTTAAGCACGGCTTCTGCAGTGGCTTCTGTTTTTGATGTGCTGTCTTTTCCTGTTGTTGCAGCACTTGCAGATGCACCCATCCATAAAAGCAGATTGGTTTGGAATGGCCGGGTTTTAAACAACGGGCTTATTACCGGTTGTATAAGACTATAATATCCGGTTTTGGGTTCTGCATCGCCCCAGCTCTCAAGCCAGTGGTGAGCGGGTATTACATATTTACAACGTTCCGTGGTTTCATCCATGGTACCATTAAAAGAAATGGATACAGGTACTTTTGCCAATGCTCCGGCAAACCCCTGAGCATCGTGGTAATTGTACACCGGATTCACTTCATATACTAATAGGGCGCCAACAGAACCATTATTCATTTCCGTTACCAGTTGGGCCATTTCGGCGTCTACTCCTTTGCGATAGTTGGCTGTCGCCGACCAATCGATGGTGGTTCCATTTGCACCAATGGCTTCATTGATGGCATTTACAATTACCTGGATATTCACATCGTTGCTTCCGCAAACAACCAGCGCATTCCCCTTACTTACGGAAAGGGCTTCTGCAGCTTTACGGATACCGTCATTGAGCCTTGCATCGGCCAGGGAAGGCGCAGAAACAGCTCCTCCTAATTTCGCCAGGAGGGCCAGCGCTACGGCTCCGGTTTCAGAAGGCTTATGGATGAAGCGATCATCGGCATTTGCACCGGTGAGGCTCATCATACTTTCAAATTGGAAATGGCGGCTCAGTTCGGGGTTGGTTCCTTTAACCCGGCGCAGGCTTGCATATTGGTTTGCAAACTCAGCCGGACTAATCCATGTTCCCAAAAAGTCGGCCCCAAGGCTTACTACTACCTTTGCCTTATCGAAATGATAAGAGGGGATTGCCCTTTTTGCATAGGTAAGTTCATTCGCCATCAACATCCCGCTATAACTAACCCCATCATATTGTACGTGGCGGCTGCCTGGATGTTTCGCGATAAATTCATTGATAATTTGCAGGGTGGTAGGGGAGCTGATGGTAGAAGTAAGGATAACAATTGATTTTCCCGCAACTCCGGCTAAAGCAGAAGCCACCATTTTATCCATTGCATCGAAGGTGCTTACCTCCTTATACCCTTTTCCATCTGCCTGCATGGGGTGGCGGAGACGGGTCGTATCATACAGGTCGAGAACCGAAGCCTGGGCCTGTGCCGTTGTACCTCCGTTCGTAATTGTAGATTCGGTATTCCCTTCAATTTTAATGGGTCTTCCCTCGCGTTGTTTTACCACAACCGGAATTACATCTCCTCCCTTTACATAAGTGGAAGCATAATAGTTAGCCACGCCGGCCACCATATCCTCGGGTTTATTGAGATAGGGAACCGCTTTGTGCACCTGGGTTTCGCAACTGGCAGCCAAAGCAGCAGCGGCAGTGCTGAATCCAAGATATTTCAGAAAATCGCGGCGCGGGGTTTTTCCTTCCATAAACCCTTTATCATCCATCTCTTCCAGCGGAAGCAGATCTTCCCCAAACTCATCCTTACCCCTTTGTTTAAAAGCATCAGACTGATTCAACTCACCGAAATTCTGCCAGTACTTTTTATTCATTATTACAAATTGAAAATTCTAAATTTTAAAATTGAAGGCCTTTCAACCATTACAGCAATTATTATATTAATAGTGGCATTTCTGGCACTCGGTCCCTCCAATGGTTTCCACCGTAACACTGTCTAATTTATGATTGGCCAGGTCGCGATGGAACTTTTCATAAATACTGTAAAATTTATTGCCGGAACTGTCGGCCTCATTAAAGAAGTCAACTTTTGTTTGCCTGTGGCAGTTAATACACCAACCCATGCTTAATGGTGCAAACTGGTACACTTCGGGCATTTCCTGGATGTTACCATGGCATGTTTGGCAAGCCTGTTTTCCAACCACCACGTGCTGGCTATGGTTAAAATACACATGATCGGGCAGGTTGTGAATTTTCACCCATTCGATCGGCTTGGAGCCATCCGGATGGCCATCGCCATCGTTATCCGGATTATATGTTTTTGTATCGGGATTCCAGCCGGCGTATTGATATAACTTTTGAATTTCTGCGGTTCCATCTACTTTGGTTCCGTCTTCCCGAACAATGGGCTCCCCTTTATATTCCTTAATGGCCATGTGGCAATTCATACAAACGTTAACCGAAGGGATCCCGGCCTGTTTGCTGTATTCAGCACCACCATGGCAATACAGACAACTGATTTGATTTACACCGGCATGTACCTGGTGGGAATAAAAAATCGGTTGTTTCGGTTCATACCCCCTGGAATGACCCAAGCCAATGGCAGCATTTATGACAAGATACCCGCCAAACATAAAAAGCAGGAGGGTGAAAATCATTAAATAGGTTTTGTTGCGGTAAAATGGAACATGCTTTCCGCGTTTTATGCCTTCTTTTTCATCGGTATAATGGCGAAGATTTTTATTGATTTGGAGCAGGATAAATGCAACAATGGCAAGAATCAGGGTGAGGATACCAAAAATCATGGAGTTGTCAACCACCGGTTCTGCTGCTACACCACCCCCCGGTGCCGCTTTTGCAGTAGGTGGCTTATAATCATCCACATACTTCATAATGGCATCAATCTCCGCATTGGTAAGGGAACTGAAAGATGTCATCACAATAGGCTTCCACTTATCTGCCAGCTTTTTTGCATAAGCATCCTTAACAATCATGGCCGATGGGTTGTGCACCCAGTCATAAATCCATTCCGGGTAGGGAATAGCATCCTTTACCCCCTGGAGTTTGGGTCCCACAAAATCAGCATCGGGCTTATGGCAATTGGCACAATTGGTTTTAAACAGTTGCTCCCCGTCCTGGGCTGTGGACCTAAATGAAAAAGTTACACAGAAAACAAGGAAAGAAATAGCAATAATCCGGGGCATGATTTTTCTAAAGCGACTCATACAGTTAATTCGGAAGTAATGTGGAAAATTTTCCTATATAAGTTGCAAAAATAAGGGAGCATAACAATAAACTATCAACATTTGTTAATTTTTTTTTCGCTTATTCACAGTGGATTTCAGCGAATTGTAATTATTAAATTAACTTATTTGTCATGTGTTTGTAACCCATTATACCCCCTTCTATTTACCCTACTAAAAGAGTAGGTTTTTGTGGAAAATATCCGCAAATTTTCCCCCATTTTTGCATTATGTTTCGCAACCTTCGGAAACGATGGCAGGTTTCCCCCTTTCAATTATTTCTCGTTTTACTAACCTTTACCCTTGGCGGAAGCCTTTGTGGCTGGCTGGGGAGGCAGATCCTGGAGATGCTTCCGATCCCTGCCGGAATTTTATGGATGGTTCTTTATATTGTATTGGTAACCTTACTATGGCCAATTTGTGTGCTGATAATCAGCGTATTAACCGGACAATATGCTTTCTTTACCAAATATATCAGGCGGATTTTGGGGCGGTTTACTGGTAAAAAAGCAGCGATTCCTGCGAAACTGGCCATTTTTGCAAGTGGTACAGGCTCTAATGCCAGGGAGATTATCGAATTCTTTAATAATCAAGGTAATAGAAGGATTGCCACGGTTAATTTAGTGGTTACCAACAACCCAGACGCGGGGGTTGTAAATATGGCAAAAAATGAAGGCATCCCTGTTCTTCATATAGCAAAAGAAAGATTCTTTTCTGGCGATAATTACCTTTCTGAGTTGAAGCAAAATGAAATTAAGTATGTCATTCTTGCAGGGTTTTTATGGAAAGTGCCTCCGGCTATTATTGCTGCCTTCCCCAACCGTATTCTGAATATTCACCCGGCGCTTTTACCCAAATTTGGAGGGCGCGGAATGTACGGTCATAACGTGCACGAAGCAGTTATAGCAGCAGGCGAAAAATATTCCGGCATCTCAATTCATGAGGTAAATGAACATTACGATGAAGGCAACCCGATATTCCAGGCGCAATGTGAAATTGATCCGGGAGAAACGCCCCAAAGCCTCGCAAAGAAAATCCAGCAACTTGAACACACGCATTATCCCCGTGTTATTAAAGAATATATTACAAAGCCAAATCGGGGTTAAAGTGATTCCCCATCCCCGATAATTTCCATTAATTGGAATTAATATTACAGCCCTCCATGGCAATTTTCTACAGATACCTCCTTGCTCTAATTATCACCCTTCCAGCGCTGCAGAGTATTGGGCAAATTAAGATTGAAGGAACGGTGGTAGACATCAGCAAAAAAAATTTAGTGGAGGGAATACGGGTGGTTTGTACCAATGGGCTGTTCGATGTTACCGACAGCCTGGGCAGATTTAATATATTGGCGAATGAAAATGATTCCCTCTCTTTTTATTACCATAATAAGCCCACTCAGCAATTTGCCGTTTCAAAAATTCCGGATCCACAAAACTTTGTTATCTCCATTCATGTTCCGGTAAAAAGCAAATACCAAATGATGAGTGAGGTAATGGTATATTCAAAATCTTACCGTCAGGATTCGATCGAAAACCGATTGGAATATGCCCAGGTTTTCAACTATCAGAAACCCGGCCTATCTACTTCTATGGTCCCGGGCGGAGTTCCGGGTGCCGATCTGGATCAGATCATCAATATCTTCCGCTTCAAAAGAAATAAACGGCTTCAGGCATTTCAAAAAAGGCTGGAAGAACAGGAACAGGAAAAATATGTGAGTTACCGGTTTAGCAGAATAACCGTACAGCGAATAACCGGACTGCAGGGCAAATACCTTGACAGCTTCCTGGTATGGTACCGCCCCACCTATGCATTTGCTCATCTTGCCGATGAAATCACCTTCAACCAATATATACTGGATGCCCTTTATCAATACCGGAAAATCATGCAAATTCCGGAGGCTAAAAAAGAATAGCACTCCAGGTTATATTCTTTTATCTTGCAATTATGGAAGAAATACAATTGAACCTGGGAGTTGGTTCCCGTTTACAACATACGCATTTTGGACCTGGCGTAGTGGTGGGCATCCGGTATGCCACTTACCTCATCTCCTTTATCAATCACGGTACTAAAGAGGTGGATAAAACGGATCCTCACCTCGATGAAATTATTCCGGAAAATGTAAGTCCGGAGGTTGAAACCACCGCAGAACTGGAGATATCCTTATTAAAAATTTTAAGGCAATGGGCTGAAGTGAGCGAAACCGTTAAACTGGGCGACCGATGGATTGGAGGAACCCTTATTTTGCAGCCCGCAGACAAATCGATCAAACCCAAAGAACTCCCCATTGATGTATTCTTTCATAAAATTGTAATGCTTCGCGACAGGCTTCGGGTATTGGAACAAAATATCAACAGTCATAAAGTATTGACCGACGAAGACAAGGTTAATATCCAGCAATATATTACCCGCATTTATGGAACCCTAACCAGTTTTAATGTGCTGTTTAAAGACAAAGAACATTGGTTTGTAGGCGAAAAAGGGAGCAGGGGAGATTGAATTTAGGGATGACGAGTTAGGAGTTACGAATTACGAGTTACGAATTACGAATTACGAGTTACGAGTTGCGAGTTGCGAGTTACGAGTTTAGAATGGCGTATGACGAATTATTAAAAAATGAAACCATTTGCTGAAAGATATACTGGCAACGAATTTCAATTGACTGAAGACATAAGATCAGTTTTGCATATTACACGAAACGACAGATTTTCCGGAAATTATCAACCTTACCAAATTAAAGCAAATAACTCTTTATCACAACTTTGTTTCGAGTCAACCATTTCAAACAAAGATGTATCTGTCAACCTAAAAGTTCGTAATCTTAAACTAGACTTTGCAATCCAGGTTTGGGAAATTGCACAAGATTTGACAAAGAAAAAATACTTTGACTACCTGGAGTATAAATGGCTCAAATCAAACGACCCAATAAAAGAACTTGTTTTAATAAGTGAAAACAGAAAAAAAGCAGAATCCTATTTTTATCAAATGCTTAAGGAAGTTTGTAAAGACACAAAAATTGTTTCAAGCGAACGAGTCGTTTTTAAAAGACACGAACATATTGGTTATAACAGCAACGATTTACAACTAGAGGTTTCTTTAAACGAAGATAAAATTACGGATGAAATAAAAGATAAGGTTTATAAGCAATTTAGTAAAGGTGAAAATCATTATTTATTCGACCTAAAAAATCAAAGATTTCCTTTTGAAGAAATAAAGGAATATTTTGTTTATTGCGACAGCCGATTGTTAGGGTTACTAAATGCCACTGACGGAGTCAACGAGATAACTGAAACTGAAAAGTCGCTTTTTATAGCAGCAGAAAATTCAAATTTAGAAGGGGTTATTATCGCCGTTAATCAAGGAGCTAATATTAATGCGATAGATTCGGATGGAGAAACAGCGTTTACAAAAGTGTTTCGAAACTTTAATGACAAATTTTGTGACACTGAGTTATCAGGCAAAGAAGCATTTACCATGCAAACAATTTTCATTGCCCAAAAAATGCTCGAACTTGGTGCGGATATAAACTTTTTTGGTTATGGCGGGGTGAATGCGCTACAATTCACTGCATATGCTCATAATCCGACTTTGATGAAATTTTTACTCGACAATGGTGCAAATCCGAATTTCAATTATTTTCCAGAAGACGGGCAAGTATATATTACCTCTTCTGCTTTGGACAAAATTTTAGGTGATTTTAATACTTGTGAGGATGAAGAGATCTTAAGCCAATGCGAAACACTTTTAATAAATGCAGGAGCAAAATAAAATTTGAGCAGCCGCTAACATCACAATGGAATTAGGGGGGTCTAAGTACTTCAATTAAGCGTTTGAATTTTATTACACATTAGATCATTAATTAACCTTTATTGCTAAATACCCCCTCCACCGAAAATCATCACCAAGCTCTGAATTAGAAATTTAAACGTCCATCATTCCCAACTCGTAACTCCTAACTCCTAACTCGTAACTCGTAACTCGTAATTTATACCTCCAAACTAATAATTATACAAAGTTTCCGCCATTTCTTCCAGCCGGTTTTTTGCCATAAAGTTCTTTTCGAGGCTGATATTAAAAGGTACGGGAGTATCCAAGCTGGCGCAACGCATTACGGGGGCATCCAGGTGCTCAAAGCAATGAGCCGAAATCCAGGCGGCAATTTCTGCACCCACACCACCGGTTAAAGTCGCTTCATGAAGCACCAATACTTTTCCGGTGCGGATCACCGCTTTTGTAATGGCATCATAGTCGAGCGGGAGCAGCGTTCTGAGATCAAGAATATCTACAGAGATAGGGGGGTGTGCCTGTGCAAATTCCAACGCCCAGTGAACCCCGCTACCATAGGTTATTATAGAAATATCTTCGCCTTCCTTCACCTGTTTTGCTTTCCCAATGGGGATCTCATAATACCCGGCAGGAACCGGTCCGCTTATGCCTCTGTAAAGCGCCTTATGTTCAAAAAACATAACCGGGTTAGGATCGTTGATGGCGGCAATCAGCAACCCTTTTGCATCTTCGGGTGTGGAAGGAAAAACAATTTTCAATCCGGGCGTGTGTACAAACCAGGCCTCATTGCTCTGGCTGTGGAAAGGACCGGCACCTACGCCTCCACCGGTAGGCATTCGGATTACCATATCGGCGTTTTGGCCCCACCGGTAATGAATCTTTGCCAGGTTGTTTACGATTTGGTTAAACCCCACCGAAACAAAATCGGCAAACTGCATTTCCATCACCGATTTATTTCCTTCCAATGCAAGACCCAGTCCGGCGCCAACAATGGCACTTTCGCAAAGCGGGGTATTGCGCACGCGCGATTTTCCAAACCGTTGCACAAAACCCTCGGTTACTTTAAACGCCCCTCCGTATTCGGCAATATCCTGCCCCATTAACACCAGGTTGGCGTGTTTCTTCATCGATAAATCCAATGCATCGCTGATGGCATTGATAAATTTCATTTCCGTAGAGGTGCCGGTGGAATTGGATTTGGACGAAACGTAGGGGGCATACACGTCTTGTAATTCTTCAGTTGTATCCGGTTGAATGGATTCTGCAGTAAATGCATCGGCAAGTTCTGTTTCTATATATCGTTTTGTTTCTTCTTTGATCGAATCCACTTCTTCCTGTGTAATAACAGCTTCCCTCAGCAGCCAGTCTTCAAAATTCCGGATCGGATCTTTCTTAGCCCATTCTTCAAAAAGTTCGGGAGGTACATATTTTACACCACTGGCTTCCTCGTGCCCCCGCATCCGGAAGGTGAGGCACTCAATAAGATAGGGTTTCTGATTTTTAATGCAATATTCGCGCACTCCCTTTAGAGTATCATATACCGTTAGGATATTATTACCATCTATTTGGACCCCTTCTATTCCGTATCCAATGGCTTTATCAAGCAGGCTGGCACAACGGTATTGTTCACTTACCGGAGTACTTAAACCGTATCCATTATTTTCAATGATAAAGATGACCGGAAGATCCCAAACCGCAGCCGTGTTTAACGCCTCATGAAAATCGCCTTCGCTGGTACCTCCATCTCCGGTAAATGCAACAGCTACTTTTTCTTCGTTCCTCAATTTATACGAAAGGCCAACGCCATCTGCAATGGCAAGTTGAGGGCCCAGGTGAGAAATCATTCCGCATATATGATGTTCCTTCGTACCAAAATGGAAACTCCGTTCTCTTCCCTTCGAGTAGCCGTCTTTATTTCCCTGCCATTGCCTGAATAGTTTCCGCAAGGGCATATCCCGGGAAGTAAAAACTCCCAAATTCCGGTGAAGTGGCATGATCCATTCATCCTTTTGAAGAGCCTTTGTTACACCAACGGAAATCGCTTCCTGCCCTATCCCGCTGAACCATTTTGAAATTTTCCCCTGCCTAAGCAATACCAGCATCTTTTCTTCAATCATTCGGGGAAGAAGAATGGCTTTATATAATGTACGCAGTTCTCCGGTACTAAGGTCTTTTCTGTTAAACTCCATCTTTCACAGTTATTCGCGCAAAGGTACGGCGAACAATTGCTGAAATTTGTTTTCTTCCCGTTGTTAAAAAAAATGAAAATAGTCCCTTTTTAGCTGGCCGGGTTGTGAAATTTTTTTCTATTTGACTCTCAAAGCGCAGTCTTTATTTTTCACAAAAATTATCCTGCTATGAAATGGCTAAGTACCTGGGTTGCGTTTCCTGTAACCACTTTATTGGTTATCGTTTTATTCTTTAATAATAATGAACCCCAAACTAAATACAGGCATTACCCGGCAACAACTATCCGTCAAACACCCCGGATCCAGGCGGCAATTCTTTTGGATGTAAGCAGCAGTATGGACGGGCTGATAAACCAGGCTAAACTGCAACTATGGAATATGGTTAGTGTAATGGCAAAAGGTGAATGCAATGGAGTGGCACCCGAAATTGAGCTGGCACTTTATGAATATGGACGGCAAAATGGCGACAAACAAAACGGATATATCAAACAATTATCACCCTTTACCCAAAATCTCGATTCGCTCTCAACTATTCTCTTTGGGCTTACCACCTATGGCGGTTTGGAGTATTGCGGCCAGGTAATTTTCACTTCCCTGAATGAACTTAATTGGGATAAGGGTGATTCAACATACAAAGTTATATTCATTGCCGGAAATGAAGATTTCCTGCAGGGAACCCTCCCCTATACCCGGGCCTGCCAGGAAGCAATAAAAAAATCCGTGATTGTTAATACCATTTACTGCGGGCCACGGGAGCAGGGTATCAGAGAACACTGGAACCTGAATGGCGATTGCGGCTCCGGAAGTTTTACCAACATCAATCAAAACGCATCGATAGATGATATTGCCACTCCTTATGATTCAGCCCTTCTGGCAAAAAATAACCTATTGAATAATACCTATATCGGTTATGGCAGCCAGGGCGAATTGGCGGTTGCCCAGGTTAAGGAGGTTGACAGCAAAACCTATTCCATGAACAAATCCAGCGCCGTTTCACGCACCAAGGTGAAGGCTTCCGCCAAAGTCTATAACAATGCATCCTGGGATATGATTGATGCGGCAAAGAAAGATGAGAATTTTGTTGCTTCCATCAACAAAGCACAACTCCCAGACAGCCTGAAAAATAAAACAACCGCCCAATTAAAGGAACTCATAAGAGAAAAGGCTGCATTGCGGGATGGTTTACAAAAAGAAATCCTTTCCCTGAGTATGCAACGGGATGCCTGGCTTCAACAAAAGAAAAATGAAAAATTATCCCCCGAAGAAAAAACCCTTCAATCTGAAATTGAAAAAATTATTCGTAACCAGGCAAAGAATTTTGGAATTAAAATTGATTAACCGGCCTTTTCGTTTAATAATGCATTGATGGCGGTGGAGAAGGCCGATAGAACCAGGCTTAATGCAAGCGCATACATAAAACTGTCAATCCGGATACTGTCCATTAGTTTATCCGCTATAATGATGATGATCGCATTCACAACAAAAAGGAAAAGTCCAAGGGTGAGAACCGTAATGGGCAGGGTAAGAAAAATAAGCAGCGGTTTAATAAACGTGTTCAACACCGCCAGAACCAGGGCAAAACCAATGGCTGCAAGGTAATCGTTAATGTGAACCCCACTGAGGATCAGGGAGGCGCCATACGCCACTGCCGCATTTAGCAGAAGCCGGATTATAAAATTCATATTTCCTTATTTAATATACCACCAATTCATAAAAATTTTCGGGACGAAGATATTTATTCGCCAGCTCCTGCATCTTTTGGGGGCTGGCATTTTTGATAGTGGTAATGGTTTTTTGAAAATGATCATCCGGCAGGTTGTTCATCACAATCCTGCGCCACCGGCTCATAATTTTAAATGGACCATCCAGGCTCGAAAGCATAATGCCCATGATATAATTCTTTACCAGCAATAGCTCCTGTGTATCGATTTTCTCATTACGGAGTTTTTCCATTTCAGCATACACTTCTTTAATAGCCGCTTCGCACACATCCTTTCCCGCTTCGGTTGAAATTTGCCATGCCGATTGATGCATGTTAGACTGAATGAAACTATGAATGCCATAAGTATATCCCTTATCCTCCCGGATATTCCGCATCAGTCTTGATCCAAAAAAGCCACCAAACAACGTATTTAAGACAAAACTATCCGCATAATCTTCATGCAATATCCCCGGAAAAGGAGAAGCTATCCGGATGGCCCCCTGAACAGCCGTATCATCGTTGGTTACCCGGAATTTTTTTTCTTCCGCCGGATGAACCGGAATAAGGGGAAAATCTTTTTCCGGCGCCTTTGCTTTAATTTTTCCTAAGCTGGCATTGAGCATCTCAACAATTCCATTGGGTAATCGCCCTGCCACAAAAATGCGAACTCCTGCATTAACATAATGCTGGTTATAAAAAGAGACCACATCTTCCCGCGTTATGCGATCAAGATCCTCGGGCCTGGTATAAGAGCCATACGGATGAGCGGGGCCAAAAACATAACGGTCTATCAACAGGTCGCCCACATAATCACACTTCTTCATGGCCACCTGGAGGTTCTGTTTATTATTCTGAATATAAATATCCAGCTCTTCCTGGGGGAACACGGGATTTTCAATCATATCCTGCAAAACAGGCAACAATTTATCCAGGTGTTTTGAAAGTGAATGAATGCTGATATCGGCCGATTCATTTCTTCTCGTGCATTTACAAAAGGCGCCATAATAATCGAAGGCCTCATTTATTTCCAGCGCCGATCGGGTTTGGGTTCCATTCTTCAATAAAGCGTTGGTGACGGCAGACAACTTCCGGTCGTCCTCAAATACTTTTCCGGCAGGAAAAACAATTTCGAGGGAAACCACTTCCTGCGAACCGGCATCTATCATATATACCGGTATCCCGTTATCGAGGGTAGCCGATTGATAGGGTTTAAGGGTAAGGGAAAAATCAACGGCATCCTTTATAGAAGGAGAAATCTTTCGGTTCATTCTTTCGGTTTACTTATTTGAAAGGTAATACATGGTGTTGCAGTTGTTTCTATTAAAAATCAACCGGCTCTCATTCAAAATATCCAACGCGCTAACTTTTTGGTAATTCCCCAGCTCGGTATTAATCAGGTTGGGGTCGCCCAGCAATTCGTACATGGCCAGGCTTGCTGCCCGGTTGGTGAGGCTCATATCCTCAAAGGTCATCGCACTTTCTGTGCGGTTCTTTACCTTTTCTAACTCTGTATCCAATACCCCCTGATTCATCAGCTTTTCCAGTTCGGCATATACCGCCTCGTCGGCTTCTTGTATCCTAACTCCTTTTACGAGTTTTCCTGTAATCACCAACAAGCCTTCATCGGTACTTCCTAAATGGTAACAGCTAATATTCGAAAACATCTTTTTCTCTTTAACCAATGCCTGAAATAGCCTGGAAGAGCCTCCGCCTCCCAAAATCTCGGTTATGAGATCGGCCACATAATAACGGGGATCCGTACGCGAAGCAATATGCCAGCCTTTATAAAGCGCATCAAAGGGAACATCTGATTTTACTTCCAGGTGCCGTGGATTTTCCTGTATTGGCTCATGAGGAATGAGGTGCTGGTATTTTTCTCCAGCCGGAATGGAGCCAAACCATTTTTCAGATAGTGCTTTCACCTGCGCCGGTTTCACATTGCCGGCTACCACCAAAACCGCATTCTGTGGGGTATAGTGTTTCCAAAAGAATTGTTTTACTTCATCGAGGGTGGCTGTTTCAATATGCTTTAGTTCTTTTCCGATCGTCATCCAACGGTAGGGATGCACCTTAAAGGAAAGGTCCATAAACTTATGCCAGGCATCGCCGTAGGGCTTATTAATATAATGTTCTTTGAACTCCTCCATCACCACTTTACGTTGCACGTCCAGGCTCCTTTTACTGAATGCCAGGCTGAGCATCCGGTCGCTTTCCAGCCAAAATGCAGTTTCAATATTCTCTGCCGGTAATTGGGAATAGTAATTCGTGAGATCGTTGGTGGTGAATGCATTGTTTTCGCCTCCTGCCATTTGGAGTGGTTCGTCGTACGAGGGGATATTAATACTTCCGCCAAACATCAAATGCTCGAAGAGGTGGGCAAAGCCGGTCTTTTCCGGATTTTCATCCCTTGCCCCTACATCATAAATGACATCCACCACGGCCATGGGTGTACTTACGTCTTCATGCACTATTACCCTTAACCCATTGCCAAGGGTGAATTTTTCAAAATTTATCATGGGGGCAAATTTACAGCGAATGCTGCAGCTCAAAGAATACTGCCGGTTTTCATTTTTATTTCCATCAGTTTACCTTCCCGTAAAATAATAATCGTTACCCGTTGGTTTTTTACCTGGAGTGCATTTTTGTAGGCTTGTATATGCTGATGGATCAGGTTATTAATTCCTATGATTTCATCGTTTACGCGGATCCCTGCCTTCTCGGCCGGGGACCCCGTAATCACATCCAATACCAATACCTTATCTTCTATCTGGTAAATACCAAGCCCCGTATAAGCATAATCAAACTCGTCTGTAAAATGAGAGTTGGGCTGAAGATGGATTTCTTTTAGTGGGTAATTATAGATTACATTAAACCGCCGGAGTAAATCATTCCCTATCACGCCTCCCACAGCAGGGTAATTTAAAATATTATTCACATCATCGTAAATAAAAACAGGGACTTTATTAAACCGGTAAGGGCCCAGTTTTAGTGACTTAATAACGGTAAGCCGCATACGCAACCGCCCTCCCATACCCTCGGCCTGAGTTACAATTGGCTTCCTTTTCTTTTTTAAAATAGCGCTATCAGCAACCAATTGTTCCGACAACAGAAAACAAAGACCGGCTCCGCTATCAATATAAAAAGGAAAATCATTCCTCCGGTCATCCCTAAACCGGATATCTTCAATGGGAATAGAAGTAAAATTAGGGTGCAGTAAATAGCCGTGCTGGGGATATGCCATCTTGCCAGGCTGGTAAACATTAATACGGAGGCTGTCGAAATTTACCTCTACAATAAACCGCCGGAAGAAACTGTACCCAATGATCCCGTCAATCTTTTCGCCATACACACTGCTAAGCACCTCGTAATTATTAATATGGAAATTGAGGTGCGGTACCGTTAATCCCGGCAACCGGAGGGTATGATCGAATGCAAAGCTTACTTTCCTAACCCCGGCAATTCCCTTTATTAACGTATCGGTGGGCCGGTTCAGGATTTGATATTGGGCACAAGTGGAAGAGTCGAGAGAAATACCCCCACTTCCTGTATCTAATACAAAATTGAAAGAGTCGGGAATATTTTCAATGCAGCCCCGGATAACCATCACCCCCCCGCTAAACTGCCGAAAACTGAAGCTGGTAAGGAGTTTTGCCAAATTGGAACTATCGGAACGGGTTTGCCCCAGAGAAACATATACCGGAAACAAATATATTAACAGCCAAAACAACCGTTTAAAGCCCATCCCTGAATTTACAACCGAATGGATGTAATTTTGCATTTTGTTTGACATATGAACCGGAAAGATCTTTATTGTAAGGCGTTGAATTTTGAGTTCCTGTCGGTAGAAGAAGGCGTATTTCTTTTTGAGAACGCTGCATTAACCGAATTAATGCATATTGCCGACGAGCTGAGAAAGATACAGGTACCCCACGGAAAGGTGACCTGGCAGATCGACCGCAACGTGAATACGACCAATGTATGTATCGCCAATTGTAAGTTTTGCAATTTCTACCGGATCCCCGGCCATAAGGACGCCTATATCACGGATATAGAAACCTACAAAAAAAAGATTGAAGAAACCATTCGTTTTGGTGGCGACCAGCTCTTGTTGCAGGGTGGGCATCATCCCAACCTGGGGTTGGAATTTTATACCCATCTTTTCAGGGAATTAAAAAAGCTGTATCCCCAAATTAAATTACACGCACTGGGCCCTCCGGAGGTTGCACATATCACCAAGCTGGCCAAATCCACCCATAAAGAAGTGCTAACGGCTTTGAAGGAAGCAGGTTTAGACAGCCTGCCCGGCGCGGGGGCCGAAATCCTCATCGACAGGGTACGCCGACTCATCAGCAAAGGAAAATGCGGATCGCAGGAATGGCTGGATATTATGCATGAGGCACACAAGCTAAATATCACCACTTCAGCCACCATGATGTTTGGCCATGTGGAAACAATTTCTGAAAGGTTTGAGCATCTTGTAAAAATTCGGGAAGTGCAAAGCCGCAAACCGGAAGCGGCAAAGGGGTTTCTCGCCTTTATTCCCTGGACCTTCCAGGATGTGGATACCTTACTGGCGCGAATCCGGGGTGTACATAACCTAACCAGCTCCGAAGAATACATACGAATGACGGCCCTTTCCCGGATCATGCTCCCCAATATTAAAAACATCCAGGCAAGCTGGTTAACGGTGGGGAAGGAGGTTGCTTCTGTTTGCCTTCATGCCGGCGCCAATGATTTTGGAAGTATTATGATTGAAGAAAATGTAGTGAGCGCTGCAGGAGCCCCACACCGCTTCACCAGCAAAAGCATTCAGGAGGCCATCCGCCAGGCAGGTTTTGAACCCCAGCTCCGCAACCAACAATATGAATGGCGGGAGTTACCGGTTATGGAAGAGCAGGTGATCGATTACTGAGGGGATAATGGTGCAAATTCCAATAGAAAGTGGATGCCCGATTTTCCCGCAAACTTCCAAAAAAAGTATGCTCCTTAAAATGGGTGATTAATCCCCCGCGTTAATATCCCAGGCAATTCAACGAATTCATTTCACCCTTTTAAAGAAAGAATAAAAACAAGCCGTTCTGAAGATCAGCGCCTGAAAAATGGCGCTTCTATTTCCCATCATACAATAATCGAATTTTTGCGCCGTTATGATTTGAGTAAAAACCACATTTAGATATGAGACACCGGCAAACCCAAAGCCAACACCCGGTAATTCAGGTTGTTAAGGAGTTTTTGGCAAGGATGATGCAAAACCCCGATGTATACCCAATAAAGTATTATAAAAAAAATCACCGGTTCAAAAAACGATTGCCTTCCGTAAAATAACACCGCTGTAACGGAAATTACGGAATCGGATATTCAGAAGAATTGCGCTTGACACGGAAGATAAGGCAGGGTAAATTTGAACTTATAAAATCCGACATTATGAAAAAGAATGTACGCCACGCATCAACCCTCACTGTATTGATCAGCGCAATTTCGCAAGCTATCAATAACCTGTTTTTTACCGAAGACCGCGATTTTCAAAGACTAAAGAATTTTATCGCCTCGTAATAGAAACAAAACCCCTTGCTGTGTTTTGAAACAGGAGAGCTAACTAAACAGATACTCTACATCTGCTTTGGTGAGTGCTTTCACAAAGCTGCTGTCGTCTGTAATCAGTTCCTTTGCCAAAGCCCGCTTTCTTTCCTGGAGTTGCAGAATTTTGTCTTCAATCGTATCAATACAAATCATCCGGTACGCAAAAATATTTTTAGTTTGGCCAATACGATGTGTCCTGTCGATGGCCTGTTGTTCTACTGCCGGGTTCCACCAGGGGTCCACAATATATACGTAATCTGCAGCCGTAAGGTTTAACCCCACACCTCCTGCTTTTAATGAGATCAGGAATACCCGGCAACTGTCGTTCTCCTGGAAGTTTTTAATGGCCCTTTCCCTTTCTGCAGGTGAGGTGCTACCATCAAAATATTCGAATGGGATATTTAATTCGGTAAGTTTTTCCCGTATCAACCCAAGCATTCCTAAAAACTGAGAAAACACAAGGGCTTTATGTTCTCCGATATTTTCCTGTATTTCCCGGGAAAGCTCTTCCAACTTTATAGAATTATTCGGGAATTTTTCCTCTTCGTTTAATATGGCCGGGCTATCACAAATTTGCCGGAGTTTCATCAACCCCTGAAGTATGGTAAGTTGCGATTTATCGATTCCCTGTTCATCTATAGTACCCAAAATTTTATCCCGATAGCTATTGCGGTATGCTTCATATATTTTTCGTTGGGCCGTTTCCATTTCGCAGAAAAGTATAGTTTCTGTCTTTTCGGGGAGGTCGCTGGCAACCTGTTCTTTGGTACGTCGCAGAATAAAAGGATATAATAATCTCCTGAGGTGTTCTTTCTGATCCTGTTCTCCAAACTTATCAATGGGGGTGGCAAATTCATTTCTAAAAAACTCGACGCTGCCCAGCAGCCCGGGGTTCAGGAAATTCATTTGGGCAAAAATATCAAAGGTGTTATTCTGAAGCGGGGTACCGCTCATGCATATCCGATTTTTTCCTTTCAGCAGGCTGGCCGCTTTGGTAACTTTGGAAGAGGGGTTCTTGATGGCCTGGCTCTCATCCAGGATAATAAAATCGAAATTCATCTTCACCAGCATCTGGATATCGCTGCGCAGGGTGCCATACGTGGTAATAATAATATTTATTCCTTCAAACTGGAGTGGATTCCTGGCCCTTGCGTTTCCATGATGGATTACAGAATTCAGTTGAGGAGTGAATTTTTTCACTTCGTTTTGCCAGTTATAAATAAGCGTGGTTGGGCAAATAACAATGGCCTGCAAGGCGCCTGTATGGTTTCGGTAATGATCGAGCATGGTAAGCGCCTGAACGGTTTTACCCAGCCCCATATCATCTGCAAGGATCCCACCCCAGCCAACATCGTTCAAATAACTGAGCCATTGGAAACCCGAAACCTGGTAGGGGCGTAAGACTCCATGCAACGTTTGTGGCGCCGGTATTTCCGGGATATCTTTAAACTCGCGAAGGCGTTCAAATTTTTCATCCAGGGCAAAGCTCAATTCTGCAGCGTCCCGATTTTCGTACAGATCGTCGATAACACTCATGTGGTACTTCGATAACCGGAGCTTATCACTCTTGCCTTCCCCCACTTTAAAGAGGAGGGCATATCGTTTCAGCCATTCATCCGGGAGTATCCCCAGCGTCCCATCCCCCAATTGTACAAATGATTGCTTCCCTGCCAGGGCCCGTTTAATATCTGCAATGCCTACACGCTGTTCTCCAAATTCAATTTCAACCTTGGCATCAAACCAATCCAGGCCGCTGCTCACATGAATATGGGTATTGGGCCGGGCCGTATTAAACCGGAAGTTCCGTAATGCCTCAAATCCATAAACCGGCATCTTCATTTCCTTCATGGCATCAATAAAGAGAAAAAACCAATTGTTCTTTAAAACATCTACTCCTTTTAATATCAGGCTCCCTGTTTCCGGCTGCCGGGTAAACATAGAATGCAGGTTTTCCAGTTTTTGAAGGAACTCATCCTCAACCTCCCGGTTGCGGTGTATGATGGTGA
>Ga0116193_1000179_pt1 | contig 61815 bp, 93 predicted proteins | sample AD_UKC115_MetaG_FD_89892 | JGI IMG/M metagenome (GOLD analysis project Ga0116193, IMG submission 89892) | Active sludge microbial communities of municipal wastewater-treating anaerobic digesters from Hong Kong - AD_UKC115_MetaG | ecosystem: Engineered > Bioreactor > Anaerobic > Digestate...
CGCCGATGTCCAGCAGCTTGCCCCGCTCGCCGACCTCTCCCCGCTGCAGCGGCGCGCCTTCCAGCGCGCCCGCCGCAGGTTCGCCCTCGCGATCGCGAAGCTCGACCAGCACGAGCGCGCGCACGCCCTCATCCGACGCATCGCCAACGACCGCATCCCTCGAAAGGACCCAGCACCATGACCGACGAAGCCGCCGCACGAGACGCGGCCCTCGACCAGCTCGAAGCCACCCGCCGCAACCTCATCCAGATCGCGCGCAACGTCGCAGCCGAGCTGTGCGACCGCCACGGCCAGGTAACCGCCCCCGACGTGAAGCGCGCCATGCTCGACCGCGGGCTCCTCGACGACGACGAGCGCCAGCTCGACCCGCGATGGATGGGCGCCGTGTTCCGCGCCGGCCAGGGGTGGGAGCGCATCGGGTGGACCCCCGAAGGCTCGCACTGCCGACCCGTCGCGATCTGGCGCACGAAGGAGACGCCATGACCACCGAGGAGATCCCACCCGCCATCGCCGAGCGCATCGACCGCGCCAAGAAGCGCAGCGACGAGCTACGCGACGCGCACCGTTCCGCCCTCCGCCGCGTGCACACGATGGTACAGGACGCCCTGCTCGATGACACGTCCCTCGATCCCGCGTTCTACAGCGCGTGCGTCGAAGTGCGCGAGACGCAGATCCGTCTGCAGGGGCAGGTCGCGATGCTCGCGGCGCTCGCCGGCATCGGGCACGACCTCCAGATCGATGCGGACAACCGCGAAGAGGAGAAGCCATGAGGGGGCGCCCCCACTTCTGGAAGTGCACATTCTGCGCGCGTCACCGGAAGGACTGCACGATCCGCGGCGCGCGGTCCCCGATGGGGACGAAGACGACCACCGGAAGGTGGCGTCCGTTCTCCTCGCGCAACATGCGCGAAGGCGCCGCCGTCGAATACCGGTGCAGCGATTGCGGTACCTCGGGCTGGTCGTCGCACGCCGATGCGATCGAGACCTTCGTGACGGAGCACCCCGACAAGGCGGCGGACCCCGCCTTCCTCGGGCGCACGAACGTGAAGTACCACGAGGACACATGCGTACGGCGCTTCCTCGCCGAGCACGCCCCTCGTCCGCCCGTCAGTACGTAACCGAGAGCCCGGGGGAAGCATCCGCTTCCCTCGGGCTTTCGTCGTTCCGTCGTGCCGCGTGGACCGCGTTCGCGACGCAAAGCCCGGTCACGAAGATCGCGACGAAGGCCCGGCGAATGTCCCGGTCGACCTCTTCCGTGGTGCGCGCCGGGCAGGTCAGGAAGTAGATCCAGGCGGCAGCCGAGAACGTGGCGAGGAAGAACCAGGTCGAGGCGAGCGCGAGCATCGGAGGTAGGCCCCTCAAAAGGCCGAAGGCGGAGGCCTTACGGCCGCCGCCCCCGGGGGTGCAACGTAGGAGGAGAGACTGTCGACGATCCACGACAAGGCCACGAAGGCCAGCAAACCCAATCCTACGGGGGCCGCAGGCCCCCGTCAACGGGCGTCGCGCGGGTGCCAGGCCACCGCGACGACCGCGAGCGCCGTTGCCGCGAGCGAGGCGCCCACGAGCGCGTAGGCCGTCGTCGGAGGCGGGCCCAGGACCTCCGGGTCGATCTCCGGGATGATGAGGTTCGCCCGGCCGCCCGCGGGGTTCTCCGAGTCGTTCCCCGCCGACGCCACGACCTCGGTCGCGACCCGGTCCGGCGTCACCGGTAGGGCGGGCGAGCCCTGGTCGACCGTGCCGGGCACGTGCGGCTGCGTGGCCGTCGACCCGGTCGCGAGCGTCGTCACGATGCGCTCGAAGGCCGCCGGGTCGTAGGCCGGCTCCACCGCGAGCCCTAGGCCGGCTATGGCGCCGCCGGCCCGGCGTGCGGCCGAGGCGAGCCGGCCCCGAGCCCGGGAGAGGTCCGTGGGGCTGCTCAGGACCGGCGCGAAGGCGAAGCCCGCAGCCGCGGGTAGCTGCGCCGGCTGGTAGCGCGGGTTCGGCGTCCCGACGCGCGCCCGCGTCCGGTCGATCGTGATCGTGCCCCGCCGCAGCGCCCCCGTCCCGTCGGCGATCGTGATGCCCCGGGAGGCGAAGAACGCGGCCGGGTCCATCGTCGTGCCGAACGCCGAGACGGTTGTCGACGGGCGGTAGAAGTCGTCGCCCGAGACGCCGTAGAGCGTGTTGTTGTTGCCGGGCAGGAAGTCCGGCGCCTGGTTCTGGTAGGTGCTGCGCTTGAGGTTCCGGATCTCGAAGTGCAGGTGCGCGCCCATCGTCGGGAACTCGCCGTTGCGGGTCGCCCCGATCCGCGCAATCTGCTGCCCGCACGTGACGCGGTCGCCGACCTTCACGTCGAAGTCCTGCAGGTGCGCGTAGAAGGAGCACCACGGCGTGCCACGCGGGCCGTTACCGAGCGACGGATGTTCGACGAGCACGCAGTTGCCGTAGCCCGAGGTCGCGTTCATGCGGCTCCCCGGCCAGACCTCGTTCCAGGTGTAGCGCACGATGCCGTCGGCGATCGCGTAGACCGGCTTGCCCGTGGGTGCGGCGTCGCGACCGCAGAAGTCGAGGCCGGCGTGGAAGAGGCGACGACTGCCGCGCTGGCGCATGCCGTAGAAGGAGCCGACGACCATCGTGTCGATGTCCGTCGGCGGGCAGATGTTCAGGGTGCTCATGTCCGTGGCTTTCCGAGCGTGGGTGGAGGGTTCGTGTTCCAGAGGTCGATCGCGTCTTCACGCAGAGGGACGGCGTGCCCGGGGTCGGAGATCACCAGCTCCGGCTCGCGCCACCCCGGGCGCCGTGGGTCGAAGCGACGGTAGCCGAGGTTCGCACCGCGGACGTCAGCGAAGAGCCAGCCCTGCTCATAGTAGGCGCGGAGCGCGTCGAGGAAGAGCGGCGTCGCCGGCAACGATCGAAGTTCCTGGTCGAGGTAGACGAGCAGCTTCGCCACACCGAGCGCGCGCTCCTCGAAGGTCATGTTGACGAAGAACTGCACGAACGGTGGTGCGTAGCGCCCGTGCCCGGGACTGCGCCGGAGCTTCGCGCGCGCGACGTCTTCCAGCTCCGCCGCGCGAGCAAGCAACGGGAACCACGCCGCGGGGCGTCCCGCATGCATGTAGACGTTGAAGAGTTGCTGCGTCGCGTCCGTGATGTGCCGGAGCAGATCGTCGAGCGGCTTCGTCAGCTCGCCGGGGTACGGTGCGATGGCCTCGCGCCAGATCGCGAAAACGACCCCATCACGGTCTTCGCGCCGTCGCCCCACCACCCAGCGAATCGCGTGGTAGCGCACGAGCCCGCGCGTGATGTCCTGGTTGCCGTGGAGCACGTTCGTGACGAACAGCGCTTCCGTGTGGTCCGTCGTGAGCTTCAGGACGACGTCGCTGTCGTGCGTCGGGAGCACGCAGCCGTAGTGGCCGCATCCGTACTCTTCGTACTCTCGGTCGAGGAAGTTCCACTTCGGTCGGTACCTGGGCGCGACGTTCGTCTCGATCTCGTCGACGATGTGCGGCAGAAGCTCTTCGACCCAGGGGGTTGCGGCGAGACCACGCGCCATCGTCACAGCTCCTTGATCTCGACCCGCAAGAGGTCGGGTCGAAGCGGGACGGCGTGGCCCGGGTCCGTGATGATCCAGGCGTTCCAGCCGTCGTCGTCGAGCGGCTTGCCGATGTTGTTCCGGTGCACGTCGGCGAGCACGAAGCCTCGCTCGAAGTACGTGTGGAGGGCGTCGCCGACTCGGTAGAGGCCGTCTTCCTGGGAGAGCTGTTCCGAGTAGATTCGGAAGCCGGTGAGCGCGAGGGCGAGACGAAGCGGCCCGCGCGCAAGCTCCAGCCGCCCGTCGTACACGCCCATGCTGTCGTAGTTCGCACGCACAGCCTGGTCCTCGTAGTCGGCCGCTTCCGCGAGCGCGGCGAACCACTCCTCCGGCGACTTGGCGCGCTGGTAGCGTGCCCGCAGCGCGCGTCCTGCGGCTTCGATGGTCCACAGCCGACGAACGCCATCCGACAACGCATCGTCCTTCGGATCTACGGTGAACGACGACGTGTGCGCGTGCCGTCGCAGTCGTCCGATCTCGTGCGCCTCGGAGCGCCAGATCGCGTAGACGGGGCGCCCGCGCCGCTCTTCCGCGGGCAGCGTCCGGACGTCGAAGTAGCGGACGAGCCCCTCCGTTTCGTCCTGCTGCCCACGGAGCACGTGCGCGACGAACCAGGCCTCGGACGGATCGGACGTGACCTTCAGGACGACTCCGGGCGTCCGGGTCGGCATGACGCAGCCGTAGTGTCCGCAGCCGTACTCCTCGAAGGACTTGCGGCCCCGGGGCGCGTTCAAGATCGGGACGGGCGCCCACTCGGGCGAGACCTCGCTCTCGATGCGGTCGAGCACCTTCGCGAGCGCCTTGTCGACCCAGGGCGTCTTGCCGAGACCGGAGGTTTGCATGGTCTGTCCTTTCGTGAGGCCAAGGTCGCTCTCAAAGTCGCGGCGAACGTCGAATGTGCGCCCCGTGCGCGCTTCCAGCGTGGCAAGTAGCGCGAGCCCATCCGCGAGCGTGAGCGCCGCGTTGTCCTCCACTGCGAGCTGTCGAATCGTCATGGCGAGGTCGAAGGCTTCCTCGCCCGTGAACGGTGCGGAGGAGCCAAGGCGCGCAACCACGGCGCGCACACCGCGAGCGCGTACCGGGAACGCGAAACCCAAGTCGAGCAACACGACCCTGCCGTCTGGCGTCTGCCGCACATCTTCCGTCTTCGCTTCGATGCCGCGGTAGTCGAGACGGTCTGCTTCCGCGCGAACGCGCTCAAAGACGTGCCGCACCGAATCGCCTGCGAGCCAGCCAACACGCTCCCCGGTGATTGCCTCGCGCACGAGCACATCCTGCATCGCGTCATAGCGGATGAAGCGCGGCACGTGGGCTGCAACGGCGGTGCCGCCGAGCAGTCGCAGCAACTCAGCCTCCTCCGCTAACGTGTGTGGCGGTGCGTGCTTGCCGACCTTGAACGCAAGGCCGCGTGCGTCGCGAAACACGGCCCCCTCGGCGCCTTCACCGAGCAAAGTCAACGGAGGCGTGGCCCCCGCGCGTACCGCACGCGCCTCCAGGCTCATGCGGACCTCTCGACCGACTCGGCGACGCGCGTGGCGGCGAGCACGCCGCCGGCCACGATGCCGATGAGGGTGAGCAGGTTCGCCGTGCGTTCGTCGCCCCGCATCCGGAGCGTGAGCACCAGCACCCCGCCGACGGTGCCGAGCGCGATGAGGCCGAGCTGCAGGTTCGCCTGCTGCTCGCGATGAGGGTCGTAGCCGAGGGTCGTGTCCATGGTCTCTCCTACGGGTAGGATGCCGAGCCACGCCCCTCGGGGCAACGGTCCCGGCGTCAGGCGGTCGGGGGATCGGCCAGATGGCCCCAGTCGTTGACGATCACGCGCATCGCGAGCAGCACGGCCGCGACGTCGACCCCCTGCTCCATGGCCATCGCCGAGACGAGCCCGAGCCGGCGGAAGGTGTCGCCCTCGATGAGGGCCTCCTCGATGGCCGCCTGTGCCGCAGCGACCTCGGCCGCCGGGCGCGCGGGCTTTCCGGCGGGCTTCGCGCTCGCCTTCGGGGCGGCCCGGGGAACGGGCGGCACCGCCGTCGACGCGGACTCGATCGGTCCGATGTCGCCGACGACGGGCTCGTCGATCTGGGTCTTGGGCTTGAGGGTGGAGGTACGGATCGTCATGTCTTGTCTCCTGCGTTGAAACAGGCGACCAGGGTACCGCGTGCTTGCGTCTTTCGCACCTACTGATTGCTCAGAGGCCGAACGACTGGATGGCTGCGGCGTCGCGGGCGGCGAGGATGCCGACCGACGGCGAGGGCGCCAGTTCGTTCGTGCGCTCGCCCTGCACGAGCACCATCGGCCCGTTGCCGTTGCCGAGGTCTTCGACCGCGCGCACGTTTCAGCCCCACCACCGGTAGTAGGGCGTGAGCCCCGTCGTCGGGGCGCCGATGAACGAGCCCGTCTCCGACTCGCGGAAGTCCGTGCCGAACGTGAGCAGGTTGATGAACGTCGGCTTGTAGCGACGGCCCTGGATGCTGGCGGTGGGGTAGAGGATCACGGAAAGCTCCTTGGGGTCAAGTCACTGCATCCGACGTGATGATGTTCGAGGTGCCAGGCCAGCAATAGCGGCCGTTGCCGTACACCGCGCCCCGCGTCGGAGACGCCGTGCCGACGTTGACGCCCGTGGGTGCGCTTCGCGACGACCAGTTGATCCCATCCGGAGATGCCCAGATGCCCGAACCGGACCCTATCGGGCCGATGATGAAGGCACCGTCGCCGAATCCGATCGTGATCACGTTGCCCGCACCGATGTTGTAGACCGTGTTCGGAGCAGCCCACATAATGCCGTCGGCCGACGTCACGACCGTGCCGAGGGCGCCAACGGCAACGCATCGACCTGTTGCCGGGTTGGCTGCGACACCGTAGAGCACCGACGCCGTGCCCGACGTACGCGCGGTCCACGTGATGCCGTCCGGCGACGTCGAAATCTTGCCCGCGCTGCCAACGGCGACGAACAGCGTTCCGTTCCAAGCGACCTGGTAGATGATGTCCGTACCGAAACCGCTGGTGCGCGAGGTCCAGCTCGTACCGTTGGTGGACGAGAGAAGGAATCCGGATGTTCCCGCCGCAACGACGGTTGTTCCAGCCGCGTTGGTGGCGACCCCGTTCAGTGCAGGCGGATTCGCTGCCGTGTAGCGTTGCGTCCACGTGATGCCATCCGGGCTCGTCCGGATCTCGGCGTTGGAGCCGCCCGAGTCGTTGCCGCAAGCAACGAAGAGCCCGAGTCCTGCGGCCCAGCAGACGCCCACCAGGTTGTAGACCGTTCCGGAGGTTCGCGGAGTCCAGGTGATGCCGTCCGGAGACGTGACGATCACCCCAGCAGAACCGACCGCGCAGAAGATCGAGCCGTTCCACGCGATGTCGCGGTACGTTCCCGTCACGGGCACCGGCGAGATTCCTGCGAGGCGAAGGTTCGGCTTCACCATGGTGCCAGTCGGCGCCGCCGTCACCGTCGACCCGACAATCGCGGTGCCCGAGCGCACGAGCGCCTGTCCGTCTGCGATCGCGCCGAACGCCAGCAACGTCGGGCCCGCAGTCTCGCGGATACCGCGTACGTCGGGCGACGCGGCCGTACCGCCGAGCTGCCCAGCAAGCTGAACGCAGGGCGCCCACACCGCCGCCCCCGCCGTCGCAGTCGTGCAGACGTAGAGCGCGTTCACCGTGCCGGCCACGTAACACTCATCGCCAACCTGCAGAGCGCTCGACTGCGTGGGCGAACCAGCGACGTTCGGTAGATCCGCGGTCGCCAAAACCGTGGGCCACCTGGGGACGTTCTCGATCTTCTGCCGAAGTGCCATGGAAACCTCCCTATCACGCGCTACGGCGCCATGCCCGGAGCGAGGACCACACGCGCTCGGTCGAGGATCTCCGCCGCTGTGAGTGGCGCTGTGTGGAACGCGAGCGCCGACAGCGCGTTGGGTGTTTGGAGCGCAGCGTTTCCAGCGATCGAGTTGAGCACGGCGAGCGTGTTGCCGGAGTAGCCGGACGGCTGCCCCAGCGACGTCTGCGTCGTCCGAAAAGCACCGTCGACGTACCAGTCGACGGTCGTACTGCCACCCGCCACCGTGCGATTGATGACCACGTGGTGGAAGTCGTCCAGCGGCAGCCGCCAGCCAAGGTAGAACTCCACTTCGCCGGGTCCGCCGTCCACGAGCACCGAGACGAAGTAGAGCCCGGCGCTATTCGTGCGCAAGCTGTAGTTCGGATCGGTGTAGAACGCCGTCGTGTTCCCCGCGATCTGCGCCCATGTCGTGATGTCGGAGATTCGCACGACGACTTCGAGCGCCATCGATCCGGACGCCCCGGACGGCCCGAACACGGCATCCGTAGCGGAGAGAATCGTGAGGTTGTCGCTGAGGATGGCGCGCCGATCGCGCGGACCGATTTCGTAGGACGGGCTTCCGGAGACCGCGAGGTTGCGACCGTTGCCCGACACGTCCACGGTGCTGTTGTCGAAGTGGTAGAGCGCCGCAACCGTGGGCGCATTCGGCAGAAGCCCGTAGCCGCCACCCACTGGCGTCCACGCTGCGGCCCCCAGCGCAGCGTCCGTGCACAAGTAGAGCCCGGACCTAGACGTAACGTAGCAGGTGTCCCCGTGCTCCAACGAGGACGACTGCGTCAGCGCACCGGAGACGTTCGGTAGGTCGGCTGTCGTTGCCACCGACGGCCACCGTGGAACGTTCTCGATGCGCTGACGAAGAGTCATCCTCGGGGTCGATCAGGTGAGCACGGCGGGGACGCCCTGGTAGAGCGTGCCGCCAGGGCGAAGGATGAGCGGACGGCTGTTGCCCGACTGGTCGGAGAGGTCGGCGGCGCCGCTCGTCCAAACGAGCGGCCAGTCGCCCCATGCCGTAGGATCCGCAGCGATGTCGTTCGACAACGCGAGGATGGTGGCGTCGGAGGGCTGCCCCGTCACCTGCTTCATCCGCGCGGCCGTGTTGTAGCCGGCGCCGGGAGCGACGGCGAAGTCGGTTGCATTGAGGTCCGGCGTGAACGCCGCAGCGTGCGGCGCGCTCCATCCAGCCGCTTCGCACGCCGAGCGAAACGCGGCGAGCGTCACCGTCGACACGTACGGACCGTAGAAGCTACCGTCGGCGAACTTGGTCCAGAGCGTGACCGTGATCTCGCTTCCGGTGTTCTCGACGTACCACGCCGTGAAGTTGAAGCCCTGCATCTGCGGAACCGAGAGCCCGCCCTGCCCCATGTACGAGTAGTCGCCGAGGTAGCTGTCGTTCGGCTCGCTCACCGCCGCACCGTTGGCGAAGATCATGGAATTGGCGTTGAAGTAGCACGCGGTCGAGTCCGCACTCGGAACCGTCATGTTCCCGGTGATGCAGCGCACGTACCAGTTGCCGAAGTAGAGCTGGTAGATTTCCTGGTTGCCGCGCGTGAAGGGGAACGTTTGATCCGCAATCGTCTCCGGAATGCGCGACCACACCGTGAAGAGCGTGCCGCCCGTCGGCGCATCCGGACGCCCCACGTAGTCGTTGCCGTACGCGGTGCGCCCGAACTCGATCGAATCCGCAGGCACGCCGCCACCACGCGTTGCGATCGACGCCGCAGGGTAGAGGATCACGCGAGCCTCCACGTGTTCGCCGCAGTCACACGAAGCTGCCACGCACGGTCCGCTGTCGTCGGCGGGGCCGCATCAGAGCCCGGCAGGAGCAGCGACGCCGCGCCCTGGATCGTGCCGCCACCCGGCGCGGAGAGCGTCAGCCCGTCGGCGTTGGCTGACGCGAGCACGACCTCCAGCACGAAGCCGATCGGCATGTTCGCCGGAAGCGTCGGTGTGATGGCGCCGGCCGCGGCGGTGTACTCCTGCAACGTCACACCCGTCGCGATCGTGCCGGGCGTGTTCGAGCTGCTCGACGCGCGGTTCGCGACGCTGCCGAGCGGCGCCCAGACGGCGGCGCCCGGCGTCCGCGTCGTGCAGACGAAGTACCCCATGCCGGTCACGACACAGAGGTCGTTGACACGAACGCCGTCCGACTGGACGAGCGCGCCTGCCACGTTGGGAAGCTGTGCGACCGATGCAACATCGGGCCAGCGGGGGACGAGAACCGGGGAGACGCCGAACGACATGGGAGACCTCTAGCGATGAGGGGTGCGCCGGTTTCGCCGCCGGCGCTGCGGCTACGTGTTCACGGCGGGTTGGCGAAGAAGACCTGGTTGATCTCCGTGAGGTTGAGGTCGATGTGCCACCGGATCTCCGGTCCCTCGGTCGTCCAGAGGTACGACCGGTTCTCGGGATCCGCGGGATCGGCCGTGGCCTCCGCGAACGTCGCCTCGCGGATGTAGAGGTTGCCGCCCCCGACGAGCGGCAGCGCGAGGAAGTCGCCCTCGGCGACCGTCGTGAGGCCGTTCAGGTTGATCGCGAGGTTCGCGGGCGTGCCGCTCCACGTGACCTCGGGGTGCGAAGCCCCGATGAAACCCATGCGTGCGAGGTTCGCATCACCCGCGACCGGGGCGACGCGCGCGACGTTGGCGGGGTTCAGGAGGAAGGACGTACCGTTGACGTCGTTCGCTCCCCAGTTTGCGCTCGGCATGTGCTTTCTCCTTCAGGGGCGCGCGAAATCACGGCCCGACGATGTTGGTTCCGATGGTGGTTCCCGTACCGGTGTCGCTGTATGCACCGGTGATCCGATTGCTCGTGACGATCGTGTTCGTGACTGTTGCACCTGCAACGCTCAAGTTCCGACACGTGTTGCCGCTCATAATGGCCGAAGTCGCCGCGCCCGCCGCGCCCGCGGTAAGCGCAACGTCACCCTTCGTGTAAACGCCCTCAACGGTGAAGCCGTCCACGCGCGTCCCCGCGGTGTTCGCGACCGTCATGGCCACGTTCCCGACACCCGCGCCACCATTCGACATGCGGAGATCGGACAGCAACAGGTCTTGCATGGTGAGCCCACTACCCACCGACCCAGCGAAAAGCGCATGCGAGGTGTTCGCTGTTGGGCTCGCGATCGCGCGAACCCGCGATACGCGCGTGCCAAGGATCGTTGGCGTCGACGCTCCGGCGCCGCTCGCGGACACTGCTACCGCGTAGCCCGACACCGACAACGTGCCGCGCATGTCGTGGTCCACGTCGTCGATCAACGGACCCCGCACGGTACCGGTGATCGCCTGCGTCCCCGCCACGTTGCACGCGGAGTTGACACCCTGCGCGCGAAAACCACGGATCACCGTCGCGTAGATGTTCGTGAGGAAACCGACACCTGCAGCGCCACCGGTAGGGACGACGAAGCTGCAGTTGCGGACGACATTCGGCGCCGACGGTTCGGTGTACGCCGCTGCCACGCTGTAGAGGAAGATCCCGTATGGAACACCGACGCCGAACGTCGTCAGGTTGGCGACGCGCATCGCGACGTTCTCCCACGTGACGCCGCCGATCACCGGAGCGCCTTGGTAGGAGAAGCAAATCTTCGTGGCATCGACCACCACGCCCGTGTTGTCGCCGAGCACCACGTCGAGATTGCGATAGGTGCACCCTGCGCTAATGCCGATGGCGCCGCGCGCGTTCGCAACGTTGCCGGCAGCGGGATCACGGGCAATCACCGTCATGTCCGTGATCGTCACATCCGCGCCGGGGTCAAGCACCGTACCCGCCTGCGTTGTCGTAGCGACAGGACCCTTCAGAATCGTGCACCCAACGCCAGCACCCTGCAGGTTGCACCCCACAGGCGGAGTCAACGTGCTGCCCGACGTGTAGGTGCCCCGTCGTAGATAGACGTTCACACGGAGCGGTGCGAGCGCAGCAGCCGCCGCGAGCGCGGCCGCGATGCCCGTTCCGTCGCCGGGGTCGAGGTAGTTGCAGACCGAGGTCGTGTCGCCCGCGAGCGCGTTGCCGACGACGATCGCAGCTTCGTAGATGTCGGTCGTCGGTCCGCTGCTGCCGCCGCTGCCGTCGCCCGCGCCGTAGATCGGGACGACCGAGCCAATCGCTTCGCTGGGGGTATGCAGCATGGCTCAGCGTTCCTTCTGCGCCCAGAGGCGGAAGACCTCGGGGCCGTTCTCGGGCGTGAGCACCGGCGTGTTCGTGTCGGCGCCGCGCTGGTCGTCGTACTTCCCGTAGGCGAGTCGAAACCAATCGTAGGGCGACACGTCGAACACGAGCGTCGTCTCGACCTCGACGCGCTGCGGCACCGTCGTCGACGGGTACGGGATGTTGAGCTGCGTCATGTAGACGTTGCGCGCGCCGTACTGGACGGGGAGGAGCGACGTCATGGGGTTCGTCACGGTCGGCGCGATGCCGCGGATCACCGGGTCGACGACCGAGATCGAGAACCACTGCTTCGGCGCCTGGCCGCCCTCGTAGTACGGAAGCGAGGAGTTCGGAATCGCCCACGGCGTCGCCTTGTCGTTCGCGACCTGCGGGATGAAGGCGAGGGCGTTCGTCGGGTCCGCCGGCGGCAGCGCGCCGACGACGTACGGGATCACGTACTGCACGAAGAACGTGAGCCGTCGGTAGCCTCGAACGTCGATCGCCTCCGTGAGGTTGAGCCCGGTCGCGAGCGTCTCGACGTACGCCGGAAGCACGTCCGTCACGAGGTACGGTTCGGTCGTCTCGTTCGGCACCATGACGAACGGGAAGCTCTCGTCGCCCGGAAGCGGCTTCGCGCCGGTCGGACTCTGATAGGCGACGACGAGGCCCGCGTTGCCGCTGTCCTCGCGCATCGCGCGTTCGCGCGCCTCCATGAGCGGCGTGTAGCCGGTGCCGCGACGTTCATCCCTGGGCATGGTTCTTCCCCTGCGCCTGCTCGGCGGCTTCACGCGCGATGCCGACAACGCTCTGCAACTGCGAGAGCATGCCGGGGTAGCGCTTGTTCACGAACGCGGTCAGGCCGAGACCGACGAAGTTGGCGACGGCCTTCGCGCCAGCCTGGACCTTCGGCAAGCACACGTTGCAAATGACCACCTGGTGCTTGCCCGCGCGAACCGTCTTCGCGTCGTCGGTGTCGTACACCACGTGTCCGCACGTGCACGTGTACGGCTGCGCGAGCTTGCTCATCCGCCGCCTCCGGTCGCGACCTTCGCCGCATGCATGCGCGCCTTGACGGCACACGGCGTACACGATGGGCCCTTGGCCTTCTTCCCCTTCTTCGGGGCGGGCTGGCCGTACTGCTCGGCCGCCGTGACTCCGGTGTTCACGACGGTCTCCAGAAGGGCGGTGAAGAAGTTGCTCGGCATGGTCTACCTCCGACGGACCATCATACCCCCGATTCCGAGCCCGACGAGACCGAGCAGGCCGAAGCCCACGCGGTAGGTCGTGGAGTCGAGGGACTTGCCCCAGATGCCCACGAGGCCCGCCGTGACGCCGCCCTGGAGCAGCGCGCCAGCCGTGGCGGACCGCGCGGTCCGGCCGACGGCGTACGCGACGCTGCCGCCGAGGAGCGCGGCGCCGATGACCGTCAGGCCGTAGGCGGGCGCGGGCGAGAGCGCCCCGAGCCCGGCGTTCGGGTCGAGGTGCGGGAAGACGCCCTGGATCGACGGGATCCCGGGGCCGGTGATCGGGGCGACCGCGGCGATACCTGCCGTCCCCGAGGCGCGGGCTGCCGCCTGCTCGAAAGCCCGTTCGGCGTCGCTCTTCATGCGTCGACCTCCAGCATGTACTTGCTCGGCGTCGCGTCGTTCAGGCTCGCGAGTCGCCGCACCCGACCGAGGCCGTTCATCGACGACTTCGGCTTGTAGAACGTCTTGTACGTCCACCACCCTGCCGCTCCCACGCCGAGGAGAACCACGGCGAGCCCGATGTACCAGATGGCGCCCTTGCCGGGCGCGGTGTTCGCGAAGAACCGCGTCACTTCCGTCGTCGAGAACGCCTGGTTCACGACCGCGGCGCACTGCGCAGGCGTGCCCCCCTGGGCAACGCACTGGTCGTAGACTTGCCGCCGATCGTGAAGGATCTGCTCCAGCGCGCGACTCTGTGCCCACGTCACGTACGCCTGCGACAAAGCACTCGTCAACGCATCGATGAAGTAGATGTCAGCGATCACGACCGCGGTTACCGCCAGGATGATGCCGCCGATGAGCACGAACTGCGCGACGCCGAGTCCGTTCGTGCCACCACCCGTCTGTACGGCAGGCACGTTCCTCGGCGTCTCAGGGCGCACGGACGGCAGCCACGTCGGCCACGGCACCCGCGCCATGAGCTGGTCGCCGGCGAAGCGCCCGACGGAACCGTAAAGCGCCTTCCGTAGCGCACGATGGTACGCAACTTGTGTGTTGTGAACCTGGTGCCGAAAAGTGTCGTACTTCGGGTAGTCGGCCGCCGCCACCTGCCCGACGTTGTGCTGGCGGATGAAAGCGTTGGCCGTCACCACGGCGGCACCCTCGACGACCATGAGCTGCTGAACAGCATCCCGCACCGTCTGCACCCGATCGAGCACCTGCTGCGGGAGGAGGACCATCATCAGCGGGTCGCGCTGCGCGGCCTTCTGGTAGGCGATCTCCCCGGGCGTGGGCGCGATCGACGTCTGCGACTGCACCGCCGCGTCCGGGTTGATCGACGCGAAGCCCTGCCCGAATGCCCGCGCGTTGTAGTAGTTGCCGCCCATCGCTCACCTCGGGTGTGGCGGCCTGCGGCCGCCTGGGGTATGTTGGTGGGGCGCTTGCGCAACCACCAGCGGGTCCCTCGGGGCCCCCGAGGGGCGGGAGAGGGAAACCTCCCCGCTCTTCGTCTTTCAGCCGGCGTCGACCGCCGCGTAGAACTCCGTGATGACCGACGTGTGCGCGACGCCCACGTCCGCCTGCGCCGCCATCCGCTGCTCGGGTGCGAGCCAGAACTCGATGACCTGCCCCGGGTAGATCGGCGCCTGCGAGTAGGGCCGGCTCGTCATCAGGTCGAGGTCGCTCGGGTCGATCGCTGCGAAGACCTGCGGGGCCTGCGGGACGATGAACTGCACCTTCCGCAGCCGGGCGTCGCCGTCGGGGAGCGGGTCGACGACGACCTGAAGCTCCTGCGAGAGCGTCTTCCGTTCGAGCGTGGAGTGCAGGAACTTGAGGCCGTGCATCAGGTCACCATGACGTAGCCGGCGAAGCCGACGGCTGCGGGGAAGGTGTTCGTGTTCGAGGCGCCCTTCACGCGGAGCAGCTCGCCCGGTTCGAGCGTGAGGCCGTCACCCGGGAACTGGTGGACGACCGCGTTGTTGACGTCCGTGCCGAGCAGGCAGAGCGGCATGCGGTAGATCGCCTCGGGGTAGACCGGGCCGCGGAACCACCACGCCTGCGTGCCGTTGCCGTTCTGGCGCACGCCGATCCGGAAGAGCCGCGCGTCCGCGAGACTCGTTCCCGTCGGCGCGTTCGTCTGCCCCTCGCCCGGAGTGAAGAGCCCCGTCTTCGCGGCCATCACCGTCATCTCGGTGATGATCACGGGCTCGTTGCCCGTGTTCTGGAGCTGCGAGGGGTCGACGACCCAGATCGCACCAGCCCGCGTCGCCTCACCCGAGTAGAGGTACGGCCGGCCCGACTTGAAGCCGAGGCCGGTGAACTGGACCGTGATCACGGCCGCCGCGTCGCTCACGCCCGTCGTCGAGAGGCTGTAGGGCGGCCACTGCACCGACGAGAAGTCGTACGGGCTGTCCAGCTCGACGCGGAGCGAGTCGCGCGAGGAGAGCACGAGCGGCTGCGCGAAGCGGTGCGTCACGATGCCGTTGTTCATGCTCGTCGGCGGCGCGACGACCTTGTTCTGCCACGCGGGCCCACGAATGAGCCGCTCGTTCATGTAGAACTCGCCGTAGCGCTCGACGCGGAAGAACATGTCCTGAATCGCCGCCTGCGACGGCCACTTCAGCGTGTTCTGGTCCGACATGATCGGCATCGGTGCGGCGATCATGTGCGTGAGCCGCACGGGGAACTGCTCGCCGTTCTTGTAGGCGTCGGAGTCGGAGTTGCCGATCTCCTGCCCCACCGCGGTCGCCACCGTCGGGAAGTCGAGGACGTCGTAGTAGAAGCGCGGCTCGACGAGGACGCCTTCGCCTCGGTTGCGGGACGCGAACTGGACGAGATCGTTGTAGCTGGGCATGGATCAGGCCTCGACGACGGCGTAGCCGGTGAAGGAGAGGTAGACGATCGCTTGCGGGCGCACGATCTGCTCGTCCGGCGTGACCGTCGGCAGCGCGATGTCGTGCAGCGAAAGGTTCGGCAGCGTGACGCGCAACCCCTCGTTCGGCTGCAGCGTGATCGGGCGCGCGAGGTCGGAGACGAGGCCCGGCGTCTGCGTCGGGCACGCCGCCGCGAGCGGGAGCCCGTCGCGCCACCAGTAGGCGCTCGTGCCGCCGTTGCGCGAGCGCACGCGCCCGAGCGTGGTGCAGAGGAGCGAACCCGTGAGCGGGCTGCCCTGCGTGTAGAGGACTTCGTCGTCGAACGCGCGCTGGTCGATCGTCCAGCCGAAACCGCGGAGCTGCGTCGGCATGACGAAGGTCGACTTCTGGTCGACCATCTGCTTCGCGGTGAACGTCAGCGACGGCGGGTACACCTGCGTCTCCGTGCCGTCCGAGAAACCCTGGAACGGCCCGTCGGGGAAGCTGCCTTCCCCGCTGCCCGTGGGCCCGAAGAGGTTCTGGTAGCGCAGGTTCGCCGCCGCGTTCGTGAGCTGCGGCATCACGGATCGCTGCTTCACGTACGCCGAGCCCGGGAAGTTCGCACCTTCGCCGGGTGCCGCGGCGAAGAAGTTCGTATCGATCTCCACCGGCGTCGCGCTCGTCGGCACGCGCGTCGGCACGCGCCCCGAGAGCGTGACCTCCATCAGCGCCGCCGGCGGCAGCACGCACGGATGGTCGAAGTCCCAGCGCACGGTGTTCTGCACGTCCCGCGTGCGCGTGTTCGGCGTGAGCGAGAGCGTGGTGCCCATCGACATGAGCGCCGGTGCGTCGTTCATGTAGTCGAGCGGCTCGCGCGCCGTCGCCATCGAGCGCGCCGCGAACGCCGGCGCGATCTCGCCGAGCGAGTAGCGAAGGCCACCCGAGAGACCGATCTCGATCGGGAGCTTGTCGAGGAAGTGCGCCGCCGACTCCGGGTAGCCGACGGGGTGCATCGCGAGCGCGATCGCCTTCGTCAGCACGATCGGCCAGCGACTTCCGTTGTAGAAATCGTCGCGACCAGGGGACAAGAGACGCGTCGCGCCATCGTCGTCGCGGTAGAGCCCGATCGCGCCCCAGAGCACGCGTGGCTCGTAGTAGAAGTCGGGCTTGAAGACGGTCAGGTCGTGGGCGTCGCGCATGGGGGAATCCTAGCCTGAAACGGAAACGCCCCTCAAGCCGTTGGCCCGGCTCAAGGGGCGTTCCAGGGGGTGCGCCCGTTGATCAGGCGACCGGGCGGCGCTTCATGCCGTCGAGCCAGAGACGCAGGCGGATGTCCTGGTTCACGTCGGCGAGGGCGCCTTCGGGGGACGAGACCTTCACGTAGAACACGCGATCGGACTCGATGTAGACCGGGATCTCCCAGCGCCACTGGTTCGTCGAGGAGACGCGACCGGCGGTGCCGTAGTCGGCCGCGCCGAGCGTGAGCGTCGGACCCGCCGCGACCGAGGCGATCGTGGTGCCGTGCACGACCGGACCCACCGACTGCGGGATCCGCGAGAAGGGCACGCGGGCCTGGGGCTTGTTCACGTTCGCGCCGACGAACAGCTCGAAGAGCAGCGAGCGCTGCATCGCGAGCAGGTTGTGGCGCGAGACCTGGGGCGCGCGTGCGGCGAGCACCGCGGCGTCGGCCGGGGCGATGCGGGGGTCGGCCGCAGCCGCCGAGAGACCGAAGGCCTCGTACGTCGCCGCGTAGATGACCAGGGCTTCGTCCTGGTTCGTGCGGTTGCGGACGGTGCTGTTGGTGTCGGCGTCGTCGGCCGTGCGCTTGGTGAGGCCCTCGGAGGGAACCTGCTGGCCCGCGATGTAGCTGAAGGCGCGCAGGTTGATCTTCGAGTAGGCCGCGAACTCGATCGTCGAGAACGAGGGCCAGTGGATCCACTCGTCGATCTTGAGGTTCGTGCCGTCGGGGAGGCGGATTTCACGGATGGCCATGTCGGTACTCCTGAATCCTCACGCCACCGGGCGCTTGTGGTAGCCGTGGAGGAAGGCGCGGAGCCGGATCCGCGAGTTCGACTGCGGGAGCGAGAGCCCGGCGACCTCGCCGCGCGGGGTGAGGTACCGCAGGCGGAAGGCCTCGCCGCCCTGGATGAAGAGCGGGCTCGCGAGATGCCGCAGGCCCTTGACCGACGTCGCGCCGTTGCTCGCCGCGATGTAGCCGTTGGCGAAGTCGCCGCCGACGCCCGACGCCGTGCCCGACTCGATGCCCGAGCCGGCCGCCATGAAGGCGAGGGGAGCACGGATGTACTCCTTGACCGACGCGATCGAGATCGTGACGAGGAGGTCCCGCTGCATGCGGAGCATGTTCGAGAGCCCGACGTCCGGCGCGACGACGTTGTTGTCGTCGGTCGCGAAGATCGCGCCCGGAGGCGGAATCAGGTACGCCTCGACGCTGATGGCCTGGACGACCATCGCCTCGTTCTCCGGCAGACGACCGCCCTCGCCCTGCAGGTTCGTGTCGAGCAGCGTGGAGGTGCGCTGCGTCGCCGAACCGGGGACCGAGCCGCCGATGCCGTAGGTGAACGCCTCCTGGGTGACCAGGGGGCCGGCCTTGATCTCGACCGTGGACCAGATGGGCTCCGCCGTCGTCCAGTCCGCCGGGGTGACGGTCTGTCCGTTCGGGAGCCTGACCTTGAGAAGCTGCGACATGGTGTTCTCCTGCTCCGTCGATCAGGCGACCGGGCGCTTGTAGAGGCCGTCGAGCAGGACCCGGACCTGGAAGAGACGGTTCGTCTCCGCCACCTCGGGGGGCTCGCCGAGCACGTTCGACGCGAGGCCGATGTTGAGCGCCGCCCCGGACGGGTTGACGATCGCGACCTCGTACTTCTCCTGGCCGCCGATGTGGATCGGCACGGAGAGAGCGCGGACCGCCGACTGCCCGGGGAGGCCGGCCGTCGCGGGGATCGCGACCGTCGCGAGACCCGGGACCGACGCCTGCGCCATCGGGCCGAAGCCGGTGTTGTAGTAGCCGAGCGGCGCCTGGTGCTGCGTCTTCTGCGAGACGCGGATCTCCAGGAGCGCGAGGCGGAAGAGCGCCGCGAGCTGCCACATCATCGGCACGGGGTCGAGCGGGAGCCGCTCGGTCGCCGTGGTGGCGTCGGTGGGCGTCTGCGGATCCGTGCCGAGCGCGTTGTACTCGGGGCGGATCGCGTAGATCAGCATCTCCTCGGTCGACGCCATGGCACTCGGGGTCGCGATGTTCGTGTCGCGATCCGAAGCCGTGCGCTTCGCGGTGATGTTGTTCGACGCGCTCACCGAATCGCCGTTCGTGTAGTTGAACAGCGGGATGCGCTCGTCGGTGGCACCCGTGAGGATGTCGCAGGTGGAGTAGAGCGGACGGTCGGTCCAGTCCACGAAGGCCACCTGCCGACCGTCCGGGAGGCGCATGGTGGTGATCTGGTTGATGGGCTGCTGCATGGCTGCTCCTCAGAGGGTCGGATCGATCAGGCGTTGAAGCCCGGGGTGCCGAACGCCGTCGTGTTGACCGCGCCGAGGCCCGAGAGGTTCACCTCGGTGCCGTACGCGGCGCCGAGCTGACCGATCGAGTCCGGACGCTGGCCCTGGGGCCACTGCTCCAGGACGGTCGCGCCGAGGCCGGCCATCTCGGGCATGACGGCGCCGAACTGCGGCATGATGGCACCGAAGCCGCCGATGCCGGCGACGCCGCCGAACTTCTCGTTCAGCATGAGGGCGCCCGAGGTCGCGACCGAGGACGCGATCACCGCGGTGCCGGCCGTGCGACGGCCCATGCCGTACACGAGGCCGAGGCCCACGAGCGCGCCCGCGCCCATGCTCACGAGGTACGCGTTCCGCGAGAGGAACTGCATCGCGGAGTTCGCCGACTGGCCGGCGAGCTTCCGGAACGCGACGATGGTCCCGAGCGCGAGGCCCGAGCCGATCACGATCGGAAGAGCGTCGCCGACGACGGTTCCCGCGTCGAAGAGCCCGTCGAAGCCCTTGCGGACCGAGATGATGGAACCGAAGCCGTAGTGCTTGCGGCGGTGCTTGCGATGACGCTTGGCCATGGTCTACCTCTTCTATACCCGTGTTCGGGCGGTCAACCGTACCCCCGCCGCGAAGCGAGGTTCGGAAATCGTGGTCAGCGGGCCTTCCGGCGGCCCTTCCGCGCCTTCTTGGCGGCCTTCTTCGCCTTGCGGCCGGCGACGTACGCCCCGCCGCCGAGCGCGCCCTTCGCGAACTTCTTCGCGGTGGCCTCGCTCTGGAAGCAGTTGATGAGCTTGTCGTTCTTCGAGTAGACGCAGAACGAGCCGGCGTGGGTCTTCTTGCGTCCCTTGCGCGCCTTCTTCCGCTTGCCGCGGAGACCGCCGAGCGCCTGAATCGAACGGCCGGCGGGATCCCCCGAGGCCCTCATCGCCGAGCATCCACATCCAGCCATGGGCTTCACCCCTTCTTCCAGATCAGGTACGCCCCGCCACCGGCGAGGAACGTGATTCCGAGCGCCACGAGGATCCCGTTGCGCCGAACCTTCGGCTGGATCTCGTGCGCGAAGAGCGCCTCGACGTCCGCGACCTCACGCGAGAGGCGCTGGTACTCGTCGGGGGTGCGCGAAGCAGCGCCGGCGTCGTCCGCCGCGCGGCCTGCGCGATCCTTCACCTGCTCGGCGAGCGTCTTGAGGGCGCCGCCGACGAACGGCTGCTGGAGCACGTTGCCCGCCGCTTCGTAGACGCGGTCGGCGCGCGTGCTGAGCGCGTTGAAGTCGGCGTCGAGGTCCCCGAGCCCGCGCAAGCGGGTGACCGGGATCGCCAGGGGCATCGCCACGATCATCGCGACCTCCGCTTCTGCCAGTGCTTGATCCCCCAGACGAGCAGGAAGAACGCGCCGAGGGAGACGGGGATGACGACCTTCGGATCCGAGTACCGGATCCAGCGACGACCCGTCACGTCGATCTCCTTGCCCGAGCGCACGGGCGGCTCGGCGGGCGTCATCGTCGCGGTCGAGGGCGCAGTCGGGAGCGACTGCCCCGGCGTCGAGGAGACGGGGATCGTCGGCGTGACGCGCGACGGCGTCTGCGTCTGCGCGGTCGTCGCCTGAACGAAGCCTCCGGAGGTCGAGCGCGTCGAGGTCACGGTCGTCGCGTTCGCAGCGCTCGCCGTCGAGGCACCTTCCGCGGCGTTCGCCGAGAGGAGCTGCGTCGCGTTCGCGGCCGCTTCACGCGAGGTCCGGCCGCGCTTCGCGGCTTCGTAGACCGAGCGCCCGAGATCCTGGAAGCCGATCGCTTCGTAGATCGTCGTCGTGTCCGAGAGCTTGTTCACGACGGTCGTGGCGAGGCCGATGTTCGCCTGCACGAGCGCCGTCGAGGCGACCTTCGTCGGGAACACGTTGGCCCAACCCGAGGTGCGCAGCATCGCCGGATCGGTCGCGACGTTCGCGAGGAGCAGCGAGACTGCGTTCGCCGTCTTCGGGCCGTAGAGGCCGTCGACCGTGATCGCGTTGTAGGTCGTGTTCGGGCTCTGCGCCCGCCAGGCGGGCAGGTACCGCCCGTACGTCGACTGGGCGAGCGCGACGAGCGCACTCACCACGTAGGCGGGCGCACGCTCGGCGATGGCCACGAGCGCCGCCCACGCGATCGCAGCGCCTTGGGCGCGATCGGTCGGCGTGAGCTGGGCCGTAGTGGTTGCATCACCGAGCATGGTTCACCTCGACATACGGACGGGGTCAGCGGAAGCGGTTCAGCGCTTCTTCGCCTTCTTGCGGGCCTTCGAGCACTTGACGAGCTTGCCGCCGCGCCCGTACTTGCAGCCCTTCTTGAGCTTGCCCGACTTCGTCAGGCACTTGGCCGCGCTCGCGGGCTTGCAGGACTTCTTCTTGGCCTTCTTCGCGGCCTTCTTCTTCGCCTTCGCCATGGTACTTTCTCCTTGTCGGCTCGGAGGCCGCGCGAATCACTTCTTCTTCGAACGCTTCGTCCGCTTCACGTGCGACGCGTAGAGCCGCGCCGCGGGCTTCGTGCAGACGAAGTGCCCGCGAGACTTCTTGCAGCCCTTCTTCAGGCCACCGGCCTTCTTCTTCGCCACCTTCGCGCCGACGACGACGTAGCCGTCGGGCGCGTGGAAGCGGCGCTGCTTGCCGTGACGCGGGGCCACGGGGCCGAACGTCTTGACGCTCTCGGCTGCCTTCACGGCCGCTGGCGTGCAGCGGTAGGCGCCCTTGACGCCCGGAACCGACTTGCAGCCGTGCCGGAGCTTGAACTTCGGCGTGCCGTCCTTGTGGAAGTGGTAGCGGTCCTGGACCTTGGCGACGCGCTCGTCGACGCAGACGAGCTTGCCCTTCGGCGTGCAGCCGCGCTTCTCGGCCTTCGCCTCGGAAGCGGCGACCGCGGACGGCGACATCTTCGCCCACGCGCCCGCTTCCGCCTCAGCAGCGGCACGCGACGCGGCGCGACGCTCCTTGAAGGAGCGCCCGCAGTATTCCTGGTAGCCCTGCCGACACAGGTCGCGGGCCGCCTTGACCGACGCCTTGCGCTGGCCGAAGGTCATGTCCCCGAGGCCACGACGGCGACGGCGCTTGGTGGTGGTGCGGCGATGGCCCTTACGCTTCGCCGGCTTTCGCTTTCGAGTTGCCATGATTCACCTCTTGCGGCCGACCGGCCGACTCCCCGCCGGTCAGCGTCGACGGAGGGACACGAGCACTGCGACACCGGCTGCACCCGCCGCGACGAGGGCCCAAGGCACCCCGCCCGGAGCGGGCGCGACAGCGTTCGGATCTGGGGCACGACGCCCCGCGGCCGCGATGGCCGCCTGCGTCTGCTGCGGCGTCGGCATCGACGTTGCCGCAGGGAGATCGGCGGAGTTCGACGTGCGTACCGCCGCGCCAGCCGTCGAGCCCGTCGAGGAAGACGAGCCGCCTTGAATGCTTGCCGACGGCGAGATGCTCGGCGTCGCGGGCACCGTGGTCTCGGTCGTCCGCGTCGTCGTCGTTGGCGCGAGTTCGTTCGCCGGCTGCGAGGTCGGCGGCAGCGCCGTGATCTTCGGCAGCGTCGCGACCATCGCCGGGTTGTCGATCTCCGCCTGCACGACGATGAGCACGCGATTGAGCGCGTCCGGGAGCGAGACGTTGCGGGGGAAGAAGGAGCAGTCCGGATCCGACAGCGTCCGCAGCACAAGCGGCTGCATGAGGTCGTACTTCGGCTTCTTCCTCCGCTTGCGGCGCCAGAAGGCGAGGCGCAGCACGCCGGTCGCGAGGAGCGAGACACCCGCCGCGACGCCGCCCGCGATCGGGTTGATCGTGGACGCGACCGCGGTCGCCGTCGCGAACGACGCGTTCACGATCTGCGACGTCGTCTGCTGCTTCGCGGCGACGCGCGCCTCGGCAGCGGCCTTCTGGCTCGCACGCGCCTCGTCGATCGAGACCTCGATGTTCCCGCCGAGCGTGTTCGTCCAGTAGGGGACGTAGTTCGTGAGGTACCAGCCCGCCGAACGCGTCACCTGGTCGGCGAGCGAGCGCGAGAGGATGTGGTTCGCCCACGCCTTCGCCGCGCGGAGCATCACGCCCGGGCCGACGACGAAGAACTTCTTCCGATCCGCCTTGCGCGCGGCGTGCTTGTCGATCGAGTACCAGGGCGAACCGATCTCGTCGATCGGCCGATGCGCGATGCTCACGTACCAGAAGAACCACGGATCGGTGAAGCGCGCCTTGATCTTCGCCGAGTCGAACTCGGTCGGCAGCGTCTTCCCGTAGACGTAGCCCTCGGGGTAGAAGCCATCGACGCCGTCGGCCTGCGCCTTCGCGAAGAGGTCGAGACGCGGATCTACCCACGGCGCGAAGTTGCCCGCGAGCCACGCGGTGGCCTCGCCCGTCGTCCACCACTCCGCCCACTGCGGACCGAAGCACAGCCGACGACCCGCTTCCGCGAGCGCCGCGTTGTTCGTGCCGACCAGCTCGTTCACGAGCCCCTGGAACTCGGTCGGCAAGCCGTCGCCCGGCGTCTTCGTCGGCGCCTTCTGTCCGCCCTGCACGGCCGTCTCCGGCACGTCGGCGTTCAGGAAGGCCGGCTGCACGTTCACCGCGAAGTGCGCGATCGAGACCCACGTGTAGACGCAGGTGAACCAGTCGGCGTAGAGCTTCGCGACTTCGAGCCGGAGCGCCGTACCGACCGGCGGGAGCGGGCTCGTAAACGGCGGCTGGTTCGCGGCCGCAAGGAGATCCGCGAGCCCCTTCTGGGCCGCCGTGTAGATGTCCGCGCGGAACGCGACCTTCATCACGTTCTCAGGCGTGCATGCGTAGTTCGCCTCGGTGTACTGGATCATCTTCCACATCTGGGGTTCCATCTCGAAGAGCTGGAATCCCTGCGGGAAGAGTTCGGGGCGGATGCCGTTGTCGACGATGCCCTTGAGCGCCGAGGTCTGCACGTCGACGACGCCGCGAGCGGCCGCCATCGACTTCATCACGCGCAGCACCTCGACGGTGACGCCGCGCTGGACCGCTTCCTTCTCCTCGGGCGTACCGACAAACGTCGGCGCCGGCGGAGGCGGAGGAACGGGCGGCTCGACGGGCTGCGTGAGCACGACCTGCGGCGGGGGCGGCGGGGGCGGCTCCGGCTGCGGAGGCCGCGAGGCCTGCTCGCGCGCGAGGATCTGGTTGTACCACGCGATGAGGGCGTCGATCTTCTGCCGCATCGCTTCCCGCAACGGCCAGTAGGTCGTGTACGGGATGTACTTGTCCTTGATCGAGTTGTCGATGTTCGTGTAGGCCGGGCGCAGGCGCTCCAACGCGGCCTCGATGTCGGCCTTCGAGACCGCCATGTTCGCCTGGTCGAGCGCCGCGTTCGCCTCGTTCACGAACTTCTGCGCGAGCGGCTGCAGCGCGCCGAGCCCAACCATCTGCGCACGAAGCGGCCTCGACGGCTCGACGCGGCGTCGGATGGGCGGAAGCTGGCGACGGATCACGCGCTGCATCGGGTCACTTCAGGAGGAGCGCTGCGAGGATGACGGCGGCCGCGACGCCGCCCGCGATGTAAAGCGTCTTGTTCGACGACTCATCCGCAGCCGGCTGCTCGTCCGGGGGCGGCGCCTGGTTCGGGTTGCCGTTCGCCGCGGCCGCAGCGTTCGTCGCGGTCTGCGCGCCGGCCTGGTCGGGCGTGAGACCCGTGCCGTCGGTCGAGACGCCGGGCTGCGCGGTCACGTTCTGGGTGCCGTTCCGCGCCGACTGGATCTGCGCGAAGATGTTCGCACCCGTCTGCACGGCCTGCGAGGCGTAGCTCGTCTGCACCGTGCCCGTGCGGGCTTCGCACGCGCCGGCGTACACGCCGCCGACCATGCTGACCGAGGCGCCCGCGACCGCGAGGTTCCGGTTCGTGGTCGCCGACGAGCCGACGTTCGCCGCGCCGAGCGTGGTGAGGAGCGTGCCGCTACCCGCCAGAATCTCCTGCGCGATGCGGGCGCCGGTGCTCGTGCAGCCCGCCGTCGCGCCGAGTCCGCCGAGCCCGTAGGCCGCGCCGAAGCCGCGGGAAACCGCACGCTGGGCCGCGAGACCCGCGATCGTCGCGCCCGCACGTTCGGGCTCCTCGTAGCGCCGCGCCGCGTGCAGGGCGCGCGGGAGGATGCTGCGCCCGAGGCTCTGCGCGTTCGCGGGGAGCTGCGCCGAGACCGGCGGTACCATGCCGCGCACCGTGCGCCCGATGACGCCCGGGGGCGCGGTCGGGATGCTCGGGAGGCCGGAGGTCATCATGGCGATCGCCGCAGGGTCCATCGAGCCCTGCATGGCGGTCGCGCGGAGCGGGAGAACCTGACGCATGATTACCTCTTGGCCGGCTTGCCGAAGCCCTGCGCGAACGCGACGGGGATGACGATGATGGGGAACCACGCGCCGAGCAGCGACCAGCCGATCGCCCAACCGACACTGCCGCGGTTCCGCTTGTAGCCGTGGTAGGCGCCGACGCCGCCACCCGCGAGCGAAAGCCCGAGCCAAAGCATCGTGTAGAGCGAAAGCCCACTCGCCGTGACTTCGCCGAGCCCGCCGAGCCCGCCGAAGCCCGCGAGCTTGCGCGCGACGGCCGCCGGGGTGTTCGGATTCCACGCCGCGGTCGGGTGATCGGGCGTGCCGATCGCGCCCCACGTCGGGAGCGTGCGCTGCTGCGGGTAGGACGGCGAGACGACCGGCGCGGGACGCCAGTCCATGGTCATGTCGGGAACGAAGGGGTTCGCCATGCGTTCAGATTCCGATGCGCTGGCGCACGCCGGCGCGGATCGCAGCGACGGAAGCCATCGCCTGGGCCGTATCGGCCGCGCGCTCCATCGCACGCGACTGCTCGACCGCTCTCGCAGCCACGCCGTACGCTTCCGGAGGCGCCGACGTGGGCTGCGAGGTCGGCCGAACACGTGGGGATGCCAGTAGCGCCGCGGGGACGGGCGCGTACTCGACTCGGGGGAGGGTGTTCCCGCGCGCGGCCGCAGCCGTCGCCTGGGGGTAGACCGGAACGCCGGGCGGCGTGCGCATCGCCGTGACGGTGGCGCCGGCCGAGATCCGGGTCGGAAGGAGCGCCTGCGAGACGCTCACCGCCGACGTGAGCGCACCGCGGGTGTCGGGGCGCGAGACGCCGTCCGGACCCTGCTTGTGCTGCTGGAACATGAGGCGCTGGGGCATCAGCATGGCGCCGGCGAACTGCTCCGCCTGCGCGACCTGCTGGTAGGCCTCCATGGCGAGCGCGGTCTTCCCGGGGTTCCGGGTGACCTGCGCGACCCGCAGGAGTTGGACCGGCAGCCGACGGATCGCCTCGGGAGCCTGGTAGGCCGTTCCGAAGGCGCGAGGGTCGATGGTGGCGTAGCCGGACATGGGGGTCACATCTTCTATACCCCGGTTCGGACGACAGACCGCACTCGGAAGGGGGTTGCGCGGGCCTGCGGCCCTTGGTAGGGTCGATTTCAGCAACAACACCTTCGTCCAAGCGAAGACGTTGAACACCCGGAGGGGGAAGGGATCTCGATCCCCTCCCCTTTCCTCTTTCGAGGCCTCCGATGCCGTCGCAACTGCCCTCGCCCATCGTCCACGGCGCCCCGACCGAGGAGGCCCCGCGCACGTTTTGCGACCTGCCCATCAGCCACCGCCACGTCGTGAAGGTGCTCCCGGGCCCGGAGTTCCGCCGCTGGGCGCGCGAGACGGGCGAGCTGGTCTGCTCGTCGTGCCTCGCCTACGCGCACCCGGCGTGAGTCAGAGCAGGAAGTCGCGCGTCTTGCGCGCGCCGCCGTACTCCCAGCCAGGCGTCGCATCGCGCACGGTCGGGTCGAGGGCGATGAGCTTGCCGCCCGCGCGCTGCGTGGTCGCCATCGCGTAGACGTGAGCCCAGCGCTTGCCGTCGACCGAGATCACGCGAGCGCGCGTGTCCCGCCAGCCGACTGCCTTCAACAGCGTGCAGAGCGTGATCGTCGCGTCGTCGCAGTCGCCGACGCCCGCTTCGAGCGTCTTCTCGACCGTGCAGAAGAGGTCGTACTCGTCGGGATCCCGCACGTACTGCACGTTCAGCACGACGAAGTTCCAGATGAGGATCATCGCGCACTCGTCGTTGCTCGCGGCGACGTTCCCCGGGCTCCGGTAGTTCTTCCCCCACGCCGTGACGTAGGGCCCGCGGCTGTCCGTGCCGTCGACGACCCCGTTCACGATCTTCCGCGCGAGCTTCTTCGTCTCCGGGTCGTCGAGCGAGCGTCGAACCTGCCGGCCCATGAGGCTGACGTGGTCCTCGATGCTGTTGCTCTCCCAGAACGCGGCGGTGGGATCCCCGAGGTCGACGTGGCGTGCCATACCCCTGACATACCCCGCTTCGGGGGCGAGACCGAAGGCGACGGAAAATGAACGGCCGCCGAAGTTTCCCTCGGCGGCCGCCCCCAGCACGCACGGGAACCACACCCATGCAGTCGGCACGATAGCAGGCTGGACAGGTGCGTCAAGGGGGTCTTCCGTCCTTGACCTTCGGCGAGTCCGAGGGCTACGTTGCGAGTCCCAGCCAAGACCACCCGCCGCTCGCCGACCGTGCGTGGCGTGGGTCTGCACGTCCGAAGGAGCCACATGTCCGAGTCGACCCCCGTCGAGACCTCGTCTGACGCCCCGCGCAGCACGACCGTCGAGACGCTTACCGCCGACCCCTACATCGAGTACGCGCCGGGCCCGATTCCATGGGTCGAGCCCGAAATCCAGGCCTGCTTCCCGACCTCGGGGCCCGTGCACGCCTACATGCACTGGGTCACGCAGACGACGCACACGCCGAGCCTCTTCCACCTCGCGTCCTACCTCGTGAACCTTGCCCAGCGCTACGCCTCGCTCGGCATGCGCATCGAGGTCCAAGGGATGCTGCATCGCCCGCGGCTCTACTCGCTGCTCGTCGCGCCGAGCGGCGTCGGCAAGTCGACGCCGATCGCTCGCGCGCAGCAGTTCTTCGAGGAGAGCGCGCGTGGACACGTGCCGTCGCCCGTGCCGCAGTCGCACATGATCACCGCGGATTCGACGCCGAACGGCATCCAGCGGCTCATCCACGAGACGATGGTGCCCGAGTACGGCAACGAGCACTCGATGTTCGTCTGCGAAGAAGCCGAGCGGCTCTTCGTGCGCTCCCGGCAGCATCCGACCGACGCGCTCTTCTGTGCGCTCTTCGACGGCAACGTCTCGCAGCACGTGACCGCGAAGAACGTCGTCGACGCGTCGAAGGGTCAGGACAAGCTCTCGAAGCTCTACGCGCCCATCGTCTCGCTCCTCTTCGCGATGCCCGAGGCATCGTTCTCGGGCGAAGGCATGGACCGCGTCTCCGAGGCCGGGCTCATCCCGCGCTTCCTCGTCTTCCGCGGCTCGCCCCGTCCGCCGAAGGAGGCGCAGCAGGCGCACCCGACCGGTCGCGCGATCGCGCTGCAGTCGCTCGAACTCGCGCTCGAATGGTTCGACCAGGTTCGGGCCGCGATGGCTGCCGGCATCGACCCCTGGAACCACGAAGCACCCCCCGCTGACCCGTTCGTTCGCGTGAAGCTCTCCCAGGGGGCCCGCGAAGTCTACCACCGCCGCGTGACGGTCCCCGACCGCGAGGCGTTCGAGCGCATGGTACGCAACCCGAGCGACGATGTGCGCAACATGCGCTCCTATCGGCTCCGGGCCTACGACCAGGCGTACGTGATCGCGGCGCTCTACGCCCTCGCCTCGGGTGTGCAGGGCCGGTCCACGGTCCAGGACCACCTGATCGTGCAGGACTACGAGATGGAGTGGGCCCTGAACCTCGTCGACCTCTCGGTCGCCTACATGACCCGCAAGCTGCCTGCCCTCGGCGCCGATCCGGCCTTGCGCGCTAACGCACTTCTCATCGAACTCTTCGAGGCCACAAGCACGAAGACGCTCAAGAAGACGCAGGTGATCAACCGAATGGAGCATCGGGGCATACCCGCAGCCGCGACGCTGACGGCCCTGGAGTCGCTCATCCTCGGCGGCAAGGTCGAGGTCATCGCCGAGCCCCCCACGGGGAAGAAGGGTCGACCGAAGGTTCCGCGCTACGTCTACGTCGGAGAGCCCCCAGAAGACGCCGAGGACGCCTGACCCGCTCCCGGACATAGGGGAAGCGCCCCAAACGCCTAGAAGGCCCCTTCCTGCCCCGGGAAGGGGCCTTCGCCGTTGGGGGCGTTGAGACCGCCTCGCGCGTGCACGCCCGCACACGATGACGTGTGTGGTGTTCTGAGGGGGGTGGGGGGGTCACACGTACCCCCCGTCGTGAGGGGTGTCAGAATACGTATGTATGTATGAAAATAAAAAATAAAAATAATACATACGTATAGACTACCCTACCGAAACCATTGAGCTTTTCGTCACGGACCCTCCGATGGATCAAACCGTCCGAAACCATTTGTCGCTCTGCGCACCGTGTAGGCAAGGTGTGCGTGTGTGCACGCTGTCGCTACGTTTCGCCATGCCTCCGAGCCGATCGAATAATCCCGAGGCCCGATTACGACGCAGCGCGTCACGAAGCGAACACGCTTGACGTGTGACAAACGCCTGCGTACTGTCCTCGCAACCCCTGACCGCAGGAACGAGCTTCGGAGCGAGCCATCGCCCCGAGCGGTGCGCGCGTGCATTGCACGCGTTGCGAGGCGACCCGACCGTGCACAGCCGTCACTCGATCCCGTCCGACCCTCGGCGCCCTTGGCTCGGCGTTACGGTCGCCCACCCTGGGGTGCCAGGAGGGCGGCGGGGGAGAGGTCGGCTGGGTGCAACCGTGGAACCGCTGAGCACCAGCTCCGCAGCTCCTTCCTGGGGTCAGGATCCCCGCGTGAAACAACCCATGAAACACTGAAACACCACGAAACCCCCCTGCGCAACATGGATTCGTAGGGGTGTTTCAGCGGTGAAACAGTGGACTGAAACAAGGTGTTACAGCCCATGCCTGCCGCCAGCCTCCTCGCCTCCTCGTCCTACGCACTCGGCGTCCTCGCCGGGGCGTTGACGCTCTTCGCGATCTTCCTCGTCGTGCTCTTCGTCGTCCGCGACTACGCGCGGTCGAAGAGCAAGGTCTCCCTGCCCGTCTTGCAGGAGCTACAGCGCTGCGAGACCTGCTCGTTCTGGGACCGGGACCTCTTTCGGCAGCAGGTCGCGAAGCATCCCGCCTTCGTGGGCGCTGCCGAGGTCGTCGGTCCGGCCGAGATGATGGCGGGCTACACCTACAACGACGCCGGCGAACGTACCGGCATCGCCGTCGACGACCCACACGTGCGGAATGCGACCTGGAACGACGCGGGCGTCTGCAAGCACCACGACCTCGGGACGCTGAAGATGGACGTCTGCGAGGACTGGTGTCCGCGCCGCCCGAGCACCCGGCCCGGAGCCTGAAGGAGCCCGCCCGATGAGCTACCGCACGATCGACGACCCGAACGAGCTGGACGCGCCGCAGCTTCACGTGCCGACGGCGATGGACCAGCGCCGCTACCTCTCGACCGGGAACGTGTGCGGCACCTGCAAGCACTTCTCGGCGCGCGAGGGCCAGCGGCTCATCGAGGGGACGAAGTTCCTCGAAACGCTCGTCCGCGAGCACAAGTGGCAGGTGCGGCACCTCGGCGCACCGCCCGCCGACCTCGGCGACTGCGGCCAAGCGCGCAGTGGCAGCGCAGGCGAAGACACGATGCTGACCTCGAAGATGGCGGTCGCGTGCGACCAGTACAAGGCGAGGTGATCCATGCGCATCGAGAAGACGATCGACGACGTGGCGAAGCAGATGTTCGACGAGCTGGCGATCGACCTCGCGACGCGGAAGATCGATGCGCTGCCGTCGCGGGAGGAGATCCGGGGAGCGATCGCCTTCGCCTTCTGCATGGGGGCGCCCGAGCGCATGCGGCTGCCCGAGCACGTGCGCATCGCCGCGCGCCTCTTGAAGGCGCGCCGGTGGGGCATCCCGATCACGATCCACTCGGGGACGCGCGGCGTCCACGAGAGCTTCCTCGCCTACGCACGCAAGCACGGAATCGACATCCCGGGAGCCTGACCATGACCCAGCACGCAGACGCCACCTGCAGCGACCCGAACTGCGAAGCCCGCAGCATCATCCTACGCATCCTCGACCTCTTCCTGACGGCCAACGTCGGAGACGCGATCGTGATCGGCAACGAGAAGCACACGATGCTCGTCGTCAAGCTCGTCGATGCGGACGACCCGGAGGAGCGCTCCGACATCGTGATGCTCTCGAAGGCGTGGAACAGCGCGTTCCACCGCGACCTCCGTGCGGGCGCGTGCGAGAAGCTCGCGGACACGCTGGAGCAGATCGCGGCGAGCCACAACGCGATCTGCAGCGCCGGCCCGTTCACGGCGCCCGGAGGTGAGGGATGAGCTACTTCTTCGTCTGGCTCGTCATCGTGTCGAGCATCCTTTACGTGCTGACCGAGGCGACCGTCGGCCGGCTCTGGCGGCTCTTCGTCGCGCCGTGGCATCCGATGCTCGCGGTGCTCGTCTACTGCCGCGCGTGCACGGGCTTCTGGGTCGGCGTCGCGACGTGGAAGCTCTTCCCGGTCGCGGTGTGCCCCTGGCCGTGGTGGACGGTGCCGCTCGTCTCGGGCGGAGCCGTGATGATGCTCGGCTACGCGTGGAACCAGGTCGCCGACAACCACGCCTACGAGCTGGAAAAGGATGCGCTACTGCACCTCGTCGAGGTGCGCGAGAGGGGCCGGGGACGATGACCATGCGGAAGGTGAATGCGCACGTGCGCGATGGGGTAACGACGTACATCGGCCCCGGCGGCATCCGCCACGGGTCGCAGGAAGAGATCCTGCCGAAGCCGGGCGGAGGCTACGTCCTCTGCTTCAGCACGCCATTCCACGACGAGAACGGCTGCTACGTGCGCTTCATCCGGCCCGGCAAGCCGGCGGGGCGTGCGGCGCGCAACGCCGCGGTGCGGGCCGCTCTCCGCCGTGAGCGCGAAGAGCGTGCGGCCGAAAGGAACAGCACGGTTTTCCACACGGCGAACGGTCCGGTCTCGATTCCGAGGCGGGCGGCGGCGGCTGCGGCTGGCTGACCCAAGAGGAAGGGTGAGGCGGGTCGAGAGACCCTTCCCCCTCCGGGTGTTTCGTCCTTCGCTACGACGAAGGTGTTGTTGCTACCAACCAACCAGGGGGCCGCAGGCCCCCTCCGAGGAGCTGCATGGGCAAGCGCGGACGAGCGAAGAAGGCGGCCTCGGGTTCGATGCCGGAGGTGATCATGCCGGAGAAGACGACCCCGGACGCGCCGGCGGCGACGTCGTGGAACATGGGTCTGAACCGCAACGGAAAGATCCCGACCCTGAAGGAAATGCCGACCGAGGAGATCGAGCGCCTCGCCGACTCGCACGAGAAGGTGATGGTCACGATCCAGCGGCGGAACAACCGCGGCCAGCTCGCGAATCTCGGCTACTCCGGGATGTTGTGGACGCCGGCTGAGGTACTGAGCGTGGCCGACTGGCTCCTTCCGCGCGCGGGCGGCGGGCTCTACGTCATCCGCGTTTCCGATCCGAAAAATCCCGTGCAGCGGCTCGTGCCGTCCTTCGAGGTGCCGATCGACGCGCAGCCGAAGACGCCGATCCCCTACCATACGAACGTCATCGGAGCGCCGATCTTCGGCGTCACCCACGAGGCGCGTCAGCCGTTCTACCCAACGCCGGCGATGCCCATCCCGCCCGGCCCCGTGATTCCGATCACGATGCCGAGCATCGATCCGTCCAAGATGCGTACCGAGGAGCAGGACAACGCGCCTGTCGTCCCGGGCGTCCTTCCACCGCCGAGGAATCCAATGAGCAGCAAGTGGTCGCAGGGTCTCGATCCGGTCGCGTTCGCGCACATGGCGCAGAGCGCCGCAGCACAGGCGCCGATGGCCGGCGCTCCGCAGGTCTTCGGCTACGGCGTGCCTGGGGCGATGGTGGCGGGCGCCACCTTCAACTCGGATCAGCTCGCGGTCGACCAGCTCCGTCGCATGGAGGCCGATCGCGCGTCGTTGCAGACGAAGCTCGACGCGCTCCTGGAGCGCGCCGATGCGCGCGAGCGCGACTACGAGAAGCAGCTCCGCGAGCAGCAGGAGCGACACCGCGAGGAGCTGCACAACCTGCGGCTCGAAGCGCTAAAGGCAGAGCTGACGGCGAAGACGGCGGCCCCCGCGCCCCAGGGGCTCAAGGTGCCCGAGCTGATCGCGGCGCTCGCGCCGTTCGCGCCGGTCTTCGCGGCCTTCGTCACGTCCTCGAAGGAGAGTGCGACGAAGAGCATGGAGGTCCAGCAGCAGGGCCTCAACCAGCTCATGCAGCTCATGGTCTCGCAGGCGAATCGGCCGTCGCCGGATCCGCTCTCCGCCGTCGAGAAGCTCATGCCCCTGCTCACGGCCCAGCGCGGCGGTGGCGGCGAGGGACACGCGGCCCTCGTCGAGGCGCTCGGCAACATGAACCTCCAGCAGACCGCCATGGTCGCGCAGCTTCTCGAAGGCCTCGCGGCTCAGGGTGGCGGCGATTCGACGCCGGCGTGGCTCCCGATCGTGCAGCAGATCGGGCAGGGCATGCTCGCGATGGCCCAGGGCGCCGCCGCGGACCGGCAGCGGGCGATGCTCGGCACCACGCCGCAGTTCGCTGCGCCCCCGCGCTCGCTCGGGGCTCCGCCGGCGCAGGTGACGCGTCCGGCGCCGCAGCCCACCGCCTACCGGACGCTCGACGAGGAGCCCGCCCAGGTTCCGCAGGCGCCCCAGGTGGCTGCCCCGCAGCCCATCGTCACGCCGCCCCCGCAGCCGATGGTCAACCTCAACCCCGCGATGCTCGACTACCTGCCGGCCGAGTACCGCACGCCCGAGTGGCGCGCCATCATCATCGCCCTGCACGAGGGCCAGGACCCCGAGCACGTCGGCCGGATGATCGGCAAGCACCTCGACCACCTGCTCGATTTCGACATGCTTCCGAGCGCCCTCGGGAACTTCCTCGTCGAGCCGCGGGAGGCGCTCGCCCGCCTCGTGCAGCCCCTCCCGATCTACACCGCGAACCACGCCTACTGCGAGGTCGTGATCGAGGAGACGCTGCAGGCGCTCTACCAGCTCGGCACGCTGGAGCTGACGCAGGAAGAGGAGGAGCCCGGCGACGAGGAGCCCGAGGACGAGGGGGACGAGACGCCGGAGGAGGACGTGGAAGCGCAGGCTTCCTGACGCATCTTCGCTACGAAGACGAAACCCCCGCGCAATCGGTTGACAACCGCGCGGGGGTTTCGTACGTTCTGGTCTCGCGCTCGCCGCTACGGGCGCGGGGAGAGTGCCATGATTCGGCCGGAGACGGTCGAGGAGATTCGCGGAGCGCTTGGCGAGGTCGCAGCATCACGCATGACGTACGAAGGCGAGGAGCGGACCACGCAAGCGTCGGCCGACTTCGAGCGGCTGTTCGGAGGTGAGACGTGACTTGGCTCGTCGTTCGTACCGAGAACGAAGTGCGCGTCTACGGCGAACTTCACCCGAAGCTGCCGACGCCAGCGCGGACACCGGCGGCTGCGCGTGTTCTTCGCGAACGCATGGCGATCGCGCTCGCCATGCTCAAAGGAGGTGTAGCGTGACCACCGAGGGCAAGAAGCTCGACGCCGGCAAGCGTCGGTTCACGCTGCTCCCGTGGAGCGTCGTCGGCGAGGTCGTCGACGTCTTGGAGTTCGGCGCGCGTAAGTACGCTGTCGACAACTGGAAGAAGGTCCCGGACGCCGAGACGTGCTACGTGAACGCCGCGCTCCGACACGTGACCGCCGTGATCGAGGGGGAGAAGTTCGACCCGGAGAGCGGGCTTCCGCACCTCGCGCACGCGATCTGCTCGCTCATGTTCGCCCGTTGGTTCCAGCGGCAGGAGGATGTGTGATGACGAAGAAGACGACGAAGCAGAAGTACGGTGTGCAGGTTCCGATCGCCGGCTTGGTCTACATCGAGGTCGAAGCCGAGAATGAGAAGGAGGCTGAGGAAGCCGCCTGGGAGGCGATCAACGAGAGGGGCGCGGAAGCGGGCGAACTGGAGTGGGAGTTCCTCGACGTGATCACCGAAGGCAACGTCTGTCGTGCGCCGTGCGACCGCATCACCGTGGACAAGTTGAAGTGACCTGGCGCCCCTACAACAAGTTCGGGTGGTGGACCATCCACCTCGACAAGCTCTCGACGAGGCACGAGAAGCTCCTCGAAGACCTGAGCAGCGTGCCGGGCATCACCGTCGGTGCCGGCGAGTCGCGTGGGGGCTACTTCCTGAACGTCGGCGTCACCGCGCACGAGTCGGCCATGATGACCGACGTCTTCCTCGCGTTCGAGGATGTCGTTGGGTTGTGTATGGGCGGCGGTATCGAGCCCGACGACGGGCTTTGGGAGGGCGCGCGTCAGCTTCGCCCGTACCAGCGCGAAGCCGCGCGCTTCCTCTGCGCGACGGGCGGCGGCATGCTCTGCGACCAGATGGGCCTCGGGAAAGGGCTGCCGAACGCGACTGGTGTACTGACGCCGACCGGGTACGTGCCGATCGGAGCGTTGCGCGTCGGCGACGTCGTGTGTGACACGCTCGGCGGCACGTGCCGGGTTACAGGCGTGTTTCCACAAGGGGCGCGGCCTGTGTTTCGTGTGACGATGGCCGACGGAACGTCTGTCCTTGCAGACGATCAGCATCGCTGGCTCGTTCGCTCCCCACAGCACCGATGGGAGAGTAGCGTAGGCGTTGTACGCACGACCGCGGAGCTGTTGGCCGGAGGACTCCGTACGAAGCCGTCGGCGCGTAACGACAGCAACCGTCGGTGGTTTCTTCCGGACGTGACCGAAGTGGCGTTCGCGGCGCAGGATGTGCCGATTGACCCCTACGTGCTCGGGACGATGTTGGGGGATGCGTCGTTGCTGGGAACGGTACGGCTCCATACGCAGGATGCGGATGTGTTGGCCGAGGTGTTGCGCCGTTGGCCGGCGGCACGGGTTTGCACAAGGCCGGGTTTGTCGTTGCCAGGGTTGTTCCGAGCAGTGACGCAGCTCGGGCTTGCGCGAAAACGCGCGTGGGAAAAGTACGTCCCGCGGGTGTACCTCTACAACACCGTCGAGGTGCGGCGTGCGCTGCTGGCGGGGCTTGTGGACACAGATGCCGAGTGTCGAAAGGACGGTACCGTGTGTTACACGTCGACTTCGCAGCAACTTGCGGAGGACGTGGCGTTCTTGGTGCGCGCGTTGGGCGGTGTGGCGTCGGTGCGCCCGCGACGGACTTCGTTCTTGTACGAGGGGGAAAAACGCGAAGGGCGCGTCGCGTACGTTGTCAATATCCGCATGCGAACCAATCCTTTTTTGGCGCAACAGGCGCGACGCCATCGGTGGAAGCCCTCGATCTGCGCACGCGGCATCGAAGCGATCGAGCCGTGCGGTACGATGGCCACAACGTGCATTTCCGTGGACGCGCCGAACGCGTTGTTTCTGACGGAAAACGTGATTCCGACGCACAACACGACTTCGGCCATCGTGGCCGCTGAGACGCTTCGCCGGCGCGTGGACGAGGGCGCTCCGGTGCTCGTCATCGGGCCGAAGTTCGTGCGCGCGACGTGGAAGCGCGAGCTGCTCGAAAACGGGGCGATCGCGTCGCCGAGCGAGTTCTTCTTCGCGACGGGCGTCAAGCCGACGCGCGAGCAAGAGCGCGAGCTTCAGACCGCGCGGTATTGGTTCGTGCACTACGAGATCCTGGAGGCGTGGCGGCACGTCCTCACGCGGCCGCTCTACGCGAAGCGGCCCGTGGTGGCGATCGTCGACGAGGGGCACTGGATCCGCAACCCGAAGGCGAAGCGTACGAAGGCCGTGCTCGCGTCGGCCGGCATCGCGCGGCATCGCATCCTGCTCACCGGCACGCCGCTCGCGAACCGCGTGGAAGACCTCTGGGTTCCGCTCACGTTCGTCGATGGCATGGGCGCATGGGGCACGGCGTTCAGCTTCGCGAGCCGCTACACGATCTTCCAGAAGGACCAGTACGGCTGGAAGTCGCACGGGCCCGCGCGCATGCCGGAGTTCCAGCACCGTCTGTCGCGCAGCTACCTCCGGCGCGAGGTCGCGGACGTGGGGGCGGAGATCCCGGACCTCACGCGCGAGCGCATGCTCGTCGAGCCCACGAAGGACTTCTCCGCCGCGATCAAGAAGTGGGCCGGCGGCGACATGGACCGCGCGCTCTCACGCCTCGAAGATGCGCTCGCGGCCGGGGCGCTCGGCAGCGAGACGCTCTCCGCCTTGACCGAATGGCGGAAGTGGACGTCGAGCGTGAAGGTCCCCGAGACCGCCGCGCTCACCGCGTCGCTCCTCGCCGAGGGCGAGAGCGTTGTCGTCTTCGTCTGGCAGCGGGAGACGGCGGAAGAGCTGGCGCGGGCGGTCGGCAAGGCGCTCGTCAGCTCGCGCGAAGACAAGGCGACCTTCTCTTACCGGGCCCACGTCGTGCACGGCGGGATTCCGCAGGCGACGCGGGACGCAGCCGTGGAGGCGTTCCAGACCTACGCCGGCCCGCAGGTCATCTTCGCGACGATCGAGGCGCTGAAGGAGGGCGTCACGTTGCACGCGGCCCGCCGCGTCATCATCCACGACCTCGACTGGATCCCGGCGACGCTGCTGCAGGCGGAAGCCCGCGTGCATCGTCTCGGCCAGAAGCGCGCGTGCGTCGCGACGTGGATGGTGGTCGAGCGCAGTGCGGACGAGCTGATCGCACGGCACCTGCTACAGAAGGCGAACGCGATGGCGGCCGCGATCGGCGACACCGGCGCGCAGGTCGCCATCGAGGGTGTCGCCCCGGTCACCGAAGACGACATCGGGGCGAAGTACGCCGCGGAGCTGCTGGGAGGTATGGGATGATCCGTTTCGGAACAGGGCGGAAGACGGAGGCGACGGAGTATCCGCCGATCCACGAAGTGCTCGGCATCGCGCCGTCGAGCGGCAGTCCGTGGGGCTCGACGCGGTGGAAGCTCCTCCGGCGCTGTCCCCGCGAGTTCTTCCTGACGCAGAGCGGCGTCGTGAAGTCGAACCATCGCGAGCCGGCGCTCGACTACGGCATCGCCTACCACCACGTCTTGGAGGTCTACTACCGGGCGCTGCAGGGTGGCGCCGACCATCCGGGTGCCGTGCAGGAAGCGTGGGGCGCGCTCGCCCCGATGCGGGAGATTCCGGAGTGCGCCGAGATGTACTCGACGCTCGAACGCATGCTCGTCTCGTACTTCGAGTTGGCGGCGAACGACCGCTGGCGGGTGATCGCGGTCGAGGAAGAGATCGTGTACGAAGGCCGCGACTTCAACTACTCCGTGCGGCTCGACCTCCTCGTCGAGGATCTCGAACGCGGCGGCATGTGGGTCGTCGAGCACAAGTCGGCGCAGACGATCACGGCCGACCTCACGGCTGGCTATTCCCTCGATCTGCAGGTGCTCGGGCAGATTTGGATCGTGCAGGAATGCGTCGACCTCACGCAGTACCCGCCCTTCAAGGGCGTGATCGTGAACATCACGAGCAAGCAGAAGGTACCGCAGCACCAGCGTGTCGAGGTGACGGCGACGCGAGCACACTTGGCGGAGTGGCGCAAGTCGGTTTGTGCCCTCGCGGACATGGAAGCGCTGGCGGAGCGTCACGGCTGGCCCAAGGCGCTCGGCAACTGCACGGGGGCGCCGCGTTACTTCAAGCAGTGTGCCTTTTTCGACATTTGTCACGGCAAGCCCAACATGCCCGTTGACAACCTCGACGAGTATGCGCTACCTATGGGCTTCGTCGTCGACCAGAACCGGAAGGTTCGATGACCAATAGATGCTCTGAATAGATGCATTCAGAGGAAAGGCGGACACGCCCATGACGCAAGTGAACGAAAAGACCCGTGTGCCTGCCGCGAAGCCTGCTCTCTTCGCCGTCCAGCAGACCGCGGAAATCCAGTCGCCCTGGACCCACTGGTTCCTGTACGGCAACAGCGGCAGCGGCAAGACGACCGCCGCCTCGACGTTCCCGTCGCCGCTCTTCCTCGTGCCGTCGGCCGAGGGCTCCGAGCTGACGCTGGCGCACGCCGAGCAGGACTACCCCTACATCAAGATCGGGCGCGACGCGGAGGGCAACCCCGTGAAGCCGCGCGACCACATGCACGCCATCCTGAAGGAGCTGGAAGCGCGTCACATCGAGATGCGCCGACTTCTCGCGGCGGGCGACACGGACGGCGCGGACGCCGTCTTCCCCTGGCAGACCATCGTCTTCGAGTCGATGACGCACTACTGCGCCATGCTGCAGGACGAGATCAGCCAGAACGGCATGCAGAAGATGGACCAGCAGCGCTGGGGCATGATCTCGGACCACCTGCGCGCCGTCCACAGCCGGCTCCGCGGGCTCGACTGCCACGTCGTCTTCACCGCGCTCTCGAAGGTCGAGGGCGAGGAGCGGAGCGCCGAGGGCCTGCCCGACATCAGCGGCAAGATGGCGCGCATGTTGCCCGCGGCGTGCGACGCGATCGGCTTCTGCGAGTGCGTCGAGGGCGGCGGCTCGAAGGCGAACGCCGTCTACCGCATCTACTTCCGGCAGCACCGCGTGTACCTCGCGCGGACGCGGTTCCGCGACATGCCGCCGATGATCGAGAACTTCCACTTCAACGACGTGGCGCGTTTCACGTCGGCGAAGGGGCTCTGAGTTTCCCGTCCGTGATCACGAAACCCGTAACGAAGGACAGACAGACATGATCCGCTACAGCAACAAGCCGAACAACTTCTCCCCGCTCCCGGTCGGCACGTACGACCTCCGCATCGAGTCGGTCGATGTGAAGCCGAAGAACGAGAACGACCAGCTCGTCGTCAAGGCGGTGGTCGTCGGCGGCCCGTCGGACGGCCGCAGCGTGACCGACTGGTTCACGCTCTCCGAGGCGGCCATGTGGCGCGTCGGCAACCTCGTCGAGGCGACCGGCGTCGCGGCGACGGTGGTCGGCGAGGATGCGCAGGGCAACCCGGCGTACGAGTTCGACGAGAACGACCTCGTCGGGCTCTGCTACCGCGTCGACGTCACGATCCGGGAGTACACGAAGGACGGTCAGAAGCGCCAGGCGAACGACTTCAAGAACTTCGCGCCGAGCGACATCAACGGCGGCGCGGAGGAGGAGGAGCCCGAGCCCGCCCCGGCCCCGGCCCCCGTGCAGCGTCGCCAGCCGCCCCAGGCGGCCGGTGGTGGCGTGGCCCGTCGCCCGCGGGGCGCGGCGTGAACGAGGGCCAGCAGCCCGAGCAGGGCATGACCGAAGAGCAGATGCTCGCCGCGCTGGTCCACCAGCAGGCGTTCCTGCTCTCGCATGCCCTGCCTCGGGCGGCGCCCGAACAGATCGTGGTGGCGCTGCAGGAGGAGCTGGCGGCTCAGGATGGGCTCGCGGCGGTCCTGAACGACGTCGTCGACGAGGCGGCGCGCCAGAAGAACCCGATTTGGGGCTTCCGCATCCTGCGGCCTGACGGCAAGGAGCTGACCCGCGCGAGCGTGGCGAAGGCTCTCGACCCGTCCGATCCGCACTACATCCAGCACGTCGCGATCTGGGCGAACGTCCAGGCGATGGTGACGATCCCGGCGCTCCGCGCCGTCTGGCGAGCGCTCGGCGCGAAGGTCGAGTTCTTCCAGATGAAGGCCCCGAGCCCCATCCTCCACCCCTGACGTCGGCACGCGCCGCGTGTCCGGCGATGGGCGACGGCACCCGCATCCCTCGACATCGCGGGACGTCGCCGGGCGCGGCCTTGCGCGTGTCATTCGGTGTGGCCCCGAGCCGACGACGAAGTCGGGGCAACCCTTTCCTCCCGGGAGACCGAAGACCCATGGGCAAGACGAAGAAGACGGCGAAGTCGCCGACGAAGCAGGCGCCGCGAAGTGGCGCGCGAACGATCGAGGACGTGAACGACGTGGAGGCGCTTCTCCGCCGAGGCTGCACGGTGAACGAGTACGCTGAGGCGCTCGGGATCTCGCGCCAAGCGAGCCGCTCGCGGCTGCAGAAGGCGGTCGAGGAAGGCGTGCTCGTGAGCGAGGCTGGCAAGCCGCCGAAGCTCTCGGCGACCGACCTGCTCCGGCCCCCCGTGCGTGCCGGCATCCCGCCGCGCGTCTACCGGCTCAAGTCGGCGAAGGGCTGACCGTCATGACCAGCACCACCACGCACGCTACCATCGCGGAGAACCCCGCTCTCGTCGCGCTCGTCGCAGACGTGCGGGGCTGCGTCCTTCGCTACACGGACACCGCCGGCGCGCTTCGCGTGACGCCTTCCGAAGCGTGGTCCGCGCTTGCGCTCATCGCGCTCCGGGAGATCGCGCGGCATTCGGTGCCCTACGCCGTCGCGACGATGATGCTCTATCGGGCCTACCGGGACCAGGAGGAGCGCGATGGGAAGGTGCGGTGAGCCGGACCAGATCACGCTGGGCGGCGCGATTGGCGTCGTCATCGGCACGATCTTCGCGATCGTGATTCTCGGCGAGCTGGCCGACTGCGGCCGCGAACCGCCACACCCGGCACCCCGCGACATCGAGACGGCCTACGCGGCCGACTGAGGGACCCATGGGCCTGTCCGAACATGCGTTCGGCACGAACGACGAGTGGTGCACGCCCCCGAGCCTCTTCCTGCCGATGGTCTGGGGCTGGGGCGGCATCGACCTCGACCCGTTCGGGCACTTCACGTCGAAGGTCCCCGCGACCGAGCGTTGGACGCTGCCCGAGAAGTGGGCGGCAGCCGAGGGCCTTTCGGACGAGGAGTGGACCGCGCTCCTCGCCGCCGGCTACGTCGAGGGCGACGCGCAGACGCTCGAATGGAACGGGCGCGTGTTCGCGAACGGCCCCTACTCGAACGTCGCGTGGTGGCTCTCGCGTGCCGCGGACGCTGCCGAGCAGCGCGAAGCCCACGTCATCGGGCTCATCCCCGTGCGGCCGAACAACACGTGGTGGGACACGTACGTCTGGCGTCGCGCTTCCGCGATCTGCTGGCCCCGCAAGCGCGTCACCTTCGAGGGTACGCAGCGCAACGGCAAGAAGGGCGTGAACGCGCCGTTCCACGTGTGCCTGCCGTACTACGGCAACGAGGCGACGGTGTTCGGCTTCATGTACGAGCACGTCGGCCACATCCAGATTCTCCGCCCCCAGACGCTCCCGTTCCGGAGCGAGCTTCTCCAGCACTTGCAGAGGTAGACCATGAGCCACAGCGTCTTCGGCCCGCCACTCGCCGAATGCGCGATCTGCTCGCTCCGTGAAGGATGCGAGCAGCGCAAGTTCGTCACGTCACACGTCGGCAAGAACTACCGCCCCGGCGGGCTCATGCTCGTCAGCGAGTTCCCGGCGAAGATCGACGTGCAGCAGGGGCGCCCGCTCACCGGGCGCGTCGGCCAGCTTCTCGACGCCCTGCTCGAATCGGCCGGCATCGACCCGGAGTCGACGTGGAAGACGTCCGTGCTCCTCGGGATGCCGAAGAGCACGAAGCCGAAGGACCTGAAGGAGCACCGGACCGACATCTACGCGTGCCTGCCGCGGCTCGACGCGGAGATCACGACCGCGCAGCCCCGCGTCATCGTCGCGCTCGGCCAGCTCGCGCTCGAAGCCTTCACCGGCCACGCCGAGACGAAGCCGCGCCTCCTCGACAACCCCTGCGACCGCTGCAACCCCGAGACGCGGAAGATCGGGCCGGTCATCCAGTGCTTCAACGGGGCCTGCAAGCACACCGTCGACGTGCCGAAGTTCACGCGCGTCGACGAAGTGACCGGCGAGGTTGGCGTCGACAAGGCGGCGCTCGACGCATGGCGCGACGACTTCCTCGCCCGCAACCCGAACTGCCTCATGTGCGACACGTCGTGGAAGCGCGCGAAGCCGAAGATGCTCGCGTGCCCCGAGTGCGGCGGGAAGAAGAAGCGCGTCGGTGAAGAGACGCTCTTCCGCGTCGACCGCGTGCTCACGGGTCGCGAAGGCGTCGTCGGCGCCGTCTTCCACGCGGCCGACCTGCCCGGCAACCTGACCGAGCTGGGCGTGAAGTACATGATCCCGACCTACAGCCCCGGCCTGCTCATCCTCCCGACGCGTGACGGCGCGAAGGCGGGGAAGTTCCTCGTCGGCGGGCAGTTTGCTGCGCGCGCGGCTGTCGACCACCTGAAGAAGGCCCACCAGCTCCTCACGCGTGAGGCGCGCTTCCACGTCGACGTGCTCTCGACGGCGAACGTCTCGGACCGCACCGCCGCGCAGATGCTCGTCGACTACACGCGCGAGCCCGGCGACTTCACGGTCGACATCGAGACCAACTCGAAGAAGGGCCCGTGGGGCGTCACGCGCATCGTGTGCATCGGCATCCACCGCATCGGACGCGAGGATGGGCTCGTCGTCGACACGCGGAGGATCGGCGACAAGTGGTACCCCGGCAACCCGGTCTACGACGCGCTCATGGCCTTCCTCGAATCGAAGGCGCACGGGAAGGTCTTCCACAACGGGCCCTACGATCTCGTCGTGATGCTGCGGATGTGGGGCGTCGAGGTCGAGGGCGTGATCGGCGATACGCTTGCCGCGCACAACGCCTGTTACCCGGACGAGGAGCACGGCCTCGGCTTCTGCGCGCACGAGCTGACCGATGCGCCCGCGTGGAAGGGCGGCGAGGCGAAGACGGAGTCGGAGTGGGAGGCCCAGGCCGAGCTGAGCGGCTACCGCACCTTCGACGACCTCGCGCTCTACAACGCGCGCGACCTCGTCGCCACCGCCGGCGTGTGGACCGCGCTCGCCGGCCACGGCACAGCCCCCGGGCGTCTCGACGTCGAGGGTGTGCGCTCGGCGTTCCACGTCGACATGCAGATGTACCCGATCGGCATCGAGATGGAGGTCGCCGGCCTTCCGCTGAGCCAGGATGCGCTCGACAAGGTCGATCGCGAGCAGAGCGCAGAGCTGGCGACGCTCCTCGCGCAGATGCGCGAGCAGATTGGGGAGCCCGACTTCATCCCCACGCCGAAGTCGCTCGTGTGGGCGCTGCACGCGGAAGACGGCCCGCTGCGCCTGCCGGTCTACGCGACGACCGACAAGACGCAGCAGCCGAAGCTCGACCAGGAGACGCTGAAGCTCTACCGCAAGGAGCCCTTCGTCGACACGCTGCTGAAGTACAAGAAGATCGAGTACAACCTCTCGCACTTCGTCCGCTCCGAGGAGCTGCGCACGGCGTCCGACGGGCGGCTGCACCCGGTCTGGAAGGTGTGGGGCGCGAAGACGGGGCGCTGGACCTCGAATCCGAACGTGCAGAACTGGCCGGGCTGGATGCGGGCCGTCTTCGTCGCTCCGGAGGGCCGGACGTTCGTGGGTGCGGACCAGTCGCAGTTGGAGTTCCGCATCATGGCTTCCTTGTCGGGCGACGAGAACCTGATTCATCGGTGTTCCACGGCTGACGAGAGCGACAAGCTGAACCCTGAGTGCGACCCGCACAGCTACGTGGCCTCGCTCGTCTTCGGTGCGAGCTTCACGATGCTCGACCGGAAGGACCCCGCGCACAAGAAGACCGCGCCGGGCGAGCCGCCGTGCAAGTGCCAGAAGTGCCAGCGCGCGACGCTCCGCGACATCGTCAAGCGCGTCGTCTACGGCCTGAACTACGGCGCGGGCGCGCAGACCGTGCTCGACGCGATCTACAACGGCGGCTACGACGGTGCCCCGCTCACGGTCGCGTTCATCGAGCGCGTGACCGGGATCTACTTTCGCACGTTCCCGAAGGTGCCGCTCTGGCGCAACGAGATCGTGCGCGTGGCGGAGGAGACGCGGGAGATCCGGAGCCCGCTCTACAAGCGCCACCGCATCTTCCCGCTCGGCGGCATGGAGCCGTCGGTGCTCTACAACTACCCGATCCAGTCGGGCGGCGCCGACATCATGGCGCACGGGCTCATGCGGCTGCGCCCGCGGCTCCGGCAGGTCGACCCGACGGCGATGTTCATCGCGCAGATCCACGACGCCATCTACATCGAGTGCGACGAGAAGCGCGCGCAGGACGTGGCCGAAGTGGTCACGCAGTCGATGAGCTTCGAGATGTCGCTCGCGCCCGGTGCGCCCCCGATGCCCTACGTCGCGTCGGCTGCGATCGGCCCGAACCTCGCGGCGGTGAAGTGATCTTGGCTCACCCTTGCGCTCCGCTTGCGCTTCATGTACGTCCTCGCGATGCAGACCAACACGAATCGAAAGCGCGCACGCGTCGCCGGGTTTCTCCTCGCGGTCGCCTGCGCAGTGATCGCAGCGTTCGGAGCATGCGAAGCGCACGCGACGGTACCTGAAGCACCGTGGACACCCGATGAGGTGCTCCTCGCGCGGCTCGTCGTGCACGAGGCGGGCTTCCGCCGCGGCGTCGGCGACGTCGTCGGCATCGCGCACGTGACGCGTGCGAAGGCGCGACTGAACCGGATGTCCATCGCCGACTACGTCGCGATGGCGCATCCGCGCGCGACGTTCGGCCGCACGAACCGCGCGTGGGTCGCCGGTCTCGACGCGTCGTTCCTGCGTCCGGTGGACTGGCCCGAGGAGCGCGTGTCCTGGGAGGCGCGCGGGCGCCACGACTGGCTCCGCCGGCTGCGCGAGGTTCGGGAGGCGCTCGCGGTCGCGGAGAACCTCTGTCCGGCCTATACCTGGGGCGCGCGCCGCGGAATCGAGGCGCGGCTCGCCCGAATGCAGGCGGCCGGGTGGACGGTGCGCGACTGCGGGCCGACCCTGAACGTCTTTCTGAACGCGCCGTAGCACGGAGCGCAAGAGTCGGACATCCTACCTAGGCCCCGGTGTCGGGGCCCTTTTCGTTGGAGCCCACCATGCAGCCCCTCCCCGTGGACATCGCAACCGCCGACTGGCGGATCCAGCTTCTCGGCGCCCTCGTCACCGCGCTCACCGGCGTGCTCACCGTCGGCATCCCCCTGCTCGTGCGGCTCGGGCTGCGCTACCTGGAGCAGCGCCTCCACATCGAGACGACGGCGGCCGACGAGGAGCGGCTCATCCGCGCCGCCCAGCAGGGCGTCGACTTCGCGGAAGAGCAGGCCCGCAAGCGGCTGAAGGTGGGCGGGAGCCCGCTCTCCTCGCAGGACAAGCTCGACCTCGCCGCCGGCCACGTGCAGGACGTGCTCGCGCGCCACGGCGTGGACCGAATGACGCAGGCCGAGATCGAGCGGGTGGTCGAGTCGGTGCTCGCGAGGCGTCGAGGGGTCTGAAAAGCGAAAGGCGGGGGACTTTCGTCCCTCGCCCCCGCAGGTCCAATGCCTCATTTCTGAAGGCGCTGTCCGTCGCGTCTTCATCCTACCCCCAGCGGCCGCAGGCCGCCAGCGCTTTCTGTCACACGCCTAGTGTGATACGGTGCCCGCCATGGCAGCCAAGACGTCGATCTCCCACGTGCGGTGGGATCCTCGGACCCTCGACCGCATCGACGCCTTCGCCACCGAGCGCAAGCTGACCCGATCCGCCGCGGTCCGCGTGCTCGTCGGCACCGCCCTCGGGGACCCGCCGACCATGGTCGCCGCCCGGGAGGCCGCGATGCTCTTCTCGACCGAACGCAAGTCGCTCATGGCCGCCTTCGCCGAGGCGTTCCAGGGCGCCGTGACCTCCGCCGTCGCCCAGGTCTTCGGGGCCGGCATGACGCAGCCCCCCGACCTCTCCGAGTACCGGGAAGGCGGCACCGACGGGCTCGGCGACCTCGACGAGGACGACGAGGACGACGAGGGCCCCCCCACGCGCCCGGTCCGGGGCTTCTCGCGGGGGCGCCGCTGATGGCCGGCCTCTTGCTCACCCGCCTCTTCCGGGCGGACTGCAAGGACATCCCGCCAGCGGAGTCGAAACGGCTCCTCGCCGAGAACGAGGACATCGTCCGATCGGTCACGCATCGTCTCCGGCCGAACCGGGCCTGGTACGCCGCCGGGCTCGACATGGAAGACCTCTACGTGATCGGGCGCATGGCCGTCTTGGAGGCGTACCTGAAGTACGACCCGAACTCGGGAGCCTCCATGCGGACGTGGATGGCGCAGGTCGTGCGCTGGCGGGTCCACTACGCGATCGCCGAGGCCGAGAAGACCCGCTCCGTCGAGGACTGCACCCCCGTCCCGGTCGCCAACGTCGACGAGACCTTCGAGGAGGTCATCGTCTGCCGGGCGCAGCTCGCTCGCGTCGCCGAGGTCTACGGACGACTCGCCCCCCGCGAGCAGCACATCCTGACCCAGCAGCTCGCCGAGGTCCCCCACCACGAGCTGGCCGCCGCCCTCGGCATCAGCAAGCGTCGGAGCGAGAAAGTGTTATCCAGCACACGAGAACACCTCCGCGACCAGCTCTTCGACGAGGTTCTGGGTGCGGGGGAGACCTGATTCCGGGGTACATCAGGGGTATGGCACTCGATCGGTCGGCACTCATCGCCGGAGCAGCGGGCGGGATCCTCACCGGGACCGTCGCATGGTTCATCCTGCGTCCCGTCGTGAACAAGCAGATGGAGGACCAGCTCCGCGAGCAGCTTCGGCAGCAGATCCCGGCCCAGCTCAACGCGACGCTCGACACGAAGCTCCGGCAGTACGGCTTCACGCCGGAGACCGGGCGGCAGGTCGCACGCCTGCTCGAACTCGCCGACCGGTCGGGGCTCATCTGACATGTCGCCCAGGGGACAGGCCTTCGCCGCAGGCGCGCTCATCGGGGGCGCGACCTTCCTCGCGTGGTTCTACCTCTTCGTGAAGTCGAAGAGCAGGGACTTCGAGCGCATCGGGCAGGACAGCGCGCCGGCGATCGCCGAGCAGGCGGTCAAGGACTACATCGCCACCAAGTTCGGTGCGACGCCCGAGCGCATGCGCGCCGGGATGCAGCGCATTCAGCAGGTGACGGCCATCGTGTCGATGCTTCAAGCGCCGGCGTCGTCGGCGACGACTCGGAGGTGACCGATGGACATGCCGCCGAACGGACAGCTCTACGGGCTCAACGGTGCGGTCCACTGGCCCACGTTCTTCGCGCGTACGGCTCTGCGGGGGATCATCCTCTGGCCGATCGTGCGCTTCTTCGGAGGCGTCGGCGGCGTGCGTGGCGTGCTCACCGCGGCCGCGGGGGGCGCGGCCTACACGACCGTCGAGCTGGCGTTCGACACGACGCAGCTCCTCGCCTTCGCGGCCCAGCAGGGAGGCGTGGGGGCGCTTCCGCAGCAGCCCACCTTCGACTTCCAGCAGCAGACCCCCGCCGCGAGCTATCCGCAGGGTGTGGGGTCCGTGATCGACGTTCCCTACTCGTGAGGTTCGCATGCGACTTCTGCCCACCCTCGTCGCCCTCTTCGCCGGGCTCGTCCTGCTCGGCTGCACACCCTCGGTCCTCGAAACGCACATCCGGAGCGCGAACGACGTCCGGGAGTGGAACACGGAGGCGGTAGGGCAACTGCATGCCCGTTGCCCCGAGTCCGACGCCTCCGAAGGCTGCGCGCTCATCCGGACCGTGCAGCACGGCTTCGTCGATGCCCACACGCAGTGGGTCCACGAACTTGACGCGGACCGTGACGCGGGCCGCTGGGACGACCCCCAAGACGGCGGAGTCGTCCGGCTCGTGCTCCTCGCCTACAACCAGCTCCGCGTCGAGGCCGAGGACCGCCTCGGGGTCGTTCTGTCGGCCCTGCCCGAGAGCTTCCGAAGGATCGCAGGGGTCCCGTGATGGCTGGCGGCCCCAGTGACCCGACGACGTTGAAGGACGTCGTGCTCGGCGCCGTGGCGGCGCTCGGAACGATCGGGACGGCCGTTTTCGGCTTCCGCTCGGCGTCGCTGAAGCGGAAGACCGATGCGGAGGAGACGCTGCTCGACGCCTACCAGGCTGAGCGAGAAGCGCTGCTCGCCGAACGCGAGAAGCACTACGAGACGCAGGACGACCTCTTCGATTGCCGCGAGGCGATCCAGAAGGAGAAGGCGGAGCGCCTGCACGCCGAAGCGCACTACCAGCGCGAGATCAATCGGCTGGAGACCACGATCTCGATCGAGCGCGGGCACTTCGAGAACACGAAGCGCGAGATGCACGCGCAGGTTCGCGCGCTGATGGACGAGATGAACGAGCTACGCGCCGCGATCCACGCGGGCAACCACGGAGGACGCTGATGCACAGGAAGATCGATCTCCACGAGGCTCCGGCGTTCATCGAGCGCGAGTTCCTGCACGTGCTCGACACGCGGATCGCGCCGAACCTCTCGGGCCCGGCGGCCGTCATCGTCCCGATCGTGAAGAAGGGGCTGCAGCTCCTTCGGCAGATCATCGAGAAGCGCGGTCACAAGGACGCCGAGCAGATGCTCGACATGCTGCTTGCGAGCCCGGCGGAGAAGCTCTGATGCCCCGCCGGATCTGCGCGTTCTACGCGCACGTCGATAAGCCCGGCTCGAAGGACGCTACGGGCGCCTTCGTGCCGCAGGCGCTCCGGTTCGCCAAGCGTCGGCGGCAGGCAGGCGACCTCGTCGCGCTCTTCCCCTTCGAGAACGCTGACCCGTCGATGGCGCGGCGCCGGCAGTCGATCACCGACGGGATCCGAAACGCCGCGCAGAAGGACGGCCCGTTCGACGCCTTCGTCTACTTCGGGCACGGCCTGCGGCGCTCGCTTCCGTCCGGCGGCTTCGATCTCATCACGCTGCCCGACCTCGCGAAGGCGATGATCGCGTCGGCCTCGTCGGCGAAGAACCTCGTCATCACGCTTTTCGCGTGCTCGACGGGCGAGGCGCCCGGCAAGGGGCTCGACGGTGACGGCGGGCTCGCGGACATCCTCCGCGACATGCTCTCGGAGCGCGGCTACACCGGCTGGGTCGATGCCCACACGAACGCGGCGCACACGACCGAGAACCCCTACGCGCGTCGCTTCGTGCTGGACGGCAAGGGAGCCGCGGTCGGCGGGCAGTGGATCGTCGAGCCGCGCAGCGAGTTGTGGCCGGAGTGGAAGCGTCGGCTCGACGACGACGAGGTCTTCCGCTTCGCGTTTCCGTACATGAGCGTCGACGAGATCCGTAAGGCGCTCGCGAAGAAGGGATGAAGCGATGTCGTTGATCCAGTACCCGCAATCGGAAGGTCCGCTCTACCGCACGGGGAACGTCGGTCCGGATCGTCGCGCCGCCAACGAGCGTCAGCTCATGTTGGTGCGCACGTGGCAGTCGAACAAGCAGATCACGCCACGCCTCGTGTGGGGTACGCAGCTCCTCGCGATGGAGCAGACGCTCAACTACTCCGGACGGGTCTTGGAGGCGCTGGCGGTCGACGCGCCGGTCACCGACGAAGCGTACAACGCTCTCAATCTCGCGAACCACCTGGACCGCGAGTTCTGGGCTGCACGTCGCCGCAACATGGTGTTGATCGGTCTCGGGCTCTTCGGTCTTCTCGGCTACGGCGCCTACAGCCTCGTGCGAAGGAAGTGAATCCATGACGAACGTGCTATACGGGTTCGGGGCCGCCGTTGCGACGGCACAGCGCGCGTACACGCCGCCACCGGCGCGGGAGCAATTCTTCGGGGCGACGGCGCTGCAGTGGGCCAACGCCAATCTTCGTCCGCTCGCGATGGCGCCAGTGGGTTCGCCGGAGTTGCGCGCGTACCAGGAGTTCCGCGCTACGCTCATGCGGTACAGCAACGTCGCTACGCCCGGATCTGCGACGAGCGTGCGTGAAAGCGTAGACACCGCCCTCGCAGGGGAGGCGCGCGGGCCACTTGCGGAACCGGAGTGGAACGTCTTCATCGCGGCGCTCGCACCGGTGCAGAACGTGATGCTGGGTTCCCGTATCGGCGGGCTGCCGCCCTACATCCTCTACGGCGTGCCGGCACTCCTCGGCGGCCTGCTCCTCTTCTTCATCCTGCGAAGGAAGTGAACCATGCGCGTGACGACTCTCGGTGATCTCGGCGCCGTAGCGCCGATCGTGTCGAGCCAGGGCAGCCTCGTCGGACTCGGCGAGGTGACCGACGACTCCATGATGACGACGAAGCACGTCGGCATCTTCGCGGCCGGCGTGCTCGTGGGCGCGCTCGGCACCTACCTCTTCGGTCGTCGGCGGAAGCGCCGGTGATCTTGACGACCTCCCAGCACACGCCGTAGGCTCTGGGTCTCGAACCTCTTCTGCGGGGGCCTGCGGCCCCCTGGACGAGGGGATGGAACACCAGGGCCGCAAGGCAGGCGCGGGGCGGGAGGTCGGAAGACCCCTCGCCTTTCGTCTTTCCAGGAGCCCTTCGATGTCCGCCCTCACCCCGACCTCGCCAGCCGCCACGCCCGCGGTCACCGGTGCCTTCGCCGACCTCGCGCTGCCGACCATCGCGACGTCCGATGGCAGCTTCTCGTACGACGTGACGCCGCACGACCTGCTCACGCTCGCGCGTTCGATCCGCAAGGAGGGCAAGAGCGACCTCGCGGAGCTGGCGTGGACGTACGCGCAGCGGCTCGTCGCGATGCGGACGACCTTCGACTCGCTCGCCGAGCTGGTCACCGCGCACAGCCAGCCGATCAACCCGAAGTGGTTCCCCGACGGCGAGTTCTGCCGGCCCGGTGGGCGGTACCACGGGACGTCGTCCTGCGCGCACGCGGCCGAGCGGCCCGGCAACGCGGCGATCCCGTGGACGGACATCGAGTCGTCAGTGCGCCTCGGCGTCGCGCGCTGGGCTGCGGGGCACACGCCGAACCCCGTACCGAAGTCGGTGGACTTCGCGGAAGCGGGGCTGGTCGCGCGGAAGGTCGCGGGCGCGAATCCGAGTGGCTTCGCGTACGTCCAGCAGGGCGTCCCGTGGGTACGCAACAGCTTCGTCTCGACGCCGGCTTCGCGCGCGTGGCCGCCGTTCTACGTCCAGCTCCGCGTGAACGGGCGCGTCGTTTCGGACGACCCCCGCTACCTCTGGCCGATGGACCTCATCGGCCCCCTCGTCGCGACGGCGGGCGCACTCACCGCCGGCGCAATCTACCTCTTTGGACGACGCCCATGACCACACGCACCTCGATTCCGCCGGACATCACGCAGATTCACAGCGCCCGCCTGGCTCCCACGATCTGGGAGGTCTCGTGGCGCGATGGGCAGGGCGATTTCTGGTCGGGCCAAGGGGCGAGCTACGAGCAGGCGATGCACGTCGCGTCGCGCAAGCACGCTGCGACGAAGGCGGGTCCGACGCATTGGGGCCCGGAGCCGCCGGCGTGACGTACCGCGCCGCCGTCGTCGCCGTCTTCGATCCGTTCGGCCGCGTGCTCGCGCTGCGGGACGGATCGGGCTACCGCCTCCCGGGCGGGCTCATCGAGCCGAACGAGACGCCCGAGATCGCCGGGCGTCGCGAGGTCCGCGAGGAGACGGGCCTCGACGTCCGCGTGGGGCCCGTCCAGGCGCGCAGCGGTGCTACGGCGTACCTCGTCGCGCGGGGCTACCGCGGCGGCACCCTACGTGCGGGCGGCGAAGGGGCCCCGGTGTGGGTCCTGCCGACGGCGCTCTTCCCCCATCCGCGCTTCGGCCTGTCCGCGCGGCAGTTCTTCCGCATCCTCGCAACGAAAGGCGATCGCCCATGAAGACGACCCCGAAGATCGGCCCCCGCATGCCCGGAGGCGCCTTCACGAAGGCACGCACGACCGAGACGAAGCTCGGCACCTGCACGGTGAAGCGGAAGACACGCGTCTTCACGCGCACGAAAGGCAACGCGATACTCAGACGTCAGATCGACATCGACATCGACTGCGGTGAAGGTCGCACAGGCGGTATCAACGCGCGCCACTACCCGTCGCGCGACGAGGACTACTCGCGCGCCTACGGGCTCCGCACGCCGCGCCCGCTCTGGTTCGTCGGCGAGGTCGACACGGAGGAACGCGCCCAGCGGCAAGGAATTGCGACGCGTGCCTACGAAGCGCTCGCGAAGTACGTCTGCCGCCAGGGCGGCTTGCTCGTATCGAACGCGCGCCTGGCAGACGCGTACTCGAACGACTTCTGGCAGAAGCAGCTCCGCAAGGGGCGTGCGCGCGTTGTCGAAAAGCACGGTGACGCCTTCGTCCACGCGACGGTGCTGCTCGACTGCCGGCACGCCGGCGACCTCTCGGGCGGCCTCGGGCAGCTCACGACGCGGACTTCGCGCGTGGTGCTCGCAGCGAAGGCGGCGGGCTACCGTGTGGACGCGAAGGGCCGTGTCATCGCGCCGTCGGGCCGGGTCCGCAAGACGCAGACGAAGGGCTCGGCGCACGGGCCCTACCGCTACCGCACCTTCTCGATGAAGGACGGCGAGCACGTCGTCGCGGTCCCCGTCGCCCACCTCGCGGCGGCCCAGAAGTACGGGAAGAAGGCGCTCCGGGCCGGCGTCGAAGTCCGGCACCTGAACGACCGCTCGACCGACGACCGGCTCGTGAACATCGCGATCGGCTCGCGGCACACGAACATCATGGACTCGCCGAAGGCGAAGCGCGTGCGGATCGCGAAGGCCGGAGCCCGCGCCGCGAAGCGCGCCCGACGGAAACGCTGAAGCCCTCCTCGCGGAGGGCTTCGGCGTTCATCCCTTCGGTTCCTTCCGCAGCCCGAGCGTCCGGGCGAGCCCCTCGCCGACGTCGACGTAGGGGACCATCTTCAGCGCGAGGCGCTTCAGCTCGTCGACCTCGTCGGTGGTGAGGTCGCGCTTCCACGCGAGCGCCTTCACGCGGTCGACCTCTTCGTTCGTCATCGCGCCCCCACGAAGACGTCCGTGAGGAGCAGCCGCGTGCCGCCGTCGAAGGGTGGCATTTCGAGCCCGAGGATGGGTCCGATGCCGTTCGCGCGCAGCACGTAGACGGTCCGCCCGGAGAGGGAAAGGAAGTCGCGCTCCTTGAAGAGGTCGAGGACGCGGCGGATCCATTCGCAGCCCTCGGCCGTCCCCACGCGGCTGTTGCCGGCCTTGTCGTAGGTGTCGAGCACGATGCCCATGCTCTGCCCCGCGCCGCCGAAGTCGAAGCCGATCGTGCAGACGAGGATGCCGCGATCTTCCTGCCCCACGGTCGCGTGCGTCACGCGCGCGAGTTCCTTCACGAGTCCCATCACAGCACCTCCGTCGCCTTCTGCGCTTCGCGCACCTCGCCGAACGTGCCGTCTGCGTGCACACGGCGCCACGGACCCTTGTAGACGACACGCCAGTACGCATTGCCGCCGTCGAGCGCGACGTTGCCGCATCGGCACTTCACGAAGTGGTGCCGCGCCATCGACTCGATGACGTCGCCGCACGACATGCACTCCACGCGGTTTCGCTTCAGCTCGACCGTGAGCTGCCCACGGCGCCGGAAGACGCTGAGCAGGCCGAGGATCGCCCACGCGGTCGCAGCCTCGCGCCGGAGCGCGTCGATCCGCTCGCTGAAGCGGAAGAGGTCGAGTCGCTGCTCGGCGACCGTGGCCTTCTCGAAAGCGAGCGAGGCTTCGGCCACCTGCATGTCGTTCCAGACGGCGCGGAAGACGTCCCACGAGACCGACTCGGGTGGGGGCTCTTCGCCGCGCATCATCGCGAGGATCGTGTCGCGGTTGTAGGTCATCGCGCAGCCTCCCGCACGAGGACGTCGTGCCCGCGGCTACGCAACGCGGCGAAGCATTCCTCGGGGTGCGCGCGGAAGCACTGCCCGCGGCGGTGCCCCACCGGAGCGCCGTCGAGCGAAAGCTCCTGACGGAAAACGCCCTCTGGCTCTTCCCACGTGAGGGTGAAGGAACGTCGTCCCGCTGTGTCGGGTGACGAGTCGTAGGTGCACACGAAGGTGGTCATCGTTCGTCTCCGTCGGTTCGGGCTTGGACCTCGCGCACGGCGGCCGAGAGGTCGTTGTAGAGGTCGGCGAGCAGCTCCAGGTCCATGCCGCTACCGCGGCACCACCAGCAGCGTTCGGTGGCGTTGTTGTCGGGCTCGACGGGCACGAAGCCCGCACCGCCGCACTTCTCGCAGAGGAAGTCGTCCGGCTTCACGTGTTCGCGGGGCGTGGTCATCGGCCGGTCTCCTCGGAATCGGGGAAGAGGGCGATCAGGCCGCGGATCCTCCGGAAGGCGAGGACAGCCTGGTCGGCGAGCAGCGCAGCACGAAGCATCCGGATGTCGAACGGCGCGTTGTGCACCGGATGCTGCGGGGCGCGCGTCTGGTCGAGTTGCGCGAAGACCTCGTGCTGCCACAAGGCCACCTCGAAGGGGTCCCGCGTGCCGCGCGCAGGGAGCGCCGTGCGACAGAGCCGTTCGGCGTCGGGGATGTAGGTGAGGACGAGGTTGCGCATGCGGGCCTCCTCGTCGGTGAAGGCGCGGTTCGGTTCGGTCACGTCAGTGACCTCCTTGTCTCTTGGGTTGCGGTCTCCGAGCGCTGCGGTTGCGCTCAGGTTGTCCCAAGATAGACAAAAGGGAGTGGGCGTCAAGCCCCCTCCCCTCTGCGCCTTCGGGATTGTCGCCCCGCTGGTCTTGTTGGCCTCCCCAACCTAGCCCCGGGCCGCAGGCCCGGCAACCGTCACTTCGCGGTCCGCCAGAACACCCAGCCCGCGATGCCGAGGGCGGCGATGCCCGCGATCCAGCCGTAGCCGCCGCTCGGCTTGCCGATGCGGTTGTGGAGCCACGCGGCCCATCGGTCGTAGCCCTCGACGGCGAAGTGGACGTCGTCGTCGCGCATCGGCAGGTTCGCCGTCACGCCCCGGGAGTCGATCCACTGGTCCGCGCCCGCTTCCCGCCAGACCGACGCTTGGTGGAGCGTCGTCGCACGGTGGCGGGTGTCGACTTCGAGCGCGTCGGCCGTCGGGGGGCCGACGATCACGACCTTCGCTCCCGGGTTCGCCGTCGAGCGCAGCATGCCGACCGCGGTCGCGAGCCGGGCCTTGTAGGTCTCCCGGTCCGTGATCTGGTCGTTGCCACCGACCTCGAAGACGACGAGGTCCATCCCGCGTGCGAGGTTCGAGAGGTGCGCCTCGTTGATGAACTTCACGAGGGACCAGCCCGGGTGGGCGGTGCCGGTCACCTCGACGCTCGGGTCGTCCTGCTCGTAGAGGCGCTTGAGCCGGGGCCCGAGCGCCTGCATGTGGCTGTCGCCGATGAGCACGATCTTCGTCATGGTTCAGTCCCAGTTGTAGCGCGCCTGGCGGGCCGCGTGGGCACGCCGCACGGCGAGCGATTCCTTGGTGATCGTGAACGCGTCGCCTTTGAAGGCGTCGCTCCACTGTTCGCACGCGATGTACTTCTTGGCGACGGCCACGGACGGGAACCAGCCGTGCGTCACCTGCCGCCCCTCACGGTCAACCGACCGTACGTGGTACGTCGCGGCGCGGGTGACGAAGTACGTGCCGCCCGGGCAGATCGGGAAACCGTTGCGGTCGAACTTCGGCCTGGTCGCCGCTTTCGCGACGCGGACGACGCGCCCCGACACGCCCTTCGTCGGCTTCTTCGTCGGCGCTGCGCGGCGCCGCGGGGTGCTGCCCCGCATCGCCCCGATCAGCTTCGGCGCGCACGTCTTGGCGCACTTGACGAGGCACGTCTTCTGCTTCGTCGTCAGCTTGAGGCCCTTCAGCCGTCGGTCTGCAGTCGCGCGCTTCCGCTTCGTGGGTTTCTTCTTCGGTTTCGCCATGTTCACTTCCTCCGCCGCTTCGTCGCGGCCTTCTTCTTGCGGAGCCCGGAGAGGTCGCTCGCGTGCGCACACGACAACTCGAAGATGGGCCCGTACTTGTTCTCGCCGACGACCTTCGCGCGCCCCTTCCGGAGTTGCTTGGCCCAGAAGTCGTGGGACTTGGCGCCGACCACGCGCTCGTCCGAGACGAGCTTCATGCGCTTGCGGCACGCCGTCTGCGCGAGCGCTTCGTAGAGCTTCGTCGCGTAGCCGTGGCGCTGGTACGCCGAGTCGACCTCGACGTGCGTGACGCGGACACGGCGCTTGCGGCCCTCGTGGACGACGGCACCGAAGATCCAGCCGACCTCGTCGTAGCCGTCGCACACCATGCGGAAGCCGAAGACGTTCTGCGTGTAGTAGCGGCTCACGCCCTCGGGCTTCGGTACCGGCTTGACGACGCAGGTGCTCATCGCCGCGCTCGCTTTCGCTTGCCGGACGCGACGATCGAGGCGACCTTCCGCTTCCGCTTCGTCTGCTTCACGCCGCAGCCCTTGTAGACGAGCGCGTAGGCGATCGCCGCCGCCTGCTGCGGGCGCTTCCCTTGGCAGACGAGGTGCCGCATGTTCTTCTTGAACGCGGCCTCGGAGCATCCGCGCGAGACCTTCTTCGGCACATCCTTGCAGCGCGTCTTCTTCGTCGACTTCTTCATCGACTTGCCCTTCCGCGAGACGCCCGAGAGCCCGTCGAGGAACTCCGTCGGGTCGACCTCGCCCGCGTCGAGTGGGATGCCGTTCTTGTACTTCCAGAAGGCGAGCGCACAGTCGTAGAGCGCCTTGTGCCACACGGCGCGCTTCGTCTGCGCGTGCTCCGTGTTCACCTTGCGCTTCGACGGGCCGTGCTCCTTGCCGGCCGCGCGATGCCAGTACGCCTCGCTGCGCGTGAAGCCCGAGCGGAACTGCTTGTACGTCTGCCCCGTGCACGGCAGGAAGTCGACGGCCCACGGGTCGATGTCTTCGTACCGCGGCGCCGGGCCCTTCACGTCGACGAGCCGCTTTATCACGAGCCGCGCGATCCGCCGCCGATTCGCCTTCGTCGCCTTCCGCTTACCGTGTACGTCGATCGGCGAGCCGTCGAGTCCGCGCACGCCTTCCGCGGCAGCTTTCTCGTCTTCGATTTCTCGCAGGAGCCGCGCGTACTGCGACGCGTACTTCTCGGCCAGCGACGGATCTGCACGTAGGAGCACGTCCACCTGCGCTTTCTTCTTCTCGGCCGGCGTGAGGACCCGCACTGCTTCGGCGGCCGCCGCGCGATTCTCGCCGCTCGCTTCGGCAACACGCGCTCGCAGGTGCCGTTCGTAGATGGCGTCGAAGAGCCGCCCGCTTTCGTCGTCGTCCAGCACACGGGACGGGTCGTACGTCGCGTGTGGTGCGGTGGGCGCCGGGAGTGCTACGACGCGCCGCGCGCGCTTCTGCTCTCCCGCCCTACGCGGTTGAAGGTGGCGCGGTGTCGTCGGCGGCTCGGAACGCGGCGATGGCGGTACCGCCGCGCGTTCACGTACCTTCGGCGCGTGGTAGTCGCGTGCGGGCCCGACGTTGCGGCCCTCGTCGTCCACGCGCTGCACCTTTACGCGTTTCGGCGGAGGGCAGCGCGTGTGCGACGGGACTGTCACGCGCACGGCCCCCGGGCATTCGTGGGGCTTTACGCGCCCGATTCCGTTCGTTCCGTCTCGCATACACGTGGTGTACCGCGTCCGGGCACTACAGCCGCCCCCGGGCCCCCGGGCCCCCCTCCCGGGCCCCGGGAAGCTCCCCTGGGAAGCTCCCCTGGGAAGCTCCCCCGGGAGCTACCGCTAGCTCCCCCGGGACCTACATCCACCTACCTTTGTGTCACCTATTAGGTGTTACCGCTTGATTGTCGTGATAGAATATCCTATCACGACGTAACGTCTATCTTGGGCCACCTCGGCAAGGGTCGGGGGGCACGGGACGCCCCTCCGGGAGCGCCCAAGGGCGGGCCTCGCCTCGCCTCCCCCCGCGGACGGGTGGGGGGCAGGGGGCCCGCCAGGGAGACGCCCGACGGGTCTTTGACAACCGAATACGACGGCCGCGCGAGCCCCGCACCACGGGGGATCGCGCGGATGGCCGAACCATCGCACGAAGCGTGCGACGGTCGGACCGGGCAGGTCAACAGAAGGCGTGCCCCTCCGATCGTGCCCCCCATCCTCATACGTACGGGAGGAGGGGGCGAGCGTCGCGGGTTGACGCCCCGCGCCGGTAGTAGGCCGACGGACTAATACAGTGGGCCCCTCGAAAGGGGGGACGACGGTCCGGACCGAGCCATGGGGGCCACCCACCACGCCGTAAGTCGCTACGCATCGCCGAACGATGCACGCGGGATCGATGGGAGTGCGGGATGCCACGCTCCCCGCTGAAGAATGCCCATGGACTGGTCCGGACGTCGCGGGACGTCGCGACCCTCTGCAGGGTCGCGCCGCGCCGCGAGGGGCATTCCGCCCCGTCGAAGGAGAGACCGCACCATGACGACCACGACGACCCCGGCCCCGCTTCCGCATCGCGCCGCGCTCCACGACGCCTACGAAAAGGCGATCGCGATCGCCAACGTCAAGCGCCGGCTCGCGGCCCGCTCCCTTTGGGATGGCCGGATGGAGGAGTACCGGGAGCGCCTCGCCGCCTACGAGGCTGCCGAGGCGGAAGCGACGGAGCGCCTTCTCGCCCTCATCTGCTAGAGCCGGCCCGCCCTACGGGGACGCGCCCTCGCGTGACGGGTCGAAGCATCGACCCGTGACGCGACGGAGCATCCGTCGAAGGAGAGACCGCACCATGCCGATCAACAGCTACGCGCAATTCCACGTCGAGACGTCCGCCGCGGCCGCGCGAAAGGCGCACGCGCGTCAGATGCGGGGAGAGTACGCGCTTTACGTCTACTTCCTCCCGGGAGGCGGCCGCATCGAAGCGCATCCGGAGAGCCCCGGCCCCGAATGGGAGCTTGCGTGGCCGGAACGCCTCCCCGCGAACCTGACCGTCGACCAGATGGTTCGGTACTTCGCCGAACGTACCGGGCGACTTCCCTACCTGCCCAACGACTGACCTGCCATCCATCGACCCGAAGGAGACCCCGCACCATGAACGAACCTTCCCCCTTCGTCCGCGGCATGGCCGCGCGCATCGCTGAATATCGGACGCTTGTCCGTACCACCGGGCAGACCCTCGCCGCCCGCAAGGTACAAGCCACGCGGCTGCACACCCTCGCCCGCGTCCTCGCCCCGGGCACCGTGCCGACGCCTCCGAGCGACGCGGCCGCGCTCGCCGCGTGGTTCCTAGCGGCCGATGCCGCGATCGTCGCGGCGCAACCCGCCGCGGCCGCGCTCGTCCCGAGCCCGCTCGCCCCGGGTCTGGACGTCCTCATCACCGGTGGCCGCGCGAGCAAGCGCACGACGGCCCCGAAACCCGCGCCGGTGCCGCGCATCCAGGCGCCGCCCCCCGTCGCGCCCGATCCGCTCCCGCCGCCCGTGCGCGCGGCCGTTACGCTCGCCGACTTGCTCAACGACGCCCCCACCACGCGCGACGTCGCGCCGGCTCCCGTCGCGCCGGCCCCCGTCGCGCTCCCCTCCGACGTGCGCGCCGATCTGCGTGACGCCGTCGCGGCCGTCCAGGGTCTCACCGGGGCCGACGTGGGCGCGCGCCGCAACATCGCCCGCGCGCTCGCAACGCTCGCCGCGGCCGCAGAGCTCCACGTTCCGCCCGTGCGTCCCGACATCGACGGTGCGGGCCTCACGGAGTGGGCGTGTGACGTGGCCGCGCTCCTCCGGCCCGCGCGCACGCCGACGCCCGAGCCCGAGCGCCCGCGCGGCCCGATCCGCCTGACTCCGGTGGAGGCGCTCAGCGCGATGCGTATCCCCGAGACACACATCCGCATCGTCTCGCCCCACGGCAGCACCTACACCTACGAGCTACGCCGCCCATTCAACGACGGCCCGATCTTCGTGCACGTCGACACCGGCAACGGAAAGCCCGCGTTCCTCGGAAGCATCTTCGCCGATGGGGAGTACCGACACGGCCGCAAGTCGCGGATTGCGCCGGACGCGCCCGAGGCGCGCGCCTTTGCGTGGGTCTACCACGCGGCCCGGACGGACCGTGGCTTTGGCCCCGTCGACGTCTACGACGTGACCGACGCTCCGGCGGACGACGCCACCGCGCCCGCCATGCACTGACCGACGACGCACGATCCCTACGATCGTGACGTCGCGACGCTCGCCCACCCTACGGTTGGCGCGCGTCGCGACGGACAACCCGTCGAGAAAGAACCACCGCACCATGGCCCACGAAATCTTCGACAACGATTCGCTTTTCCTCACCATTAAGCCCGCGTGGCACGGCCTCGGGACCGTGCTCGACCGCGCGCCCACCACGGCGGAGGCGGCCGCGCTCGCCTTCGCCCGCCGCGACGGTCGGCCCGGCCCGTGGACGGTCGAGCGACGCCCTCTCTTCCTCGCAGACGGCACGCTCATCGAGTCGCACGTCGCCACGATCCGGACCGACACCGGCGAAGCGCTCGGCGTCGTCGGAGCGCGTTACGAGCCGGTGCAGCCCTCCGCCCTGTACGAAGCGGCTGCCCCGATCGTCGAGACCGGCCGCGCCCACTGGGAAACCGGCGGCTCGCTCCGCGGCGGCGCGCTCAACTGGGGCCTCCTCGCGCTCGATCCGATGGAGATCGGGCAGGGTGACGCGATCCGCCCCTACCTCCGCGTAGACAACGCGCACGACGGAACCCGCGCGGTCTCGCTCGGATTCACCAGCGTGCGTATCGTGTGTGCGAACACGCTGGCCATGTCGCGCGGCGAGGCGCGCTCCACCACGTTCCGGCTCCGCCACACCGCGAACGTGCAGACGCGGCTCGACGAGGCGGCGAACATCCTTGCGCAAGCAGAGCGACTCACCCACGAGACCGTGAAGGAGGCGCGGCGCATGGCCTCGCGCCGCGTCACGAAGAGCGAAACGGACGCGTATTTCGCTGCCATCTTCCCCGACGCCGAGACCCCGCGTGGACAGTCGCGCGTCGAGAATCTCCGCGCCGAGCTTCGTACGGCCATGCGCACCGCGCCCGGTGCCGATCTCCCGACGGCGCGTGACACCGCCTGGGGGCTCTACAACGCCGTAACGTTCTTCACGTCCCACGAGCGCGGCGACGATGCCGCCAAGCGGCTCGACGCGCTTTGGTTCGGCACCGGCGCGGATCTGAACGAGACGGCGCGCGACGCCGCGCTCGCCCTCGCGTCCTGACACCGTCTCGCC
>Ga0116193_1000180_pt1 | contig 61620 bp, 52 predicted proteins | sample AD_UKC115_MetaG_FD_89892 | JGI IMG/M metagenome (GOLD analysis project Ga0116193, IMG submission 89892) | Active sludge microbial communities of municipal wastewater-treating anaerobic digesters from Hong Kong - AD_UKC115_MetaG | ecosystem: Engineered > Bioreactor > Anaerobic > Digestate...
AGATGCGCGACGCCGGACTGACCGCCACCGAACTCGGCCCCGACGGCTTCCTGCCGACCGATACAACCGAGTTGGTCGAACTGCTCGACGGCTTCGGCCTGTCCTGCGTCGGCGGGTTCGTGCCCGTGGTGCTGTTCCGCGCGGACCACGACCCGGCCGAGGACCTCGCCGGTCCGCTGGAATCGCTGGTGGCCGCCGGCGCGGGTGTGGTGGTGCTGGCCGCAGCCACCGGCGCCGACGGCTACGATGAACGTCCCGAACTGGACGAAAACCAGTGGGAAACCCTGCTTTCCAATCTCGACCGGCTGGCGCAGATCGCGGCCAAGCGTGGATTGCGCGCCGTGCTGCATCCGCACGTCGGCACCATGGTGGAGACCCGGGCCGAGGTGGATCGCGTGCTCGCGGGATCGCGCATCCCGCTGTGCCTGGACACCGGCCACCTGCTGATCGGCGGCACCGATCCGCTGGAGCTCACCCGGCAGGTGCCCGACCGCATCGAGCACGCTCACCTCAAGGACGTCGACGCCGCACTGGCCACCAAGGTGCAGTCCGGTGAGCTGACCTACACCCAGGCCGTGGCCGCTGGGATGTACGTGCCGCTCGGGGCCGGCGACGTCGACGTCGCCGCGATCGTGAAGACGTTGGAGGACAGCGGGTATGACGGCTGGTACGTGATGGAGCAGGACCAAGTCCTACAAGCAGATCCTGGGGTCAACTCGGAAGGTTCCGGGCCGCTGGCCGATGTGCTGGCCAGCGTGGCGTTCCTGCATGGGGCCGCCGCGACATGAGGATCGGGATCCTCGGCGCCTCCCGGATCGCCGAACTGGCCATCGTCGGGCCGGCGCAGGAACTCGGCCATCGGCTGGTGGCCGTCGCCGCCCGGGACCGCGGCCGGGCGGAGCTGTTCGCCGAGAAATACGGCGTGGAACGCACACTCGACTCCTACCGAGCTGTGCTGGACGACCCCGACGTCGACGTGGTCTACAACCCGCTGGCCAATTCGCTGCACGCGCCGTGGAACCTCGCCGCAGTGGCGGCGGGCAAGCCGGTACTGGCCGAGAAGCCGTACGCGCGCAACGCATCCGAGGCACGTGAGGTGGCCTCGGCATCCGACGCGGCCGGAGTTCCGGTTGTCGAGGCGTTTCATTACGCATATCACCCGGTGTTCAGACGGCTGCTGGATCTGGTCGCGGGCGGTGACCTGGGTGAGCTGCACCATGTCGAGGTCGATATGGGCATGCCGGAGCCGTCCCCGGACGACCCACGCTGGCGGCTGGATCTCGCCGGCGGCGCGCTGATGGATCTGGGTTGTTACGGAATCCACGTGGTGCGCACCATCGCAGCCCTGTTGCGTGCCGATGTCTCCGTCGTCGGGGCCCACGCGGTCGAGCGCGATCTCGGGGTGGATGCCTCCTGCACCGTGGACATGAAGATCGGAGCGGCCGGTGCCCGCAGCCGCAACAGCATGGTCGACGACCACTACCACTTCAGCATCCGGGCGATCGGGTCGCGGGCAGAAGCCTTGGTGCACAACTTCATCAAGCCGCACGAGGACGACCGGCTGACGGTGCGTTCGGCAGCCGGTGAACGAGTGGAGCGCCTCGGGACACGAACGTCGTACAGCTATCAACTGGAGGCGTTCGCCGCCCACGTGGTCGACGGCGACCCGCTCCCGGTGGACGGCAACGACGCCGTCGCGAACATGACGTTGATCGACGCGGCCTACCGGGCCGCGGGCCTTGATCGTTGCCCGTGAACGCTCACCCACGTACCGAATTGGGCGCTGGCACCGTCCCTGGCCGAGCGCTCGCGCCCTGCGCAATGGCCGTCACGGTCGCGGCGGCGCCGTCTCGCCGAGGGCCTCTACCGTCACAATGGCCTAGAAACGTTCTAGCAAATGGAGAGCACATGTCCGAACCACTGCGCATCGGCCTCATCGGGGCCGGCTGGATCGGCCGCTTCCACGCCGGGTCCATCGCCACCCGGGTCGCCGGCGCCACCCTGGCCGCCGTTGCCGACCCCGACGTCGACGCCATCGCGGCGGGCACGATCGGAACCCCGCAGCTACTGCGTTCGCTGACCCGTGATCCCGGGGTTCGCACACTTCGCCAGCGTGCGGGCCGACAGCCAGCGGTGACGCGCCACGACGCTCGGATTGCACTCGAAATCGCGCTCGCCGCAGCCGAATCCGTGCGAACCGGCGCACCGGTCGAGTTGGCGGAGGCGGTGCCCGCATGAGCTTCGACCTGGCCGTCTGCAGTGAGATGGTCTTCACCGACCTCGACATCGTCGAGCGCGCCAAGCGCATCGACGATCTCGGCTTCCAGGTGGAGATCTGGAGTTTCCACGACAAGGATCTGGACGCGCTGGCCGCCACCGGTGCCACCTTCTCGTCGATGACGGGATACCTGCACGGCGACCTCTACGATCCCGAGGGAGCCCAAGAGGTGGTGCGCACCGCCCATCGGGCTGTCAAAGCCGCTGCGGTGCTGGGTGTTCCGCGGCTCGTCGTCCACCCCGGCGAACTCGTCGACGGGCAGGCGGCCCGTCCCCGGAGCCGGGTCTCCGGCGACATGTGGTTCTCGGCGCTGCGCGGGCTGGAGGCCCTGGGTGAACTCGGCGCCGACGCCGGGGTCACGTTCTGCCTGGAAAATCTGAACACCATCGTCGACCATCCCGGGATGCCACTGGCCCGCGCCAAGGACACCCTGGCGCTCATCGAGGCCGTCGGGCACCCGAACGTGAAGATGATGCTGGACCTCTATCACGCGCAGATCGGTGAGGGGAACCTCGTCGAGTTGGTGCGCCGCGCCGGCGACGCCATCGGCGAGATCCAGGTCGCCGACGTGCCCGGCCGCTGCGAACCCGGAACCGGTGAGATCCACTACCCTGCGATCGCAAAGGCGTTGCGCAACAGCGGTTATGCGGGAACTGTAGGGATGGAGGCGTACGCGGCCGGCGACAGCGTCGTCGCGCTGGAGGCGTTCCGCGCCGCGTTCACCGTCTGATTCCGGCGCGGTACATCAGCGCCTGCCGAACGCCGGCCACGATTTGTTCCTGGAAATTTTCCGGAACCACAGTGACCATGAGCCAGCCCGCGAGTGCCAACCGGAGGTCGACGAGGTGTTCGACCACCGCATGCTCCGGTCGGACGGGCTCAGCTCGATAGTGCAGCCCCACCCGGAAGTTCCGCCATCCCATGGGGACTCGCACCGCCTCCGGCCCGGAGCCCACCACGATGCCGGTTTCCGGACGCGGAATTCCGTGGTCGACGAGGATCACCCGAATCCGGCTCTCCTCCGGTGAACCGGCCCCACCGTCCATGTCCCACAGGCTGGCTCGCGCCACCGCGGCACCCCGCGCGCCGGGGTAGCGTCGCGCCAGTTCGAATACATCTTCCCGGGATATCCGCGTCGCGGCGGCAAGGGCGTCGAGCTGGATGATCGCTTCTCGACGTTCGACATGTCGTGCGAGATCCCACGCGGTCCGCACCGGCGTGGTTACCGAAATTCCCCGACGGACGACGATCTCGTCCTCGGCGATCCGTTCATCTCGCACAATGACACCGGATTCGCGTCGACGAACCCGGCCGATCAACTCCACCGGTCCGTCAGGGTTCGTCGGGCGGCAGTAGAACGCGGCCGCCGCCCGGCCGGCGACGATGCCGCGGCGCCGAGTCCACAACCACGCAGCGCGCGTCCGCACGTCCAGGTCCTGTGTCGCGCCGCTACGCAGATACACATCCGGGTGCAGCGCCGTGTAGCCCCAACGCAGTTGGCCGCGGGTCAGTCCGCCACCCGCAACGACCTCGCTCCCGATGAACGGTTCCATGACGCTCAGGCTCGCGGCCCTCACCGACCGTCCGGCGTCTCACGGCCGAGCTTCTCACCTCGGTTGGGGATCAACCGCCGACTGGGGACAGTCACGATCCAACGTCATGGTCTGTTCCGCGTCCTACCACCGAGACCGCCACCAGGGCGCCTCCGACACCCGGTCCATCTGCCAATCGCAGCCATGCGCGCACATTTCGTCGACGAAACCACCACGGACGGCCGTGGCGATGACCGGGCGTCCCGACGAGCACGACCACCGTGGCGGGTTCGCCCATAAGACCCCAGACGCATCCCTGACTTGGAGCGGGCGCGATCGAGCCGGGTTCGGTGTGTTACTTGCGGCCCAGCTCGTGGGCCAGCGCCTCGAGGTCGTTCCCGCCGGCCATCTCCTGGGTCAGGTGCTCGAGCGTGATCTCGTCATAGGTGCAGTCCAGCTTCTGGCGGCCACGATTGAGCAATACGAAATGGTCGCCCACCATGTGCGCGTGGTGCGGGTTGTGGGTGATGAAGATGACCCCGAACCCCTGTTCCTTGGCCGCGGTGATGTAGCGCAGCACCATCCCGGACTGCTTGACACCCAGAGCGGCCGTCGGTTCGTCGAGGATCAGAACCCTGGCCCCGAAGAAGATCGCCCGGGCGATCGCCACGCACTGACGCTGACCGCCGGACAGTGAGCCGATGGGCGCGTCCACGTCCGGCAGGTCGATGCCCATTTTGTGCAACTCGGAGATCGTCGTCGCGCGCATGCCGTTGATGTCCAACGACTTCAGAAAGCCCTTCTTGCGCAACTCGTTTCCGAGGAAGAAGTTGCGCCAGACCGGCATCAGCGCCACGACCGCCAGGTCCTGGTACACCGTGGCGATGCCGGCTTTGAGCGAATCCTTGGGCGACTCGAAGGTGGTGGGCGCACCGTCGATGAGCAACTCGCCCTCCGTGGGCTTGTGCAGGCCCGCGATGATCTTGATCAGCGTCGACTTGCCGGCGCCGTTGTCGCCCAGCACGCCGGTGACCTCGCCGGCGCCCACCCGCAGGTTGATGTCCTTGAGCGCGATGATGTTCCCGTAGCTCTTGCCGACGCTCTTCAGCTCCACCAGCGGGGTCTCCCCGCCCGAGGGAATTTCGGCGACGTGCGCTTCGACCGTTGTCGTCATTCGGACTCTCCTATCGCTTCGCCGCGAAGTTGCGGACCACGTTGTTGGCGATGACGGCGAACAGCAGCATGGCTCCGAGGAAGAACTTGAACCAGTCCGGGTTCCAGCCCGCGTAGACGATGCCCTGGTTGGTCATGCCGAAGATGAACGCACCGATCAGGGTGCCGATCGCGGTGCCGTAGCCGCCGGTCAGCAGGCAGCCGCCGATGACCGCCGCGATGATGTAGAGGAACTCGTTGCCGATGCCCTGGCCGGACTGAATCGTGTTGAACGCGAACAGCAGATGCATTCCGACGAACCAGGCGCAGAAGCCGACGACCATGAACAGGCCGATCTTGACCTTGGTGACCGGTACGCCCACCGCCCGCGCGCTCTCCTGGTTACCGCCGACGGCGAAGATCCAGTTGCCCACGCGAGTCTTGAACAACACGTAGGTGGCGATGACGGTGAACAGGATCCACCACAGCACGGTGATCCGCAGCGACACCGGGCCCAGGGAGACCGACGAGGCGAATACGGCCCTGCCGGAGTCGAACCCCTGCATATCGGACACGCTGGGCGTGGCGACCTGGCCGGCGACCAGCTTGGTCACCGCCAGGTTGATGCCGGTGAGCATCAGGAAGGTGGACAGCGTGATCAGGAACGAGGGGATCTTGGTGCGCATCACCATGTATCCGTTGAAGAACCCGACGGCCAGCGAGATGCACAGTGCCAGAAGGGCTCCCACCCACAGGTTGAGATGCAGGTTGTAGGACAGCATCGAGGCCGCCAACGATGCGGTGGTGACCGCCACGCCGGAGGATAGGTCGAATTCGCCGCCGATCATCAGCAGGCCCACACCCACCGCCATGATCCCGATGGTCGAGCTGGCGTACAGCACGGTCGCCATCGCCTCCGGCGAGCGGAACGGCGGCGCGACGATGAGGAACAGGATGAAGATGCCGACGGCTCCGATCAGCGCACCCATTTCGGGGCGAATCAGCAGGCGCTGCAGCTTGTTCTGTTCCTTGACCCGTTCATCATGGACGACCTTGTGGGTGTCCAGGTCGAGGTCTGCCTGGGTGGTCATCAGCGGGTACCTGCTTTCGCATATTCGGCGACGGCGTCGATGTTCGACTTGTCGATGAACGACGGCCCGGTCAGGGTCGGCTGCCCGCCGCCCAGCACGTTCCCGTTGTTGAGGTACAGCCACAGGGAGTCGACCGCGAGGTAGCCCTGCAGGAACGGCTGCTGATCGACGGCCCATTGCACGTCACCGTTCTTGATGGCATCGACGAGCGCGGCGTTGGTGTCGAACGTCACCACCTTGGCCTGGCTGCCGGCGTTCTTCACCGACGACACGGCAGTCAGCGCGAACGGAGCGCCAAGGGTCAGCACGTGGTCAATGTCCTTGTCCTGCTGCAACTTTGCGGTTATGGTAGCCTCGACCGACGGCATGTCCTTGCCGTTGACGTTGAGAACCTCGGTGGCCGGGAAGGAGTTCTTCACACCGGCACAACGGGATTCGAGGCCCACGTGGCCCTGCTCCTGGATCACGCAGATGGCCTTCTTGGCGCCGTCGGCGGCCAGCCGCTTGCCGGCCTCCTGGCCCGCGATGTACTCGTCCTGGCCGAAGTATTCCTTGACCCCCATGGCCTGCCAGGCGTCGAGGCCGGAGTTGAACGCGACCACCGGGATGCCCTTGGAGTTGGCGTTCTCGACGGCGGCCTTCATGGCGTCGGGCTTGGCGAGTGTGATTGCGATGCCCTTCACGCCGCTGTCGATGGCCGTCTGGACCAGGTTGGCCTGGTTGGGCGCCTCGGGGTCGTTGGAGTAGCGCAGCTCGATGTTGTCCTTCTTGGCCGCCGTCTCGGCGCCCTTGCGGACCAGATCCCAGAACGAGTCACCCGGTACCTCGTGGGTGATCATCGCAATCGTGGCCCGTGGCGTGTCGGCGCTGCCGGCGCCCATTCCGCCGCCGTTGCTCTGTGGCTTTCCGCCCGTGCTGGAGCAGGCTGCCACCCCGAGCACCAAGACGCTCGCCCCGGCTGCCGCCGCGAGACGCGTGAACTTCATTGCTTCTCCTGTCCTAGACATTGCCCGGCAGTCGGATCCGACCTGTGTTCAGTGGTCCGTGCCAGGGCGTCAGCTCGATGTAACCCCGCTCACATCTGAATGTCAAGACTTTGTTCTGACATTAGGACTGCAGGTCAAAGTTGGGCGACCTTGGGCGTCGTCGGGTGCAGCTCACGCGGACGGCCGTTCGGGCGAACGTGCGAAATCCGCGGCACGGGCCGACGGCAGATCAGCGGTCGACCAGGGTGGTGTCGAAGAAGTAGCGCGACGCCCGATACACGTGACTGCCGTACTCGACCACGCGGCCCGAGTCGTCGAAGGCCGTGCGTTCCATCACCAGCAGCGGGGACTTCGGCTTCTCGTCGAGCAGTCGCGCCTCCTCGCGGTCGGCAGCCTTGGCGCCGATGCGCTGCCGGGCCAACCGGATGTGCACGCCACGCGCCCGCAGCGCCTGGTAGAGACCGGCGCGCTCGAGTTCCTCCCGCTCGGGCGCCAGCGCCACCGGCAGGTAGTTCGTCATGACCGCCAGCGGCTGCCCACCCGATGACCGCAGCCGCCGGATGGTCGCAACCTCGGTGCCCGCCGGCAGATTCAGATGGCCGGCGATATCCGCCGGCGCGTGGTCCACACCGTAGGCCAGCACCGTTGTGCTCGGCTCCTGGCCGGCGCGGACCAGGTCGTCGAACAGGCTGGTCAGCTCGACCGGACGATGCACCGGCGTCTGCACCACCTGGGTGCCGACGCCCCGCTTTCGCACCAGCAGGCCCTTGTCCACGAGTTCCTGGATCGCGCGACGAGTGGTCGGCCTCGACAGGTTCAGCCGGTCGGCCAGCGCCAGCTCGTTCTCGAAACGATCGCCCGGTTTGAGCACGCCCTCCAGGATCGCCTTCTCGAAGACCTGGGCGACCTGGAAGTACAGGGGCACCGGACTCGAGCGGTCGAGGTCGATCTGCAGTGTCGTGGTCACCCTGGCTCCGATCGTCATTGTCTCGGTACCGACGTCGCATCGGCAGTGCGATCAAGGTTACATGCGATTGACTATAAGTAAGAATGTCAGAACAAAGTCTTGACACGCGCCGTGTCGTGGAGCACAGTCTTCTACGAGACCCGTCGCCCCCGGCCGACGGAGGTCCCCACCACCAAACTCTGCACAACAGCCACATCGCATTCGGGAGTCTGACGTGACAGCACCACATTCGAGCGGGTCCAACCGGTCCGGCCTGGACGTGCTCGCCATCGGACGCTGCGGCGTCGACATCTACCCCCTACAGGTGGGTGTCGGCCTCGAGGACGTCGAGACGTTCGGCAAGTTCCTCGGTGGCAGCGCCGCCAACGTGGCCGTCGCCGCCGCCCGCCTGGGCAACACCAGCGCACTGATCTCCGGTGTCGGCGACGATCCCTTCGGCCGATTCGTCCGCAATGAACTGGCCCGCCTGGGCGTGGACAACACCTACGTCACCACCCACGGCCAGTACCCCACCCCGGTGACGTTCTGCGAGATCTTCCCGCCCGACGACTTCCCGCTGTACTTCTACCGCAAGCCGTCGGCACCGGATCTGCAGATCCGGCCCGACGAGATCGACGCCGACGCCGTCCGCGCCGCCCGGCTGTACTGGTCAACGGTCACCGGACTGTCCGAAGAGCCCAGCCGCACTGCGCATTTCGCAGCCTGGGAAGCCCGGGACCGGGCCCCGTTGACGGTGCTCGATCTGGACTACCGGCCCATGTTCTGGGAGTCCCCGGCGGCGGCCACCGAGCAGGTCCAGCGCGCCCTGCACCACGTCACCGTCGCGGTGGGCAACCGTGAGGAGTGCGAGATCGCCGTGGGTGAATCGAACCCGCAGAAGGCCGCCGACGCGCTGCTCGATCTCGGCGTGGAGCTGGCGATCGTCAAGCAGGGCCCGCGGGGCGTGCTCGGCAGGACCCGGCACAGTTCGGTCACCGTTCCACCCAACGAGGTCGACGTGGTCAACGGCCTGGGAGCCGGAGATTCGTTCGGCGGCAGCCTGATCCACGGGTTGCTGCACAGCTGGCCGCTGGAGAAGACCCTGCGCTACGCCAACGCCGCGGGTGCCATCGTGGCCTCGCGACTGGAATGCTCCACCGCCATGCCCACCGCCGCCGAGGTCGCCGAACTCGCCGAACAAACCGCCGTGGAGGCAGTCAATGTCTGACGCCGTTTGCACCGACTACGCCGCCGTCACCGAGGTCCGCGCCGCCGACCCGGGTGCCATCGCCCGCGCCTGGCAGAACCGCGTCACCCGCGAAACCGTGCGCGGCGACGGCAAGCTGATGATCGTCGCCGCCGACCACCCGGCGCGGGGTGCGCTGGCGGTCGGCAACCGTCCCACCGCCATGAACAGCCGGACCGACCTGCTGGACCGGCTGCGGACCGCACTGGCCGATCCCGGCGTCGACGGCGTGCTGGCGACCTCGGACATCCTCGACGACCTGGTCCTGCTGGGCGCGCTGCAGGACAAGGTGGTGTTCTCGTCGTTCAACCGGGGCGGTCTGGCCGGCGCATCCTTCGAGTTCGACGACCGGATGACGGGCGCCACCGCGGCCTCGACCGCCGCGGCCCGGATGAACGGTGGAAAGATGTTGTGCCGCATCGCGCTCGATGATCCCGGCACGGTCGCGACCATGGCCGCGTGCGCGCAGGCGGTGGACGAGCTGGCCGCGCACGGCCTGATCGCGATGCTCGAGCCGTTCCTGTCCCGGCGGGTCGACGACAAGGTCCGCAATGACCTGACCCCCGATGCGGTGATCAAGTCGATCCACATCTGCCAGGGCCTCGGCTCGACCTCGGCCTACACCTGGATGAAGCTGCCCGTCGTCCCCGAAATGGACCGCGTCATGGAGTCGACCACCATGCCGACCCTGCTGCTCGGCGGCGATCCGACCGATCCCGACGAAGCGTTCGCCAGCTGGGAGAAGGCCCTGGGCCTGCCGGCGGTGCGCGGCCTGATCGTCGGGCGCACACTGCTCTACCCCGCCGACGACGACGTTGCGGCCGCGGTGTCGACGGCCGTGGCGATGGTGCGCTGATCATGCACAGCACGCTCTACATCCCGGCCGGCAGCGCCACCCTCCCGTTCACCGTCGACGTCACGCCGGAATCGGCGGGCTGGGCCGAATCATCGCTGCAGGTACTGGAACTGGATTCCCGCCAGGAGGTGGACCTGCACACCGGCGACACCGAGGTGATGATCCTGCCGCTGGCCGGCGGCGGTGCCGTCGAGTGCGACGGGGAGAGTTTCGAACTCGCCCGGCGCGCTTCGGTTTTCGACGGTCCGGCCGACATGGTGTACCTCGGCATCGGTCAGCAGTACGTGCTGTCCGGTGCGGGCCGGTTCGCGATCTGCGGGGCGCGGGCCACCCGCTCGTTCCCCAACCGGCGGCTCGCCGCCGCCGACGTGCCGGTCGAACTGCGGGGTGCGGGCAACTGCAGTCGGCAGGTCCACAACTTCGGCACCGCGACCACGTTCGAGGCCGACAGGTTGATCGCCTGCGAGGTGATCACCCCGGGCGGCAACTGGTCGAGCTATCCGGCGCACAAGCACGACGAGGACAGCGAGATCGAGACGCAGCTCGAGGAGATCTACTACTTCGAGATCGACCAGAGCCCCTCCGGGACAACGGGATTCGGCTATCACCGGGTGTACGGCACACCGCAGCGCCCCATCGAGGTACTCGAGGAGGTGCGCAGCGGCGACGTCGTGCTGGTGCCGCACGGGTATCACGGGCCCTCCATCGCGGCGCCCGGCCACCACATGTACTACCTCAACGTGATGGCCGGCTCCGGCCCGCACCGGGCCTGGATGATCTGCGACGACCCCAACCACACCTGGCTGCGCGGCAGCTGGGAACACCAGGAGATCGACCCCCGGCTGCCGATGGGCAGCCCGTCCGGCGAAGGAGCCTGATCGTGGTATCGACCGCACCCAAGGGTGGCGCCAAGCTGCCCGACGCCGAGCCCACCGTGCGACTCACCGTGGCGCAGGCCACCATTCGGTTCCTGGCCAATCAGTACGTTGAGCGTGACGGTCGGCGGACCAAGTTCTTCGCGGGCTGTTTCGGAATCTTCGGCCACGGCAACGTCGCGGGCCTGGGGCAGGCCCTGCTGCAAGACGAGGTCGAGGCGCACGAAGCCGGTCGCGAGCCCGGCCTGAAGTATGTGTTGGGCCGCAACGAGCAGGCGATGGTGCACACTGCCGTTGCCTATGCCCGGCAGATGGACCGCCTGCAGGCCTGGGCCGTCACCGCCAGTGTCGGGCCCGGTTCCACCAACATGCTCACCGGTGCGGCGCTGGCCACCATCAACCGGTTGCCGGTCCTGCTGCTGCCGGCCGACACCTTCGCCACCCGCGTGAGCGCCCCGGTGCTGCAGGAGCTGGAACTGCCGTCCTCCGGCGACGTCACCGTCAACGACGCGTTCAAGCCGCTGTCGCGCTACTTCGACCGGGTATGGCGGCCCGAACAACTGCCGGCGGCGCTGCTGGGCGCCATGCGGGTGCTGACCGACCCCGTCGAGACGGGAACAGCGACCGTGTCGATTCCGCAGGACGTCCAGGCGGAGGCCCATGACTGGCCGGTGTCGCTGTTCGCCGAGCGGACCTGGCACGTCGCACGCCCCCTGCCCGAGCGATCGGTGATCGCCCGGGCGGCCGAGGTGATCGCATCGGCAGCCAAGCCGCTGATCATCGCCGGCGGTGGTGTGCACTACTCCGTTGCCGAAGAAGCCCTGGCCGCGCTGGCCACCCGGACCGGCATCCCGGTCGGCGAGAGTCAGGCCGGCAAGGGCTCGCTGCCCTACGACCACCCGCAGTCGGTGGGCGCCATCGGTTCCACGGGCACCACGGCGGCCAACACCCTGGCGGCCGAGGCCGATGTCGTGATCGGGATCGGTACCCGCTACAGCGATTTCACCTCGGCGTCGCGGACCGCGTTCAACAACCCCGACGTCCGGTTCGTCAACATCAACGTCGCGTCGCTGGACTCGGTCAAGCAGGGTGGCATCAGCGTCGTCGCCGACGCCCGCGAGGCCTTGGAAGCTCTGGACGTCACTCTGGGCGGGTACGCGGTCAGCGACGAATACCGTTCTCGGGTTGGCGAACTGGCTACGGAGTGGGACGATACCGTCACTCGCGCCTATCAGGTCGACGCCACCGAAGACGGCACCCAGCTGAATCAGAACCAGGTGATCGGACTGGTGAACACCCTGTCGGATCCCCGCGACGTGGTGGTGTGCGCAGCCGGGTCCATGCCCGGTGATCTGCACAAGATGTGGCGCACCCGCGACCGCAAGGGCTATCACGTCGAATACGGCTACTCGTGCATGGGATACGAGATCGCCGGCGGCATCGGCGTGCGGATGGCCGCACCCGATCGCGACGTGTTCATCATGGTCGGCGACGGCTCGTACCTGATGATGGCCACCGAACTGGTGACCGCCGTCCAGGAGGGCGTCAAGGTGATTCCCGTTCTGGTGCAGAATCATGGATTCGCTTCCATCGGCGGGCTTTCCGAGTCCCTGGGCTCGCAGCGCTTTGGCACGTCGTACCGGTACCGCGGCGCCGACGGCCGACTCGACGGGGACAAGCTGCCGATCGACCTGGCGGCCAACGCGGCCAGCCTGGGCGCCGACGTCATCAAGGTGGCCACCGCCGCCGAGTTCGCCGATGCGGTCAAGGTGGCCAAGGCCTCCGACCGCACCACCGTGATCCACGTGGAGACCGATCCGCTGATCTACGCCCCCGACAGCCACTCCTGGTGGGACGTACCGGTGAGCCAGGAATCCACGTTGGACTCCACCCAGCAGGCCCACCAGCGCTACGCGGACTGGAAGAAGGTCCAGCGTCCCCTGATCAATCCGTCCGACCGCTAGTAGAGGAGCACCATGCCGTCAATTCTCGTTGGGTCCGCCCCCGACTCGTGGGGCGTGTGGTTTCCCGACGACCCGAATCAGACGCCCTACACCCGCTTCCTCGACGAGGTGGCCGCCTCCGGCTATCAGTGGATCGAGCTCGGCCCGTACGGCTATCTGCCCACCGACCCCGAGAAGCTGCTCGACGAACTCGGCTCCCGCAACCTGAAGCTCTCGGCCGGCACGGTGTTCGAGCACCTGCACCAGTCCGGGACGCGTGGGGATGACGCGTGGAACTCGGTGTGGAAGCAGATCGAGGATGTCGCGAAACTGACTGCGGCCGTTGGCGGTAAGCACGTGGTGGTCATCCCGGAGATGTGGCGCGACCCCTCCACCGGCGCGGTGCTCGAGGACCGCAACCTCACCGCCGAACAGTGGCGCCAGAAGACGCAGGGCATGAACGAACTGGGCCGGGCCATGTACGAGAAGTACGGCGTGCGTGCGCAATACCATCCGCACGCCGACAGCCACGTCGACACCGAGGAGAACGTCTACCGGTTCCTGGACGGCACCGATGGCGAATTCGTGAACCTGTGCCTGGACACCGGCCACATCTCCTACTGCGGCGGCGACAACATCGCGATCATTCGTCGGGCGCCCGAGCGCATCGGCTATCTGCACCTCAAGCAGGTCGACCCCGAGGTGCGGGCCAAGGTCGAGGCCGAGGACCTGCCGTTCGGCGAGGCCGTCAAGCTGGGTGCCATGATCGAACCCCCGCTCGGCATCCCGGAGATGCCGCCACTGCTCGCCGAGATCGAGAAGCTCGGTATCGATGTGTTCGCGATCGTCGAGCAGGACATGTACCCGTGCGAGGTCGATGCCCCCCTGCCCATCGCCAAGCGCACCCGCAGCTATCTGGGTTCGTGTGGCATCCCGGCAGTCACGTTCTGACGAATCAGAGGAGCTGAACACAATGTCCGATTTGCGTATCGCCGTCCTGGGCGTCGGCATGATGGGCGCCGATCACGTCGCACGCATCAATTCACGCATCTCCGGGGCCCGGGTGGCCGTCGTCAACGACTACCTCGCCGAGAAGGCCGAGCAGATCGCCGCAGGCATTCCCGGGTGCCGGGCGATCGCGGACCCGCTGGACGCCATCGCCGACCCCGACGTCGATGCGGTGCTGTTGGCCACCCCCGGCCCCACGCACGAGAAGCAACTGCTGGCCTGCCTCGAGCACGGCAAACCGGTGCTGTGCGAGAAGCCGCTGACCACCGACGTGGAGACCTCCCTCGAGGTGGTGCGCCGCGAGGCCGAACTCGGAAAGCGGTTGATCCAGGTGGGTTTCATGCGCCGGTTCGATCACGAGTACGCCCAACTGAAGTCGTTGATCGACAGCGGCGAGCTTGGCCATCCGCTGGTGCTGCACTGTGTGCACCGCAATCCGTCGGTCCCGCCGCACTTCGACAGCGCGATGACGGTGAAGGACTCGCTGGTGCACGAGGTCGACGTCACCCGGTTCCTCCTCGGCGAGGAGATCACCTCGATCCAGGTCATCACCCCGACACCGAACTCGCTTGCCGCCGAAGGCCTTTCCGACCCACAGATCGCCATTTTCAAGACCGCTTCGGGCCGGCACGTCGATGTCGAGCTGTTCGTCACCACCGGGGTGGCCTACGAGGTGCGCACCGAACTGGTGGCCGAGCGGGGGTCGGCGTTCATCGGTCTGGACGTCGGGCTGGTCGCCAAGCGCGCCCCGGGCGTGTGGGGCGGCACCATCACCCCGAGCTTCAAGGAGCGGTTCGGCCAGGCCTACGACACCGAGATCCAGTGCTGGGTCGACGCGATAGCAACTGGTGCCGGCAAGGGCGATTACACAGACGGTCCGACGGCCTGGGACGGCTATGCCGCGGCCGCGGTCTGCGAGGCCGGCGTGCAATCGCTGCACTCGGGCCTGCCGGTCGAGGTGTCCATGGCCGCGCGCGACTCGATCCAGGGAGCGTGACCATGAAGATCGCGCTGGATCCCACACCGTTCCACCACGACTACGAGTTGCTCGAATTCCCGCAACTGGTGGCCGATCTGGGCTACGAGTACCTGCAACTCACCCCGCACCGCGACTTCATCCCGTTCTTCAACCATCCCCGCGCCGACGACGATCTGGTGGCCAGGTTCCGCAAGGCCTGCGCCGACGCGGGGGTCGGGATCGCCTCGGTGCTGCCGGTGCTGCGCTGGTCGGGTCCCGACGAGGACGCCCGCGAGGCCGCGGTGCGCTACTGGAAGCGCGTCATCCAGATCACCGTGGACCTGGGCGTCAACGTCATCAACACCGAGTTCTCGGGGCGACCCGAACGCGCCGAGGAGTCCGAACGGTGCTTCTTCCGGTCCATGGAGGAACTCGTGCCGATCTTCGAGCGTGAAGGCATCGACGTCCGGATCGACCCGCACCCAGACGACTTCGTCGAGGACGGACTGGAAGCCGTCCGCATCATCCGCGGCGTGAACTCGCCCAACATCGGCATGGTGTACGTCGCCTGCCACACGTTCCATATGGGCGCCAACACGGGAACTGACATGCTGGACATCATGCGGGCCGCCGGGGACAAACTGCGCCTGGTGCACGTCGCCGACACCATGGACCACCACCGCAGCCACGGCCTGCGCTACATCACCAACCCGCCGGGCAACCCCGTGCGCGTCCACCAGCACCTCAAGATCGGCGACGGCGACGTCGACTGGGACCAGTTCTTCTCCGGCCTTGCCGAGATCGGCTTCTACGACCGCCCCGACACCGTGATGGTCTCGAGCGTGTTCGCCGAGGATGAGAACGCCCACGAAGTCTCCCGCTACCAATTGGCCACCATGTCCGACTACGTCAAGAAATATGGAAAGTGAAATGACGAACACCATCAGCCACTGGCTCAACAACACTGCCTTCCAAGGGGATTCGGGTGTCACGGCACCGGTGACCAACCCGGCCACCGGACAGGTCACCGGCCAGGTCGCCCTGGCCTCGGTCGAGGACGCCCGCACCGTGATCGACGCGGCGGCCGCAGCGTTCCCGGCCTGGCGGGACACCTCGCTGACCAAGCGGACCCAGATACTGTTCCGGTTCCGTGAGCTGCTCAACGAACGCAAGGGCGAACTGGCCGAGATCATCACCAGCGAGCACGGCAAGGTGGTGTCCGACGCCCTCGGCGAGGTCAGCCGCGGCCAGGAGGTCGTCGAATTCGCCTGCGGCATACCGCATCTGCTCAAGGGTGGCTTCACCGAGAACGCCTCGACCAACGTCGACGTCTACTCCATCCGCCAGCCCCTCGGCGTCGTCGGCATCATCTCCCCGTTCAATTTCCCCGCCATGGTCCCGATGTGGTTCTTCCCCATCGCCATCGCGACCGGCAACACCGTGGTGCTCAAGCCCTCGGAGAAGGACCCGTCGGCCTCGCTGTGGCTGGCCGACCTGTGGGCCGAGGCGGGCCTGCCCGCCGGCGTGTTCAACGTCCTGCAGGGCGACAAGACCGCGGTCGACGAACTGCTGGTCAACCCGAAGGTGAAGTCGGTATCCTTCGTCGGCTCCACCCCGATCGCGCAGTACGTCTACGCCACCGGCACCGCCCACGACAAGCGTGTCCAGGCCCTCGGCGGCGCCAAGAACCACGCTGTGATCCTGCCGGATGCCGACCTCGACCTGGCCGCCGACGCCATGATCAACGCCGGCTTCGGATCCGCGGGCGAACGCTGCATGGCCATCAGCGCGGCCGTGGCCGTCGGCCCCATCGCCGACGAGCTGGTAGCCAAAATCAGCGACCGGGCGCGCGCCATCCGCACCGGCGACGGCACCAAGGACGCCGACATGGGCCCGCTGGTCACCAAGGCCCACCGCGACAAGGTCGCCGCCTACATCGACGCCGGTGAGTCCGACGGGGCGAAGGTCGTGGTCGACGGGCGCGCTGTGCAGGCGGACGGTGGCCAGGATGGCTTCTGGCTGGGCCCGACCCTGCTCGACAACGTCACGCCGGAGATGAGCGTCTACACCGACGAGATCTTCGGGCCCGTCCTGTCGGTGGTCCGCGTCGAAACCTATGACGAGGCAATGGAACTGATCAACGCCAACCCCTACGGCAACGGGACCGCCATCTTCACCAACGACGGCGGCGCCGCCCGACGGTTCCAGAACGAGGTCCAGGTCGGAATGGTCGGCATCAACGTGCCCATCCCGGTCCCGATGGCGTACTACAGCTTCGGCGGCTGGAAGGCCTCGCTGTTCGGCGACAGCCACGCCCACGGCATGGACGGTGTGCAGTTCTTCACCCGCCAGAAGGCCATCACCGCGCGCTGGCTGGATCCATCGCACGGCGGCATCAACCTCGGCTTCCCGCAGAACGGCTGACGCCTGAATCCTTCCGCGAGCGGGCGTGTCGGCCCGCCGACACGCCGCTGCGGTCGGACTTCTGTGCACGCTCGCCGCAGGGATCAGAGCAGCGCCCGCAGCGCGACGTCGGCCGCCCCGGCAGGTGGATCGTCGAGATCGGCGATGAACGCCGCCACCTTCGTCCCTGGCGCGCCGACGAGTTTCCGCCACGCCTCGAGGTTCGCGTGCCGGATGCCAGGTGTTTCCTCGGCGGGCGCCAGCCGGGCGATCGCATCGGCCAGCTGATCGTCGGTCATCATGAATTCTGCTGTGCCAGAGGAATATCCGAGCGCCTCCGCCAGCAGGACCGCCGAGAGTCCATGACTGCCACCCGGTTTGTTCACATGCGGGAACACCCACGAGCCGTCCACCAGGTGCCCGACGGCGAACGCGACCGGCGCCCGCCATCCGTCGATGCGTTCACCGCGAGTGCGCGCGATCTCCTTCAGACCCGCCGTGGTGGTCCAGTCGTCCGTCATGAGCAAGGATGCTAGCCATGTCGAACGCGGCCCTGAGCCTGGTGATCCTCGCGGTGACGGTCGTGTTGTTCATCTGGAACCGGTTGCCCGTCGAGGTTGTCGCGCTGGGCTGCGCGCTGACCCTGCTGTTCACCGGCCTGATCGACACCAGCACGGTGTTCAGTGGTTTCGGCGACTCCGTCATCGTGTTCATCGCGGCGCTGTTCGTGGTGAGCGAAGGGCTGGACGCCACCGGGGTGACCGCGTGGATCAGCACCCGGCTGTCGCGCCTCAGCGGCACCACGTATCGGCGCGCCCTGCCGACCGTGATGGCGCTCGGGGCCGTCGTCAGCGCCGTGATCACCGTCAACGGGGCCGCGGCGGCGCTGCTGCCGGTGACCATCGCCGTCGCCCGCCGCGCCGGGCTGGCACCGTCGCGGGTGTTGATCCCCCTGGCGTTCGCGTGCAGCGCCGGCGCGCTGCTGACCCTGACCGGCAGCCCGGTCAACGTCATCATCAACGACGCCTCCAAGACGGCAGGCGCCGGCGGCTTCGGTTTCTTCGAGTTCGCACTCATCGGCATCCCTCTGACCATCGCGACCGTCGGCATCTGCGCGCTGCTCGGCGAACGGCTGTTGCCCCGGCGCACCCCGACGGACGCCCCAGCCGATCTGACCGACTATCGACGGACCCTGGCCGACCACTGGACCACCGACTACCTGCTCTGGCGCGTGACAGTGCCGGACGACTCGTCGTCGAGCGGCGCCCCGGCCGGCGAGCTGGTCGCCGAAGCCGGCCTGATACTCGTCGCGGGACAAACCGACTCGGGCCGGGTGACGTCGTCGACCCACGCTCTGAACCCCGGCGACAGCCTCGTCGTCGAGGGCGCCGAGCCGCAGGTGCGGGCGTTCGCGGAAGCAAATCTCCTGTCGGCCAGCAGGATCACCCGGATCGGTCACGACAACCTCATCAACCGGGGATCAGGTGCCGCCGAGGTCGTCATACCGCCCAGGTCGGAATGGGTGGGCAGGCGCGTCTTCCCGGGGATGCTCTCCCCCGGCGGCATCTCCGTGCTGTCGGTCCGCCGGCACAACGCCGACCGTGGCGCGCGGACCACCGACCTCGAACCCGGTGACATGCTGCTCGTCCAGGGCCCGTGGGCGGCCATCGACGGACTCGACCAGCACGACCTGCTGGTGGTCGAGTCGACCGAGGCCGTGCGCCGCCAGACCGTCGCGCTGGGCCCGAAGGCTCTGTGGGCCATCGGCATTCTGGTCGCGATGGTGACCGTGCTCGCGTCCGGCCTCGTGGTCCCGGCCGTGGCCGCAATCCTGGCCGCCGGCGCGATGGTAGTGACGGGTGCGGTCAGTCTGGAACGCTGCTACCGGGCCATCCCCTGGCAGACCCTCATCCTGATCGCCGGCCTGATCCCGCTGTCGTCGGCAATCACGTCCACCGGGGCCGCCGAACTGGTCGCCCGCCCGATCGTCGACGTCGCCCATGGTTCCCATCCGGTGGTGATCCTGGTCATCCTGTTCGTCCTGACGGCCGCGCTGGGACAGTTCATCTCGAACGTCGCCACGGTTCTCGTCGTCATCCCGATCGCCCTCACCATCGCCGCCGACACCGGCATCTCGGTGCAGCCGGTGCTGATGACGGTGTGCGTGGCCGGGGCGGCCGCGCTGCTCACACCGATCGCCACTCCGGCGAACCTGATCGTGATGAACCCCGGCGGGTACCGGTTCGGCGACTACTGGCGGCTCGGCCTGGTTGTCATGATCTGCTGGATGATGTTGGCGCTGTTGTTGATTCCGCTCTTCTGGCCGCTGCACGGGTGAGCATCCCGGCTTCCGTCTCGAGGCGACGGTAACCCACGCGCCAAGCAGGACCGTGACGGCGACGGCATCGCGTGCGAGTGGTAACCCACCAGTGGCCCGCGAGCGTGCGCATTGGTACGGCGGACACCGGGGTGTCGCGTACCGACGCGCACGCTCGCGACAAAGGGTGCGCCGGCCTCAGAGGATGTAGAGCATCTCCTGGTAGGTCGGCAACGGCCAAAGGTCATCGGCCACAACACCTTCCAGGGTGTCGGCGGCCATCCGCACCGCCTCCATAGCGGGCAGCAGCACGTCGCGGGAATGGAACGCCTCGTCGGAGGCCGATTCCAGATGCGTGCTCAGACCCACCCGCAACGATGTCAGCGCCTTGGTCAGCGCCGCGATCGGGTCCGAAACCATCTCCAGCAGCGAGGTGTCCGGCTCCACCCCGGCCGCCTTGAGGGTGGCGACGTTCTGCGCCAGCTCGGTCTGGTAGCGCACCGCCGCCGGCAGGATGACCGTCGACCCGATCTCGAGGGCCAGCTTGGCCTCGACCGCGATGGTCAGCGCGTACTGCTCCATCCGGACCTCGTAGCGGCTCTCCAGCTCACGCTCGTTGAACACCCCGTACTTCTCGAACAAGGCGATGGACTCCGGCGCGATCAGTGCCGGCAGCGCGTCCAGGGTGGTCTTGAAGTTCGGCAGTCCCCGGGAGGCCGCCTCGATCTGCCAGTTGTCGGAGTATCCGTCGCCGTTGAACACCACCGCGCCGTGCTCGGTGATGATGTCGGTGAGCAGCTGCTGCACGGCCGCGTCGAAATCGGTGCCATCCTCGACCGCCTTCTCCAGGATGTTGGCCATGTAGTCCAGGGAGTCGGCCATGATCGTGTTGAGGACGATCATCGGCACGTTGATCGTCTGTCCCGAACCGGGCGCACGGAACTCGAACCTATTGCCGGTGAACGCGAACGGGCTGGTGCGGTTGCGGTCGCCCGGGTCGGTCGGCAGCACCGGCAGGGTATCGACGCCGATGATCATCGACCCCTTGCCCTTCGACGACGTCGCCGCGCCCTTGGCGATCTGCTCGAATACGTCGGCGAGCTGGTCGCCCAGGAAGATCGAGATGATGGCCGGCGGAGCCTCGTTGGCACCCAGGCGATGGTCGTTGGTGGCAGAGGCCACCGACACCCGCAGCAGGCCGGCGAACTTGTGCACGGCGCGGATGACCGCCGCGCAGAACACCAGGAACTGTGCATTCTCGTGCGGGGTGTCACCGGGCACCAGCAGCGAACCCAGATCGGCGTTGCCCACCGAGAAGTTGACGTGCTTGCCCGACCCGTTGACCCCGGCGAACGGCTTCTCGTGGAACAGGCACTCCATGCCGTGCTTCTTGGCGATCGTCCGGAACACCGTCATCAGCAGCTGCTGATGGTCCGCGGCGATATTGGCCCGCTCGAACATCGGGGCGATCTCGAACTGGCCCGGCGCAACCTCGTTGTGCCGCGTCTTGGCCGGGATGCCGAGCTTGAACAGCTCGCGCTCGGTGTCCATCATGAAGCCCAGCACCCGTTCGGGCACCGCGCCGAAGTAGTGGTCGTCGAACTCCTGGCCCTTGGGTGGCTTGGCGCCGAACAGCGTGCGACCGGCGTTGATCAGGTCCGGGCGTGCCAGGAAGAAGTGCCGGTCGACCAGGAAGTACTCCTGCTCGGGCCCGCAGAACGACACGACCTTCGCCAGATCGGTATGGCCGAACAGCTTCAGGATGCGCTCGGCATGGGCGCCCATGGCCTGCTGGCTGCGCAGCAGCGGGGTCTTGTAGTCCAGCGCCTCACCGGTCATCGACACGAAAACCGTTGGGATGCAGAGCGTGTTGCCGTTGGGGTTCTCCAGGATGTACGCCGGGCTGGTGACATCCCATCCGGTGTAGCCGCGCGCCTCGAAGGTGCTGCGCAGACCGCCCGACGGGAAGCTGGAGGCGTCCGGTTCACCCTGGATCAGGGTCTTGCCGGCGAACTCCGCCAGGGTCTGGCCATCCGACACCGGCTCGAGGAAGCTGTCGTGCTTCTCGGCGGTCAGCCCGGTCATCGGGTAGAACACGTGCGCGTAGTGGGTGGCGCCCTTGGACAACGCCCAGTCCTTCATCGCCGAGGCGACGGCGTCGGCGACCGCGGGGTCCAGCTTGGCGCCCTTCTCGATGGTCGCGACGACGGACTTGTACACCGATTTCGGCAGCCGCAGCTGCATCTCGGCCTTGGTGAAGACGTTGGATCCGAAGATCTCGCCAGGTGCCTCCCCCGGCACGAAACTGATCGCCGGCGGGACGTATCCCTCGACGTTGTTGATCGCCTGCAGCCTGACGGCGTTTCCACTCATGGGGTTCCTCGATTTTCGGTTCATGGCCTGACTTCGACCGGCCAACGGTAGAGAGCTTCGATTCCGAGAGTGTTACGTGCGCGTCACCAGCAGGAGTCGCCGCGGCCGACGGCACGCGCGAATCCGACAGCAAACTTTCGTGAGGCATCGCCAGCGCATTCGGACCGTCGGATATCGCGTGGATCACAGTTGATGCGGCGGTGTGACGGCACCTGCTGACCATGAGTGCAAAGCCCGGCAGTCGATGCGCCGCACCCGCATTTCGGTCCCTGCGTACCTCGCTCACCGGCAGGGAGGGCGCGGGGCTACGCAACTCTGTTATATGGTCTAATCTATCTGCTGGAGTCGGCTGATTGCACGGCTGGGCGAGACGGAGTCACAGACCAACGGTGCGGAGAGTGCGATGTTCAAAGTCTTGAAGAAGCTCTGGATTCCGCTCGTCATCCTCGTCGTGTTCGGCGTCGCGACGTTCCTGGTGGTCCGTGTCCGGGGGTATTTCGGCCACGACTTCAATTCGGGCACCACCTACGCGGCCAACGATGACGTCAAGCCGTTCAACCCCAAGGTCGTCACGTACGAGATCTTCGGTGTTCCCGGCGCCACCGCCGACATCAACTACCTGGATCTGGACGCCAAGCCCCAGCGCGTCGACGGCGCCACTCTGCCGTGGTCGCTGACACTGTCGACCACCGCCCCCGGCGTCATGCCCAACATCGTCGCGCAGGGTGACGGCGACACCATCAGCTGTCGCATCACCGTCGACGACGTGGTCAAGAACGAGAACAGCACCTCCGGTGTGAACGCCCAGACCTTCTGTCTGGTGAAGAACGCATGACCAACGCCGGCGACGCCGGCTCGGCGCACTCCGCAGCAGTCCTCGAACCCGTCGGGCATCGGCGCGGCGAGGGTATCCCCCGCTGGATCCGTCACCTGGCGCTCCCGATCATCCTGGGCTGGATCGCGCTCACCGTCGTGCTCAACGTGACGATCCCCCAGCTCGAGGTCGTCGGCCAGCAGCGCACCGTGTCGCAGAGTCCGCAGGACGCACCGTCGGTGATCGCGATGAAACGCATCGGCCACGTGTTCGACGAGTTCCACTCCGACAGCTCGGTCATGATCGTCCTGGAGGGTGAGCAACCGCTGGGCGACGAGGCGCACCAGTACTACGCCGAGATCGTCAAGAACCTGCTCGCCGACACCAAACACGTTGAGCACGTTCAGGATTTCTGGAGCGACCCGCTCACCGCCGCCGGCTCCCAGAGCAACGACGGAAAGGCCGCCTACGTCCAGGTGTATCTGAGCGGCAACCAGGGCGAGTCGCTGGCCAACGAATCCGTGGAAGCTGCGCAGAAGATCGTCGCCGACGTCCCGGCACCGCCCGGCGTGCGGGCCTACGTCACGGGTCCGGCCGCACTGCAGGCCGATATGCACATCGCCGGTGACCGCAGCCTCAAGCTGATCACCGCCATCACCTTCGGCGTCATCATGCTGATGCTGCTGCTGATCTACCGGTCCATCGTCACCACCCTCCTGGCCATCGCGATGGTGGGCATCGAGCTCGCGGTGGCCCGCGGCGTGGTCGCCGCGCTGGCGCACTTCGAGATCATCGGCCTGTCGACCTTCGCGGTGAACCTGCTCACGATGGTCGCGATCGCGGCCTCGACGGACTACGTCATCTTCCTGTTCGGTCGTTACCAGGAAGCCCGTGAACACGGCGAGGACCGGAATTCCGCCTACTACACGATGTTCCACGGCACCGCGCACGTCGTGCTCGGCTCGGGCCTGACCATCGCCGGCGCCACCTTCTGCCTGCACTTCACCCGGCTGCCGTATTTCCAGACCCTCGGCATCCCGATGGCCATCGGCATGCTCGTCATCATCCTCGCCGCGCTGACCCTCGGCCCGGCCGTCGTCACCGTCGCCAGCAGGCTCGGTGCCCTGGACCCGAAACGGAAGATGCGCACCCGAGGCTGGCGGCGCGTCGGCACCGTCGTGGTGCGCTGGCCCGGCCCGATCCTGATCGGAACCATCGCCCTGGCCCTCGTCGGCCTCCTGGCCATCCCGGGGTACCGGACCGACTACAACGAACGGCACTACCTGCCCGACGACATCCCGGCCAATATCGGCTACGCGGCGGCCGACCGGCACTTCTCGTCGGCGCGGCTCAACCCCGAGCTGCTGATGATCGAGACCGATCACGATATGCGTAACCCGGCCGACTTCCTCGTCATCGACAAGATCGCCAAGTCCATCTTCCGGGTGCCCGGCGTGTCCCGGGTGCAGGCCATCACCCGGCCGCTGGGGACCCCGATCGAGCACACCTCGATCCCCTTCCAGATCAGCATGCAGGGTGTCACCCAGCAGATGAACCAGAAGTACATGGACAACTCGATGGCCAACATGCTGAAGCAGGCCGACCAGATGCAGGCCACCATCGACACGATGAACAAGATGAACGGCATCACCGAGGAGATGGCCGCCACCACGCACAGCATGGTGACCAAGATGAAGAGCATGACGCTCGACATCGCCGAATTGCGGGACCACATCGCCGATTTCGACGACTTCTTCCGGCCGATGCGCAACTACTTCTACTGGGAACCGCACTGCTTCGACATCCCGGCCTGCTGGGCGATCCGGTCGATCTTCGACACCCTGGACGGCATCGACACGATGACCGATGACATCCAGCAGCTGCTCCCGGACATGGAGCGCCTGGACACCCTGATGCCGCAGATGGTCAAGCTCATGCCCCAGATGGTCGACACCATGAAGACCATGAAGACCATGATGCTGACGATGTACCAGACGCAGAACGGTATGCAGCAGCAGCTGAAAGCCATGCAGGACAATTCATCTGCCATGGGTGAGGCGTTCGACGCGTCGAAGAACGACGACTCGTTCTACCTGCCGCCCGAGGCGTTCGAGAACCCCGAATTCAAGAACGGGATGAAGCAGTTCTTGTCCCCGGACGGCAAGGCCGTGCGGTTCATCATCAGCCACGAGGGCGACCCGATGTCGCCCGAGGGCGTCGCGCTGATCGAGCCGATCCTGCACGCGGCCAAGGAAGCCATGAAGGGCACCCCACTCGAGGGCGGCAAGATCTACCTCGGCGGCACCGCGGCCACCTTCAAGGACATGCAGGAAGGCTCGAACTGGGACCTGCTGATCGCCGGAATCGCGGCCCTGGCACTGATTTTCGTCATCATGCTGATCATCACCCGGGCGGTGATCGCCTCGGCGGTGATCGTGGGCACGGTGGTCCTGTCGCTGGGGACGTCGTTCGGTCTGTCGGTGCTGTTGTGGCAGCACCTGCTGGGCCATCCACTGCACTGGATGGTGCTGGCCATGTCGGTCATCATCCTGCTGGCGGTCGGATCCGACTACAACCTGCTGTTGGTGGCGCGGTTCAAGGAGGAGATCCACGCCGGGCTCAAGACGGGCATCATCCGCGCGATGGGCGGCTCGGGCTCGGTGGTGACGTCGGCGGGCCTGGTGTTCGCGTTCACCATGGCCACCATGGCGATCAGTGATCTGCGGGTCATCGCGCAGGTCGGCACCACGATCGCGATCGGTCTGCTGTTCGGCACGCTGGTGATCCGGTCGTTCATGACGCCGTCGATCGCGGCGCTGCTGGGGCGGTGGTTCTGGTGGCCGCAGTTGGTCAGTACGCACGCGGCGCAGCCGGCCCGACCGGAAGCCGAACCCGTCACCACCTGATCTGCGTCACCAGTTGTTGCTCTGCGTCACCACTTGATCTGTTCAGCGTTCTGTGCGACCGCTACTCGCACTTCTTCGCACGGATCACTGAACAGATCTGAGAGAGCAGCACTGACCGCTGAACAGATCGGAGGGTGAAGTCAGATCACCAATTCCAGATGTTCTGATCGTCCGGGTAGTTCTGGCACACGTCGGTGGTGTGCGCGGCGACGCCCTTGTTGTTGAAGAACAGCTTCGCCCAGTTGGGCCAGCGCCACGCCATGGACTCGAAGAACGCATTGGTGGCGGTGTTCTCGGAGTACTGCCGGCGGCCGGCGTAATCCAGCGAGAAGAACCAGTTGATGCGGTCGCGGGCGGCCTGCTGATCGGCGGCCGGCTTGTTCTTGTAGTCGGTCATGTAGCGCTCGAAGTAGATGGGCTCCACATCGCGGGCGGCCAGCATGATCTGCTGCGCGGTGCACGGCGTCTTGAGGATCCGGTTCGGGATCGGGTAGTCGTCGGTGGCGTCGGCGGACGCGACCCCGGGGACGGCCAGGACGCTGGCGCCGACGGCCACGGCGGCGATCGTCATCCTCATGCGCTTGCGGACCATGTTGTCACTCCTAGTTGGGAATCTCGGCGGACCCGGAATTGACGGATGCGCGTTGCAGGACCGGCAGCTGATCCGGGCAGTATGTGGCGATCGCGAGGCCGAGGAACTGCCACGTCTGCGCCTCGGTCGAATGCCGGTCGAGCTGGTTGGCGACGAAATGCTGCGACGCGTAGGCGTCGTGGTCGACCCCGCGGTTCAGGCGTTCACAGGTCAGCTTGCCGATCCACGCGTTGAAGTCGCGCTGGCCGTAGATGCCGAAGGTGTGCAGCGTGTTCTGGAAATCGGTGTCGACGTCGGCGTGCGCGGTGGCGGGGGTGATGACGGACAGTGCCAGGACGGCAGTCAGCGCAGACAACGATCGCTTCATGGAGAAGATCTTAGCTTGTCTAAGGCTGCCGTGGTGCCTCAGGCCCAGTATCGGGGCATACCCTTGATCACATGGGCCGTCGCCGCCACCCCGACCAGGACATCGACGCCGACTTCGACGAGCGTGCCGTAGCCGCTACGGGCGCCGAACGCGACGCCGCCGGCGTCACCGCCGTCATGGTGGCGTTGCAGCGCGGAGTCACCGAGATGGGGCCGGTGCGCACCGTGGCGGCGCTGTCCCGGCTGAACCAGCGGCACGGCTTCGACTGCCCGGGCTGCGCGTGGCCGGAGGAGCCCGGTGGCCGCAAGCTCGCCGAGTTCTGCGAGAACGGCGCGAAGGCAGTTGCCGAGGAGGCGACCAAACGCACCGTGACGCCCGAGTTCTTCGCCCGCCATTCGGTGGCCGAACTCGCCGCCAAGCCCGAGTACTGGTTGTCCCAGCAGGGCCGGCTGACCCATCCGATGGTGCTCGAGTCCGGCGATACGCACTACCGCCCCGTCGACTGGGACCGCGCCTACGATCTGATCGCCGAGCATCTGCAGGCGCTGGCCTCCCCGGACGAGGCGTGCTTCTACACCTCCGGACGCACCAGCAACGAGGCTGCGTTCCTGTATCAGTTGTTCGTCCGCAGCTACGGCACCAACAACCTGCCGGACTGCTCGAACATGTGTCACGAATCCTCGGGTACCGCGCTGACGGAGTCGATCGGCATCGGCAAGGGCTCGGTGACGGTGCTCGACCTCGAACATGCCGACTGCATCGTCATCGCCGGGCAGAACCCCGGCACCAACCACCCCCGAATGCTGTCGGTGCTGGAGAAGGCAAAGGCCAACGGCGCCAAGATCATTGCCGTCAATCCTCTGCCCGAGGCCGGCCTGATCCGGTTCAAGGACCCGCAGAAGGTGCACGGCGTGGTCGGCCACGGCGTGCCGATTGCCGACGAGTTCGTCCAGATCCGCATCGGCGGCGACATGGCACTGTTCGCCGGGCTGGGCCGCCTGCTGCTCGAGGCCGACGACGCCGCCCCGGGCACGGTGGTCGACCGCGCCTTCATCGACGCGCACTGCGCCGGATTCGACGAATACGAGAAACAGACGCGCGCAGTCGATCTGGACATTGTCGCGACGGCCACGGGCATCACGCGCGAACAGCTGGGCCGGGTGGCCGACATGCTGATCACCTCGCAGCGCACGGTGATGTGCTGGGCGATGGGCCTGACCCAGCAACGCCATGCCGTGGCCACCATCGGCGAAGCGACCAACCTGTTGCTGATGCGCGGCATGATCGGCAAGCCGGGCGCCGGTGTCTGCCCGGTTCGCGGGCACTCCAACGTCCAGGGCGACCGCACCATGGGCATCTGGGAGAAGATGCCCGAGCGGTTCCATGCGGCCCTCGACGCCCGCTTCGATATCCAGACACCCCGCAAGCACGGCTACGACACGGTTGACGCGATCCGCGCGATGCGCGACGGGCGGGCGTCGGTGTTCGTCGGCATGGGTGGCAACTTCGTCTCGGCGACCCCCGACACCGAAGTGACCGAGGCCGCACTGCGCAGTTGCGCGTTGACGGTGCAGATCTCCACCAAGCTCAACCGCAGCCATCTGGTGCACGGTCGCACCGCGCTCATCCTGCCGACGCTGGGTCGCACCGACCGGGACATCCAAGCCGGCGGTAAACAGCTTGTCTCCGTTGAGGATTCGATGTCGATGGTGCACCTGTCGCGCGGCCGGCTGCACCCCCCGAGCGATCAGCTGCGCAGCGAGGTCGCCATCGTGTGCCAGCTGGCCCGGCGAGTGCTCGGCACTGCCCATCCGGTGCCGTGGGAGCGGTTCTGCGCCGACTACGACGCGATCCGCGACGCCATCGCCGACGTGGTGCCGGGCTGCGCCGACTACAACAGCCGGGTCCGCCACCCCGACGGGTTCCAGCTGCCGCACCCGCCGCGCGATGCGCGCGAATTCCCCACCCACACCGGCCGGGCCAACTTCTCCGTCGAACCACTGAGCTGGGTTCCGGTGCCGCCGGGCCGGCTGGTGCTGCAGACGCTGCGCAGCCATGATCAGTACAACACCACCATCTACGGCCTCGATGACCGCTACCGCGGCGTCAAGGGCGGCCGGCGGGTGGTGTTCGTCAACCCCGACGACATCGGCGCCCTGGGGCTGGCTGCCGGCGACCGGGTGGACCTGATCTCGGAGTTCCCCGGCCCCGACGGTGACGTCGAGGAGCGGCGCGCGAAAGACTTTCTGGTGGTGCCGTATTCGACGCCGGTCGGCAACGCGGCGGCCTACTACCCCGAAACCAACCCGCTGATCCCACTGGACCACACCGCCGAAAGATCGAATACCCCGGTGTCCAAGGCGGTGGTGATCAGATTGGATCACGCATGGGCCGGGTGACCGCACGGCGGCGGGCGACGCGTCTCACCGCGGACACCGCCACCAAGCGGGCCGAGACCCTGGCCGTCGAGGAGCCCCTCGAGATCCGGCTCAACGGCACGCCGCTGACCGTCACCATGCGCACGCCGGGCGCCGATGTCGAACTGGCCCAGGGCTTCCTGCTGACCGAGGGAGTGATCGGCGACCGTGACGACGTGGCCGCCGCGCGCTACTGTTCCAGCGGCGGCGCGGACGGCTCGGGCCTCTTGCAAAACACCTACAACGTGCTCGACGTGACGCTGGCGCCCGGTGTGCCGATGCCCGAGGAGGATGTGCGGCGCAATTTCTACACCACGTCGTCGTGCGGGATCTGCGGGAAGGCATCGTTGGATGCCGTGACGACCATCAGCCGGCACTGTCCCGGAGACGACCCGACGGTCGTCGCGGCCGACACCCTGGTGGCCCTGCCCGCGCGCCTGCGCGACGCGCAGAAGGTGTTCGCCAGCACCGGCGGCCTGCACGCCGCGGGTCTGTTCACCGTCGGCGGCGACCTCATGGTGGCGCGCGAGGACATCGGGCGGCACAACGCCGTGGACAAGGTCATCGGCTGGGCGCTGGAACGCGGCCGGATCCCGCTGTCGGGGTCGGTGCTGATGGTCAGCGGACGGGCGTCGTTCGAACTGACCCAGAAGGCGGTGATGGCCGGCATCGCGATCATGGCGGCGGTGTCTGCGCCGTCGTCACTCGCGGTGGATCTGGCCACGCAGTCCGGGCTGACGTTGGTCGGCTTCTTGCGCGGGGACTCGATGAACATCTACAGCCGCAGCGACCGGGTCAAGCAATAACCGGATCTGTTCTGCGCTGGGTGCGGTAGTTACTCGAACTTCGTCGCAGCGACCGCAGAACAGATGACCCGGGGACGATCCCGAGGGGGCTACGCGCTCTTGTCCCTGCGCTCGGACCGCGAGGGCTTGCGCGGCACGATCGTCGGCAGCACATTGTCCTGCACGGTCTCCTTGGTGACGACCACCTTGGCGACGTCGTCGCGGCTGGGGATGTCGTACATCACCGGCAGCAGGACTTCCTCCATGATGGCGCGCAGCCCGCGGGCCCCGGTGCCGCGATGGATGGCCTGGTCGGCGATGGCCTCGAGCGCGTCGTCGGTGAACTCCAGTTCCACGCCGTCCATCTCGAACAGCCGGGTGTACTGCTTCACCAGAGCGTTCTTCGGCGTGGACAGGATCTGCACCAGCGATTCCTTGTCCAGGTTGGTCACCGACGCCACGACCGGCAAGCGGCCGATGAACTCCGGGATCAGCCCGAACTTGATCAGGTCCTCCGGCATGACCTCCGCGAAGTGATCAGCGGTGTCGATGTCGGCCTTCGAGTGCACCTCGGCGCCGAAGCCCAGACCGCGCTTGCCGATCCGGTCGGAGACGATCTTCTCCAGCCCCGCGAACGCACCCGCAACGATGAACAGCACGTTGGTGGTGTCGATCTGGATGAACTCCTGGTGCGGATGCTTGCGGCCACCCTGCGGCGGCACCGAGGCCTGCGTGCCCTCCAGGATCTTCAGCAGCGCCTGCTGCACACCCTCACCGGAGACGTCGCGGGTGATCGACGGGTTCTCGCTCTTGCGGGCGATCTTGTCGACCTCGTCGATGTAGATGATGCCCGTCTCGGCGCGCTTGACGTCGTAGTCGGCGGCCTGGATCAGCTTGAGCAGAATGTTCTCGACGTCCTCGCCGACGTAGCCGGCCTCGGTCAGAGCCGTGGCGTCCGCGATGGCGAACGGGACGTTGAGCATCTTGGCCAGCGTCTGGGCCAGGTAGGTCTTGCCGCAGCCGGTGGGGCCCAGCATCAGGATGTTGGACTTGGCCAGCTCCACGGGCTCCGCGGAGCGCGATTCGCGGCCCTTCTCGCCGGCCTGGATGCGCTTGTAGTGGTTGTAGACGGCGACGGCCAGCGTGCGCTTGGCGGTGTCCTGGCCGATGACGTAGCTCTCCAGGAACTCGCGGATCTCGGCCGGCTTGGGCAGCTCGTCGAGCTTGACGTCGTCGGCGTCAGCGAGCTCCTCTTCGATGATTTCGTTGCACAGGTCGATGCACTCGTCGCAGATGTACACGCCGGGGCCGGCGATGAGCTTCTTGACCTGCTTCTGACTCTTGCCACAGAACGAGCATTTCAGCAGGTCACCGCCGTCTCCGATACGCGCCATGGTGGTGAGGTCCCTACTTCCCTGTGCCGGTGCGCCGACCGGTCTTCTGGTGTGCCTGGTTGATATTCGAAGTTGCTCTTCTCGACGCTACCTGCTTATTGCGCGAACGGGCGAGCGATAAGGGGAATAGCGTCCGTGGTATTCGGCTGTCGCCAAAACATAGCCCCTGAGCCCCTCAACGGCTTGCACGACGCGCAGCTGTGGCCCGAGTGTGTCGTCGGCGTTATTCGGATATCGCAGGACGTCGACGCCACGGGCCCACATACGGACGGCAGGTCCGGGCAGAGCGTCGGAACACCTGAGATCAACGAGCGTCAGACCCGCTGGGCGGACAGCTTCCGGTACTCGAGGACCGTGTCGATGATGCCGTAGTCCTTGGCTTCCTCGGCCGTCAGGATCTTGTCGCGGTCGGTGTCCTTGCGGATGATCGCGGCGTCCTTGCCGGTGTGGCGGGCCAGGGTGCTGTCCATCAGCGTGCGCATGCGCTCGATCTCGGCGGCCTGGATCTCCAGATCGGAGACCTGGCCCTGGATCGCACCGCCGACGGCCGGCTGGTGGATCAGCACGCGCGCGTTGGGCAGCGCCATCCGCTTGCCGGGCGTACCCGCGGCCAGCAGTACCGCCGCGGCCGATGCGGCCTGCCCGAGGCACACGGTCTGGATGTCGGCGCGGACGTACTGCATGGTGTCGTAGATCGCCATCAGCGACGTGAACGAACCGCCCGGCGAGTTGATGTACATGGTGATGTCGCGGTCGGGATCCAGCGACTCGAGCACCAGCAGCTGCGCCATGATGTCGTTGGCCGAGGCGTCGTCCACCTGCACGCCGAGGAAGATGATGCGCTCCTCGAACAGCTTGTTGTACGGGTTGGACTCCTTGACACCGAAGCTGGAGTGCTCGATGAACGACGGCAGGATGTAGCGCGCTTGCGGATTCATGCTCATGAGGCACTCCCGTTGAGGTGGGCACGGGTGATGATGTGGTCGACGAAGCCGTACTCGAGAGCCTCCGGCGCGGTGAACCACCGGTCCCGGTCGGCGTCCGCCTCGATGCGCTCCAAGGTCTGACCGGTGAACTCGGCGTTGAGCCGGTTCATCTCCTTCTTGGTCAGGGCGTACTGCTCGGCCTGGATGGCGATGTCGGCCGCGCTGCCGCCGATGCCGGCCGACGGCTGATGCATCATGATCCGCGCGTGCGGCAGGGCGAACCGCTTGCCCTTGGTGCCGGCGGCGAGCAGGAACTCACCCATCGACGCGGCCATCCCCATCGCGTAGGTCGCGACATCGCACGGCGCGAGCACCATGGTGTCGTAGATGGCCATGCCGGCGCTGACCGAGCCGCCCGGCGAGTTGATGTAGAGGTTGATGTCCTTGGTGGGATCCTCGGCGGCCAGCAGGAGGATCTGGGCGCACAGCCGATTGGCGATGTCGTCGTCCACCTGGGTGCCCAGGAAGATGATCCGCTCGGCCAGCAACCGCTCGTAGACCGAGTCGGTGAGGTTCAGGCCCATGGACCCGGAACGCATTTCAGCCACGACGGGGTACCTGCTTTCTCGTGTGTGTTGCCACCGACACTAACCAACGCTCAGCGAGGCGCACGCGCTAGACATGCGCTTTCGCTCACAGCTCACTCGTCGTCGGCTGCGTCACCCTCGGCGGAGGCGTCTTCGGCGTCGGCGGACTCCGCCACCTCGGTGTCGAGCTCGATGTCGGAGACCAGCTCATCGGCATCGCTCGGCGACCCGAAGAACTCGGTGGTGTCGATCGCGGTGCCGTCGGTGTCCGTGACCGTGGCGGCCTCGACGACGGCGGCCACGGCCAGGCCGCGACGCACGTCGGCGAACATCGCCGGCAGCTGATTGTTCTGCTGCAGCAGCTGGATCAGCTGCTGGGGCTCGATGCCGTACTGCCGCGACATCAGCATCAGCCGGTCGCTGATGTCGTTCTGGCCCACCTCGATGGCCAGGTCATCGGCCACGGCGTCCATCAGCAGCTGGGTCTTGACGGCCTTCTCGGCGTTGGTGCGGGCATCAGCGTCGAACTCCTCGCGCGAGCTGCCCTGCTCCTTCAGCACTTCGGCGAAGCGGTCCTCGTTGTGGTCCAGCCCGTGAATGGCCTGATGCACGGTCTCGTCCACCTGCGCCTGCACGATCTTCTCCGGCAGCGGAACCTCGGTCTGCTCGAGCAGCGTCTCGATGGCGGCGTCGCGGATCTGCTCGGCCTGCTGAATGCTCTTGTAGCGCTTGACCTGTTCGGTCAGGTTCTCCTTGAGCTCGTCGATGGTGTCGAACTCGCTGGCCAGCTGGGCGAACTCGTCGTCGGCCTCGGGCAGCTCACGCACCTTGACCGAACCGACCGTCACGGTGACCTCGGCGTCCTGGCCCGCGTGCGGACCGGCGACCAGCTTGGTGGTGAAGGTCTTGGTCTCCCCGGAGCCCATGCCGGTCAGCGCGTCATCCAGGCCGTCGATGAGCTGGCCGGAGCCGACCTCGTGCGACAGGCCCTCGGTCTTGGCCTCGGGCACGTCGTTGCCGTCGACGGTGGCCGACAGATCGATGGACACGAAGTCGCCGCTCTCGACCGGACGCTCGACGCCGGTGAGCGTCCCGAACCGGGCGCGCAGCGTCTCGAGCTCCTTGGCGACGTCCTCGTCCTCGACCACGACGGGGTCGACGCTGATCTTCAGCGAGCTCAGGTCCGGCAGCGTGATCTCGGGGCGGACGTCGACCTCGGCGGTGAACACCAGCTCCTGACCGTCCTCGATCTTGGTGATGTCGATGTCGGGCTGGCCCAGCGGCTTGACGTCGGTCTCGCTGACGGCCTGGCTGTAGCGGCCGGGCAGCGCGTCGTTGACGACCTGCTCCAGCACGGCACCGCGGCCGACCCGGGCCTCGAGCAGCTTGCGCGGCGCCTTGCCGGGCCGGAAGCCGGGGAGCCGGATCTGCTTGGCCAGCTGCTTGAACGCACGGTCGAAGTCGGGTTCGAGCTCCTCGAAGGGAACCTCGACATTGAGGCGCACCCGGGTGGGGCTCAGCTGCTCGACGGTGCTCTTCACTGCGGTACTCCTATGTATGTGTTACTCGGCATGTTTGGGGGTGGTGTCGCTCAGTCGGGGTGACAGGATTTGAACCTGCGGCCTTCCGCTCCCAAAGCGGATGCGCTACCAAGCTGCGCTACACCCCGAATGCCTACGAGCTAGGGAATGTTCCGAAGCCCCCGGCATCCTACGGCCCGCAGGCAGGCTCGAGCCAAGTCAGTCAGCGGACACACGGTCGATCTGAGTTGGATTTGCTCTCGGCCGGGCCGTACAGTTCTGGCTCGAAGCAGTGCATGCGGGCGTAGCTCAATGGTAGAGCCCTAGTCTTCCAAACTAGCTACGCGGGTTCGATTCCCGTCGCCCGCTCCGAATGACCGCTGGTAGCGGCGATCAGGCGTTTTGCGGTCACCTCACAGGTCATCCCGGCGGCGGATCGACGGGTGTCATCGAGATCGGCACCGTGTGGGTGCCCGGCCCCTCGCCGGGGCATCCGGCACCGTCGATCGTCAGGGTGCGCATCCCGGCGAAGCTGCCGTCCGGATTCGGGATCCAGTAATCGGAGCGGTACGCGGTAACCATGCTGCCCGGGTCGTTGCGATCACAGAAGTAGGGATACTCACCGCTGGTCTCCCAGCGGTCGTTGGTCCATCGGTATTCGTAGGCCGCCGGGGCACCCGGGTTGCGCGCGTGGTCGCCGCTGTTGTCCATGTGCATGACACAGCCGTGCACGTCGCACTGCGTGGAGAATTCGACGGGGAACGTCATCGACGTCATCGGGGTCGGCGTGCCGTTGAAGGTCTGCTGCGCGAAGTCGATGGTCACGTCGTAGTACCCGTACACCGGTGGCGGTTCGGCCCGATCGGCGTGCGCGACGGGCGACGCGATACTCGCGGCCACGGCGACCAGCGCCGCGAATCTCATCATCGTGCCTGATTAACACATCGGGACGGCGGCCGGCAGCAATTGACCTCGAATCCCCTCCACCTGCACGGAGCGGTACTACCGTGTGACGCAGGCGGGGAATCCTGGCCGGCCGGGAGCGTGAACCATGGCACCACTACGAAGGTTGATCACCGCGATGGTTCTCGCCGCGGCCACATTGGCCACCGCGGGTTTCAGCCCCCCAGCTGCGCCGGTTCGGGCGCCGTTCGTCGAACAAGGCCCGATCCCGTGCTGGGACGGCACCTCCGTCGAACTGGGCCAGTTCTGTCCGCTCCCGAAATTCCAGTGCGCCGACGGCAGCTCCGTCCCCCTCGGCCAGTTCTGTTCCCGCGCACCCGCGGTGGCAACACCTCTGCCGCAACCGACGCCGACGCCCCTACCGGCCCCGTTACCGACACCAACGGCAATGCCATTGCCGACACCGCAGCCACTTCCGTTGCCCACCCCCGCGGCACTTCCGCAGCCGACGCCGCAACCACTTCCGCTACCCACACCGACAGCTCTGCCGCTGCCGACGCCCTCGCCCTAGCGGGGGGTTCAGACCGCGATGGTCGATGCCGTCGCCGCGGCCGTGATCCCCACCGAATCGAATGCCGCCGCCATGGCCGCCTGCTGCGCGGCGGTGAAGCCCAACGCATTCGCCGCGTTGAGCACCGCGGCCCGTCCGTCGACGAATTTCGCCGACGCGCTCAGGCGGTAGATCGTGCGGTAGAACAGTTCTGACCACTGCGCCGAGGTGACCGCGCTGGTTGCCGGATCGGTCATCATCTTGTAGGCGGCGTAGCTGAAGATGGTGCTGTTGACGTGCTCGCCGCCGTCGTCGCCGGTGCCCGTGTAGCGGTTGGCGTAGTTGGTGCGGTACGCGCCGTAGGCCGTCGTCACCGCGGACGGGTTGGACAGGTTGCGCACCACGCCGCCCGGGAATGTCGAATCCTCGCCGAGCAGCCAGCGGCCGGAATCGGTCTTGCCCTCGGCCAGGTTGCCGAGGATGTCGGCCAGGGCCTCGTTGAGGGAGCCGGACTCCCCCGTGCTCAGGGCCGAGCCGCCCAGGATGGAGCTGACGACCGCGTGGGTGTACTCGTGGCCGAGCACATCCTCGGCGTTCCCGAGGGTTCCGCCGTTGCCGATGACGAACTGCTTGATGCTGGGGTCCCAGTACGCGTTGTTGTACACGGGGGTGAAGAGCAGCGCGGTGGGGTTGTAGTTGATGCTGACCTTCACGGCGGCGCCCTTCCCGTCGAACGACGTCAGGCCCAGCGTGTTCTTGTAGAAGTCGTAGACGGCCTCGGTGTTGGCGAACGCCGAGATCGCCGAGGTGTCCCACCCGCTCGAGCCCTTCTGGACCACCGAACCGGGCAGCGACGGCCCGCCGAAACCGAACCATGAGTATGTGGTCTGGTACGTCGTGATGTTGCGGACGTCGTCGATGAGCGAGTAGCTGTTGAAGAAGAAAAAGAAGGTCGTCGTCCGGTAAGTGATGGTGCGCTGCTTGCCGAGCGCGTCGGCCACCGTGTCGGTGGTTGCCACGGCCTCCAGGTTGGCCACCTGCACGATGACCTGACCCGCCTTGGATCCGTTGGCGTACAGGTACACCGTGGCTCCGGAGTCGACGCCCGTATCCGACTCGGCCCCAAGGGGTTTCGTCACGATCACCTTCACCCGCCAGGCCAGGGTGGGTGCGACGTCGGAGTCCAGCGCATAGACCACCAGGTCGTCCTGGAACGTCGATCCGGCGATGAACCCGGCCAGCGTCTGCGGGTCGGGGGCCGCGGCGGCGGTCTCGGTCAGATACGCCGCGCTCGCGTACAGCCGCGCCTCGGCCTCCTCGTCGACCACGGCGTCGGCGGTCAGGTCAACCCCGTCGGGCAGGGTGACGTAATGGCTGAAAAGTCCTGTGACAGCACCGTTCTCACCGACCACCAGGATGACGTCCCCACCCAGGACGGCCAGGCCGTCCACACTCTCGGAGAGCCGGTAGAAGGTTTCGGCGGCCGCCGTGGCGGTGGCCGCCGCGGCCTGGGTGACGATGGCGTCCTGGGTGGCAAAATCCGTTGGAGCACCGAGCATTCGGGCTGCCGCATTCAGCACGGCGGCGGCATCGGCGGCATTGAAGACCAACGCGTTGGTGAACGTTCCGTCGATGTTGGTGACGGTGCCGCCAGCGCTGGTGCCGACGGACAGGTCGCTGCGGGCCTGCAGATCGGTGAGGTTCAGCGCGGCCGGGCCGGTTCCCTGGGTGGCGGCGACGCCGGCGGGGCTGACCGACACCGTGATGGTCTTGGTGACCGGACCCGCCAGGCCGAGCAGGCCGAGCAACCCGTGGACGTGCGCCGGGTTCCCGGCGTTGTCGTCGACGGAGATGGTGAACGTGTCGGTGCCGCCGCCGGCCGCGACCGCGGCGTTGGGGGTATAGGTGAAGTTGCCCTGCGCGTCGACGGTCAGGGTGCCGCGCTTGGGCCCGGACACCACGTTGTAGGTCAGCGTGGCGTCGTCGTAGTCGGTGGCGTTCAGGCCGCCGGCGATGGTCCCGCCCAGGCCCTGCCCGCTCAGGGTGGGCGCGGCGGTGGGGCGCTGATTGTTGAAGTAGTACTGGAGTTCCCGCACACCGAGCCACAGCGACTGGATCATCGCCGACACGGGCGTCTCCGGAATCGGGAGGTCGGTGGCCAGCGGCGCCAGGCCGATCCAGGTCAGGACATCGGTGACCATGCTCTTGACGGTCACGCGCGGCGCGGCGGGGGCCGCGCTCAGGGTTGCCACCGACGTGGCCGAAGCCTCGGGGCTGCGGACGGCAACGGTTTCCGCCACTTCCGGTGCGACCGCCGAGGTCGTCGCGGCCACCGAAACGGTGCGCGTGCCGGCAGCCGGTTGCGTCGTGTCCGCGTCCGCCGACGCCGTTTCCGTGGGCCGCGCGGTGGCAGCCGACGGGGTGGCCGCGGGCGTGTGCCCGGTGTGCTGAACCGCTTCGCTATCCTGCCCGGCGCCGTCCGGAGCGACCTGCTCGGAATCCGCGGCCGTGGGTTCCGTGGACGCCTCGGACTTGTCCTCGGTCGTCGGCTCGGCGGTCGCCGTGGGGTCTGCGGCGGCCGACCCGAGTTCGTCGGCGTCGTCCGCATCGTCGGCAGCCCCGGGCGTGGCGGTCGCGGCCGCCGACGGCTGGCCGGTTTCCGGGTCGGTGCTCTTTCCGGTGTCCGCGGTCTGGGCGGCGCCGGCGCCGGTGGCCGAAGATGAAGCGGTTCCGGCGGATTCGGCACCGCTGCTGGAACTCCCCGCGGTGTCGGCCGGATCGGACGGCGTCGCGGCGGCGGTTCCCTGACCGAGTGCGATGACGGCAGCGACGCCGGCAGTGGCGACACCGATGCGCATGAGCGGCGCCGACGGCGCGCAAAGATCGCGAAGTGCCAAGCGCACCCCCTGGGGCTTGTGCGTGGCGTCGCGAGTGCGTGTTTGCACGGTGACGTCGGCCGCGGTTTGACCGTGCGTCAATTTAGCAGACCGGTTTGCCGAAAAGGGCCGACTTGGTTCCTGTGGGTACGCTGGGCGCCATGAATACCGGCCTGTTGATCTTGATCCTGTTGGTCGTGGTTGGTCTCGGGTTCGTCATGTTCAGCTCCTCGCGCGCCACGGGCCGTCGCAACGAGTCCTCGTTGGCCGACGCGAAGGCCGACGCCCGCCGAGTGATCGAGCGGCTCGGTGGGCAGGTCCTCAACATTTCCGGTACCGACGACGCCTCCAAGCAGGCGATGGCCGACGCGTCGGAGCGCTACACCGCGGCGTCCGCCCAGATCGAGCAGGCCACCACCGCCAAGCAGGCGCTGCTGGCCAAGGAAAGCGCTCTCGAGGGCCTCTATTACGTCCGCGCCGCGCGTACCGCGATGGGGATGGATCCCGGGCCGGAACTCGAAGGCCTGCATGGCCAGAAGTCGGCCGGGTCGGTGACCGAGGATCGCCGCGTGAATTTCGAGGGCCGCGAGATCGAGGCCTCGCCGGTGCCGTCGCAGCGCACCCCGAACTACTACCCCGGCGGTCGGGTCGCCGGCCGGCCGGTGCCCGCCGGCTGGTACTCCGAGCCGTGGTGGAAGCCGGCGTTGGTGGCCGGCGCCTGGGGCCTGGGCTCGGTGATGCTCTTCGATGCGATGTTCTCCGGCATGCACGGAGTCGGCTATGACTCGAACGCCTTCGAGAGCGGTTACGGTTCCGGATTCGACCAGGGCTATGACGCGGGCCTCGACGCGGGACAGGGCGACTTCGACGCCGGCGCCGATGGCGGTGGGTTCGACGGCGGCGGCTGGGATTCCGGCGGTGGCGCCGATGGCGGCGGATGGTTCGGCGACTCGGGCGGCGGCGATTTCGGCGGCGGGGACTTCGGGGGCTTCGACTTCTGACCCTCGGGTTCGGCGAAAGTCAGAAGCGGCTCTCCAGCCGCGCGGACACGCCGGCCTCCTGCAGATCCAGGCGTTCGAGCATGGCCCGAACCGCCTCCTCGTCGATGTCGCCGGCGTCGCGCCGGACGATCAGCGCGCCGCGCTGCGCGGACAGCACCTCGCGGTAGAGCGCGGAGAACACCTCGGCGCGCAGCGTGTGCGCCTCGGGGTCGGGCATCTCGTCGGCATCCTGGGCATGCCGCGAGATGACGCTGACCATCTCACCGACCACTCGGGGCGACAGGCCGGCCGGCGGGTTCGCCTCGAACTCGGCGAGCACCGTCCCCGCGGCGTCGCGCACCAGCCGCTCGGCCTTCTCGGTCTCCCGATGGCCGTATGCCAGCTCGTCGTCGGCGGACAGGTCCAGCCGGCGGATCAGCAACGGCAATGTCCACCCCTGCAGCAGCAGCGTGCCGACGCTGACCACGAACGCGATGGCCTGGATGGTCGCCCGCTCCGGGAACGGTTCCCCGGCAGCGGTGACGGTCGGGATCGCCGCGGCGGCGGCCAGCGTGACCACGCCGCGCATCCCGGTCCACGACACGACGACGTTCTCGGCCCAGCTCAGCGCCCGGTTGTCGATCCGGGACCGCCACTTGCCCGGCGGCCGGGACCGTTTGCGGGTCCCCAACGCCCCGCGGCCGCCACCATCCGGGATGGGCACGCTCAGCCGCCGGTCCACCTGCCGGGACAGCACGCCGCGACCGAACATCGCGAACACCGACAGTGGCCGGATGACGAGCACGATCGCCAGTACCACGGCGGAGGCCACCGCGACCTCGGTCAGGGACTCGTGCGCTTCGCGCAGATCCTCGAGCACGAACCGCAGATGCAGACCGATGTAGGCGAAGACGAACGCCTCGAGCAGCACGTCCACGGAATTCCACACGTAGCGCTCCTGCAAGCGCGTCTGATAGCCGGCGTCCAGGGTTCCCGCGCCGACGACGAATCCGGCCACGACGACGGCCAGCACCCCGGAGGCGTGCAGGTGCTCCGCGGCGATGAACGCGGCGAACGGCACCAGCAGGCCCTGCACGGTCTCGAGGCCGGGGTTGGCCAGCCGTCGCCGGATCCACAACGTGAGGTAGCCGAGCGTCGCACCGACCACCGGACCGATCAATGCGGAGTAACCGAACAGCAGGACCGGGTTCTCGATGAAGGTGTGGCTACCGGCGACGTGCGCAACGGCGATGGAGAACAACGTCAGCGCGGCGGCGTCGTTGATGAGGCTCTCGCCCGTCAGGATCGCCATCACGCGTTTGGGCAGGCCGAGTTTGCGCCCGACCGCCACCGCGGTGACCGCGTCGGGCGGGGCGACGATCGCACCGAGCACCAGGGCGGTCGCGAACGTCAGCGGCACGACCACCAGCCATGCCGAGATCGCGGCGACGGTGAATGCGGTGACGACGACGAGTCCCACCCCCAGGCCGAGGATGGGTTTGATGTTGCGCAGGAAGGTCGGGAACGAGAAGGCCAGCGCCGCGGAGTACAGCAGCGGCGGCAGCACCACCGTCAGCAGGATCCCCGAATCCAGTTCGGGTGCCTCGAAACCGGGCAGGAACGATGCGGCGATGCCGATCACCACAATGATCAACGCCGGCTCGAGCCCGCGGCGGTGTGCGATGGCGGTGACGACGATGGCGCCGACGACGACCAGGATCAGTTCCACGCCGAAGTTTCCCCCACCACGCCCGAACGTTCAAACGGGCGGAAAAGTCCGAGAAGAATCCGCAATTTCGTCGGGTTCGGCGAGCGGTGCAGTTCCGCGAGCAAGAGGCCCGGCGACAACTGAATCGTCGGGTTCGGCGAGCGGTGCAGTTCCGCGAGCAAGAGGCCCGGCGACAACTGAATCGTCGGGTTCGGCGATCAGCACTGACAGGTCGGGCACCAGAACAGGTTGCGGCCCTCGAGCACGACCGTGCGTACGTCGCTGCCACAGACCCGGCACGGTTCGCCGGCGCGACGATAGACGTAGGTCCGCGGGCGACCGGGTCCGTACGACGGCGCGCCGTGGTCGTCCTCGGGCCGCATCACGATGATCTTCCCGCGCCGCACGCCCACCTTCATCAGCGCCACCAGGTCGGTCCACATCGCGTCGAACTCGGCGGCAGTGATGGTGGTGCCGGGCCGGAACGGGTCGATGCGATTCCGGTACAGCAGTTCACTGCGGTACACGTTACCGACCCCGGCGAGCACCGACTGGTCCATCAGTAGCACACCGATTGCCTTGCGGGACTTGGTGATTCGCCGCCAGGCCCGGGCCGGGTCCGCGTCGGCGCGCAGCGGGTCGGGACCCAGTCCGGCGACCACGTCAGCGACCTGGGCCTCGTCGATCACCTCACACCGCGTCGGCCCGCGCAGGTCGGTGCCGTACTCGGCGCCGACCATGCGCATCCGGACCTGCCCCACCGGATCGGGGATGTCGGAGGTGTCGAACTCACTGAAGGTGCCGTACAGCCCGAGATGGATGTGCACCACATGCTCCCCGCCGCCGGGACGTGAGTAGTGGTGGAACAGGTGCTTGCCGTAGGCCTCGGCGGTGCGCAGGACATGGCCGTCGACCAGCGCGGCCCCGTCGGTGAACCTGCCCTGCGGGCTGCCGACGCGTACCGGTGCCCGGCCGTAGCGGCGTTGATGCAGCCGGGCCAGCCGGTGCAGCGTGTGGCCCTCGGGCACCGGGGACTATTCGGGGTCGCCGGGGACCGCGGGCGGAACGTGTGTCTTCTCGTAGTCCGCCAGGATGTCGATGCGACGCTGGTGGCGCGGCGCCTCCGACCATGCCGTGCTCAGGAAGGCGTCGACGATCGCCAGTGCCTCCTCGGTGGAGTGCATGCGCCCGCCGATGCCGATCAGCTGGGCGTTGTTGTGCTCGCGGGCCAGTTTCGCGGTCTCGACGCTCCAGGCCAGCGCGCACCGCGCGCCCGGCACCTTGTTGGCCGCGATCTGCTCACCATTGCCCGAACCGCCGAGGACGATGCCCAGGCTGCCCGGGTCAGCGACGGTCCGGACGGCCGCGGCGATGCAGAACGCCGGGTAGTCGTCCTCGGCGTCGTAATCGAAGGCGCCGCAGTCGACGGGCTCGTGCCCGGTGGCCGTCAGGTGTTCGATAATGGCCTGCTTGAGTTCGTATCCGGCATGGTCGCCGCCGAGGTAGACGCGCATGGCTGGTAACCCTACTGCGCGGTGCACCACCACCGCCGAGGGTGCACATGACTTCGCCGGAACGCGCGGCGTGGCGGACCGGCATCGGGCGGTGCGCATCGCCTACGGAGCCACGCAGCGCCGCGGCACCGCTGGAGGATCAGCTCGCGGGGATGACGGCGCTCCTATCCGACCGTGATGGCGTCGAGGCGTTCCTTGATGAAGGCGCTCGAGGTCACCGGCTCCAGGCCCGATACCTTGCCCAGCGGCGGTTCCAGCGGTGTGACCACCGCGTCGTGGTTGGCCTCATAGAAGTAGATCAGCGACACCAGATCCTCTTCCGGCGCCTCCGGCTGCGGCGGCAGCACCCGGTGCCGGCCCGACGGCCAGCGCCGTCCGCTCCAGTACTCGAGCAGGTCACCGATATTGACCGTCAACGAGCCGGGTTCCCACGGTGCGTCCTCCCAGCCCGCCTGTTCGGAATACACCTGCAGGCCACCGGCACCGGGCTCGCGGTCCAGGACCGTCACGGTGCCGAAGTCGGTGTGCGGGCCGATGCGGAACTGCCCGGGCTCGGGTTCGCCGACGACGCTGACGGGCGGGTAGTGGTTGATGTTCATGGTCCAGGTAGGCCGGCTGGCCATCGCGGCGAATGGGTTCTCCGGCAGATCCAGCGCGCGGGCGAACAGTGCCAGCAGGTCGTCGGACACCCGGCGCATCGCCGCGGTGTACTCGTTGACCAGTGCCTCGAGTTCGGGCACCTCGGTGGGCCAGACGTTGGGCGCGAACCAGATTCGGTCCACATCGGGATCACCGGTGGCGGTTTCCGCACCCAGGCTGTAGCTCTCCTTGAGATCCGGCGGGGTCTCGGTGCCCTCGGCGTAGGCGTTGGCCTCGGCACCCGGCCCGATCCAGCCGTGCCCACCCACCGGTACCGAGTACCGCCCCTTGACGTCGTCGGGCAGCGCGAAGAACTTCCGGCTGGCGCCCCGCACCCGGGCCGGCAGGTCGGGGTCCACGCCGTGGCCGGTGACCACGATGAACCCGGCCCGCTGCAGGCCCTCGTCGACCTCCACGGCCAGTGCATCGGCCTCGGCCCCGCCGGATCGCCAGCGCGAAATATCCACTGTGGCAATGGCACTCATCAGCACCTCATTCGCTAACCCCGATATCCTCGTTCCACAGCGCCGGATTGGCCGCGATGAAGTCCGTCATCATGGATACGCAGCGCTGGTCGTCCAGCAGCGTAATCCGCACACCGTGCTCGGCCAACCAGTCATGACCGCCGGAAAACGTGCGCGCCTCACCGATGATCACCGCGCCGATGTTGAACTGCCGGACGAGTCCGCTGCAGTACCAGCAGGGCGACAGCGTGGTCACCATGATCGTCGAGCGGTAGTCACGCTGCCGGCCCGCGTTGCGGAATGCGTCGGTCTCGCCGTGCACTGACGGATCGTCGTTCTGCACCCGCCGGTTGTGGCCGCTGCCCAGCAGGGTGCCGTCCGCGTGGAACAACGCGGCACCGATCGGAATACCGCCCTCCGACAGGCCTTTTCGGGCCTCGGCGACGGCGACGTCGAGCATCTCCTCCGGTGTCATACCAGGGCGCGCTCGGCGTCGATCTTGGACCGGCACAGCAGTAGGTAGCAGCCGCCGGCCAGCAGGAAGCCGACGAAGAACGTCACGTCACCGAGTTGCGGCACCGCGCGCACCAGATAGCCGACGAACTTCGCCTGGTTGCAGAAGAAGAGCACCGACACCACCAGTCCGATGACGAAGCTCAGCAGTCCCGGCCAGTTGGCGTAGGACCGGTCGTAGAGGAACCCATCGATGTCCTGGCCGCGGCGCAGGTACTGGTCGGCGAACACCACACCGAGCCATGGTCCGATCCAGTACGCGATCAACAACAGGAACGCCTCATAGCTGGCGGCGGCGTCGGCCAGCGCCCACTTCGCGATCAGGAAACCGACCACGCCGAAGAACACGGTCACCAGGGCGCGGGCGATGTGGTGGGGCAGTTTGATGCCGATCGTGACGAACGCCATCGCTCCCGAGTAGACGTTGATGGCGTTGGCGGCGACGGCCCCGATCGCGATGGCCAGCAGCGTAAGTTTGGCCAGCCATGAGCCGAGTTCGGCGGTGAATGCCTCGGTCGGATTGTCCGAGGCCGCCGGCCCGATGGTGACGGACGCCGCCCCCACCGCCTCGAGGATCACGCATGACACGAAAAGCCCTGCCGCAGCGAAGAATCCGGTTGCCCGACCGGCCATCGCCTTGGGCAGGTACCGCGTGTAGTCGGCGGCGTACGGCGTCCAGCCGGCGGCATAGCCGAACGCGGTGCCCACGGTCAGCAGGAATCCGCCCATGCCGCCGACCCCGCCCTCGGCCACCGGCGCCCCAGGGTGCGACTTGGACAGGATCACCACCGAGGTGATCGCGAAGATCACCGCCAGAACCGGGAACGCCCAGCGCTCGAAGGCCTGCACCAGGTTGTGCCCGAAGAACGCCAGCCCGGTCTGCAGCAGCACGATCAGCACGAGCGCCAGCAGCGGGCCGATGTGCAACAGCGTCGACAGGGCGAACGCACCGCTGACACTGTTGGTGGCGAACCAGCCCAGCCCGGCCGTTACCGACATCAGCACCGCGGGTACAGCGTTGCCCTTGAACCCGAACGGCAGCCGGCCGAGCACCATTTGGGGAACCCCGTGCAGCGGACCGCGGGCGGACAGGACGTAGTGCGCGATCGCGCCCAGCCCCGTCCCGACGACGATGCCCAGCACGGCCTGCCAGAACGTCATGCCGTAGTACGTCACCGCGAGCACGCCGACGAAGATCGTCGCGAACTCGAGGTTCGGCGACGCCCACGTCCAGAACAGCTGGCTCGGCCTGCCGTGCCGGTCCGCTTCGGCGATGTACTCGTTGCCGCCGGGCTCGACGGCGACGATGCGGTCGCGGTAGCTGCCGTCGGTGGTGGGTTCAGCTGTCATGCGAAGACTGTGGCCCCGCGCCGACCGTCCCGCAACCGAAACGCCGCCTTCGGCGTCGCACGGACGCTCCGGGCGAGCGTGCGCAGAAGTACGCCAGGACCGGCGTGTCGGCGCACCAACACGCACGTTCGCGGCAAATGCCGCGTGGGTTCAGTCGAATTCGGGCGCCTCGGTGCGCGACCGCTTCAGCTCCCAGAAGTGCGGGAACGACGCGAACGTCACCGAGGCGTCCCACAGCTTGCCGGCCTCCTCGCCGCGCGGGATGCGGGAGAGCACGGGCCCGAAGAACGCCACCCCGTTGACGTGGATGGTAGGAGTCCCGACGTCCTCGCCGACGGCGTCCATGCCCGCGTGGTGACTCTTGCGCAGCGCCTCGTCGTACTTGTCGGAGGTGGCCGCCTGCGCCAACTCGGCGGGCAGCCCGACCTCGTCCAGCGCCTTGGCGATGACATCGGGGAGATCCTTGTTGTCCTTGTTGTGAATCTCGGTGCCCATCGCGGTGTACAGCGCCGCCAGGATCTCCGGGCCCTTCAGCTGTTCGGCGGCAATGGCCACCCGCACCGGTCCCCACGCGGTCTTCATCATCGCCTGGTAACGCTCGGGCAGGTTGTCCCGGCCCTCATTGAGCACCGCGAGGCTCATGACATGGAAATTCACGTCGATGTCGCGAACCTTCTCCACCTCGAGGATCCACCGCGAGGTGATCCAGCACCACGGACACAGGGGGTCGAACCAGAAATCGGCGCGGGACTTCTCGGACATGGGCAGCCTTTCGAGTGCGGGCGGGTTCCGGGTAGCACAACCGCCTCCAGCCAACCCGTGTTCCCGGTCGGCGTCCAGAGCCAACCAACCCCTGCGTGAGCGCCGAAGCCGACTACTGTTGGCGACCGTGGCACTTCCCAACTTGACCCAGGACCAGGCCGCCGAGCGCGCCGCGCTGGTGACCGTCGACAGCTACCGCATCGACCTCGACCTGACCGACGGGGCCGGCAAGCCCGGCGAGAAGACGTTCCGTTCGGTGACCACCGTGGAGTTCGACGCGACGCCGGGTGCCGACACCTACCTCGACCTGGCCGCGGATGCCATCCGCAGTGCCACGCTCAACGGCCAGGACATCGACGTGTCGGCCTACGACGAATCCACCGGTGTCGCGCTGCGCGGCCTGGCCGCCCACAACGTCGTCGTCATCGACGCGGACTGTCGCTATACCAACACCGGCGAGGGCCTGCACCGCTTCGTCGACCCCGCCGACGGCGAGGTCTACCTGTACTCGCAGTTCGAGACCGCCGACGCCAAGCGGATGTTCGCCTGCTTCGACCAGCCCGATCTCAAGGCCGCCTTCGACATCACCGTCACCGCGCCGGCGCACTGGGAGGTGATCTCCAACGGGGCCACCGTTTCCGCCGAGCGCGATGGGGACGTCGCGGTGCACACCTTCGCGACCACTCCCCGGATGAGCACCTACCTGGTGGCCCTGATCGCCGGGCCCTACGCCGTGTGGCGCGACGTCTACACCGACGAGCACGGCGAGATCCCGCTGGGCATCTTCTGCCGCAAGTCGCTGGCCGAATACATGGACGACGAGCGGCTGTTCACCGAGACCAAACAGGGATTCGGCTTCTACCACAACAACTTCGGCACGCCGTACGCGTTCGGCAAGTACGACCAGCTGTTCGTGCCCGAGTTCAACGCCGGCGCAATGGAGAACGCCGGCGCGGTCACGTTCCTCGAGGACTACGTCTTCCGGTCCAAGGTCACCCGGTACTCCTACGAGCGGCGGGCCGAGACCGTGCTGCACGAGATGGCGCACATGTGGTTCGGCGACCTGGTCACCATGCGGTGGTGGGACGACCTGTGGCTCAACGAGTCCTTCGCCACCTTCGCCTCGGTCCTGTGCCAGGCCGAGGCCACCGAATACGACACCGCCTGGACCACGTTCGCGAACGTCGAGAAGTCCTGGGCGTACCGGCAGGACCAGTTGCCGTCGACGCATCCGGTTGCCGCCGAGATTCCCGATCTGCACGCCGTCGAGGTGAACTTCGACGGCATCACCTACGCCAAGGGCGCCAGTGTCCTCAAGCAACTGGTGGCCTACGTCGGGCTGGACGCATTCCTGTCGGGGTTGCGGGACTACTTCCGCGACCACGCCTTCGACAACGCCACCTTCGGGGATCTGCTGGGCGCCCTGGAGAAGTCGTCCGGGCGCGACCTGTCGCACTGGGGCCGCCAGTGGCTCAAGACCACCGGGCTGAACACGCTGCGGCCGGACTTCGACGTCGACAGCGACGGCAGGTTCACCCGATTCGCCATCGAGCAGGGCGGGGCCGCCCCGGGCGCCGGGGAGACCCGGGTGCACCGGCTGGCCGTCGGCATCTACGACGACGACGGCGGCAAGCTGGTGCGCGTGCACCGGGAGGAACTCGACGTCGATGGTCCGACGACGGATGTTCCTGCCCTGCAGGGAGTTTCACGCGGGAAGTTGATCCTGGTCAACGACGACGACCTGACGTACTGCTCGCTACGGCTGGATCCCGCATCGCTCGAGACCCTGCTGACCCGGATCGCCGACATCGCCGACTCGCTCCCCCGTACGCTGGCCTGGTCGGCGGCCTGGGAGATGACCCGCGACGCTGAGCTCAAGGCCCGCGACTTCGTCGCGCTGGTCAACGAGGGAATCCACGCCGAGACCGAAGTCGGTGTGGCCCAACGCCTCCTGCTGCAGGCGCAGACCGCGCTGGGCTCCTACGCCGAGCCCGGGTGGGCGATCAACGAAGGCTGGCCGGCATTCGCCGACCGGCTCCTGGAATTGGCGCGCGCCGCGGAGCCGGGATCGGATCACCAGCTGGCGTTCGTCAACGCACTGTGCACGTCGGTGCTGTCGACCCGGCACGTGGTGGTCCTGGCCGACCTGCTCGGCAACGATCCCGCGCGGGAAGGTCTGTCCGGCCTGGACCTCGACCGCGACCCGACACCCCACGGCCTACCCGGCCTCCAGGTGGACACCGATCTGCGCTGGCGCATCGTGACCGCACTGGCCCGGTCGGGTCATCTCGACGCCGACGGCACCGCCACACCGTTCATCGACGCCGAGGCAGCACGGGACAACACCGCAGCCGGCAAGCGCAATGCCGCCGCCGCGTCGGCGTCCCGGCCACAACCGGCGGTCAAGGAAGCCGCGTGGCAGCAGGTGATCGAGGACGACACCCTGGCCAACATCACCGCGCGTTCGATCATCACCGGGTTCAACTCCCCCGGTCAGGGTGAGGTGCTTGCGCCGTTCACAGCGCTCTACTTCGCGTCGATCAACGGTGTCTGGGAGCGGCGGTCCAGCGAGGTCGCGCAGACCGTCGTGATCGGGTTGTACCCGTCGTGGGACATCAGCCCGGCCGCGATCAGCGCCGCGGACGCGTTCCTGGCCGACCCGGAGGTACCGCCCGCGCTGCGCCGGCTGGTGGTCGAGGGCCGCGCCGGCATCGAACGGTCACTGAAGGCGCGCGCCTTCGACAACGGGTAACTTCTCCCGGCGAGGGTGCACGGATGTGCATTTCGGCGGCCCGCAAATGCGTACAGCTGCCCGCTCGCGGAGAGAAAAGCCGACCGCTACGGGCGGGAGATCCCCGCGCTCAGCACCCGGATGGCACTGACCAGACCGTCGATCAGATTGCCGTCCTGGAAGGCCGAAGCCGCGGCCGCAACACCCAACGGTGCCGCCGACTCCGCGCCGCGACCCTGCAGGGCCGAGCCGTAGACGACCTCGATGGCGCGCTGGTTGGGGGACACCGCCAACAGCACCGCGTCGTTCGGCGTCGGTACGCGGCCGAGGATCTGACGGGCCGACGCGGCCGTGTCCGCGCCGAGGTCGCCGATGAACACGGCGAAGCGCGCCTTGGAGGCACGCGAACCGTACTTCAGCGCCTCGTCGAGGGCGACCCGGTCGCTGATCGAGAACGGGTAGCTCTCCGAGAACTCACCGGGCTCGGTGACACCCGAGACCCGCCCGGAGGACGTGACCACGAATCCGCGGGGCAGCGACGCCGGATCGACCGTCGCTACCGCATGTTCACCACCGGCCACTTGCGCCACCTCCAACTTCGAATCCGTGTCCGTGCGCGTCGCCGACGTTCTCGTCGGTGGCCGCCCACAGGATGGGGCCGTACGTCCACTGCTCGGACAGCGCGTACGCCTTGGGATGCGGGCTCTTCTTCGTCAGGGTCAGCAGGGCAAACACCGCCGCAATCAGCAGCGGGACTCCCCCGATGAGGGAGTGCGTCATCGCGGTACTCACGCCGGTAAACCTAGCGCACGCCTGCCCGGGGAGTGCGGCAACGGTCGCCGTGCCGTCAGGCGGCGCCTTCGCCCAGATAGCGCACCCACGCGGGGTCCAGTTCCTTGACCGTCGACAGCAGCCGCCAGTGCTGCCCCTTCGGCGGCATCGGCGAGGACCGCAGTGCCCAGCCCAGCTCGGAGAGCAGCTTGTCGGCCTTGCGGTGATTGCAGGCCGAACAGCACGCCACGCAGTTCTCCCAGCTGTGCTGCCCGCCGCGGCTCCGGGGGACGACGTGGTCGACGGTGTCGGCCTTGCCACCGCAGTACGCACACCGGAACCGGTCGCGGTGCATCAGCGCGGCCCTGGTCATCGGGATGCGGGCCCGGTAGGGCACCCGCACGAAGACCCGCAGCCGGATCACCGAGGGCACCGAGATGGACCGGGTGGCCGAGTGGATCACGGGTCCGGTGGGGTCGTCGTGGACGACCTCGGCCTTACCGCACAGCAGCATGATGATCGCCCGTCGCATCGGCAGCGCGGTGAGCGGTTCGTAGGTCGAGTTGAGCAGCAGTACCCGGCGGCGTCCCCACACCGATCCACCGTCGGGTGGCGTGTCGACGCTGTGCAGGGAAAGCGAGGTTCCCGCCGCGACCAGACCTGTCGCGGCGCGATGGCTGCTGATATTCGTAGGGTTCCGCTTGCGCTGCGCCATTCGCCCTCCAGCGGACAGTCCACCACGGATCGGCGGCAATCGCACGGCAATTTGGTCCGTGTTCGCTGGTCAATCCCGTGAACAACGGGTGACGACGGCCCCGGATCACCGATCCGCTTCAATGGAGGTGATGACCTACGGCGAACACGGCCCGCAATACCCCGGCGGCTACCCCTATGCACCGCCCCCACCGGGCGGCTACGCGCCCTACCCCGGGGCGCCCTACCCGGGTGGTCCCTATCCGCCGGGCTACTACCCGCCCCCCACTGGCCCCACGCCGCCGGCGCGGCCCCAGTGGCTGGCCATCCTCTCCATCGCGTTCGCGTTCGTGTTCGCTCCCCTGGGCGCGGTGTTCGGCCATCTTGCGCTCAGCCAGATCAAGCAGGGCCTGCAGCGTGGGCGTGACCTCGCACTGATCGGCCTGACGCTGTCGTACGCGTTCATCGTCCTGACGGTGGCGGCGCTGGCCGTGTGGATCGTCACCGACGCCGACTCCCGGGACACCATGGTCGCCAGTTCGCCCGGCGGCACGGTCGCCGACCCTGCTCATCCCGAAACACCTTCTGCCCCAGGCATTTCCGGCGATCTTTCCGGCGTACTGCTCGGTGCGGACGAGCTCGGGGCCATCCTGCACACCCCCGGTTTGACCGAGACGAAGTCCAGCAAGGGCGAGTCGAGCAGTTCCAAGGACGCCAAGGCCGACCCGGCCGAGTGCGCAACCGCGGTGGCCGCGGGCCTCAACACCGTCTATGACCACAGTGGCGCCACCGACTACGCCCGCGCCGGTTACAGCGACCCGACCACCGCGACGCTGGTCGACGAGGTTGCGGCCTCGTTCCCGACCGCCACCGACGCCAAGAAGTTCGTCGCCGAGAACGCCGAGTTGTGGGCCCGGTGCGCCGGCAAGACGTTCACCCTGTCCTCGTCGGACAGCCCCGCGCTGACCTGGGACCTCGGCACGCCCGTCACGTCCGGGAACCGGGTGACGCTGCACAACACCCTGACCGCGCACCAGGGTCTGCCCCAGCACCGCATCCTCGCCGCCAGGGGCAACATCGTCATCGATATCAGCGTGCTGGCAAAGCAGCTCGGCGACGAACCCGCCACCATCGCCGACCGGATGCTGGACCGGATCCCGGGATGACCGAGCCGCAGTCCTTCTACGACGCCGTCGGCGGCGCGCCCACGTTCCGCCGGATCGTGGCGCGATTCTACGAGCAGGTGGCCGATGACGAGATTCTGCGCCCGCTGTATCCCGAAGAGGATCTGACCGGAGCCGAGGACCGGCTACGGATGTTCCTGGAGCAGTACTGGGGCGGGCCGCGCACCTACTCCGATCAGCGTGGACATCCGCGCCTGCGGATGCGGCACGTGCCGTACCGCATCGGTCCGATCGAGCGCGACGCGTGGCTGCGCTGCATGCACACCGCGATCGCCGAGATCGACGCCACCACGCTCGACGACGCGCACCGGCGGGCGCTGCTCGATTACCTCGAGATGGCCGCCGACTCGATGATGAACTCCCCGTTCTGACGTAGCCGAGTTCGACCGGGTCAGCGCAGGACGACGGCGGGGTTGCCGCGGCGGCGGTAGAGCGAGCCGAACCGGGCGTCGATGCGCAGCCAGGTCGGTGTCGCCCGGACCCGCACCACTTCGTCGACGGGCACGGAACCGGGCGAGAAGTCGTCGGCGGCGTCGGTCCGCTGGGGCAGGAAACCCATTGCGGTCAAGGCGAATACGCATCGCATCGGGACGCCGACCGCATGGCCGCCGGCGGTGACCTCGACCACCTCCTGATCCAGCAGCGACACCGGCGGTCCCTGCGCACTTCCGTGCTCGCCGGCCAGTGCCTTACCCCGCTCGGCAAGGTCGAGCATCACCCGCGCCGGCACGTCGTCCAGGTGGACGAAGCCGGTCCGGGGCGGCAGCACTCCGCGCCAGGCCGAATCCATCGCGTATCCCGGATCGACATACCCGGAGCGCTCACCGGCGGCCAGACCCTGGAGCAGGGCGTCGGCGCCGGCCGACAGATCGTCCGGACGCAGCCGGCCGCGCACCACCCGGCACGCAAGCACGTCGAATCCCGTTGCGAACCAAGCGACCACGGTTTCCTCGTCACGGGCCCGCAGTCGAAGGACCGCCGCATCGTCGAGTCGGCGCGCCCGCACGGCGAATGTCGTGAGGTCGGCGCGGTCGGCCTCGTCAGGCAGCCAGAGGCCCCGCTCGGCTATCTCAACCACCGCTCGAGGTACTCACGGTGGGCCGGGGACAACCGCACCAGCTTCTGCTCGTCGATGTCGAAGGCCGCCAACTGCGTCTCGGCGATCACCGCGGGCCGGGAGTCGGGATCCGCGTTCACCCCACGAACCTCGTAGCCCAGAGTGAAGTCGACCGCCCGTAGCCGATTGACCCAGATGGTCACCCGCAACGGCGAATCAATAAGGCGCAGTTGGCCTTTGTAGCCCACTTTGACCTCGGCTATCAGCAGGCCGACCGTGGTGATCGTCGGGCCGAACGCATCGGCCAGGAACGGGACCCGCGCCTCTTCGAGAATGGTGACCATGGTCGCGTGGTTCACATGCTGGTACATATCGATGTCCGACCAGCGCACCGGCACGGGGGTGACGAACCCGGGCTTGCTCAAGTGTTGCTCCCTGTCCTGGTCCGGGTCATGTTGCGGATCTGGCGTGCGGCCACCGACAGTGTCGCCAGATCGCGTTCCTCGTCAGCGTAGATCTCTTCGAGCGTGCGACGGGCCCGGTCCAGCCGCGAGGCGTTGGTCTGCTGCCATTCGGCGATCTTCTGCTCCCCCGTCTCGTCGGGCTCACCGACCGCCAGCACATCGAGGGTCAACGTCCGTACCGAACTGTAGATGTCGTCGCGAAGCGCCAGACGCGCCAACGAATGCCAACGATCATCTCGCGGCAGCCCGGACACGGCCGTCAGCAGGCCCTCGGTACCCAGATGATCCATCAGCGCGAAATAGGTGTCGGCCACCTCGGCGGGCTCCCGCTCGAGAATGTCGGCGATGTCGATGATGTCGAGCAGACTGAACTGGTTCAGCCCGGTGGCCACCGCGTACGCCAACTCCTCGGTGGCCCCGTTGTCGGTGAAGTGAGTTGCGTCCTGCCTGGTGATGGCGAGCTCGTCGCCGCGCAGCCAGTCCATCATCCGGGGGGTCAGCGCGGCGACGTCGGTGGCGAACCGGTTGATCTCGGCGCCGACCGCCAGCGGCTGCGGGCGGTTGTTCAGCAGCCACCGGCCGGCGCGGTCGATCAGGCGGCGCAGATCCAGCGTCATGCGGTCGGAGATGTCGACCCGAATGTCGTTGGCCAGACCCGCTTCCCGGACCCGGCGCCACAGCCGGCCAACACCGAAGATCGCATCGGTGGCTACATACGTGCGTACCGCGTCCACGTAGCCGACGCCGACGTCCTCGCAGATCCGGTAGGCGAACGAGATTCCCGCCGTGTCGACGAGATCGTTGACCAGCATGGTGGTGACAATCTCGCGACGAAGTTGGTGGCCCCGGATCTCGGGCCCGAACCGTTCGCGCAACTGGGCCGGGAAGTACGACGGCAGCCGGGCGGCGAACACCTCCTGGTCCGGCAGATCGCTGGCAAGCACCTCGTCCTTGAGCGCGAGTTTGACGTGCGCCATCAGCGTGGCCAGTTCGGGCGACGTCAGACCGAGGCCCAGGTCGGTGCGGCGGCGAATCTCCTTGTCGCTGGGCAGCGCTTCGAGTTCACGGTTGAGCCCGCGGGTGGATTCGAGCTCCCGGATCTGCCGGGCGTGCACATTGAGCAGGCTGGCCGCATTGGCGCGGCTGGTTCCCATCAGATCGTTCTGGGCAATGTTGTCGGCGAGCACCAGGCTGCCGACCTCGTCGGTCATCGACTCGAGCAATGCGATGCGTTCCTTGCGCCCGATACGTCCGTGCGTCACCAGCGAATCCACCAGGATCTTGATGTTCACCTCGTGGTCGGAACAGTCGACGCCGGCGGAGTTGTCGAGCGCATCGGTGTTGATCCGTCCACCGGCCAGATCGAATTCGACCCGCCCCAGGGACGTCACGCCGAGGTTGCCACCTTCGCCGATCACCTTGGCGCGCAGTTGGTTTCCGTTCACACGAACCAGGTCGTTGGCACGGTCGCCGACAGCGGCGTCGGACTCGATTTCCGCCTTGACGTACGTGCCGATGCCGCCGTTCCACAGCAGGTCGACGGGCGCCATCAGGATCGCCTTGACCAGAGCGGGCGGGGTGAGCTCGGTGACGCCGTCGCCGAGACCGAGGGCGGCCCGGATCTCGGGGCTGATCGGGATCGACTTCTGCTCGCGGCTGAACACCCCGCCGCCGGCAGAGATGAGCGACTTGTCGTAGTCGTCCCAGGTCGAGCGTGGCAGGTCGAACATGCGCCGGCGTTCGGCGAAGCTGGCTGCCGGATCCGGGTCGGGGTCCAAGAAGATGTGCATGTGGTTGAAGGCGGCGATCAACCGGATGTGCTCCGACAGCAGCATGCCGTTGCCGAACACATCGCCGGCCATGTCGCCGATGCCGACCGCGGTGAAGTCCTGGGTCTGGGTGTCGACCCCCATCTCCCGGAAGTGGCGCTTGACACTCTCCCAGGCGCCCTTGGCGGTGATGCCCATCGCCTTGTGGTCATAGCCGACGGAGCCGCCCGAGGCGAAGGCGTCACCGAGCCAGAAGCCGTACGAGTCGGCCACACCGTTGGCGATGTCGGAGAACGTCGCCGTGCCCTTGTCGGCGGCCACCACCAGGTAAGCGTCGTCGCCGTCGCGGCGAATCACCTGTGCCGGCGGCTGTATGGCGCCCGAGGCCTTCTCGACGTTGTCGGTGACATCGAGCAGGCCGGCGATGAACAGCCGGTAGCAGGCCACCCCCTCCTCGCGGGCAGCGTCGCGGTCGGCGGCGGGGTCGCCCGTGGGCAACGGCGGATTCTTCACCACGAAGCCGCCCTTGGCGCCGACGGGCACGATGACGGCGTTCTTGACGGCCTGCGCCTTCACCAGGCCGAGGATCTCGGTGCGGAAGTCCTCGCGGCGATCCGACCAACGCAGCCCACCACGGGCCACCGCCCCGAACCTCAGGTGGACGCCCTCGACCCGCGGTGAGTACACGAAGATCTCGAACCGCGGCCGCGGCAGCGGCAGTTCGTCGATCAGTCCGGGATTGAGCTTCATCGAGACGGCGCCGAGCGCACGGGCCGAATTGGTCTTGGTGACAAAGTAATTGGTGCGCAAAGTGGCCTGGACCATGGAGGCGAAGGCACGCAGCACGCGGTCGGTGTCCAGACTCACCAGCGCGTCGATATCAGCGGCGACGGCGGCGGCAGCGGCCTGCGCGCGCTGGAGTCTGTGAGACTCGTCCATGGCCGGGTCGAACACGGCCTCGAACAACTCGACCAACGACGCGGCAGTGCCCGCGTGACCGTTGAGAACCGACTCGATGTGGGCCTGGCTGTACGGAAAACCCGCCTGCCGCAGGTACTTCGCATAACACCGCAGGATCACCACCTGCTGCCAGGTCAACCCGGCGCGCAGCACCAGCTCGTTGAACCGGTCGACCTCGACCCAGCCCTGCCAGATCGCGGTCACCGCATCGGCGAATCGTCTTGCGACGTCATCGAGTTCACCGTCGGACGCGGCGGCGATCGTAGGCAGCCGCGCCACCCGGAACTGGTAGATCCAGACGGGCAGACCATCGGGCTTGGTGACGGTGAACGGACGTTCGTCGAGCACCACCACACCCATGCACTGCAACATCGGGAGCAGTTCGGACAGCGATGCCGAGCGCCCGCCCAGGTACCACGTCAGCCGGGCGTCCTCGCCGTCGCGGCCGTCGGAGAACACGAGCCTGACCGAATCCCCGTGCAGCTCTTGGATGATGGCGATGTCGTCGATCGCCTCGAGCGGGCTGACCACCTGCTTGTAGGCCTCGGAGAAAGCCGTGGCGTAGTGCTCGGCGAAAACCGGGTCGATCGAGCCCGAGGGTACCGCTCCGAGCAGCCGGTCACCCCAGGTCCGGGCTGCCGCGGTGAGCAGTTCCTGGATCCGGTCCTCGTTGGCCATCGAGACGTCGACGTCCTGCCGCAACGTGCCGTCGGGCAGCTTCACCGTGAAATGAACCAGCGCCCAAGGCGATTCGCTGACTCGGGCCGCGTATTCGATGCTGACGCCACCGAACTCGCGGACCAGGATGTCCTGCATCTCGAGTCGGACCGCCGTGGTGTAGCGGTCGCGGGGAAGGTACACCAGGCAGGACACGAAGTGCCCGAACTGGTCGGCGCGCGTGAACAGCAGCGTGCGGCGGCGCGATCCGAGGTCGGCGACCGTAATCGCCATGTCGTGCAGCTGCTGTGCGCTCAGCGCGAAGAGCTCCGAACGGGGAACGGTCTGCAGCACGTCGAGCAACAACTGCCCGGGCTGGCTGGGGTCCTTGTCGGCCATCGCCAGGGCGTCGTACACGCGCCGGGAGATCAGCGGGATCTCGAGGACGTTGGCATTCATCGCAGCCACGGTGAACAGCCCGACGAAGCGGTGCTCGGTGGTCAGGGTCCCGCCGTTGCCGGCCCGCTCCTCACGCACGACCACGATGTAGGGGTAGGCGCCGTAGCGCAGGTCGCTGGAAATCGTTGCCTGCGCCAGGACCAGCAACTCGTCATTGTCGGTGAGCTGGGGCAGGTCCTCGTCGCGCAACTTCAGGACGCCCAGTCGGCTGTCCTGCTCGACCGACGACCGGCCCTCACGCACCGGGCAGGACTGGTAACCGAGAAGCACGAAGTGCCCGTCGGCCAGCCAGCGCAACAGGTCGGCAACGTCGCGTCGGTCAGGGCCCGGGAAGTGGGTGCCGGAGTCGGCGTCGAGCGCGTCGGCCAAGCCGATCAGCCGGGCGTTCATGGCCGCTGAGTCGACCGTCACCTGATGGCTGTCGGCCAGGACGTCGGGGAGTATCCGCTGGGCCTCGGCGAGCGCACGCCGCCCGACGGTGGGTGCCAGCTGGATGTGGATCCACGACTCGGTTGCATCGTCGGCGCTGGGGGTGATGTCGAGCAGTTCACCGGCCGCGCCGCGGCGGACGATGAATCGGGGATTCATGATGGCCTCGTACGGCACGCCGAGCCGGTGCAGCAGCATGGTGACCGAGTCCATCAGCGCTTCACCGGCGTCGGCGACGATCTGCAGGGCCGGGCCGAAGCCACCCGCGTGATCGCCGTCGTACACCGCGATCGGCGTTTCACCCGGCAGACGCCGGCCGGCCAGTTCGAACTGCGCGCGCAGCAGAGCCGCCAGCTCCCCGTCGATACCCGGTGGCAGTGTCCCGGTGGCGCTGTCTCCGTTCGGGTTCTCGCGATGAGCGCCGCGGTATGTGCCCAGGTAGGCCTGCCGCAGCTTGTCGACCTGATCCGGTGACAAGCTCGTCCAGTCGATAGGAGAGGGCGCACCGGAATTCACCGTCATCGGATCGACTCCTGGGTCAGCTGTACGCCAGGCGCCGTTGGCCGGGCACAGCCGACAACATTAGTCCCGTGTGAGCTTTCGGTGGGTGACCCTGTGCGGACGCGCTGCCTCGGCGCCGAGACGCTCGACCTTGTTCTCCTCGTAGGCCCCGAAGTTGCCCTCGAACCAGAACCACTTGGCCTCGTTGTCGTCGTCACCCTCCCACGCCAGGATGTGCGTGCAGGTGCGGTCCAGGAACCACCGATCATGGCTGATCACGACCGCGCAACCCGGGAACTGTTCCAGCGCGTTCTCGAGCGAGCCGAGCGTTTCGACGTCGAGGTCGTTGGTGGGCTCGTCGAGCAGGATCAGGTTGCCGCCCTGCTTGAGGGTCAGCGCCAGGTTGAGCCGGTTGCGTTCACCGCCCGAGAGCACCCCGGCCGGCTTCTGCTGGTCGGGTCCCTTGAAACCGAAGGCCGAGACGTAGGCCCGCGACGGGATCTCGTTCTGTCCGACCTCGATGTAGTCCAGCCCGTCCGAGACGACCTCCCAGACGTTCTTCTTGGGGTCGATGCCGGCGCGGTTCTGGTCGACGTAGCTCAGCTTGACGGTCTCACCGACCTTGACGGTGCCACTGTCGGGCTCCTCGAGGCCGACGATCGTCTTGAACAACGTGGTCTTGCCGACGCCGTTCGGCCCGATGACACCGACGATTCCGTTGCGCGGCAACGTGAATGACAGATCCTTGATCAGCGGACGGCCGCCGAACCCCTTGTCGAGGTGCTCGACCTCGACAACCGTGTTGCCCAGCCGGGGACCGACCGGGATCTGGATCTCCTCGAAGTCGAGCTTGCGTGTCTTCTCGGCCTCGGCGACCATCTCGTCGTAGCGCTGCAGGCGGGCCTTGTTCTTGGCCTGTCGAGCCTTGGCGCCCGAGCGCACCCACGCCAGCTCGTCCTTGAGGCGCTTCTGCAGCTTCTGGTCCTTCTTGCCCTGGACCTCGAGACGCTCGGCCTTCTTCTCCAAGTACGTCGAGTAGTTGCCCTCGTACGGGTAGGCACGGCCACGGTCGAGTTCGAGGATCCACTCGGCGACGTTGTCCAGGAAGTAGCGGTCGTGGGTGACGGCCAGGATGGCACCCGGGTAGGACGCCAGGTGCTGTTCGAGCCAGAGCACGCTCTCGGCGTCGAGGTGGTTGGTGGGTTCGTCGAGCAGCAGCAGGTCCGGCTTGGACAGCAGCAGCTTGCACAGCGCAACCCGGCGCTTCTCACCGCCGGACAGATGCGTCACCGGCTCGTCGGGCGGCGGGCAGCGCAGGGCGTCCATCGCCTGTTCGAGCTGCGAGTCGATGTCCCAGGCATCGGCGGCGTCGAGCTCCTCCTGCAGCTTGCCCATCTCTTCCATGAGCTCATCGGAGTAGTCGGTGGCCATCAACTCGGCGACCTCGTTGTACCGGTTGAGCTTGCCCTTGATCGGGACGCCCTCTTCGACATTCTCGCGGACCGTCTTGGTCTCGTCGAGCACCGGCTCCTGCATGAGGATGCCGACGGTGGCGCCGGTGGCCAGGAAGGCCTCGCCGTTGTTGGCCTTGTCCAGGCCGGCCATGATCCGCAGGACGCTGGACTTACCGGCGCCGTTGGGGCCGACCACGCCGATCTTGGCGCCCGGCAGGAAGTTCAGGGTGACGTCATCGAGGATGACCTTGTCGCCGTGGGCCTTGCGGACCTTCTTCATCGTGTAGATGAACTCAGCCATGCGGCAGCACTCTTTTCTGGTCGCTATCGGAATTACTCGCGCCCCATCTTAGGGAGGGCGACGATCCGCCGGAGATCCGGCGGTGAGGAGCCCGACAATTCGGCCGGGCAGGGCGACGATCCGCCGGAGATCCGGCGGTGAGGAGCCCGACAATTCGGCCGGGCAGGGCGACGATCCGCCGGAGAGCTGCTCGGTCAGGACGGCCAGTGACCGACCACGCCGCCATCGAACTCGAGGTCGGTATGCGCGAAGTCGTTTCCGATCGCCAGCAGCGGTTCGCCGGCCACCGCCGCCACCGCGTAGGCCATGCAGTCGCCGAAGTTCAGGGCAGCGCGGTGCCGGCCCTTGCCGTAACGGGCAAATGCGCGCTGCGCTGCGATCGCGTGCTCAGCAGTGAAATCGACTGTTCCCAACCCGATTTCACTTCGCAGCCGCTCGAACACCGTCCGACCGGCCGGACCATGCCGCGCCGTGAGGACGATCAAGCATTCCGCGATGCTCGGCGCACCCATCCGGACCGCTCGGTGCGCAGCAATGGCGTTGATCACCGCCGGCGAATACGGCTCCTCGTCCTCGATGAGCGCGATCAAGGCCGATGCATCCACGATCACCGGTGTCACACCCCGGCGCCGGGCGAATAGCCGAGAATTTTCTCGCGTTCGCCCTTCGACACGGGCCGACGATCGTCGAGCAGGGGCCAGATCTCGGTGCGCAACACCTCCTGCAGCGCGTCCTCCTGGTCGGTCCGTCGAGTCTGCATCGACGACAGCTGAAGGTTCAGCGCGCGCCGGATCGCGTCGGTCTTCGTGGTGTCCCATCGCGCAGCCAACTCCGCGGCAAGTCGGTCGACCTCAGGATCCTTGATGTTCAGGGCCATGGTTGAATGGTACCTATCCAAGGTACTTTCTACCCTGGGGATCGAATGAGCGTGACAACGCCGCCGGTTGCGTTCGGGCGGCCCGGCAACCCGGCACGGTAGGCCGGGGCCGCCCGAACCCGTCAGGCCGACAACGGCAGTGGGCCGTCCTCGGTGGCATCGGCATCACCCGTCTCGGCGGCGACCGCGGTGGACGGCGACTCGGTATCGCGCAGAGCCTCGAGCCGCTGCAGCTTGACGATGTAGCGCGACAGGTCCGGGCCGACGGCCTGTGCGCGCATTTCCAGCGACTGACGCCGATTTCCGTCGCGGTCGTCGTACTCGTTGGTGTAGATGTTGCCGACGACGATCACCGCGTCGCCCTTGCGGAGGCTGGCGACGACACCGGTCACGAGCCGGCCCCAGCAGTTGACGTTGACGAACAGCGTGTCGCCCGACTCCCAGGAGCCGTCGGCCGTGCGCCGCCGCGCGGTACTGGCCAATCGGAACTTGACGACGTCGTGCTCCCCGGCGGCGCGGCGGGTCGGATCGTTGGCCAGATGCCCAACGACGGTGATCGGTGTCTCGAACATGGTGCTTCCTTTCGGGTGGGTGTTCTGCTGACACCACCTCGCCGGAAGGCACCGACAAACGGGCCCCGGGGCGCCGCCGGACGGCCGTCGCTGTGGATGGCCACGGAACTGTGGATAGTGGGCGCGCCTCGCCGAACCCGACCGACCCATGCTCGCCGGGCCTCGCGCTCGCAGAACCACACCGCTCGCCGAACCCGACCGACCCATGCT